>Ga0157371_10001504_pt1 | contig 24087 bp, 21 predicted proteins | sample C45metaG_FD_113462 | JGI IMG/M metagenome (GOLD analysis project Ga0157371, IMG submission 113462) | Corn rhizosphere microbial communities from Kellogg Biological Station, Michigan, USA - C4-5 metaG | ecosystem: Host-associated > Plants > Roots > Rhizosphere > Soil | place: USA: Michigan...
CGGACGCGGCGCTGCTTTGCCATCGCCCGGAACCAGGCATGCTCAGCACCGAACTCAAGACCCAGATCCAGGGCGCCTACACGCGTTTCCTCGAAGCCAAGTCGCTCAAGCCGCGTTATGGCCAGCGCCTGATGATCGCGGAAACCGCCAAGGGCCTGGGCGCCATCACCCAGGACGGCGAGGGCCACCGCGAAGGTGAACCGGCCGTGGTGGCGGTGGAGGCGGGCACCGGTACCGGCAAGACCGTGGCCTATGCCCTGGCCGCCATCCCCGCGGCCAAGGCCGCCGGCAAGCGCCTGGTGATCGCCACGGCGACGGTGGCGCTGCAGGAGCAGATCGTGCACAAGGATCTGCCGGACATCCTGCGCAACAGCGGGCTGTCCTTCAGCTTCGCCCTGGCCAAGGGCCGTGGCCGCTACCTGTGCCTGTCCAAGCTGGACATGCTCCTGCAGGAGGGCCAGGCGCAGAATGCCACGGCCCAGCTGTTCGCCGAGGATGGTTTCAAGATCGACGTGGACGAGGCGTCCAACGAGTTGTTCGGCAAGATGATCGAGCGCCTGGCCGGCAATCGCTGGGACGGTGATCGTGACAGCTGGCCGGAAGCCATCGAGGACGTCCAGTGGTCGCGCATCACCACCGACCACAGCCAGTGCACCAATCGCCATTGCCCGAATTTCCAGCAGTGCGCCTTCTACAAGGCGCGCGAAGGCATGACCAAGGTCGATGTCATCGTCACCAACCATGACCTGGTGCTGGCCGACCTGGCCCTGGGGGGCGGCGCCATCCTGCCCGATCCCCGCGATACCCTCTATGTATTCGACGAAGGCCACCACCTGCCGGACAAGGCCATCGGTCACTTCGCCCATTTCACCCGGCTGAGATCCACCGCCGAGTGGTTGGAGCAGATCGCCAAGAATCTCTCCAAGCTGCTCGCCCAGCATCCCTTGCCCGGCGATCTCGGCCGGCTGGTGGAGCAGGTGCCGGAGCTGGCCCGGGAAATCCGGACCCAGCAGCAATTCATGTTCACTGCCTGCGAGGCGCTGGCCGATTTCCGCGCCGGCGAGGACATGGAAGGCCGCGAGCGACCGCGCCACCGCTTCGTCGGCGGGGTGATCCCCGACGACCTGCGTGAGATGGGCATCGAGCTGAAGAAAGGCTTCGCCAAGCTCACCGACCTGTTCACCCGCCTGACCGAGATGCTCAAGCAGGCCATGGATGGCGAATCCAGCATCGGCCTGGCCAGCTACCAGGCCGAGGAGTGGTATCCGCTGTTCGGCAGCCTGCTGGCCCGTGCCCAGGGCAACTGGGAGCTGTGGACGGCCTTCACCTGCGAAGACCCGGAAGACAACCCACCCATGGCGCGCTGGATGACCCTGGCCGAGGCGGGATCGCTCTACGACATCGAGGTCAACGCCAGCCCCATCCTGGCCGCCGAGATGCTGCGTCGCCATCTATGGAACGTGGCCTTCGGCGCCCTGGTGACCTCGGCGACCCTGACCGCCCTGGGCACCTTCGACCGCTTCCGCATGAGATCCGGCCTGCCGCGCTCGGCGGCTACCGCCGTGGTGCCCAGTCCGTTCCGCCACGCCGAGGCCGGGGTGCTGCGAGTGCCGGATCTGAAGGCCGATCCGCGCAACGCCGCCGAACATACCGCCGCCATCGTCCGCGAGTTGCCAGCCATGCTCGAAGGTGCCCGCGGCGCCCTGGTGCTGTTTTCCTCGCGGCGGCAGATGCAGGACGTCTTCGACGGGCTGGAGCGCGACTGGCGCAAGCGGGTGCTGATCCAGGGCAACCTGTCCAAGCAGGAGACCCTGAACAAGCACAAGAAGCGCGTCGACGATGGCGAGGCCAGCGTGCTGTTCGGCCTGGCCAGCTTCGCCGAAGGGGTCGACCTGCCGGGCGCCTATTGCGAGCACGTGGTCATCGCCAAGATCCCCTTCGCCGTGCCGGACGATCCGGTGGAAGCCGCCCTCGCCGAGTGGATCGAGGCCCGCGGCGGCAATCCCTTCATGGAGATCGCCGTGCCCGATGCTTCGCTGCGGCTGATCCAGGCCTGCGGTCGGCTGCTGCGCACCGAACAGGACAGCGGCATCATCTCGCTGCTGGACCGCCGCCTGGTGACCCAGCGCTATGGCAAGGCCATCCTCAATGCGCTGCCGCCGTTTCGGCGGGAGATTCAGTGATGCGTGGCCATGGTTACGCTGATTCGTAGGTGGGGCTGGAGACAGTTCCATCGTCCAGGCCCAACAAAGCCGGCACCGAGGCAACAGCTGTTGCGCTCAACTGCCTTCGCGGCCATGGGTCGGGGAGATGACGGTTGATCGCGAGCTTGCCGGAGTTGAGGTAGATGAACGCCTGCTCGACGAGCCTCCTCTCCCTTCGGGAGAGGGTTGGGGTGAGGGTGACCCTCGCCACGAAGCCCGCAGTGGAAAAGGCTGCGCCGTTTTCCACGCTACGGCGCCACGGGTAGTTAATGTATATACCCCTGTAGCCATAAGACAGTTGCTCCTACAGCCAATCCGAACTATAGGAGCGGCCCAGAGCCGCGATACCGAAGAACCAGAGTAAGGAAAACCCATGACCGTCCACGGCTATCACGACCTGAGATTCGAATCCGTCCGCGCGGCCTTCGCCGAGCTGCTCGCTGCCGGCCAGACCCGCGGGGCGGCGCTCTGCGTGCAGGTCGGCGGGGAAACGGTGCTGGATCTCTGGGGCGGGATGGCCGACAAGGACGGCCAGACGCCCTGGCACACCGATACCCTGCTCAATCTGTTCTCCTGCACCAAGGCCTTCACCTCGGTGGCGGCGCTGCAGCTGGTGGAGGAGGGCAAGTTGGATCTGGATGCCCCGGTGGCCGAACGCTGGCCGGAGTTCGCCGCGGCCGGCAAGGCCGACATCACCCTGCGGCAGCTGCTCAGTCACCGCTCCGGCGTCTCGGCGTTGCGGGAGCGCCTGGCCGGCGATGCCCTGTACGACTGGGATACCATGACCGCCGCGGTCGCCGCCGAAGCACCCTGGTGGACCCCCGGTACCGCCCATGGCTATGCGCCCATCACCTTCGGCTGGCTGCTGGGTGAGTTGATCCGCCGGGCCGATGGCCGTGCACCGGGAGAGGCCATCGTCGCGCGTACTGCCGGTCGTCTCGGCCTGGATTTCCACATCGGTCTACCCGCGAGCGAAGACGAGCGGGTCGCTCATATCGTCCGCGGCAAGGGCGTACTGGGCGATGCCGCCGCGCAGCGCCTGCTCAAGACCACCCTGAGCGATCCTGCGGCCCTGCCGAGCCTGGCCTTTGGCAATCCGTCCGGGGTGCTGACCAGCACCAACAAGGCCGAGTGGCGCCGCTTCCAGCAGCCGGCCGCCAACGGCCATGGCCATGCACGGAGCCTGGCCGGCTTCTATGCCGGGCTGCTGGCCGGCGATCTGCTGGAGTGGGAAACCCTGAGCGACGCCCTGCGCGAGCACAGCCAGGGCGAGGATCGCACGCTGTTGACGCCGACCCGCTTCGGCCTGGGCTTCATGCTCGATCAGCCGCAGCAGGCCAATGCCACCTACGGTCTCGGGCCCCAGGCCTTCGGCCATCCGGGGGCGGGTGGCTCCACCGGTTTCGCCGATCCGGAGCGCGAGGTGGCCTTCGGTTTCGTCACCAACACCCTGGGGCCCTATGTGCTGATGGATCCGCGCGCCCAGGCCCTGGCGCGCGCGGTGGGGGACTGCCTCTAGGGCCGTCGGCTAGCGAGCGATGGCCGCCTCGATGTCCTTGAATTCGATCACCCGGACATAGGGCGCGATCTCGCCGCTGATGGAAAAGTGCGCGCCGATCACCGTGACCTCGACGCCTTCGTTTTCCACCAGGTACTGGACGACCTCATGGAAATCGCCGTCGCCCGCCACCAGGTAGAGCTTTTTCCAGCCGCGCTTGGCATGGGAGCGCATCAGGTTGAAGGCCAGGCCGACGTCGACCCCTTTCTGGCTCTTGGTGGTGTACTGCTCGCCCGTCACCGGATGCAGGATCGGCCCGCCACCCACGGATGCCGGCCATTCGTGAGCCTTGGATTGCAGCCAGTAGAGCTTGACCCTCAGGCCGGCGCCCTTGGGTGGAGCCGAACTGAGAAACTTGTTGAAGCCGGTCTGGGCGATGGTGGGCGGATCGCTATCGCAATTGAAGTAGTAGGCGTCGCCTATGGGCTCGCCCGCATCCTCCTCGATGAAAAGCCGCAGCTTGAGATAGTCGAATTTGGCGCCGGATACAGAGCCGTTCCAGGCGCTCAGTGCATAGGCGCCGTCGACAAACCAAGCGACGCCCGTTCGAGTTGTAGTTGCCATCTTATTGCTGAGACCAAGTCTTGTACCGTTGATGGGCGCACACCCGCACGCGGGATACGCGGTGCCTATTGTGGGCTCAATTGCCGATTTTCGCCTCAGCTAACGAGAGACACCGCCAACGCCCGCGAGCTAGAGGGGTGCGCGAGGGTAAAGGGACGCGCTGGACAGCGAAAGGACGACCGCTAGAGCGAGATTCGCGTCGGGCCAGCAACCGGCGTTGATAGGGCTCGTCACCGGCGCATCTCGTCGGCATGGGCGGCGTCGATGATCGCTAGCGGCGATCCGAACTGTCGGAACGGCCCTTGGCCGCGATGCCGAAGAACCAGCGGCAAGGAGCCCGTTCATGGCTATCACGAACGGGGATTCGCGAGGCCTTTGCCGCTGGCCAGGCCCGCGGGGCGGTACTCTGCGTGCCGGTTGGCGGTGAAACGGTGCGGGAGGGTCGGGTTTGTCGCGCCGGGCGCCGTTGTGCTTAGCTGAGACGCTTTTTTGGACCTAGGTAGGTCGGCCCATCATCGAGCAGGAGTCCGTATGTCACCCTCGACGCCGTCGCGCGGCACCATAGCCACCGAACTGGTTCGCGAGGCCTTGGCGGCCTTCGTCACGGCCGAGCGCTCCGCGGAGGCGCTGCTGGCCGAACTGGGCCTGGATCCTGGCTGCCTGGCCGAGCCACGGGTGCCGGTGGCGCTCTATGGCCGTCTCTGGCGGCGCCTGGCGGTGCGTTTCGATGACGAATTCTTCGGTATGGACCCCCGCCGCCTGCGCTCGGGCAGCTTCGCCTTTCTCTGCCGGCTGTGCCTGACCCAGGTCCGCCTGGGCGATGCCCTGGAGCTCGCCCTGGGCTTCCTGAACCTCGGTTTCGAGCGCCTGGATGCGCGACTGGTCCGCCAGCGCAGCCTGGCGTCGATTCAGCTGGGCGAGCCGGAAGGACGAACGCCGCGTGTCTTCACCTGTTTCACCTACTGGCTGATCGTCCATGGCGTCGCCTGCTGGCTGATCGGCCGGCGCATCCCCTTGCTGGCGGTGGAGTTGCATGGCGCCGAGCCGGCCTTCACCGACGACTACCGGGTGCTGTTTTCCGACAACCTCAGGTTCAGCCAGCCCCAGAGCCGCCTGATCTTCGCGGCCGAGGTGCTGGATGCCCCGATACGGCGGGGCGCGGCGGACGCGGCCCGTTTTCTCGCCGCGGCGCCGAACAACATCCTGCAGCGCTATCGCGATCCCGAGAGCCTGGCCGAGCGGCTCAAGGCCCGGCTACGCGATCTGCCTGGTGAGCGCTGGCCGACCGGCGAGGCCATGGCGCAAGAGCTGCACCTGTCTTCGGCGACGCTGCGGCGTCGACTGGCAGAGCAGGGACAGTCCTACCAGGCGCTCAAGGACAGCGTGCGTCGCGAGCGCGCCATCGCCTGGCTGGCCGACCGCCAGCGCAGCCTGGACGACATCGCCGTGGCCCTGGGTTTCTCCGACGTCCGGGCCTTCTACAAGGGCTTTCGCAAATGGACCGGGACCAACCCCGGCCACTACCGCCAGTTGATCCTCGCCGGTGACCCGCCGGCCTGACTGTCCAAACCGCTCAGCGCGGTTGCAGCTCCAGGCCATTGTGCGGCGGAAGGCGCGCGCTAGAGTCGATCCCAGTCGATAACAACAAGATCGAGGAGGGGATCATGCAGGACTATGCCGACGTCTATGCCCGGTTCGATTACGCCGCCAGCGTCGCGGAGCGGCTGAGCGGCACGCTTGAGGGGCTCAACGCCTGTGTCGAATGCTGCGATCGTCATGCGCTGCCAGGGCGAATCGCCCTGTTCTGGGAAGGCCGCGAGGGCCAGCGCGAGTCCTGGACCTTCAGCGAGTTGCAGCAGCGCGCCGCGCAGTTCGCCGGTTTCCTCGCCAGCCAAGGCATAGGCGCCGGGGACCGGGTGGCCGGCCTGTTGCCGCGTACCCCGGAGCTGTTGATCACCTTGCTGGGCACCTGGCGGATCGGCGCGGTCTACCAGCCCTTGTTCACCGCTTTCGGGCCCAAGGCCATCGAGCACCGCCTGGCGGTCTCCCAGGCGCGGCTGGTGGTGACCGATGCCGGCAACCGCGGCAAGCTGGACGAGGTGCCTGGTCGCCCCGCGATCCTGACCGTGGGTAACCGCCGCGGCCAGGGCATCGAGCGCGGCGATTTCAGCTTCTGGCACGAGCTGGAGCGACAGCCGGCCCACTTCGAGCCCGTCTTGCGCCGTGCGGAAGATCCCTTCCTGCTGATGTGTACCTCGGGCACCACCGGGCCGGCCAAGCCGTTGGCCGTGCCGCTCAAGGCCATCGTCGCCTTCATGGGTTACCTGCGCGAGGCCATCGACCTGAGACCCACCGATGCCTTCTGGAACCTGGCCGATCCGGGCTGGGCCTATGGCCTCTACTACGCGGTCATCGGTCCCCTGGCATTGGGCCAGCCCACGCTGTTCTACGACGGTCCCTTCTCCGCGGAGAGTACCTGCCGCCTGGTGCGTGACCATGGCATCACCAACCTGGCCGGCTCGCCCACCGCCTTCCGCCTGCTCATCGCGGGCGGCGAGGGCGTCAGCCGGGGGCTGCGCGGGCGGCTGCGGGTGGTGAGCAGCGCTGGCGAACCGCTCAACCCGGAGGTCATTCGCTGGTTCGCCGAGCAACTGCAGGTGCCCATCCATGATCACTACGGCCAGACCGAACTGGGCATGGTGCTGTGCAACCACCATGGCCTGCGTCATCCGGTACAGCCGGGCACGGCCGGTTTCTCCAGTCCCGGCCACCGGGTGGTGGTGCTGGACGAGGCGACGCGCCAGGAGCTGCCGGTGGGTAGGCCCGGCATCCTGGCGCTGGACCTCGAACGCTCGCCGCTGTGCTGGTTCGGCGGCTACCTGGGCGGCCCGACCAAGGCCTTCGTCGACCACTACTACCTGACCGGCGACACCTGCGAGCTGAACGCCGACGGCAGCATCAGCTTCGTCGGTCGCGCCGACGACGTCATCACCACGTCCGGCTATCGCGTCGGTCCCTTCGAGCTGGAAAGCGCGCTGATCGAACATCCGGCGGTGATCGAGGCCGCGGTGATCGGCAAGCCGGATCCGGAGCGTACCGAGATCATCAAGGCCTTCGTGGTGCTGCATCCGCGCTACGAACCGAGTCCGGCGCTGGCCGAGGAGTTGCGCCTGCACGTGCGCCAGCGCCAGGCGGCCCACGCCTATCCACGGGAGATCGAATTCGTCACCGAGCTACCGAAGACGCCCAGCGGCAAGCTGCAACGCTTCATCCTGCGCAACCAGGAAATCGCCAAGTGCCAGGCAGTCCGGCAAAGCGCCTAGTCCACCCCATCTCGCGAGGAGAACGTCCGTGCTGATCACCGAAGAACAACAGGGTATCGTCGAGATGGCGCGCCGCTTCGCCCAGGAGCGACTGCAGCCCCACGCCGCCGACCGGGACCGCAGCGGGGCCTTCCCCCGCGAAGCCTTGCGGGAAATGGGCGAGCTGGGCTTCCTCGGCATGCTGGTGCCGGACACCTGGGGCGGCTGCGACACCGGCTACGTGGCCTACGCCCTGGCACTGGAGGAGATCGCCGCCGGTGACGGTGCCTGTTCCACCATCATGAGCGTGCACAATTCGGTGGGCTGCGTACCCATCGACCGCTTCGGCAGTGACGAGCAGAAGGCGCGTTTCCTCGTGCCGCTGGCCAGTGGCGAGATGATCGGCGCCTTCGCCCTGACCGAGCCGCAGGCGGGCTCCGATGCCAGCGACCTGCGTACCCGGGCGCGACGCGACGGCGACCACTATGTCATCAGTGGCGCCAAGCAATTCATCACCTCCGGGAGTCAGGCGGGCGTGGTGCTGGTGTTCGCGGTCACCGATCCGGCCGCGGGCAAGAAGGGCATTTCCGCCTTCCTGGTGCCCACCGACAGCCCCGGCTACCAGGTGGTGCGGATCGAGCAGAAGCTGGGGATCCATGCCTCGGATACCTGCCAGATCCAGCTCGACGAGGTGCGCGTACCGGCGAGCTATCGGCTGGGCGCCGAAGGCGAGGGGTATCGCATCGCCCTGGCCAATCTGGAAGGCGGACGGATCGGCATCGCCGCCCAGGCTGTCGGCATGGCCCGTGCCGCCTTCGACTATGCCAGGGGCTATGCCCGCGAGCGGCAGACCTTCGGCAAGCCCATCATCGAACACCAGGCGGTCGCCTTTCGCCTGGCGGACATGGCCACCGAGATCGCCGTGGCCCGGCAGATGGTGCTGCATGCGGCGGCCTTGCGCGATGCCAAGCGGCCGGCGCTGGTGGAGGCGTCCATGGCCAAGCTGTTCGCCTCGGAAATGGCCGAGCGGGTCTGCTCGGCTGCCTTGCAGACCCTGGGCGGCTACGGCTACCTGAACGACTATCCACTGGAGCGGATCTACCGGGACGCGCGCATCTGCCAGATCTACGAAGGCACCAGCGACATCCAGCGCCTGGTCATCGCCCGGCAACTGGGGGACTAGGCCATGGCTGCCGTCGCGTCGCCCGCGGTCGTCCCAGGTAGCGGCGAGCGATTGCGTCAGGCCGCCGTGGAGTTGTTCAGCCGGGACGGCTATCACGGCGTCAGCCTGCGCCGACTGGCGAGCGTCGTCGGCTTGCTACCCGGTTCGCTCTACCATCACGTCGAGGGCAAGCAGGAGTTGCTGTTCGAGTTGATCGAGGACTACGAACTGGACGTCCTGCAACTGCTCAAGGCCGCCGCTGGAAAGCGCCGCTCCCGGCAGGCACCGCCTGAACTGCTCGCAGACTACCTCGCGTTGGTCCAGGCGCAACGGCTGTCCGCCCAGGTGGCGCACCACGAGTTCCGCCATTTGAATCCCGCCCAACAGACCCGCATTCGGACGCTCAGGCGGCAGCAGGTCCACGTCCTGAGCGACGTGCTCAGCCGCGATGGTCGTCAGCGGGGCGTGGCGCTGGAAGGTCTGGCGCAGCTGTTGCTGGCCGCGCCCCATGCACAGCCGGAGGACGCCGTGGTAAGCGATACGGCCGGGCTGGTCATGGAGCTGTTGCGTCGCTAGTCGATCCAGCCAGGGCGTCAGGCGTTCCCTTTGCTGGAAGCCTTGGCCTGGGTCTGGCCTTCGAGCATCTCGACCGCGGCATGGGTGGCTTCGCTGGCGCGGATCGCCAGTTTGCGTACCTCGTCGGCGACCACCGCGAAACCACGCCCGGCACTGCCGGCCCTGGCCGCTTCGATGGCGGCGTTGAGGGCGAGCAGGTTGGTCTGCTGAGTGATGCCCTGGATGGTACTGACGATCCCGGTCAGGCGTTGCAGGGTGGCCTGGGCCGCGGCGCTCTGCTGTTCGTGCTCCTGACGCAGCCAGCGTTCCTCTTCCTGACTCTGGATATCGATGATGGCGCCGACCGTGCGTAGCGCGGTGCCGTCGGCACTGCGCTGGCTTTCGCCACGTCCGCGGAACCAGCGATAGTCACCGTTACGCAAGCGCAGTCGATAGGCGACGTCGAAGGGCGTCCTGCCGCTGCGGTCGCCGACATGGTCGACGAAGGCCTGCACGGCACGGTCGCTGTCTTCCGGATGCAGATGGGAGAGCCAGCTATTGAGTACGTCGGGAAAGTCCTCTACGGACTCGTATCCGAGCAATCGTCGCATCTGCGGGGAGAACCAGATGACGTTGGCGGGATTGGCCGGGTCGCCGTCCTTGATGTCGATGTCCCACAAGGCGTCCTGGATGCAGTCGCGAGCGATGTCGAAGCGCGTCTTGAGCAAGGCATGGGCCTGCTCGCGGCTGCGCTGTTCGTGCGTATCCTGCAGCGTGCCGAGGAGCAGCGGCGGCTGCCCCGGGGCGCCAGCGGTGCGCCGACCGTGCAAGGTGAAGCCGCGGTAGCTGCCCGCGCCGTCTGCCAGGCGCAGTTCGCAGGTGAACTCGGCTGGTCCCTGAGGGGCGAGCAGGGTGTTACGAATGTTCGAGCGCTCGTCCGGATGGATCAGCTCCAGCCAGGCCGGCAACCGCGTCGGCAAGGTGCCCAGGCCGGGGATGGCGGCAGACCAGCGCAGGGTTGGCTCACTCCGCGGCTGATCGACGGATGACGAGGTGAGCTCCCAACTGGCACCACGGGCAGGGGCGACCAGCTGCCAGCGCTGTTCGGCCACGGCTGACTGTTGCTGCAGGTGCTGGAGTTGCACATCCAGTTGCTGGATGTGCAACTGCAACTCCCTGACGTGCTGGGCGAGGCTCGCCCGCTCGGTGAGCTGCTGGTCGACGGCCCTTGCCAGGCGGAGCAGCCGGGTGTCCGCCGTACCGAGCGATGTCGGCGAGGTGCAGGTCTCCAAGGCGCTGATCAATCGATCGAACTGGCGATCGAAGGTGCGTCCGAATAGGTCCATTGGCAACTCCTTTGCGACCTGTCACGGCGCCCTGCTTGGCGCCGTGGCGGGCAGTCCGGCATTCAAGCCGATTGATAGAGACGGCGTTCGAGGAAGGATCGACCTTGCAGGCTGGCAGCGCGTTTGGCCAAGGCCAGGACCGCCAGGTCGACCAAGGGCTCGAGCAGGATGACGCTCAGGTAGGCACCGCCGAAGCTGGAAATGGCAATCAGGTTGCTGCTGGTGAAGCCTTGGCCATAGAGCGCCCAGAAGGCCACCCAGGCGACGATGCCGGCCTGGAAGGCGGTGGACAGCGCCAGCGCCTGTCGATATTTGAGCGCGACGTAGGGGGTGCCGGGGGCGATCAGCCGCTTGGCCAATGCCGCCGTGGCGAACAGCGGTACCAGCAGGGTGGTGACGTTCATACCGTACTGCGGCAGGTCGAAGGGGGCGAAGAACAAGCCCTGCAGCAGCAGTCCCAAGGCCAGGCCCAGCGCTGCCGGCGCGGCGCCGAAGAGCAGGAACAGCGTCGAGCCGAGGATGAGATGGACCTCGGAGACGCCGATGGGGTAATGAGGGAACACCTCGAAGAAGGCGAACACCAGGGCGGTGGTCGCCAGGCTGCGCGTCAGCAGCGAGACCAGGCCGCGCTCGCGCAGCGTCGCCCCCAGCAATTTCAAGCCGTAGGCACCAGCGCCGGCAGCGGTCAGGTAGCTCAGGCCGAGCTTGCCGGCATCCACGAGTCCAGGTTCGATATGCATGACGATCTCCAGGCCGCCTCGTGGCGGCGATAGGGTTGAGGGCGTGAGCGCTAGTGCGCCTGGCTGACGGCCACGGGCGTTCGGCGAGGCGGGTGGTGGTGCTCGGCGTGCGGCGGACAGCTGGCATGGCTCAGGGCCACCGCCTGGCCGTGAGGCGTATTGCGATAGGCCTGGCGCCATTCTTCCGTGCGCTCGGCGATGGCCGCGGCGGTGGTCAGGCCCAGGTGTTCCACCAGGCGCTCCGTGGCCAGCAACCATTGCCGGTAGTAGGCATCGTTGACGCTTTCTTCGGCGGTGGCCGGCGCCTCCCGGATCACGGCGCTGAAGATCGCCACCCAGTCCTGCCAGGGGAAGAGACCGCCGCGGTGCAGATGGACCACCAGGGAAAAGGCCTGGGCCTGCCAGGGGCTGTCGAAGGCCGGGCCTTCACCGTTGGGCGACAGTGGTGGTGTGGATACGAACGTCGTCATACCGCCTCCAGATAGCTGTCCCAGAGATCGATGCAGATGGAATCCGGGCTGTCGCTGCCCCACAGCTCCCGGGCGCTGAAGCGCACCGCGTAGACCTGCTGCGGCTGTTCGCCCAGCCCGTGGGCGGCGGTGTCCGGGGTGACGAACAACCCCTGCACCCGTTCGATGGTGCCGAGCTTGCCGCGGGCATAGCGCGGCAGCCGGGTGTGGCCGGTGGGGTTGAGGTTGCGGGTACGTACCTGATCACCCTGCTGGAAGCGGCCCGGCTCGCCGTGGGTGGTCCGGGCCGAGGCGCCGCCGAGTACCACCGGCTGCACCAGCTCGGGCGTCAGTACCGTGACGGGCTGGGTCGGCGGGGTCGGTTTCACCTGGCCGTGCAGCTCCTCGGTGCTGATCACGCCCTTTTCCACCAGCAGCGTTTCGAAGGCGTGCAACCAGTGCTCGTAGTAGCTCGATTCCAGGTACTCGCTGGGCGCCATGCGTTCGATGGCGTGACGGAATTCGTCGACGTTGAAGTAGCCGCCGACGAACAACGAAGGGAAGAGGGCGAACACCCGCCGCTCCCATTCGGCGTGGAACACCGGCTCGCTGGCCGGCGGGGCGACGGGGCCGAGGCCATGCATGCCGCCGAGATCGTGGATACCGTTCATGGGCAAGGCTCCTCTGCTAGGCGGCGGCTGGCGCCAGCGCCAGTCCGGTGCCGATCATGGAATCACGGGTGACCAGGGTGGCCAACTGCTCCTCGGTCCAGCCAGCGGTGCCGTCCGGCCGCTCCGGCAGCACCAGGTAGCGCAATTCGGCGCTGCTGTCCCAGACGCGGACCTCCCGGTCCGCGGCGATGTTCAGGCCGAACTCGGCCAGCACCCCGCGCGGGTCGATGACGATGCGCGAACGATAGGGCGCGGACTTGTACCAGGCGGGCGGCAAGCCCAGGGTCGGCCAGGGATAGCAGGAGCAGAGGGTGCAAACGGTCACGTTGTGCACTGCCGGGGTGTTTTCCACCACCACCATGTCCTCGCCCTGGACGCCGGAAAAGCCCAGCTCGGCGATGGCGGCGGTGGCGTCCTCCAGCAAGCGGCGACGGTACTCCGGGTCGGCCCAGGCCTTGGCCACCACCTGGGCGCCATTGCGTGGGCCGATGTGGTGCTCGTAGGTATCGATCAGGGCGTCCATGGCGACCGGGTCGATCAGGCCCTTTTCGAGCAGCAGCGATTCCAGCGCCTTGACGCGCAGGGCAACGTCTTCCGGTGGTTCGGTGTGGTCGTGATGTGCGTCAGTCATGACTGATTTCTCCACGGTAGGGTGGGCGGGGTTCCACGGGTTTCATCTGTTCGGATCGGTCAGAGGAGCTAGGGGCGGCAGGATCGGCAGGCTCCCGAGCAGGGTCTTGAACGACTCCTGCCTCGAACTCTCCAGCGTGGGAGAGCCGTGGCCAGGCCTCGGGGCCCGCTTCGATCTCATCCATCTCCAGCAGGCAGGCGTCGAGTTCGTCCTTCAGCTGTGTCCAGTCGATGGCTTGGCCAATGAAGACGATCTCCTGCCGGCAGTCGCCGGTCTGTTCGCTCCATTTCTCCAGAATGCTCTGCCTGCGGTAGTCATCCTGCGGCCATTCGGTGGCGGCGATGAACCGCCACCAGCGACCGACGTAGCCCCATTCGAAATGTCCGCCGCTCTGCACCAGCATACCGATGTCGAGGTGGCGATGCGCCAGCCAGATGTAGCCCTTGCAACGCAACAACCGTCCGTTTCGCCAGGGTTTCGCCAGAAAGGTGAGCAGCCGCTCGGGATGGAAGGGGACCCGTTCGCGATAGACCCAAGAGGCGATGCCGTACGTATCCGACTCCGCCGGATGCTGATCGCCGGCCTCCAGGCGCCTGTTCCAACCTGGCGCGCGGACCAGGCTCGGCAGGTCGAAGCGACCGGTGTTGAGGATGGCCCCGAGCTCGATCGCCCCTTGCGTCATGGGCAGGATCCGCGCCGTGGGATTCAGCGCCGCCAGCAAGGCGCGCAGTCTGGCAAACCCAGGCTCGCCGATCTGGTCGTAACGGCTGACCAGGATGACGTTGGCATACTCCACCTGCTCGATCAGCAGGTCCGACAAGGGCCGTGGCGAACGCGCCTCGTCCGTTCCGCTGACCACCGTCTCCGCGGAGTCCAGGTGTGTCTCGAAACGGCTGCCATCGACTACCGTCACCAGCGTGTCGAGTCGTGCCAATTCGCTCAGGCTGAATCCTGACTGGTCGAGAAAGGCGAAGGTTTCAGCCACCGGCATGGGCTCGGAGATGCCGGTGGATTCGATCAACAGGTAGTCGAAGCGCTGTTGCCGGGCGAGTGTGCTGACCTGCTCCAGCAGGTCAGCACGCAGCGTGCAGCAGATACAGCCGTTGCTCATCTCGACCAGTTCGTCACGACCGCGCTGCAACTCGACACCGCGCTGCACCTCTGAGCCGTCGATGTTGATCTCGCTCATGTCGTTGACGATCACCGCCACTCTCATGCCGGCGCGATTGCGCAGGACATGATTGAGGAGTGTGCTCTTGCCGGCGCCCAGGAAGCCCGAGAGGACCGTCACCGGGAGGCGAGATGAGGCGCTCGCCCGTTTCATCTGCTCGCTTCCTGCGATCCGGTTACCTTGTCCAGATAGCTTTCGAACAGGTCGACCACCACCAGACCGTCATCGGCGGCATCGCCCCAGAGATCCTTCACCCGGAACTCGACGTGATAGCTGGGCTGGTGCGCGGCGCTGGTGTCGCCGTGACCGATGGCATCGGGGAAGGGCCAGGTTTCCGTCGTGCGATGCAGGACGACGCCCTGCTTGCCGCGTACATAGGCAGGCATGCGGATATGGCCGGTGACGTGTTCGTCGCGCACCACGACCCTGTCCCCCACCTCGAAGGGCGGCCGGCCGGTAATGGCTGGGCGCCCTTTGGACAGCGCCGGATTGGCCAGCTTGAAGGGCGAGCCCAGGGCCTCGTCGAGTTCGGCCTGGGTGAGCACCCCGGTCTCCACCAGCAGGGAGGCCGTGGCGATGACGTAGCGCTCGTAATAGAGCGTGTTGGCATGCTGGCGGACGTCGATGCGTTCGACGGCGTGACGCACCTCGTCGACGCTGAATTTCTTCAACTGATCGACGCCGACGAACATCAGGCCATAGGCCAGGTGTTCCCAGTCATATTTGAATACGGGCTTGTAGCTCAGGGTGTTGATGGTGTGTGGAATCCTGCCGAAACCCTGAAATCCGCCGAGATCGTGAAAGCCGTTCATGAGGTTATCTCCAAGGGATGGATGCTGCTGGGCTGATCGAAACCTGATCACGCGCCGTCATGCGTCGGCGCAGCCGCGCTGAAACAGTCCCGGGGTGGCAATGCGGGGTTCGCTGCCTCCTGCATGTCACGGGGCTGTCCATGCCAGGCGTGCCGCTCGCGTACGAGATCACGCCGGGCCTTAGGGTTTGCTGGGCAGGGCGACGCCGATCAGCACGTCCTTGGTCACCAGGTCGCGCAATTGCTCCTCGCTCAGGTGGTCCGTGCCGGCCGGGCGCATCGGCAGAACCAGGTAGCGCGTCTCCGCCGTGGTGTCCCAGACCTTGACGGTCACGTCCGCCGGTAGCTCGGTGCCCAGTTCGCGCAGCACGGTACGGCCCTCGCGGACCAGGCGGGCGCGGAATTCGAAGCTCTTGTACCACTCGGGCGGTAGCCCAAGGACTGGCCAGTTGGTGCAGGAGCACAGGCTGCAGACGATGACGTTCTTGACCGTCGGGGTGTCTTCCACGGCGACGATGTACTCACCCTGGGGGCCGGTATAGCCGAACTGGGCACAGGCGGCCGTGCCGTCGCGCAACAGCAGCGCCCGATAGTCCGGGTCGACCCAGGCCTTGGCCACCACCCGGGCGCCGTTGGCCGGGTCGAACTGGTTCGACATCAGGTCGTTCAACCCCTCCAGATAGCCCTCGGGAATGAGGTTCTTGTCCTTCATTACCTTGAACAGCGCCCAGGCGCGTTCACCCGGGGTGGATGTGGAGGTTTTGGATGTAGGGCTACTCATGGGGTCACTCCTTCGAGCTACACGGTTAGGAAGAATGCCGGTTGGTTATCGGGTCATAGGCTTCGCCAATCCACGCTGGCCTCGAAGGCCGCGGCGGCTTGGTAGAGCGTGCTTTCGGCGTAATGCCGGCCCACCAGCATCAGGCCGACCGGCAGGCCGTCCACGGTGCCGCAGGGCAGCGACAGGGCCGGATGACCGGTGATGTCCTGGGCGGAGGTGTTGCCGATCATCTCGAAGGCCCGGGCGACGTACTCGGCCAGGGGGGCGTCCGCCGCCGGCAGCGGCTGGGCGACGATGGGCAGGGTGGGCATCAGCAGCAGGTCGTAGCGCTCCAGCGCCCGGTCATAGCCAGCCCGGGCCCGGCGAGCCAGGTTCTGCGCCTTGGCGTAGAAGCGCCCGTGATAGCGCTCGAGGCCGTGCTGGCCGACGAACATGCACAGCTTGAGGGTGGGCGACAGGGCGTCGGCCTGCTCACGCCAGGCGCTGTGGGCATCCAGCAGGCCGACGTCATAGAGGCCCTTCCAGTTAAAGCCCATGCCGTTGCCATGCATCATCTGGGCGGTGAGGCCCTCGCAGCCGATGGGTTGCCAGAGCGCGCCGGCCAGCAGGTGCTCGGGGACCGAAACCTCGCCCAGGCTGGCGCCCAGGCCCTCCAGCCGGGCGGCGGCTTCGCGGACCTTGGCCGCTACCCGCGGATCCATGTTGGCCAACCCGAAGCCTTCGTCCAGCAGTCCGATGCGCAGGCCTGCCACACCCCGTCCCAGGGCCTCGGTATAGGGCGCCACCTGCGGCGCGTACTGGCGCGGGTCGAAGCCATCGGCGCCAGCGATCACTTCCAGCATCAGGGCGTTGTCGGCCACGTTGGCGGTGATGGGGCCGAGGTGGTCCACGGTCGCCTCGATGGGCATCGCCCCGGTGTAGGGCACCAGGCCGTGGGTGGGTTTCATGCCGTAGGTACCGCAGAAGGCGGAGGGGATGCGCACGGAGCCGCCCTGGTCGCCACCCATGGCCATGTCCACCACGCCGGCACCCACGAGGGCCGCGCTGCCGGATGAGGAACCGCCGGCGCTGTAGCCGTGCCGGCGCGGGTTGTGCACCGGGGCCGGATCCGAGGTGTGGCTGCCGCCGGACAGGCAGAAGTGTTCGCAGGTGGCCTTGCCCAGGATAGTGGCGCCGGCCTCCAGCAAGCGCGTCACCACGGTGGCGTCGTAGCTCGGCACGAAGCCCTCGAGGGTGGTCGAGCCGTTCATCATCGGCACCCCGGCCAGGGCGATGTTGTCCTTGAGCGCCACGGTGCGCCCGGCCAGCTTGCCGCCGTCGGCACCCTGGACTTCGGCGCGGTAGTACCAGGCGTTGAGCGGATTTTCCGCCGCGTCGGGCCGATGGCCGGCGCCGCGGGCGAAGCGCACCGGCGGGATCTCGTCGGGGAGGTCGTCGATCAGGTCGTAGGCGTCGAAGCTGGGCTGCATCAGCGCCAGGAAATCCTCTGCCTGCGCGGCGCTCAGCCGCATGTGCAGACGGCCCGCGAGAGCCTGGAGTTGTTCAGGAGTGGGACGGGTAATGGCCATGGAAGGGTTTCCTTTGTCGAACCACCGAAGCGGCTGGGTGTTGAAGCGCGGGTGGCTGAGGTCAGCCAACCCGGCATGGTCGCTAGCGCGGGACGGCTGTTGCCGTCGGCCTGGCGCTAGAACACATGGGCGTAGCGCAGATTCAGGCGGAAGTCCTCGCGAGGACCGTTTTCCACCTTGAGGTCGCGCCCCAACTGCAGCTGCAACTGATCCGTGGGCGTGAAGAACTTGGTGGCGGTGAAGCGGGCATTGGTGGCGTTTTGCCGGTCGTCCTGGTCCACGCCAGCGATACGGTTCTCGCCACCCCAGTTGTGGCCGAAGCCCACGGCGAGCGACGAGGTCGCATCGGGCATGTAGCGCACCATGGCCTGGGCGCCGTAGGAGACCTCTTGCTCGCGGCGTACCGAGGCGCTCCCGTAATCGTCGTTATCGCCGTACCAGATGCTGTCGCCCACCAGATCGACGGCCCAGTGCTCGTTGAAGTGCTTGATGTAGGCGGCCTGCAGGTCGACCTTCCAGCGGTTCTCGCCGAAGTTGAGGGCGTCGTTGCGGTCGTAGCTGCCGATGGGCACATAGAGGTAGGCGGTGGCGCTGAGCGTGTCGCGCGCCTCGTTCAGGCGATACTTGATGGGAGCGGTCAGGATCAGATCGCCGATCCCCGTGGTGCTGTCCAGGGCCGCGGCGTCACCGCGCCCCTGCACGTGGCCGAAGGGCAGCAGGAACTGGGGGTCGATGGTGATGCGGTCGTTCAGTTGGTAGACGTGCAACAGCCGCAGGATGCCGACGTTCGAGGTCAGGTTGAAATCCGAACTCGCCTTGTGTCCGTGGCTATAGAGGGCATCCGTCGTCGAGTACTGATAGTAGAGGGCGCCAATGGTGGCGCCGCCGGGATACTGTTCGTAGTCTCCCGGCGCCACCTCCACGGCGGCGGCGGACAGTGAGGTCAAGAGGCTGGTGAGGGTCAAGGAAAGACGAACGGCTTTCATGGCGAAGTTCCTTTTTCGGGCAAGGGAGCCCCTCGTCTACCCAAGGCAGACGGGGCGCTAGGCGAGGGTTTTCGTTAAGGCGCGAGGCGCTTGGCGTCGCGCAACATGCCGGTCGCCGGGTGGCAGTTGATGTATTCGAATTGCTGGCTGTTGCCGTCCGAGACCGACACCTCGTGGTACAGCCGCAGCTTGGAAAGCCCGCCGATCACCCGGAAGAAGGTGGTGAAGATGCGCAGGTGAGTCGGATGGGATTCCGCCCAGCGCTCCAGCTTGTCCAGCGAGCGCCAGTGGCCGATGTCGTAGGCGATGTCCAGCAGGTTGCCGTCCAGGTCGATGTTGCGTACGAACCTGTTGCTGTAGCAGCCGAGCGCCTGGCCTTCATCGCGCAGGAAGTCCATGCCTGCCTGCAGCGGCGGCAGCAATTCGTTGAAGTAGATATCGCGCTCTTCCTGGCCGGCCTCGACCCAGTCCTGGCCGGAGCGGATCAGCGTCAGGTTGTCGTGGCCACGGATCACCACCCGTCCACCCTGCTGCGGATCGCCGGAGATCACCTGCAACTCGGCATCGGGCTGCATCCAACTGGTCTGGGATACCGGGAAGCGATCCCGCGCCGAGCCCCAGTAGCCGTGTTCCTGGATATCGCCGCTGATGCCATCCATCAGGGCACCGACCCCGGGCAGATCATCCGTGAAGGCGTACAGCGTCTCGAATTGCTCGGCCTTCGGCGCGATCACCTCGCGGAAATAACCGAGGTCTTCATGCAGGCGGGCATCGTCCGCCCACCAGTCGGTGACGCTGGGTGAGCGCAGCCAGCGGCAATAGGCCGCGGGATCGCGCCAGTAGCCCACCACGATGAAGTTGCCATAGCCCTGGGCGTCCTCGTGATAGGTGAGGTCGTGATTACCGGGACCGTCGGCGGCGGCGAAGCTGGCGACCAGGGTGCGTAGCGCCTTGAGCGCTGCCTCGCGCCGCTCCTGGCGGAACTGGACGCCGAGGTAGGCCATCACGACCTGCGTGAGATCTTCGCCGGCACGGGCGACGAACATGGGGTAGGGCGGTTCGTATTCATCATGCACGCGACGGCTGAGGGTGCGGGGGCATTGCAGATGCTTGGCGATGGCGGATTCCATGAAGAGCTCCTCGAAACACGGCGGAATAGGGTGTTACCGGCGAGTCCTCGCTCGGCCTCTCAGGCGCAGCACCAGGTGCTGCCAGGTCGTTACGATCAGTAGCGCCAGGGCTTCTTCAGCCACCAGCTCGCCTGGATGGGCAGTGGCCCATTCGGCGGTCGAGCAAGAGGAGTCAGGGCTGATCATCTCGGTACCTGCGGGTCTAGGTTTCGCTGATGACCACGGTAAGACGCGGCCCTCTGGGCGGGCTTGTTCCAGCAGGACAGATGCTTGACTGGGAGAGACAACGGAGTCGCTTCGTGGCGGTCTGCACCAGCGCGGCTCGGCCTGGGGGGCCGCTGCATTCATTGGGTGCAGCGGCGGCGCATCCGTCTGGCCGGATCCGCTGCCGGCTGGCCCAGCGGCAGCCTGTCGAGCTCACGCCAGTCGCGGCGAGGCAGGCATGGAAGCGGTGAAAACCCCGCTCGCGAGATGCTCTAGGACGCGGGCGGCATGGTTTTTGCCGTTTACTGGCATTCAATGAAGGCGTTGATTGCAACGAGGATGAGCAGCATGAGCAGCACCAGCTACTCCACTCTGGTTGTTTCCGCGGAACGGCGCTTCGACTACTGGAAAGAAGTGGTCTGCCGACATTGCATCCCGGCGTCCAGTCGGCCCAGCGTCGATGCAGACTTCGACGCTCAGCTCAGGGTCATGTCCCTGGGGTTGCTCGACATCTGCACGCTGTCCGCACCGCTGCACCATTGGCGTCGTACCGCCAACCATCTGCGCGTCGGTCCTGACGATGACCTCTGGCTGGGCTTCAGCCAGGCCGGCCAAGGGCAACTGGAACAGGGTGGACGGCAAGCGGTGTTGGCGCCGAATCGACTGTTTCTCTACGACGCCGATCAGGCTTTTGATTTCAGCCTGGGCGGGACCAACCGCCTGATGCGCATTCCGCGCTACCTGCTCAGTACCCGACTGCCCGGGGTGGAGCGGCTCACCGCCACGGTGCTCGACGAAGCGCGTCCCGGCGTCGTGCCGCTACGGGAGATGCTGCGCCAGGCCGCCGACGGCCTGCCGGACCTGGAGGACGAAGCCTACTCCCTGCGTTTCTCCCAGACCCTGCTCGACCTGCTGGTACTGAGCCTCGAACGGCAGGGCACGGAGCTGGCCGTGGCCGAGCGGGACCTCTATCCGCGCCTCCTGAACTACGTCCTGCGACACCTCAGCGATCCGCAGCTGAATCTGGAGAACGTCGCCCAGGCGCACCACGTCTCGACCCGCACCGTGACTCGGGCCTTCGCCCGCCACCAGAAGACGCTGATGAGCGTGATCCTCCAGGAGCGGCTCCTGGCGAGCCGCCAGGCCATGGAGCAAGGGCGTTGCCGTAGCGTGTCCCAGGCGGCGCTGGATTTCGGCTTTTCCGATTTCTCGCATTTCAGCCGGGCCTTCCGCAAAGCCTTCGGCGTCGCGCCGCACTCGCTGCTACAGCGGCACTGACGCACCTCCCGCGTTCATCCACCGCTGGCCCGGCCGGTGGATGGATCTGTTCGCCTCCATGTGCTGGAAGCTACTGGCGAAGGCCATGATCGGGCAACCCATCGCCACGATCTTGCCGGTGACGTCCTTGCCGGCGCAGGCCAGCCATACCGCCAGACACACCAGCCCGGTGCAGCCCAGAGCCCCAGTTGCCAGGCAGGATGCCTAGACATGGATGTCCGGCAGCAAACCTGGGGATAAGAAGGCGCCGACGAAAAAGCCCGTTGCCACCGCAGATACCAACAGGCAGCCAACTCTTGGCCGCACCGGCCTGGTGCGCGATTGCCGCGGGGGTAGCGAGAGGCGTGATGAGTCGGGGAGGGAAGAGGCGCTCGGACCGCAGGGCGGTGTAACCGCCGTCACGAGACTGGATTGCCCATGAGCCCCACAGGTCAGGACTTACGAGCCGTGCGGGGCTGCCGCTGGTCGGCGCGCACGCAAAATTCGTGACTCCACCGCTTTGCCCGGCGTAGGTTTGCGGCCACAATCTCGAAACTACTTTAAGTTCACTGGCGCTGCCGGCTCTGGCCGGGGCGCTGGATTCACTCTGTCCTCCGGCTTGCCGATGGGAAACTTTGCATGAAGCTGATCAAATCCACCACCCTCATTCTCTGCATGGGCGTATCCGCCTGCAGTTCCTTCCAGGGCCATGGCGACCAGGCCGCCGCTCCTGCCAAGCCGGCCACTGCCCAGGCCAGCGCCGCCAGTGGCGGGCACTGGTGGTGGCCCTTCGGCGGTAGCGACAAGCCCACCGACCCGGCCAAGCCGATGGCCAAGGCCGCCGAGCCCAAGGCCGAAGCCCAGGTCGCGGCTGCCAAACCGGAGCAAGCCGCTGCTGCCGGCGAGAAGGCCAGTAAGTGGTGGTGGCCCTTCGGCAGTGAAGACGTGAAGCCCGTTGCCAAGACGGAAGTCCTCAAGCCGGTGCCGATCAAGGTCAGCAAGGCCTGGTTGGATGATCACGAGCAGAAGTTGCGCGTTGCGGTGGCCGGCAGCAACGTCAAGGTCGAGCGCCGTGACGACGCCCTGGTGCTGGTGACGCCGGTGGACAGCTCCTTCAACCCGGATCGCGCCGAGATGCTGCTGCCGGTGATGCTCGGCCCGCTGTCCCGCTCGGCCAAGTCGGTGAGCGTGGACGAAGACAGCGCCGTCATCGTACTGGGCTTCAGCGACAGCACCGGTACCGCGGCGCTCAACGACAAGATCAGCCTGCAGCGCGCCCAGGCCGTGGCGGCGATCTTCCGCCTCAGCGGCTACAGCGGCAATCGCCTGATCGTACGTGGGCTGGCGGCTGCCCATCCGCGTGCCGACAACACCACCGCCGCCGGCCGCGCCGTCAATCGCCGCGTCGAGGTATTGATCCAGCCGCGTGCGACCGTGCTGGCCAGCCTGCAGTCCCTGGCCACCCGCTGACTTGGCAAAGCTTGTCCTGAAGCAGGCGAGCGGGGCGGGACTTGGTTAAGCTAGGTCGATAACGACCTAGCAGGAGACCTCCATGTCACCGTCCCTCGCCGATATGCGTCGCGACTACACCCGCGACGGCCTGACCGAAGCCCAGGCGCCCGCGGATCCCTATGCCCTGTTCGGGCAGTGGTTCGAAGAGGCGGTGCGCACCGAGCAGCCTCCCGTCGAAGCCAATGCCTGCTGGCTGGCCACCGTCGATGACGAGGGCCAGCCCCATTGCCGCGTGCTGCTGCTCAAGGGCGTCGATGCCCAGGGCTTCGTCTTCTATACCAATTACGACAGCGCCAAGGGCCAGCAACTGGCCAGGCAGCCCCGTGCGGCCTTGACCTTCTTCTGGCCGGCCCTGGAGCGCCAGGTGCGTATCGAAGGACTGGTGGAGCAGGTGTCCGCCGAGGAGTCCGATGCCTATTACCGGGTCCGCCCGCTGGGCAGTCGCCTCGGCGCCTGGGCTTCGCCGCAGAGCCAGGCCATCGCCGATCGGCACGCGTTGGAGCAGCGGCTGGCCGAGGTGCAGCAGCGTTTCGCCGAGGGCGACCCCAGCCGGCCGCCATTCTGGGGTGGCTATCGCCTGAGGCCCCAGCGCATCGAGTTCTGGCAAGGCCGCTCCAGTCGCCTGCACGATCGACTGGACTACCAGCGCAGTGAAGAGGGTTGGCAGCGCCAGCGCTTGGCGCCTTAAGGAATTCGCAAGGTCCCGTCTTTACAGTCGCTGGAAACCTCCCCGGACGCCCTGGGTCAAGGATAATAGCGATCTGCGTCTGTACCGCCGTGCGGTGCGGCCAGTGTCTTTCAACTGCCCTTGGAGTTGCCCCATGAACAGAGTCCTTCAGTTCGCCGCCGCCCTGACCGCCGTCGCCCTGCTAGCCGGCTGCGTATCCGATCAGTCTGGTGATGTCTATTCCCGCGATGAGGCCCGCCAGGTGCAGACGGTCCGTACCGGTACCATCACCGCCTTGCGTCCGGTCACCATCGAAGGCACCAATTCGCCCATTGGCGCCGGCGCTGGCGCCGTGGTCGGCGGCATCGGCGGCAGTGCCATCGGCGGTGGCCGGGGTAGTTTCGTCACCGCCATCATCGGCGCGGTGGCCGGCGGCTTGCTGGGTGCGGCCACCGAAGAAGGCTTCACCAAGGCCAACGGCGTCGAGATCACCGTGAAGGAAGACGACGGCGGTACCCGCGCCTATGTGCAGGCGGTCAACAAGGGCGAAATGTTCCGTGTCGGCGAGCGGGTGCGCATCCTGACCGTGAACGGCACCAGCCGCGTGGCGCCCAACTGATCCTCCGGACGTACCCGAAGGTACGTCCATGCCCTTCCAGAGCGGGTGTCCGAATCGCTAGACTGCGAATCGGACGCCCGTTTGCGTTTTCGCCCGTAAATAGTTGTCGCCTGGGCGCAATGCCGCGCCTGGAGGTCGTCCTACAATCCCCCTCAGTCACCGCCGTGATCGGCAGGAGAAATCCCGATGTCCGCTTCTC
>Ga0157371_10001506_pt1 | contig 24078 bp, 22 predicted proteins | sample C45metaG_FD_113462 | JGI IMG/M metagenome (GOLD analysis project Ga0157371, IMG submission 113462) | Corn rhizosphere microbial communities from Kellogg Biological Station, Michigan, USA - C4-5 metaG | ecosystem: Host-associated > Plants > Roots > Rhizosphere > Soil | place: USA: Michigan...
GATAGTCAAAAAGGACTTGGGAGGTTTCAACATGTCAATTGAATTGAATAACGAATTCGGACAAATCGATATATCACAAGATGCAGTTGCTCAAATTGCTGGCGGAGCCGCAATGGAGTGCTACGGGATTGTTGGTATGGCGTCAAAGCATCAAATTAGAGATGGTTTAACAGATATATTAAGAAAAGAGAATTTCACTAAAGGCGTTCTAGTGAGACAAGAAAAAGAGGATCTACATATTGATATGTATATTATAGTAAGTTACGGAACGAAAATTTCTGAAATAGCTTATCAAGTACAATCAAAAGTGAAGTACACAATAAATAAATCTCTTGGTATGTCTGTGAAATCCGTAAATGTTTATGTACAAGGAGTTCGCGTGGCAAACGTGTGATTAAGGAGAGAAAATAATGAAATCAATCAATGGTATTCAATTTGCAGATATGGTCAAGATGGGAGCACATCATCTTTTCCAAAATGCAGATTACGTCGATGCATTAAATGTATTTCCTGTACCAGATGGTGACACAGGAACAAATATGAACCTTTCTATGACTTCAGGCGCAAAGGAAACAGCTGCGAATACTGGAGAGCATATTGGTAAAACAGCACAAGCTCTATCTAAAGGCTTACTTATGGGAGCTCGTGGAAATTCAGGTGTTATTTTATCACAACTATTCAGAGGTTTTGGAAAGTCTATCGAGCAAAATGCTACATTAGATGCAAAACAATTTGCACAAGCCTTACATTACGGTGTCGAGACAGCTTATAAAGCAGTAATGAAGCCTGTGGAAGGTACCATTCTAACAGTAGCGAAGGATTCTGCGAAGAAGGCTGTAGAAGTAAGTGGAACAGTTGAGGACATTCGCGAGTTAATGACAGCAATTGTGGAAGAAGCAAAACAATCATTAAATAGAACACCAGACCTATTGCCTGTTTTAAAAGAAGTAGGAGTAGTAGATAGTGGTGGGCAAGGACTTGTATTTGTTTATGAAGGCTTCTTAGCGAGCTTGAAAGGCGAAGAACTACCAGAGAAGACTGTTAGTTCCTCCATGGATGATCTTGTAAATGCAGAACACCACAAAAGTGTACAAGGGTTTATGGACACTGCTGATATCGAATTTGGTTTTTGTACAGAATTTATGGTTCGATTTGAAGAGGGTAAAAAAGCCTTTGATGAAACGGCATTCCGCAATGACTTAAGCGCGTATGGAGATTCTTTATTAGTTATCTCCGATGATGAAATTGCTAAAATCCATATTCACTCCGAAACTCCAGGTGAAGTGTTATCATATGGCCAACAATACGGAGACTTGATAAAAATAAAAATCGAGAATATGCGACAACAACATACCGAAATCGTTGAGGCGGGATACTCAAACGAGATGCCAACGAAAAAAGCAGAAAAACATCCTTATGCCGTTGTAACGGTAGCAATGGGATCTGGTGTTTCGCAACTGTTGAAAAGCCTAGGTGCATCGGCTGTCATTGAAGGTGGTCAAACGATGAATCCTTCTACAGAGGATATTGTGAAAGCAATTGAAGCTGTTGGTGCAGAACGAGTACTTATCTTACCAAATAACAAAAATATTATTATGGCTGCTGAACAAGCAGCAGAAGTTTTAGGGATTGAAGCCGCGGTAGTGCCGACAAAAACTATTCCTCAAGGGATGGCGGCAATTTTAGCGTTTAATGCTCAAGTGACTGTAGAAGAAAATCAGAAGAATATGACGGCTGCATTTGCTCATGTGAAAACAGGTCAAATTACTTTTGCTGTTCGAGACACGTCTATAGACGGTGTTGAAATTAAAAAAGATGATTTCATGTCCATTGCGGAAGGGAAAATCATTCTTTCTAATCCTTCTAGAGTTGAAGCTGCAACAAACTTAGCAAAAGCATTGATAGATGAAGAAGCAGAAATTGTCACCGTCATTTACGGTGAAGACGTTACAGAACAAGAAGCGAAAGAATTTGCTACGTATATTAAAGAGCAATTTGAAGATATTGAGGTTGAACTGTATAACGGTAAACAACCACTATATCCTTATATTTTATCTGTTGAATAATACAAAACCGCGTGGAGGATTAATCCACGTGGTTTTTGATTTACTACAACTTTGTTTAATATAACTATTAAGTGTAAAATAGATTTATTAAACATTAAATTGGAGGTCTGTTAATTGAAATTCAAATCTGTTTTTGACATAATTGGACCCGTTATGATTGGACCATCCTCTTCCCATACTGCTGGAGCAGCACGCATCGGTCGAGTTGCACGAGATTTATTCGGAAAGCAACCTACTTGGGCTAAAATATATTTGTATGGATCTTTTGCGGAAACGTATAAAGGGCATGGGACAGATATAGCGATAATCGGTGGATTACTAGATTACGATACATTTGATGAGCGTATTAAAACTGCTTTCGAAGACGCGGAAAAAGTAGGACTTTCATTTGAATTTATTCCAGAAACAGCACATACGGAACATCCAAATACGGCGCGTATTGTTATTGGTGATGGTCAGCAAGAGATGTCGATGGTTGGAATATCGATAGGTGGGGGCAAAACGGAAATTACAGAATTAAATGGATTCCCTCTTCGACTGTCTGGTAACTTAGCAGCTATTTTGGTTGTACATGAAGATCGTTCTGGATGTATTGCTAGTGTTTCCAATTGTTTAGCGAAGTATGATATTAATATTGGTCATATGGAGGTTTCTCGAAAAGAGAAAGGGAACATGGCGTTAATGGTTATCGAAGTGGATCAAAATATAAACGAATCTATTTTAGTGGAGCTTGGTAAATTACCAAATATTACTCAAGTTACAAGAATTGCAGATTAAGGAGGGATATCGTGGAGGTTTTATTTCACAATGTTCGTGAGCTTGTAGAAAGAGCGAATGAAGAGAAAAAGCTTATTTCTGAAATTATGATTGAGCAAGAAATCATGATAACCGGACGTTCGCGAGAAGAAATTATGAGTCAGATGGATCGGAATTTGACGGTCATGGAAGAAGCGGTGGAAAGAGGGTTAAATGGTGTCCGTTCTACCTCTGGATTAACTGGAGGAGACGCAGTTCTTCTGCAAGCCTATATGAAAAAAGGGAAATCACTTTCAGGCGAATTAATGCTAGATGCAGTAAGTAAAGCGGTTGCGACGAATGAAGTGAATGCTGCTATGGGTACTATTTGTGCTACACCTACTGCGGGTTCAGCAGGCGTTGTACCTGGAACGTTATTTGCGGTGAAAAATAAATTAAATCCAACTAGAGAACAAATGATTCGCTATTTGTTTACTGCCGGAGCATTTGGCTTTGTTGTAGCGAATAACGCATCTATTTCTGGAGCTGCTGGTGGATGTCAGGCAGAGGTTGGTTCAGCCGCTGGGATGGCTGCAGCAGCGATTGTCGAAATGGCTGGAGGAACTCCTGCACAAAGTTCGGAGGCTTTTGCGATAACACTTAAGAATATGCTTGGTTTAGTTTGTGACCCTGTAGCTGGACTTGTAGAGGTACCTTGTGTGAAACGAAATGCAATGGGAGCTTCTAATTCTCTAGTAGCTGCAGATATGGCCCTTGCAGGTGTAACGAGTCGCATTCCATGTGATGAAGTAATCGATGCAATGTATAAAATTGGCCAAACAATGCCAACTTCCCTAAAAGAAACAGCTCAAGGCGGACTCGCTGCAACTCCAACTGGTAAATGGTTAGAGGCTAAAATTTTCGGTGGAGCAGTGGTAGGCAGTGGGAATTAAAAAGGATGAGTTAGTCACTTCCTTAAAAGGAGTGGGAAGTGGTACAGCTAACGCATTACATGAATTAGGGATTGTCACATTAGAAGATTTAGTCATGACATTTCCTTATCGACATGAAGATTTTCGATTAAAAAATTTAGCAGAAACCGCCCACAATGAGCGAGTAACAGTAGAAGGAAGGGTCGAGAGTGAGCCTTCTCTTCTTTTTTTAGGGAAAAATAAATCGAGGCTGCAAGTTCGTTTATTAGCAGGACAGCATCTTATTAAAGCGGTATTTTTCAATCAAGCCTATTTAAAAACGAAGATTATTCCGGGTTCTGTTGTTACGGTAACAGGTAAATGGGACAGAGGTAGACAGGTTATTAATGTTAGTACTTTTTCTGCCGGTCCTAAAACAGATCAACAAGATTTTGAGCCAGTTTATTCTTTAAAAGGTTCCATAAGTCAAAAGATTTTCAGGAAATTTATGCGACAAGCCTTAGATGAAATACAGGGGTACCTAGTAGATTCTTTACCAGAATCGATTAGAGTGCCTTATCGTCTACCGAATATTTCGGAGGCATTAGAGGGTATACACTTTCCGCAAGATGCCGATCATTCCAAGAATGCTCGACGACGTTTTGTGTATGAAGAGCTGCTTACTTTTCAGTTGAAAATGCAAGCAATTAAAAAAGTACGCAAAGAACAAAATGTTGGGAATAGCGTTGCTTACAACAATGATATGGTGAAAAAGTTAATTGAATCATTACCATATGAACTAACGAATGCTCAAAAACGAGTTGTCAATGAAATTTGTCGAGATTTGAAGGAACCACATCGAATGAATAGACTTTTGCAAGGAGATGTAGGTTCTGGGAAAACAGTTGTAGCAGCTATTTGTTTGTATTCGGTCATTACCGCTGGATATCAAGGCGCTCTTATGGCGCCGACAGAGATTTTAGCGGAGCAGCATGCAAGCTCATTAGACGAATGGCTTTCTCCGATTGGGGTTAAGATTGCCCTACTGACAGGTTCTACAAAGGCGAAAGCTCGTCGAATTGTATTAGAAAACTTAGAAGCTGGAAACATCGATTTACTAATTGGTACGCACGCTTTAATTCAACCGGATGTAAAGTTTAATCGCCTTGGCTTAGTTATTACAGATGAACAGCATCGATTTGGGGTTGAGCAACGGAGAGTATTGAAGGAAAAAGGTGAAAATCCTGACGTTTTATTTATGACGGCTACTCCGATTCCTCGTACTCTAGCGATTACTGCCTTCGGTGAAATGGATGTATCGATTATCGATGAAATGCCAGCGGGACGTAAAAAAATCGATACACATTGGATGAAGCATGATCAGCTGCACAAGCTAGTGGTCCGGTTAAAAAAAGAATTAGCAAATGGGCGACAAGCATATATTATTTGTCCGCTAATTGAAGAGTCGGAAAAACTAGATGTACAAAATGCAGTGGATGTGTACAATATGATGTCAGCGGAGCTTGGGAATGACTATTCTGTTGGTTTAATGCACGGACGACTTCATCCAGATGAAAAAGATGAAGTAATGCGTGATTTTTCGGATGGTAAAGTTCATTTGCTTGTTTCGACTACGGTTGTAGAGGTAGGCGTAAATGTCCCGAATGCGACGTTTATGATTATTTTCGATGCAGAACGTTTTGGCCTAGCGCAGCTTCACCAGCTAAGAGGCCGAGTTGGTCGTGGTGAACATCAATCATATTGCGTATTGCTCGCAGACCCTAAATCGGAAGAAGGTAAAGAACGAATGATCTCGATGACGGAAACGAATGACGGATTTGTTCTTGCGGAAAAAGATTTAGAACTTCGAGGCCCTGGTGACTTTTTTGGGAGAAAACAGAGTGGATTACCAGAATTCAAAATGGCAGATCTTGTGCATGATTATCGTGCATTGAATACCGCAAAAGTAGATGCGGAAAGGCTTTTGAACTCCGATGAATTTTGGAAGTCGGAGGAAATGGAAGGATTGCGGACAATTTTAATAAACTCCAAAGCGTTGGACGGAGAAAGAATTGATTAACGGAATGTGAGATTGATTTTGAATCAATTCTTGCATTCTTTTTTTAATATTTATATACTGATATTAGTACCAAGTGCTAAGATGGTGGTGATTGGATGAAATATACAAAAAAAGATAGACAAAAACTGCTTTTGGAAACATTAGATAAGAACCCGTTTATTACGGATGATAATTTGGCTTCCACATTTAATGTGAGTGTGCAGACTATTCGTCTTGATCGAATGGAACTATCCATTCCTGAATTACGGGAACGTATAAAATCAGTTGCAGCGCATAATTACGAGGAAGAAGTAAAGTCGCTTACGATTGAAGAAGTAATCGGAGAAATTATTGATATTGATTTAGATAAGCAAGCAATTTCTTTATTGGATATTACACCGGATCATGTATTTGCAAGGAATGGTATTGCGAGGGGGCATCATTTATTTGCGCAAGCAAACTCTTTAGCTGTTGCTGTTATTAATGATGAACTAGCACTCACAAGAAAATCAAAAATTACGTTTGTAAAGCCAGTAAAAGCAGGAGATAGAGTCATTGCAAAAGCGGTAGTATTAGCGAGTGACGCAGAAAAGAACAGTACATTGATTGAAGTGACTAGCAAAGTAGATAATGAGACCGTTTTTGTCGGGGAATTTAATATGTATCGAGTAACAATGTCTTAAAAAAAGGTGAGTATAAAATGAAAATTTCAATAGATGCAATGGGTGGAGACAACGCTCCACACGAAATCGTAAAAGGTGTGTATGAAGCTTTACAAGCTTTTGATGATATAGAAATACAATTGTATGGTGACGAACAAAAGTTAGCACCTCTTGTTACTGCACATGATCGATTACAAGTGATACATACGGATGAGGTTATAGAAGGAACAGATGAACCAGTGCGTGCTGTCCGTAAAAAGAAAAATTCTTCGATGGTGAAAATGGCGGAATCAGTGAAAAATGGAGAAGCGGATGCGTGTGTTTCAGCCGGAAATACAGGCGCTTTAATGGCAGCAGGATTATTTGTTGTTGGTCGCATTGATCAAGTGGAACGTCCAGCTCTTGCTCCAACTCTACCGACATTAGATGGTAAAGGATTTGTCATGCTTGATTTAGGAGCAAATTCAGATGCAAAACCAGAACATCTGGAGCAATTTGCTGTTATGGGTAGCGTTTATGCGGAAAAAGTTCGCGGCATCAATAACCCGCGTATTGGTCTATTAAATATTGGTACAGAAGATAAAAAAGGAAATGAGCTTACGAAAGCAGCATTTGCTTTATTAAAAGAAGCTCCAATTAATTTTGTAGGTAATGTGGAGTCTAGGGATTTATTGAACGGTGTAGCAGATGTTGTAGTGACGGATGGTTTCACAGGTAATATGGTGTTGAAAACGATTGAAGGAACTGCATCGGGGATTTTTACGTTGCTGAAAGAGGCTTTCAATACTTCTACCAAAACAAAATTGTCGGCTCTTCTTGTCAAAGATCAATTGCGTGGATTAAAAAGCAAACTTGACTACTCAGAATACGGTGGAGCGGGTTTGTTTGGATTAAAATCCCCGGTTATTAAAGCGCATGGTTCTTCTAATGCAAATGCTATTTTCCATGCTATTCGACAAGCGAGAACAATGGTAGAACATGATGTATGTGGCATTATTCAAAGTACTTTAAGAAAGGAATTACCAAATGACTAAAATTGCATTTATTTTTCCAGGACAAGGTTCACAATCGGTTGGGATGGGTCAACAATTTATCGAAGCTGATCGTGAAAGTAAAAAATATTATGAGCAAGCAGATGAAGTTTTAGGGTTTTCTCTCTCGAACATTATGTTAGAGGGACCGGCGGAAGAACTGACAAAAACGTATCACGCGCAGCCTGCTTTACTTACGACAAGTACAATGGTTGCTCAGAAGTTATTGGAAGCTGGTATTTCTCCGGATTATACAGCTGGTCATAGCTTAGGGGAGTATTCGGCACTTGTGGCATCGAATGTGATAAGTTTCGAAGATGCTGTTTTATTAGTTCATAAAAGAGGATTGTATATGAACGAAGCAGTTCCTGCAGGTGAAGGTGCTATGGCTGCAATTTTAGGATTAGATAAAGAAGCGTTAACTGAAGTGACCAATGAAGTATCTACTAATGGTCAAGTTGTTCAAGTGGCTAACTTGAATTGTCCGGGGCAAATCGTAATTTCAGGAACTGTTGCAGGAGTGGAGGCTGCTTCTGCAAAAGCGAAAGAAGCGGGAGCGAAAAGAGCGATACCATTAGTAGTAAGTGGACCATTCCATTCTGAATTAATGCGACCTGCTGCACAAAAACTAGATGCAGCTATTTCAGCTATTTCGTTGCAAAATACAACAACACCGGTTATTTCAAATGTAACGGCACTTCCAGTAACAGAAGCTTCAAAGATGAAGAACTTATTGGTGGAGCAACTGTATTCACCAGTTCGCTGGGAAGAATCTGTGCAGAAAATGATCGAGCTTGGCGTAACTGTATTTATTGAATGCGGACCAGGTAAAGTTCTGAGTGGATTAGTGAAAAAAATCGATCGCTCTGTTACTACTTATTGCGTGTATGACGATGAATCATTGCAACAAGTAATTACTGAATTAGGAGAGATTAATAATGGGTAAATTAGATGGAAAATCAGCAATTGTAACAGGTGCTTCTCGTGGTATTGGAAAAGACATAGCACTTTATCTTGCAAAAGAAGGCGCAAAAGTTGCCGTTAACTATAGTGGAAGTCAAGAAAAAGCAGAAGCGGTAGTAGAAGAAATTAAATCTTTTGGTGGGGAAGCATTTGCAGTTCAAGCAAATGTAGATCAAGCAGAAGATGTCCAAAAATTAATTAGTACTACACTAGAAACTTTTGGTACAATTGATATTTTAGTAAACAATGCAGGTATTACGAGAGATAATCTTCTAATGCGCATGAAAGAACAAGAATGGGACGATGTACTTAACACAAACTTAAAAGGTGTTTTCCTATGCACGAAAGCTGTGACTCGACAAATGATGAAACAGAGACAAGGTCGTATTATTAATATCACTTCCATCGTTGGGGTATCTGGAAATCCAGGACAAGCAAACTATGTTGCAGCGAAAGCAGGGGTAATTGGGTTAACGAAATCCACTGCACTCGAGTTAGCGAGCCGCAATATTACGGTAAACTCTGTTGCACCTGGTTTTATTACGACGGATATGACGGATGCACTTCCTGAAGAAGTGAAAAATCAAATGTTAAGTCAAATTCCACTTGCTAAGTTTGGGAATCCAGAAGATATTGCAAAAGCAGTTGCATTTTTAGCTTCGGATGATGCGAATTATATTACTGGACAAACTTTACATGTAAATGGTGGCATGTACATGTAATCTTCAGATTGTTGAGAAACGCTTCATTCACTCTGAAGTAATGCCTTCAAAATTTGAATAACTCTTTCATTAAGTGGAAGTTTTTTGTATAATCATTGAGGGGAGGTGACAAATGTGTCAACAGTTTTAGAACGCGTAACTAAAGTAATCGTCGATCGTCTAGGTGTAGATGAAAGCGAAGTAAAATTAGAAGCATCTTTCCGTGATGATTTAGGTGCTGACTCTCTTGATGTAGTAGAACTAGTAATGGAACTTGAAGATGAGTTCGATATGGAAATTTCAGATGAAGATGCTGAAAACATTTCTACTGTAGGTAGTGCAGTTAGCTATATTGAAAGCAAACAAGGCTAATATCAAATACGCCTTGGCGTATTTTGCTCGGATAGTCAAGGGAATTAGCCTAAGAACATCGCATTAATGCGACTTCACGCAAGCCTCGAGCTTGCTAGGTGAAATCCTTTACCATATCAATAGCAACAGAGACGTTCTACTTATTCGTATTGAATAGGTAGAGCGTCTCTATTTCTTTTTGCACAATAGTATATAAACAGGTAAACTTAAACGGATAGATGATAAGCAAGAAAGGCAGATTATTCATGAAAGTAAATCGTAAAAGTAGTCACACTAAAAAAGCAGTTTTTTCTGAAAGTGTGAAGGAGCAGTTTGAACATTTTCAACAGCATTTCCAAATTCAATTTAATAATCCAACATTATTGTATCAAGCCTTTACCCATTCATCTTATGTGAATGAGCATCGACGGAAGTTTTACACTGATAACGAACGCCTGGAGTTCCTTGGAGACGCCGTTTTAGAGTTATCGGTATCTCAATATTTATTTAAGCAATATACGCTGATGAGTGAAGGGGAGCTAACAAAGCTTCGAGCAGCTATCGTTTGTGAGCCTTCTCTAGTTCTATTTGCTAATGAACTTAACTTTGGCAAATTTGTATTGCTAGGAAAAGGGGAAGAGCTAACTGGAGGTCGCGAAAGACCAGCGCTATTAGCAGATGTTTTTGAAGCATTTATCGGTGCATTATATTTAGATCAGGGATTGAATGTAGTCGTTTCATTTTTAGAAAAGATTGTGTTCCCTAAAATCGAAATCGGTGCTTTTTCGCATGTGATGGATTATAAAAGTCAATTACAAGAAGTTATTCAGCAACAAAATAATGGAATGCTAAGCTATGAAATCGTTGAGGAGAAAGGGCCGGCACATAACCGCACCTTCATATCTCGCGTTATTTTAAACACAAAGGAACTTGGAGTCGGCAATGGTCGTTCCAAAAAAGAAGCAGAACAACAAGCTGCTAGACTTGCGATACTCGCAATAAAGGATCAAGAACGGGAGGAATAATCATTGTTCCTTAAGAGATTAGAAATTATTGGATTTAAATCATTTGCGGACCGAATTGGAATAGATTTTGTTCCTGGAGTTACCGCGGTAGTAGGCCCAAATGGTAGTGGTAAAAGTAATGTAACAGATGCGATCAGATGGGTTTTAGGAGAGCAATCTGCTAAATCACTTCGTGGAGCAAAAATGGAAGATGTTATTTTTGCTGGTAGTGATTCACGAAAAGCCTTAAATTTTGCAGAAGTTACCTTAATACTCGATAACTCAGATAATCGAGTAGCACTTGATTTTGCAGAAATTAGTGTGACAAGAAGAGTTTTCAGGTCGGGAGATAGTGAATACCTTTTAAATAAACAAACGTGTAGATTGAAGGATATCACGGATTTATTTCTAGATTCTGGACTCGGCAAAGAAGCCTTTTCCATCATTTCACAAGGTCGAGTAGATGAAATTTTAAATAGTCGACCAGAAGATAGAAGGACTATTTTTGAAGAAACTGCAGGAGTGCTCAAATATAAACAACGAAAAAAGAAAGCGGAATTTAAACTTATTGAAACAGATGATAATTTAAACCGCGTACTAGATATTCTGCATGAATTAGATGGACGTCTGGAGCCTTTACAAATTCAGTCTTCCTTAGCATCTGATTATTTAAAAATGTCCGAAGAGCTGAAAGACATTGAAGTTGCTGTAATTGCTCATGACCTACGATTATTCGTACAAGAAAGTTCGGATTTACATACAAAACTACAAGTTTTGGAAGAATCAAAACAAAAGCTTTTGTTGCAAATTAATGAATCGGAAACAAGTATTCAAACCGATAGAAAAGTGATATCTGCAACAGATGAAAAGTTAGATGCTGAACAGACTGGGCTAGTCGAGGCTAGTTCTGAATTAGAGCGTTTAGAAGGTAGAAAACTTTTACTTGCGGAAAAGAAACAAAATGCAAGTCAACAAATTTCCCAGTTAAGAAGAGCGTTAGAAGAAGAGCTAGAAAAGCTTCAAATGCTTGAATCGCAGCTGGAAGAAAACAACGTCTCCAACTCAGAAAAACAAATTCTTCTGAAAGAACTTCGTTCCAAGAAACTTCAAATTGATAAGGTACTAAGTAAATCAGCTTCTGAAGTGGAAGAAGAAATAGAAGATTTAAAAAGCACTTATATTGATTTATTGAATGAAGAAGCTACCATGAAAAACGAAATGAAACATATGGAGCAACAACTTCATGTTGAATTGGTTTCTTCTGAGAAAATGATCGAAGACTACCGAGAGTTAAAAGAAGAATTAGAAAAGCTTTCGAGCCGTAAAGAGCAATTAAATCAGCTATTAGCTGTTTGTCAAAAAGAATTAGAGCAAAAATTACTAGATTATAAGACAAAACGACAAGCATCGGAACGTCTGGAAAATTCCTTTGAAGAACAGCAAACCATGCTTCAAAAAGCGTATCAAATGAAGCATCAAATGCAAGCTAGAAAAGACTCTTTAGAAGAGCTAGAGTCTGAGTTTTCTGGATTTTTCCAAGGAGTTAAAGAAGTTTTAATTGCTAGGGATAAAAAAGAATTGCAAGGTATCCATGGTGCCGTAGCAGAGTTAATACAAATTCCACATTCGTATATGAATGCAATTGATACAGCCATTGGTCAACAGTCTCAGCATATAATTACAGACACTAGTCAAGATGCACGACAGGCAATTGAATGGTTAAAAAAGAAAAGAGTAGGTAGAGCGACATTTCTTCCTCTGCAAGTAATGAAATCTCGAAAATTAAACGAGCATACATTGGCGAGTATTAATCAACATCCTTCTTTTGTAAATACAGCAGATAAATTGGTTAACTATAGTGATGGGTATCAAATTATTGTAGAAAACCTTCTCGGAAATATTATTATTGCAAAAGATTTAAAAGGTGCAAATGAAATGGCATCTCGACTGCAATATAAATACCGTTTTGTTACTTTAGATGGGGATGTTGTGAATGCAGGTGGTTCTTTAACGGGTGGTTCAGTTAAACAACAGTCTTCTTTATTCACGCGAAAAGTGGAGCTGGAGCAGCTAAATGACAAGTTATTAGAATTAGAAAAGTCCGTCTTACAAGCGGAGAGTTCTGTTTCCTCTAAAAAGCAAGAAGTACAGCAATTGAAAATAGTACTTGAAGAAACGCGTCTTGCTGGAGAAGCTTTCCGTGAAGAAGAGCATAAACTACTTTCGGAAACGAGAGAGTGCGCAGCCATTATTTCTCGACTTACCAATCAATTACTGGAATATGATGAAGTAAAAATGGAAAAGAATCATTTGCACGAAAACTTAGTTCTTAAAAAAGATCAAACCGCTACTAGAAGTGCAGAGATAAAAAAATCACTAGCGTCTATTCAGCAGACAATCGATCAGCTACAGTTATTAAAGCAACAATCTATTGAAGAGAAAGACAAGTTCCAAAATGAACTTGGTGAGTTGCTATCATCTATTGCAGTTGTCAATGAACAAGTGACGCAGCAGGAAAAAGAAAAAGCTCAGCTTGTTCTTTCCATTCAAACGAGCTCGCAAAAAGTAGATACTTTACAAAAAGAAATCGGTTGGTATGAAAATGATGATCAAGGTGGTCCTACTGCAGAAGAGCTAACTAATCTTATTGCGAAGCATAAAACGATAAAAGACCATTTAATGGAGCAAATCCAAATTGGTAAAACGAAGCGGTTGGAACTTGCACAAAAAGTAAATGATGCTGAAAATGTTCTGAAGCAAATCCAACAGCAGCTTAGTTTACAAACGAATGAAGAACGTGCCCTCGAAATCAAGTTAAGTAAACTAGAAGTAGAGATGAACACGTTGCAAAATCATTTAGAAGACACCTATGAAATGACATTAGAGGAAGCAGAGCGCGACTTCCCATTTGAAATGGAAGAGGAACTAGCCCGTAAAAAAGTGAAGCTTCTGAGACGTTCTATTGAAGAACTAGGTCCTATTAATTTAGGCTCTATTCAAGAATATCAACAAGTAAGTGAACGCCATTCATTTTTAACGGAACAACGAGAAGATTTACTCTCTGCACAAGAAACATTGCATGAAGTAATTAGAGAAATGGACGAAGAGATGTCGATTCGTTTTGAAACTACTTTTAACGAAATACAGAGACATTTTAAATCCGTTTTCCGAGAATTATTTGGTGGTGGTCAGGCTGATCTAATATTAACGGACCCAACTTCCTTACTGGATACAGGTATCGATATTCTTGCGCAACCTCCAGGGAAGAAATTGCAAAATCTGTCCCTATTATCTGGTGGAGAGCGTGCACTTACTGCTATTGCTTTACTGTTTTCAATTCTTCATACGCGACCAGTTCCGTTTTGTATCTTAGATGAAGTAGAAGCTGCACTGGATGAAGCAAATGTTACTCGTTATAGCAATTATTTGAAAAAGTTCAGTCATGATACCCAGTTTATAGTTATTACGCATCGTAAAGGGACAATGGAAGGTGCAGATGTCTTGTATGGTATTACCATGCAGGAATCCGGTATTTCTAAATTAGTTTCTGTAAGACTAGAAGAGCAGTTAGTGACATAAGCCATCTAAATCTTGTTATACAACTCGAAATAAAGGAGTCTATATATGAGTTTTTTTAAAAAGTTTAAAGAAAAAATGTTAGGAACAACAGAAGAAGTCCAAGAAACGGTTTCGATTACGAATAAATTTAAAGAAGGTTTAGCAAAAACAAGAAATCAATTTACATCCAAAGTAAACGATCTTGTTGCTAGATATCGTAAAGTGGATGAAGACTTTTTCGAAGAACTGGAAGAAATCTTACTACAAGCGGATGTTGGTTTTGAAACGGTTGTGGAGTTAATGGAATCCTTGCGCTTTGAAGTGCAACGGAAAAATATTAAAGACACAGCGGGTATTCAATCTGTTATTTCCGAAAAGCTTGTAGAGATTTATGAAGCAGGTGATGACAATTCGACCGAGCTTCAACTGGAAAACGAAGGGTTATCTGTTATTTTATTTGTTGGAGTAAATGGAGTAGGGAAAACAACGACTATTGGGAAACTTGCTCATCGTTTAAAAGGGGAAGGTAAGAAAGTAATACTTGCTGCAGGTGATACATTCCGTGCTGGTGCTATTGATCAGCTTCAAGTATGGGGCGATAGAGTAGGCGTGGAAGTGATTAAGCAAGCAGAAGGATCTGATCCTGCTGCAGTTATGTATGACGCGATTAGAGCTGCAAAAACGCGTAATGCGGACGTGCTAATATGTGACACTGCAGGGCGACTTCAAAACAAAGTGAACTTAATGAATGAGTTAGAAAAAATTCATCGTGTTATTTCAAGAGAAATTCCAAATGCTCCTCACGAAGTTTTACTAGCGCTTGATGCTACTACTGGTCAAAATGCGCTTGTGCAAGCTCAAACTTTTAAAGAAGTAACAAATGTTACAGGAATTGTTTTAACGAAGCTAGATGGGACTGCTAAAGGCGGTATCGTGTTAGCTATTCGAAACAAGCTTCATATCCCTGTGAAATTTGTGGGCTTAGGGGAACAAATGGATGATCTGCAACCATTTGACGCAGAAAAATATGTCTATGGTCTATTTGCAGAAGGTCTCGAACTAGAAAGTGAAAACGAAACAGACAAGTAATTTTACTTGACAGATGCATCCTCAGTTACTAAACTAGAGGATGACAATTGAATTGGTAAGGAGAGATGGGAATGATTGAAAAAACAACTCGTATGAATTTTCTCTTCGATTTTTACCAAGCATTATTAACAGATAAACAAAGAAGCTATATGCAGCTTTACTATTTAGATGATTTATCTCTTGGCGAAATTGCAGAGGAATACAGCATTTCGAGGCAAGCGGTTTACGATAATATACGTCGAACAGAAGCAATGTTAGAGGAGTATGAAGAGAAACTAAACCTTTTAACAAAGTTCGAAAAACGACAAGAAACGATTGAACAGCTACTGCTATTAGTAAAGGATCAATCATCTGAAAAAACACTGATTCAACTCATTAATCAATTAAAAGAATGGGATTAGGGGGCGGGCATGCATGGCGTTTGAAGGATTAGCTGAGCGACTCCAGGGAACACTTCAGAAAATCAAAGGAAAAGGAAAGATTTCTGAAGCAGACGTAAAAGAAATGATGCGAGACGTCCGCTATGCGCTTCTTGAAGCGGACGTAAACTTAAAAGTAGTAAAAGAATTTGTTAAAAATGTATCCGAACGGGCTGTTGGGCAAGAAGTCATGAAAAGCTTAACACCAGGTCAACATGTCATTAAGATTGTTAAAGATGAACTGACGGTGTTAATGGGTGGAGAGCAAAGTCAAATTTCTTTTTCTTCCAGACCACCAACTGTCATTATGATGGTTGGCTTACAAGGTGCAGGTAAAACAACAACTACTGGGAAGCTCGCAAATGTACTTCGTAAAAAGTACAATAAGAAGCCTTTATTAGTTGCGGCCGATATTTACCGTCCTGCAGCAATAAAGCAGCTAGAAACGATCGGAAAACAACTTTCGTTACCAGTATTTGCGTTAGGGACAGATGTTTCACCTGTTGAAATTGTGAAACAGGCGATGGATCATGCAAAAGAGGAGCATTATGACGTTGTAATCGTCGATACTGCGGGTCGACTCCATATTGATGAAACCCTGATGCAAGAGTTAAAAGATATTCGTGCAATTAAAGAACCGGATGAAGTATTTTTAGTTGTGGACGCAATGACAGGGCAAGATGCGGTCAATGTGGCGAATAATTTTAACGAATCAATTGGAATTACAGGAGTTGTCCTGACAAAGCTTGATGGGGATACTCGAGGCGGAGCAGCACTATCCATCCGTTCTGTAACGCAAAAGCCTATTAAATTTGTAGGTATGGGTGAAAAAATGGATGCTTTAGAAACATTCCATCCAGAGCGAATGGCTTCACGTATTTTAGGTATGGGCGATATGATGTCCCTTATCGAAAAAGCGCAAGCAAATGTCGATGAAGAGAAAGCGAAGGAATTAGAAGAAAAATTCCGTACACAATCTTTTACATTTGACGATTTCTTAGATCAAATTGGCCAAATGAAGAAAATGGGACCACTCGATGAAATTTTAAAAATGCTTCCAGGAGCGGGTAAAATTAAAGGGTTGGAAAATGCAAAAGTCGATGAAAAGCAAATGGATCGTGTAGAAGCGATTATTTACTCCATGACCACGCAAGAAAAAACAACACCTGAAATCATTAATGGTCCAAGGAAAAAAAGAATTGCAAAAGGATCTGGTACTACGATACAAGACGTTAACAGATTATTGAAGCAATTTGAAGACATGAAAAAAATGATGAAGCAAATGACAAACATGCAACAAAAAGGGAAGAAAAAGATGAAAATGCCCGGTTTAGACTCGCTTTTCAAATAAATTTTCCAGAAAAATATAGGGTGTTAAGAAAAAACACTTTACAAACAAATAAAAGCTTGATAATATACTATCTTGTGTGAAACTATTCGGAGGTGCAATAAAAATGGCAGTTAAAATTCGTTTAAAACGTATGGGAGCAAAAAAATCTCCTTTCTATCGTATTGTAGTAGCAGACTCTCGCTCACCACGTGATGGTCGTCAAATTGAAACAGTAGGTACTTACAACCCACTTACTAAACCAGCTGAAGTTAAAATTAACGAAGAATTAGCGTTAAAATGGCTTCAAGACGGTGCAAAACCATCTGATACAGTACGTAACTTGTTCTCAGAACAAGGAATTATGGAGAAATTCCATAACGCAAAACTCGGCAAATAATCGGAGGGGACAATGTGGAGCAGCTGATCAGAGCAATTGTTAAACCATTAGTTGATTATCCAGAAAAAGTTCAGATTGAAAAAGAAGAGAGTGTAAACCGTATAGTTTATAAACTTTCTGTTCATCCTGAAGATATGGGGAAGGTTATTGGCAAACAAGGGCGAGTGGCGAAAGCAATTCGTACTATTGTTTACTCAGCAGCAGGCAGTCACCAGAAGAAAAAAACATATGTCGACATTTTAGATTAATGTACAAAAAGGGAGAACACTTTGTTCTTCCTTTTTTGATAGGAGGTAAATATGATGGAATGGTTTAACGTTGGAAAAATAGTGAACACCCACGGTATTTGGGGGGAAGTTCGTGTTATTTCTACTACAGACTTTGCAGACGAGCGCTATGAGGTAGGTAATGAGCTAGGACTTTATAAAGCAGATGGATCCAAACCAATTATCGTTAAAGTAGCAAGTCATCGAAAGCATAAAAACTTCGATTTATTAACATTTGAAGGTTTTTCTTTGCTAAAAGATGTAGAACCTCTTCGAAATGCGGTATTAAAAGTATCCGAAAAATATCTTACAGATTTAGAAGAAAACGAATTCTATTATCATGAGATTATTGGCTGTACAGTTGAATCGTTAGAAGGCGAAACAATTGGTAAGGTTACAGAAATTCTTCAAACTGGTGCAAACGATGTATGGACAGTGCAACCTGAAAAGGGCAAAGCACACTACATTCCGTATATTGAGGATGTAGTAAAATCAGTTGATATTGATAATAAAAAAATTACTATTGATGTATTAGATGGTTTGTTGTCATGATGAACATTCATATTCTTTCGCTTTTTCCAGAAATGTTTACAGGCGTTTTTAATTCGTCCATTTTGAAAAAAGCTCAGGAGAAGAATGAAGTTGCGATTAATGTAGTGAATTTCCGTGATTTCTCAGGAAACAAGCATCACCAGGTAGACGATTACCCATATGGTGGTGGTGCAGGAATGGTATTAAAGCCAGAGCCACTTTTTAATGCGGTTGAATCACTTACTACTAATTCAGAACAAAGAAGACGCATTATTCTACTTTGTCCTCAAGGAGAGCGCTTTACGCAGCAAAAAGCAGAGGAACTTGCGCAAGAAGAGGAACTCATCTTCATTTGTGGGCATTATGAGGGCTATGATGAACGTATTCGCGAGCATTTAATTACAGATGAGATATCTATAGGTGATTTTGTTCTTACAGGCGGAGAACTAGCTGCAATGACTGTTGTAGATAGCGTCGTAAGGTTACTACCCAATGTTTTGGGTAATGCGGAATCACATGAAAAGGATTCTTTTTCAACGGGGCTTCTAGAACATCCTCACTATACGCGTCCGGTAGAATTTCGTGGCTACAAAGTGCCGGATGTTTTATTGTCAGGCAATCACGCGGCCATTGATAAATGGAGACGAGAGCAGTCGTTAAAACGAACGTTTGAAAGAAGACCGGAGCTATTAGAACAAATGGAGTTAACGGAGAAAGAGCAACAAATGCTTCATACAATAAAGAAATCAGACTGTTGACAAACGCTTTCATTCTTCGTTGCTTGCACTTCGTTGTAAGCTCATGAACTTAAGTTCTATTCGCTTCCGCCTCGTGCTGGCGCGCCTCGACTGACAAGCGTTTTCAAGACAGTCTGAGGTGATGCATTTGAATTTAGAGTTTATCTTCAACTAATAGTAATAATATCGTTAATTTTTAATTGCATAGAAGAATTAGGTGTGATATATTGTACTATGTGCTTCTATGTGAAGTACTGATTTTGGGTGTTCCGCTGCAACAGCTAATGTGTGTAAGAGCATTCTATATAAGGGAGAGAAAATGATGCAAAACATTATTTCAGCAATTACTAAAGAACAATTACGTACAGATCTTCCTACTTTCCGTCCAGGTGACACAGTTCGTGTACACGTTAAGGTAGTAGAGGGAACTCGTGAACGTATCCAAATGTACGAAGGTGTTGTAATTAAACGTCGTGGTGGCGGAATTAGCGAAACTTTCACAGTTCGTAAAATTTCATCAGGTGTTGGTGTTGAACGTACATTCCCTGTACACACACCAAAAATTGCAAACTTAGAAGTTATCCGTCGTGGTAAAGTTCGTCGTGCTAAATTGTACTACTTACGTGACCTACGTGGTAAAGCTGCTCGTATTAAAGAGCGTCGCTAATAGTAAAAGTAAATGTTGTAGTGAAGGTGATGCCACTTTTGCTACAACATTTTTTCTTTTCAAACTGATGAGAAGGACTTTCATCCTGTTGGAAGGATATAATTTGAAAAAGTAACTTCAAATTGTTTTAACTGGAAGTAAAGTTAAGAAGATTTTGTCAAAAATAATTGCAATATTAATTGGATTCTTTTTGCCTGAATACGATTTTCCTTGTACAATAAAGAGAAGTAGTTAAGGGGGCCAAGTAGATGGAACAAGTAAAAAAGGAAAAGAATGAATTATGGGAATGGTCAAAGGCACTATTAATAGCTTTTGGACTAGCAGCAATAATTCGGTTCTTTTTATTTACACCTATCGTAGTAGATGGAGAATCGATGATGCCGACTTTAAAAAATGGGGATCGTATGGTTGTCAATAAGATTGGATATATGGTTGGTGAACCAGATCGTTACGATATAGTAGTATTTCATGCACCAGAGCAAAAAAACTATATTAAACGTGTAATTGGACTACCTGGCGATCATGTAGAATTTAAAAATGATCAATTACTTATCAATGGAAAAGAGTTACCAGAACCATACTTGGAACAGTATAAGAGTGAAATCAGCGAAGGGACACTTACCGACGACTTCACTTTAGAAGAAATAGCTCAAGTGGATAAAATCCCTGAAGGATACATTTTTGTTATGGGAGACAATCGTAGATATAGTAAAGATAGCCGACATATTGGACTTGTTGCCATTGACGAAGTAATTGGAAATACGAGTTTTGTTTTTTGGCCTCTCAATGAAATTGGTTTGGTTAAATAAGAAAAGTTAATAGTAATATCCGAGGAGGCAGCTCCTCAGCCACCAGAGATAATGAACATTTAATCTCGAGCGGTTGGCGCTTGAAGAAGGAGGTGCGATATGACAATTCAATGGTTTCCAGGTCATATGGCCAAAGCAAGAAGAGAAGTAACCGAAAATTTAAAGTTAGTTGATATCATTTTTGAGTTAATAGATGCACGTTTACCTCTGTCCTCTAGAAATCCAATGATTGATGATGTAGTTCATCAAAAAACACGATTACTTATTCTTAACAAAGTGGATATGGCAGATGAAGTGCAAACAAAAAAATGGATAGCTTATTTTGAATCAAAAGGGCATCCTACAGTAGCGATAAACTCTTTAGAGGGAAAAGGACTACAAACGGTATTTAAAGCCTCTAAAGAGCTTTTAAAGCCTAAATGGGATCGAATGAAAGAGAGAGGGATAAAACCTCGAGCAATTCGTGCGATGATTGTAGGAATTCCTAATGTAGGGAAATCCACACTTATTAATCGTTTTGCAAAGAAAAACATAGCAAAAACAGGAAATACACCTGGTGTAACGAAAAGACAGCAATGGATAAAAGTCGAAAAGGAAATCGAATTACTGGATACTCCTGGTATTCTTTGGCCGAAGTTTGAGGATCAACAAGTTGGCTATAAACTTGCTTTAACGGGTGCTATAAAAGATGCCGTAATCAATATGGAAGATTTAGCAGTATATGGACTTCGATTCTTACAAGAACATTATCCGAGGCGGATGGAAGAACGATATAACTTAACAGAAGTTAGTGAAGACTTAGTTGAAACGTTCGACCATATCGGTAAGCTAAGAAGATGCTACGGAAGTGGCGGAGAAATTGATTACGATCAAGTTGCAGAATTAATCGTTCGAGATGTCCGCAATTTACATCTCGGTAAATTAACTTTCGATTTTGTAGATGAAAATTAATATAAGGCTCTGTTATATTATACTGTTGTTTTTTTAGCATATAATTTGCGGTAGAATCCGCACGGAAAGTAAGCGGATTCTATCAAATAACAACAATGTAGTTTAACAGAGCCTAATATGAAAATATACCCTTTTTACCTTATGGTAGAGAGGGTTTTCTCGATTTTTTTACATTGTTGCCGATACATATATTAAGTAATAGAAAGATGAAGTGATAGAAATGTTAAGTTTAAAAGAAATTAAAGAAAAACTAGCGTATGCAAGCGGAACAGAGTCATGGTTAAAAGAGTTAGAAAAGGATAGTCGAGTAGGGGCAAATAAGTTATTCACTAGCTGGAAGAAAAAACAACATCTCAAAATGCTTGAAAAACAAGCGCATGAAGAGAAGATCTTGTTCGATCAAAGTTTTTGTACTAGCGAACATGATTTAGTAGCTGGTGTAGACGAAGCAGGGAGGGGACCTTTAGCAGGACCAGTAGTGACCGCGGCGGTTATTTTGAAAAGTAATGCAGAGGAATTAGTTGGTTTAAATGACTCGAAGCAACTTTCAAAAGCGAAACGAAATGAACTTGCTGTAAGAATTAAAAACAATGCTATAAGTTATTTCATCCATTTTCAATCAGTGGAAAAAATTGATGAACTCAATATTTACGAAGCTACTAAGCAATCGATGACGGAAGCGGTGTTAAGTTTAACAGAACAACCTTCTGTCGTGTTAGTGGATGCGATGGCTTTACCAATTGACATGGATACGCATTCCATTATTAAAGGGGATGCGAAAAGTTTAGCAATTGCTGCTGCATCTATACTTGCTAAGACAGCACGTGATCACTATATGGATCAATTACATGAAGAATTTCCTGCTTATTTATTCAACAAGCATGCAGGGTATGGCACGAAACAACATGTTGAAATGATACTAAAACATGGGCCGACTGAACATCATCGCAAAACATTTGAACCGATTAAATCCATGATTTCATTGAGTCGAGGGTCTAACCCCAACTGAATGAAGTCAGTGCCTCCGGCGAATGCCACAGATTTTTATCGAACTTACTCGATAAAAATCTGGGCAAAATAAGCCGAGGCGAATTTGATAAAATAATGAGGTGAAAAAATGACTTCTACTTCTTTTTCGTCCATCCAAACTCAGCTATCTCAAGCAATTCCAACAAACAATCATGCGCCGATGAAAGAGGGACAAGTAATACATGGTACGGTAAAAAAACTATTTCCAAACCAAACGGCAGAAGTACAAATTGGTAATCAAAAAATAATTGCTAAACTAGAAACTCCCTTAAAAGCTGGAGATGCACACTTTTTTCAAGTAACAAAATCTGCACCAGAAGTGCAACTAAAAGTAGTCTCGGATCCGTTGGCCAAAGGAAACTCATTTGCGCAACAAGCACAACAACTACTGCAAGTGATGAATTTAAATAAATCATCAGAAATGCAAACAGTCATTCAGTTTTTCCTAAAAGAACAATTACCAATCTCTAAGGAACTTCTAGTGCAAGCGGAACAATTAATAAAACAAATGCCTCCTAATGTAACGATTAAATCGGCATTAGAAGCCATTCAAAAAATGATGGAACTAAAACTGCCATTAACACTGCAACTTTTTGAAACTGTAATGAGCGGTAAATCTACAAATGGATTACAAACATTTATAGAAAATTTTAAACAAATACTCCAACAAGAGGTAACCATTTATCCTGTTATCAAAAATAATTTACTCCAAAGCTTACAAAAAGTAGCGGAGCCATTTAGTTTACCAGTAGCGGGTTCTTTACTTGGGAAACAAGTAGAAACTATTCAAAACCAACAAGTACCAATATCCACTAGATTACCTGCTTTACAGATGCTAAAAGAGTCATTCATTTTACCTGTCCAATCGTCGCTAACAAATCCAACTCCTCCTAGTGGACAGCCATCTTTACCTAATTCAGCAGGAGAATTAATGACTCAGCTTATCCATTCAGCTCCTGGTGAAAAGGGAGCTACGGTTGAGTTACTTCGGAATTGGATAAGTACGCAGCCCTTACTTTCTACTGGCCAAAAGGACCAAGTATTGTCACAACTAAAAGAGGTCCTGCCATTACAACTGAATAATATTAATAATGCCTTACTAAAAGTATTTGCTGAACAAAGTCAACTTGCTATTTTTTCAAAAGATGCAAATGGTTTGACTCCTAAGGAGCATTTAGTCTCTTTACTTGGAAAAGGGCCAACGATGGACATGGTTGCTCAAACATTACAACAAATGACTGCAATGAGTAAAAATAATACAAATAAGACTGTTTCTCAACATGTTCTACAGGTGGAACAGGCTGTGATGACCCAACTGGATGGAAAAGCTTTTGAGCATGCGATGAAGGAAGTATTAAAATCTCTTGGATTTAGTTATGAAGCCAAGCTAGGGAGCAATAGTGAAGAAATAAGACAAATAGCGTTACAATTAAAGCCGCAATTAGTTGAACTGCTTCAAAATCATTCTATTTCTGCTCCCCTTAGAGATGGTGCAGAACTACTATTAGGGAGAATGAATGGCTTGCAAATATTGTCAAGTGAGAATGGTCCACAACATCAGCTTCTTATGCAAGTGCCATTGGAATTTCTAGGGAAGAAAATGGACGCTACTTTAGAATGGAATGGAAGAATGAAGGAGAATGGTAAAATAGATTCAGATTTTGCGAGAATAATGTTTTATTTGCAATTAGATGCATTAAAAGAAACCGTTGTAGATATGCAAGTACAAAATAGAGTTGTGTCTATTTCCTTGTTCAACCATGATCCAAGACTGGAGGAAATAGCTAAAATTTTCAAAGAATCGTTAAAAGA
>Ga0157371_10001508_pt1 | contig 24067 bp, 15 predicted proteins | sample C45metaG_FD_113462 | JGI IMG/M metagenome (GOLD analysis project Ga0157371, IMG submission 113462) | Corn rhizosphere microbial communities from Kellogg Biological Station, Michigan, USA - C4-5 metaG | ecosystem: Host-associated > Plants > Roots > Rhizosphere > Soil | place: USA: Michigan...
CGACCTGAATAAACCATCTGTAACGTAGCCGTAAAACGCGCCAAGTGGGCGACCTTGCTGTGATAAGGTTACTAATGATTTGGTACCGTATTCATCAAAAGTACCTGGTAAAGTAGCGTTAGGTTCATTCATCCTGTTAAGGATATTTTTATACTTACTGAATATGATATTGGTTTTCCATGTGAAGTTGTTATTTTGAATGTTGTAAGATGTTAATCCGATATCGAAACCGGTATTTGTCATGCGGCCATCGTTTGTTGTTGGAGTTTTGATATCGTTCCAGGCAGTTCCTAAACCAGAGTAAGCACCTAGCTGGGTAGCCAATAGCATATCAGAGGTTACTTTTTTATAGGCATCGTAACTGAATTCCAGTCTTTTATTCCAGGTGGTAAGGTCTAAACCTGCATTGTAGGTGTTGGTAGACTGCCAGGTGATTAACAGGTTATCTACATTGTCTGGTAATCCGCCCGGACCAAATGGCGCAATAGGAAACAACCTGATATTTGCTGCGTAAAGGTTACCTGCCCCGGCATCCTGCCCTCCAACTTCTCCATATCCGAATCTTAGTTTCAGGTAATTAACATATTTATTGTCTTTTAAGAAAGATTCATTACTAGCTGTCCACGATGCCGAAACTGCAGGAAATGTACCCCATTTGTGGCCTGGGCCAAAGTTAGATGATCCGTCTCTTCTTATTGTTCCACTAATGGCATATCTGTTATCGTAGTTATAGTTTAAACGTGCAAATACAGATTCCATGCTCCATGTTGCTGCACCAGATCCTATTCCTTGCGTGTCGCCCGCATCACCCGCATTTAGATTTGGGATGTTAAGTACAAGGTTATCTCTGTTGGCGTTAATGTAATCGTATTTTGATCTTTGTGCCTCGTGACCTAGTGTGGCCGCGATGTTATGTTTGCCAAAGGTTTTATTATAATTTGCATAGTTTTTAAGTGCCCAGTAAAGGCTGTTGTTCCTTTGCTCTCTAAGCCTGGCCGGAGAAAGGATAACTGCCTTTGTCTCGGCATTTTGCACATATGGCTGAAATGCTTTATCACTGCTCAGGTTAAAATCAAAGTTACCTTCTGATCGGATAGTTAGCCCATCTATAATATTTAGGTCTGCATATACCGTTCCAAAGGCTTTAGACGATTGATTGCTCACATCGCGTAATGTTGCTAATGCCACAGGATTATTGGGATTTCCGAAAGTACTGCCGCCTATAACATTGGTTGAAATATAATTACCAAAAACATCTTTAACCGGAGTTACGGGGCTATTGTAAAGTACTGTGCTGGTAACGGCATCAAAACCATCTGAAAGACCAATTTGCTGGTTGGTTCTTGACAGGTTTGCGGTGATACCTGTTTTTAACCATTTGGTTGCCTGATGGTCTATATTGGCCCTTAGGGTTATTCTTTTAAAACCCGTTTTGATCAGTGTTCCTTCCTGATTAAGGTAGCCACCAGAGAAATAGAATTGTGTTTTTTCTGTTCCTCCTGAAAAGCCGAGCTGATGGCTCTGGGTAAATCCTCTTCGGTAGATTGCATCCTGCCAATCGGTACCTACACCTAATAATGATGGATTTTTAAACTCGGCAATACTGTCCATTCCGCTACCAGGAACTCCTCTTACTTCTAAAACCAGAGAGTTCATGTATTCTGCATTTTGACGCAGGTTCATTACTGAAAGTTTTTTGGGGATTTCTGAAATACCAACATAAGAGTCGTAAGTGATTTTACCTTGATTTGCCCTACCTCTTTTAGTATTGATTAGAACTACCCCATTTGCACCTCTGGCACCATAAATAGCCTGGGCCGATGCATCTTTTAAGATATCGATTGTTTCAATATCTGCAGAGTTTAAGGTAGCAAGTACGCTTTGTCCGGTTTGCCCTGAGCCACCACCTAAAAAGTTTTGTTCCAGAGAACTACTTTTTGAGTTCATGGGAACTCCGTCTATTACATATAAGGGTTCGTTATTTTCGCCTGTTGAGGTTAGTCCTCTGATCCTTACAGAAACACCTCCTCCAGGCTGGCCGCCATTGTTATTTATAGTAACACCTGCTACTTTACCCTGCAAGGCCTGATCTACGCCTGCAACTGGTAAATTTTTAATGTCTTTTTGAGAAACAGAAGAAATTGCTGATGTAACTTCTGATTTACGCAATGTACCGTAACCGATAACTACTACATCTGCTAAGGTTGATGTAGAGGATTGCAGGCTTGCGTTAATTACAGAATTTGAACCTACAGTAACTTCCTTTGAAGTCATCCCCACGTAGGAAAATACAAGTACACTTGCATTGGATGCAACCATAATGGAATACTTACCATCGTTATTGGTTAATGCTGTTGTTTTGGTTCCTTTTACCACTACAGATGCACCGGGCAGGGTTGTTCCGCTTTCGTCGGCAACAACTCCCGTAATGATTCTGTTGGCAGTACTTTGAGAGTAACCGGATTTGGTGATACCGGTAAGTGTAAAGATCATGAACAGGATAAAAATCCATTCATTACAACTCGTTCTTGTCGTTTTCATGTTTGGTTGTCATATTTGGTTTAGTTAAGATTCCCTAAGGATGGGTTTCCATTTGTTAAAACTAGATACATCTGCGTCCTCTATTGCTAAAAAAGGGGTACGCAAATGTTAACCCTTAACAAAAAAGGCTATAAAGCAGTAATATCCTTGTTTTCGGTGTATTTGGACGGGAGTACATCAAATTCTTCTTTAAAGGATTTGACAAAATTCTTGGTGGTTTTAAAACCTACCTTATAACAGATCTGTGAAACGGTTAATTTTCCTTGTTCAAGTAGCTGGGCGGCCCTTTTTAAACGGTACGACTTAATAAATTCAAGTGGGGTTTTACCTGTAAGCGCAACAATTCTTTTATATAGGGTTACACGGCTTACCAGCATCAGATTACTGAGTATATCAACAGAGAAATTACTATTATCTATATTCTTTTCTATTTCCTGAAGTACCTGTTGTAGAAATTGCTCGTCAGGGCTTTCCACCTCTACAGTAGCCGGTTGAACCTCTACCTGTTTCTGATAAAGTTTTCTGAAGGATTCTTGCTGGATGAGTATGTTACGAATTTTAGAGTTCAGGATTTCAAAGCTGAAAGGTTTGGTCATATAATCATTAGCTCCGGTCTCAAGGCCGGTTAGCTCTTGCTCTTCTCCGGTTAAGGCGGTTAATAACACTACGGGTATTTGGGTTGTTCTTGAGTCGCTTTTTATCTTTTTGCAAAGTTCTATACCTGTCATTTCGGGCATAGAAATATCGCTGACGATAATATTTGGATGGTAGAATAATGCTTTTTGCCAGCCATCTTTTCCATTACCTGCTTCTATTACATTATAATCTTCCTTAAGGTTATCTTTAAGGTAAAAGCGCAGATCGGCATCATCTTCAACAAGTAATACAGTTGCTTTTTTAGAAGAGAGAGTAACCTTCGCATGCTGACTATTTAATGCTTCCTCATCAGCAATTACGTTATCAATAAAGTTATCTTTCGGATTGCTTTGACTTCTTAGTTCTTCGAAAGGAAGTAAAATGGTAAAACAGCTGCCAATATTTTCATCGCTCTCTAAAAAAATCTCACCCCCGTGCAGCTTTACAAACTCTTTGGTTATTGCCAACCCTATCCCACTACCCTGATTAATAATTGATTCGGGTATATCGTTCTGAAAAAAGCTTTCAAATATTTTCTCCTGCTTCTCTTTTGGTATGCCTATTCCCGTATCGCGGACTTTAATCTCAACCATATACTGATCAATCATAATGCAGTCTGCAGAAACGTTTACTTTTCCATTGTCTAAAGTAAATTTAAAGCTGTTTGAAAGTAGATTGAATAGAATACGCTCTATTTTATCATGGTCAAAATTTACATCGAGTTTCTCGTAACCTGCATTAAAGGTGAGCTGAATATTTTTCTGTTCGGCAAGATCTTTAAAAGAATAAGTGATGTCTCTGATAAATGAAATGATATCGCCAGGTCTTTTTTGTAGTTTGATTTCTTTGAGTTCCATTTTCCTGAAATCGAGTAGCTGGTTTACCAGATTAAGCAAACGCCTGGCATTTTTTTGTATCAGAGAAACCTGTTCTTTAATCAGGTTATCTGATGAGCCTTTCAGGATTTTATCTATCGGAGCCAGAATTAAGGACAGCGGTGTTCTAAATTCATGACTTACATTGGTTAAAAATTTGATTTTCATCGCATCCAGATCTCTGTATCTCATAGCTTCAAGACGCTCATTATCAAGCAAACGCTGTGATTCTATCTTTTCTTGTTCTATTAGCCTTTGAACTTTTTGTTTTTCCTGTTCTGCAGCAAATTGCTGTTTTAGGTTTTGGATACCTCGATACCTGAAATAGTACAATGTGCCACCTATAGCAAGGAAATAGAGTATATAGGCCAAAGTAGAAGTATACCAGGGGTTCAGAATCCTGATTTTTAAGGTTACAGGTTTAGCATCAGAAATATTCTCTGTGCTTGATGCCCTCACTTTAAAAACATAATCTCCGGGAGCAAGGTTAGTATAAGTTGCTTTACGTAAAGTATTGTCTGCAGAGATCCATGTTTTATCGAAACCCTCCAACATGTACTGGTGCTTCACTTTGTGCGGGCCAATGTAATTTAATGAAGCAAATTCGATAGTAAATACATTCTGATCGTGATTTAATGTGAGTTCTTTAGTGTCAAAAATTGACTTTCTAAGTATCACCCTGCCATCAATAGCGGTGTTTGCTGTTACACTTTTATTGAACAGCTGAAAATCGGTAATAAAAAGCTTAAAGTTTTGGTTATAAGACTTGATTAAAGATGGCTGAAAGATATTTATACCATCTGGCCCTCCAAATGCCAGCTCCCCGGTTTTTAGTTTTAATGAGGCGATCCGGTTAAATTCTTTACCTTGCAAGCCATCATTTTCATCGAAGTTCTTAAAAATGAGGTGAAGGTTCTTATTATAGGTAATGGATATTTTTGATAATCCGTTTGATGTACTTACCCAGAAATCACCTTGATTATCTTCCTGAATATCCATGATGTTATTATCAGGCAATCCATTCTCGATTGTATAATTGTAAAAGGTTTTGGTTTTAGGATTGTAAATGCTCAGGCCATCTCTTGTTCCTATCCATAGATAACCTTTGCTATCCTCTATAAAGCTATTGATATTATCGTTAATCAAACTATTATCGTTTCTTGGATCATTTACAATTTTGATAAACTTAGTGCCGCCTTTTGGCAGTATGTTCATGCCATAAGACGTACCTGCCCAAATGTTTTGATGCGAATCTTCTAATACCTTAAATACATAATCGGAGCTGATGAGGCTCAGGTTTTGAGTATACCTTTTAAATTTTTTTGTGGTTCTGTTAAAGAGATTTAGCCCGCCACCCATAGTGCTTATCCAAAACCGGTTGGATGAATCTTCCAGAAAATCAGATACTTTGTTGTCGCTCAAGCTTTCAGGATCTGATGCGTTGTATTTGTAGTGTGTAAACTTGCCATTATCCAAATAATCAAAACCTCCGGTATAGGTACCTATCCATAATTTCTCAAATCTATCTATATAAATGCCTACAATTGCATCATGAGAGAGGCTGTTGCTATTTGAAGGATCATGCCTGTAGGAAGTGAATTTATGGGTACTCCTGTTATAATAAACCAGTCCTTTTCCATTGGTACCAATCCATATGTTACCTGCCTTATCTTCAACCATTCTGTTAATATCACTGTGTATTAAGCTATTGGGATCGGAAGAGTGCTTAATAAGGTTAAACTTGATGATATTAGGATGGTAAAAATTGATCCCTTTTCTGAAAGTACCTATCCAAACCATGCCCAGGTTATCATAGTAGATACTGGATATACTATTCTGGCTTAAGCTTTTACTATCGTTCTCGTTATTGAGAATATACCTGATACTGAAATTTTTCTTATCAATAAGGTTAATCCCTCCGTGATCAGTTCCTATCCATATGTTGTTGTTATTGTCTTGGATAATGCCAGTAACAATATCAGAGTTTAGCTTAAGTACAGGTGAGTTTTTACTGATCTTATTTAGAACATTTTTTACAGGATCGAAATAGTAAATACCGGTTGAGGTTGAAATATCATAGATCCAGATCAACCCCTGCCTGTCTATAAAAAGTTTGTAGGTATCACTTTCTTTGTTCGAGAACTTGGTTGACAAATCTATTCTATGAACAACAAGATCTGCGTGCTTATCCAGCATTTCTAATTTCCCATCAGAATGAATAAGCCATGCGTTTCCACTTTTATCTTCTGCCAGGTCTATAATAGGGCTTGCCGACAAGCTACTTTCTTTTCGAACTTTATGTGAAATATAGTTTGTTCTCCCTGCTATAGGATCATATTTATACAATCCGGATGTTGGAGATATGAACCAGAATGCTCCTGAACGACCTTTTTTTAAAGCTCTTATGCTGGTTCCGGGAACTCCATATTTTGAAAGTTCTGGTTGTATATTGTGATCAAATAATTCGGTAACAGGATCATATACATCCATTCCGGCCCTGGTTTCTATCCACAACTTGTGGTCGGGACCCTGGGTTATGGAACGAACATCACTATCACTTATGGTAGATTTGTTTTTTATTCTGTGCCTATATATTTTAAAGCTGTAACCATCAAATCGGGCAAGCCCAGCTAGCGTACCAAACCATACAAATCCTTTATCGTCTTTATAAAAGCAATTAACATCGTTGTGTGGCAAGCCATTGTCAATATCGAGATGAGAAAACTGGTACTGATTATATTGCGCGTACGAAGATAAACTTGTAAACAGAAGGCCTATTCCTACTAAAAGCAGTATTTTCAGATTATGTCGCATTCTTTCTATTCGGCCACTATTACAGTTTTAAAGCTGCTTGTTAATATACAAATACTTATTTATAAATGTCTTTCAGGTCTTTCTCAAAAAGGGTATATGGGTCTTCATAAAATTTCTGAAAATCAGGAATATTTGGATGACCAGGATATGGTGCATAAAAATGAGTAGCACTTTTGGCATCATTACGCCACACTAACACATAACTCATTCTTATTTTATCACTTTTCATTACTTTAAGCAGCACATCATTCCACCAGTTTGGATTCTTTAATGATTCTAAGCCTGTTTCTGTAAATGCCGCAAGCTTACCATTTTTTTGAGCATATACTGAAACGATACGCAGTTTCTTTATGGCTGCGTCAAGATTATATTTACCATCGCGTCCCATATCTCCATAATTATCCATTCCAAGCATATCTACCCATTCATTTCCAGGAAAACGTTCCAGATATTGCTGTTCAGAATTGAATAGGTTGTCGGGAGAAAACGCATATATAAAGTTGTGTACACCTGCAGTATCACGTAAATAAGATACAGTGAATTTCCATAGAGTTTTAAATTCCTCAGGGGTACAGTGCGATTTTCCCCACCAGAACCAATCTCCATCGAACTCATGGTAAGGCCTGAAAATTACCGGAACAAGATTTCCATCCGCAGCTTTAAGGCTTTTTGCCCAATCGGCTATATCATTAAGAATTTCAACATATTTACCGTGGTTTTTCCCTCCAGGAATAATGTATTTTACGGCAGGTAATGAAACTGAATCTTTCCAGTAAAAGCCACCTTCTGAAACAGGATTGGAGAAGTGCCAGGCTACTGTGGTAACACCGCCCCTATTATAGGTATCTATAACATTCTTTTTTAAATGTTCTTTAGCTTTATCAACCTGCGCTTTTGGTTGTCCTGACAATTCAGAAAGGTCGATACCAATAACCGCCGGATGAGAGTTAACAACGGATTTAACGTCTGACCGGTCGGCATCGCCAAACCAGCCGTGCCCATATTCTGTAGCGTGCTGATGGCCGAATAAGGTATGCCTTTCAGACAATTTGTATAGGTTTTTGAAAAGAGCTTTAGTCTCTTTTGTTGCTAAGGGATCGGTTAACTTACGCTGTTGGGCAGTTACTACATTTACAAGCAGTACCGGAAAGATGATAAAGAAATACTTCAGTTTCATAGAATTGTTGTTTACTGATTTTTTAAAGAGGGCATCTCGTCTAATGTAATTACGTAGTTACTGGCAAACATCTTTTTCCATAACTCTAAAGAATTATGAGTTCCTGACCTTACAAAATCTCCATACCATGGCATAAACCACGACCATGCGGCTGCATCTTTGGTTAGGTTATCTACATCGGGCATAGACCCGCACTCACTTATTGTAATCATCTTTTTATTGTTGTAAAGATTGGTTAATGTACTAAATTCTGGTACTTGTGATGTATGATCGCCTTGTTTATAGATGTCCCTTCCTACAATATCAACATATTCATCTCCAGGATACCAGGCATCATCATTGGGTTCTCTTGTCCACACCCAAATCAGGTTGTTTAATTTGTGATAGTTCACCATTCTGTCGAACATAAGCTGGTAAAGCTTTTTGCACGGGGCTGCACCTTTTGCTCCCCACCAAAACCAGGTTCCTGCTGCTTCATGTAAGGGGCGCCATATAACAGGCACATTGTCTTTTTGCAGCTCTTTTAATAGACCCGCCACATAATCTATGTCGCTTAACATTGCTTTATATTCAGCCGACTGGGGATTATTAATTTTTGAAATATCAAAGCTTGTTTTGTTTGAATAGAATTCTTCTGTTACTCTTGAGGGGTCTCTCCAGTGCCATACCATTACCGGAATACCATTTTTAAGCCAATAAGCTTTAGCATCTTTAATTGGTGTTTTATTGTCGTACCAGGTGTAGCCACGGTTGCAATGCATAAAATCAAGACCTACAATTGCTGGCTCTTTTCCGGTATTTGCTTTAAGCCAATTGGTTTCGTCAAAACTGTTGAGGGTCATTACTCCTGAAAGTATTTTTTTTCCATAGTTTTCGCGAAGGAACTGATATAGTTTGCCTGCTTCCGGACTAGGATTGGGCGTTACAAGACTGGAATTGATATTAAATCGATCGGCAACTACCGGTGGTTGTATTTTTTCCTCGACACTTCCTGCTTTTTTGCAGGCAAATATTAAAAAACAAAAAATGCAGGCAACGATTGCTTTTTGCAGCACATTCAAATCCATGTTTACATTGGTTAGTTCAACTATGAATGCGTAAAAGTATTGTACTGAATATTCCTTAATGCTAAAAAATGGGGTTGCAAATGTTAAGTCGGGAGCTAAAACTGGTTTATTTTAAGATAATTCCTCCATCTGTGCTTTGTTTTTGGCTTTAATGTTAACGGTTGTCTGTTTAGGTTTATGCTTCCATCTGCGATGACTCCATAACCAATACGGAGGGTTATCCTTTATCATTTCCTCCAGAAATTGAGTATGCAATCTGGTGATTTCAAATTCTTCAGTTTCTGCAGGGTTTAAACAAAGTGGCACACAATCAACCTCATAATATCCTCTTTTTATAATATTGATTTTAAAGTAAAAAATAGGACGATTAGTACTCTTTGCAATTTTTTCTATTCCCAATTGAATATATGCCGGTTGATTTAAGAATATTTGCCAATGTTGCAGTTCATTTACTGATGGCGACTGGTCATTACCAAAACTAAAAATGCTTGGTGTGTTTTTACTTGCCTGAAGCGCTCTTAAAGTTTGGCGCATTGGAATAAGCTTGTTTCCAAACTTGGATCGGATTTTTCGGAACCATTTATCAAATATGGGATTGTTTAATGGCTTATAAATTGGATAATGATGGGCAGAAAAGTTCAACCCAATTCCTAAAGTTCCCCATTCCCAATTACCATAGTGCGCTGAACAAACAAGTACACTTTGCCCCTTATTCAGGTATTCATTTACCTGCTCTTTATTTTTAAAAACGAAGCGCTTTCTTATCTCCTTTTCCGAGATACTGCTCATTTTAATAACTTCAAATATTAATGAAGCCAAATACCTGTAATATTTTTTCTCAATTCCAATAATTTGAGGCAGGGACTTTTTGGGAAAGGAATTAAGTAAATTTTCTCTTACTACTTGCCTGCGATATTGGAAGACATAGTAAAGCAAGAGGTAAGCTGTATCTGCCAGGAGATATAGAACTGATATTGGCAGTAGGGATAATACAGCTAAAAAAAACGTCCCGAAATGAGAAATGCCTTTTTTAAACATACTACAACGATTTTCCACAAAGTTAAAGGCTAAACCAAAAGGTTTTGCCATAAAAATGTTAGATTTTAAATAACTCGTGCCAGTTTAACCAGCCTAAATTAAACCAGGTAATTAAGTTCATTCTTTTGAGCCAGCATGACTAAAACACTTTCTAAGTTATAATTCAACTTATGATAGATCAGACTTTCGCCATGCTCCTTATGTGTAATAAAATTGATCAGATCTTTAAATTGAATAACTCCAATTTGCCTTGTACTATAAAAAACCGGCATTGTATATAAGTCTTGTTTAAGCATTATATCAATTACATCAATCACCAATTGCTCAGAATGCAGCCTGATTTGCTCATCAGACTCCCATTCTAAGAAGAATACTTCTTTTTCCTGAATAAAAAACCCCATTACTATGATAAATTTGATATTATTATCAAATTATTTCACAATAATAAAGCGCCAAACACAAAAACAAGGCCCAAATAAGATCTAAAAACATCTAATCAGGACTTTTTTACGTAAACTAGCAAATACCAGAACGCAATTAAGGGAAAAATACACGACATTTATTTATTTGAGAATGAAAGAAGTAGTTTGCCGTTTTAGCACCGACACAAAGTGGATTAAAGAATTGGCAATTAGCCTAGGCGGTTTTATGAGGGGTAATTTCACAACTGTCCCAGATGATGTATTTACTGGAACACATTATACATTTAAAATAAATGAGAACATTTCTGTGGTGATGGCAGATATAACTTATCATCAGGATGTATTGTTTAAGGTTAGAAATACAGAGAATGATTTTGCGTTGATATTTTTTAACCTTACCGAAGGAAAATTAATTCATATTATGGATGATGTTTCAAGATCTGTGGGTCGTTGGAATTATAATCTGGCAATTGTTGATAGTGAACTTGATATCGATTTTCTGATAAAATCCGGAAGCAAATCCTACAGTATCTCTATTCTAATAAAGAAGAATATCCTAAGAGACTACCTTTCTAAAGCAGGCATCCTTACAGAGGTACTTAACAAAGTCTTTGATCAGAAGCAAAATACCCTTCTTCATTATACCCAAATGAGTAGCAATAGCTGGCATATCATTAATGAATTCAGAAAAAATACTCCTGGAAGCCTCTCTTTTGACCTCCTATTATCAGCGTTGGTTTATAACCTGCTGGCAGATTGCCTTGATGATATTATGAAGAAAGAGATTACAATCAGCAAAGTTCTTCGGTCTGATATTACAATGATATTCATTTCGCAATCTAATCTGGTTAAGAAACAAGAGGGCTTATTTCCAGGTATAACTGCATTAGCTGCCGAAGCTAATATGTCGGAAACAAAATACAAGCAGCTTTATAAAAAAATTACTGGTCAAACCCCTAATGCATTTTTCTTAAATAACAAATTAGAGCTGGCAAGAGATTTATTGGCTTCAGGGCAATACACTATTGGAGAATTGGCCGAAAAATTGAGTTTTACAAATACATCCCATTTATCAGGACAGTTTAAAGCCTGTTTTGGGATGTCGCCAAAAGAGTATGTAGCCTCATTGTAATGAAATCCGGAAAAAAAATATCATTTACAAAAGACAAGAACCAATTAGTACTGCCAGATGATATAGTTTTGGGATGTTCCTATTTTATGGAAGTGATGCCGGGATTAATGGCCATTATTGTAGATTCTAATTTACAAATGGAGGTGAAAGAACGTAAAGTGATAGACATTGAGGATCATTATATTGCTTGTTATGACTTAAATAATGAAATTAATATTCATCAAAGTAAAAATAAAAAGGTCAACTACAAATCGACATTGGGGTTGATTGTTGCAGATGCAACTTTAAAGAGTAGCTGTACTCCTTTTCAGAAAGCTTATTCCTTCTGGTTGCTGATATCAAAATCATTACTTCAAAAATATGTGACAGGAACCTCAAATGATCCTACAAATAGAAATGGGGCGAATAACACAATATTTTTTTCGAGCCATATAGATAGTCGTACCCGGCTTTGCATCCTTAAGCTAACCCGAAAATATAATAATCCCTCATTTGAACTTACTTTTCGTGGAACTTCATTGCAGGTTTTTGCTTATTTGCTTGAACGTATAAATGAAAATGGTCCGGTATTAGGCAAACTTTCTGAATTAGATACCACACAAATTATCAAGACCCAGACTTATCTTATGGAGCAACTTTTGGGAGGATTTCCGGGAATAGATTTTCTGGCTGAGATGATAGGCATGTCTGTATCTAAATATAAAAAGTTGTTTAAGAGGATGTTCAATGAAAGCCCTAATAGCTTCTTTCTTCGCGAAAAACTAAATTTAGCACGCGAACTTCTGAAAAGTGGAAATTTTAGGGCTATTAATGAAGTAGCGTATGAGTTAGGATATGTGAAACCTGGATACTTTGCTTCAAAATACAAAAAACAATTTGGCCAATTACCAGGAGATGTTTTCATTAAAAACAAAGCATAAACCTAAATTTAGGCTAACTTTGTGCCATGACAGCAGAAGAATTTGAAGCGGAATTTGAGGGGTTAGAATTACCCCCGGAAATAGAACTAGGACCAGGAGCTATGATTAAAGACGTGCCTTCTTTCTTAAAAAAAGAATTAACAATTCTTAAAACGAGCAAGCATCAAAGAATACAGGAGCCGGTAATTTACAGATTGAACCTGGTACTGGAAATCATTAAAGCAAAAGCCCTATAACGAAAGGCCACATGAATATAGAGATACATCAAACAGAAAAAACACGAATTGCAGAAGTAATTTCTGACGAGGTTCTGATTAAAAACCCGGAAGAAGGATTACAATTGCTTGCAGATCTATACTATCAGAACTTTGATAAAATTATTCTAAAGGAACAAAACATATGTGCCGAGTTCTTTGATCTGAAAAATGGTATTGCAGGGGAAATTCTTCAGAAATTTTCTAATTATAGAATGCCCCTGGCTATTGTAGGTGATTTCAGCAAACACCAAAGCAAAAGCATCAAAGACTTTATTTACGAGAGCAACAAAGGCAAACTGGTAAACTTTGTAGGCAGTCTTGAAGAAGCAATTGCAAAATTTATATGAAAGGACTTATACAGTTTTTATGTTTAATTATCTTTTTAGCAGTATATGGGTGTTCAGGTGCAAACGTCGAGAAAAATAATGCAAAAACATTATACCATGCAATAAGTAAAGATGATACAGCTACTTTTAATATAAACCTGACAGATAAGGAATTTTTTGGACAGCTTGAAATAAACTATCATGGAGCTTATAAAGATTCTGGCGATGTAACCGGAATCGTAAAAGGAGATACACTAAAAGGAACTTATCGTTTTCAGCATTACGGAATAGAAGCATGGAACAGAACTCCAATAGCGCTATTAAAAAAAGATGGTAAACTAATTATGGGTGTAGGTTCTATGGAAATTTATATGAATATCCACTACTTCAAAAAGAATGTTCCAATTAATTACGAGAATCCAAAATTTGTTTTTGAAAAGGCACAGTAATAGTAAATCTTACTCTTCTGTGCGCTTTTCCAAATCCTTTATACTAACTGTAATCATCTTACCTATTGGTTTATTGTTATGATAAGTTAATACCCTTAAATGATCAGCACCTTTAGGTATGGAAAGTGTATCTGTATACCTTGGAGAAAAATTATCAGGAAAAGTGTTATCAAATGTATAGTAGATATCCAGCTTCTTTATCTCTGTACTCAATGCAATGCGTAATGCCTTATTTACAGTGTCTTTTAAAGGCTTAATTGTAGCATCGTATACGCTTCTTGCATAGTTTACATTTGCCACATCGTACCGTTCAAGGTTGCTCTCCATCCGAGAGATAAAGCTATCCCACCCTTTACGCTCCTTTTGCGACCAAAATACTTCAGCCAAAGCAAAAGCACGCGGCCAGGTCATGTATTCTGCATGGCGGTAATTCGGAACAGATTCTGTCCACAAATTACCCTGCCCCCCTAATATTAGAGAAGGATCAGGTATTTCGGCCGGAATAGGTTCAAAATTATAACAGCTGGATAAGGTAAGCATAGAATAAGTTGGTGGTTCTGCAGCCGGATCGCCCTGATAAAGATCAAGATAACAATTGTCGGCTGGGGTCATTATTACATGGTGATTCATTTTTGCAGCTTCAATACCACCCTTCATACCTCTCCAGCTCATTACAGTTGCCTCAGGTGCCAGCCCTCCTTCCAGTATTTCATCCCATCCCATCATTTTTTTACCTTTAGACTTCACTATGTTTTCCATACGCCTAATGAAATAGCTTTGCAGCTCCTCCGGAGTTTTCAGTTTCTCATCTTTCATTCTTTTCTGGCATTTCTTACAGTCTTTCCAGAACCCTTTAAAACACTCATCACCACCAATATGAATATACTGACCAGGAAAAAGTGCTGCTACCTCTCCAAGTACTTTTTCCATAAAGCTGAAACTTTCTTCGTTACCAGGACATAGTGCATTGTCATCAACACCATAAAAGGTATTGCCAACATTGACCTTAAAAGGCCCCCCTGTACATGACAGATCAGGATAAGCTGCAAGGGCAGCAAGACTATGCCCGGGAACATCTATTTCTGGCAAAATGGTTACAAAGCGCTGCTGGGCATACTTAACTATTTCCTTAACATCTTCCTGAGTATAGTATCCGCCATAGTCCGCAACTTCATTTGCTGCCTGTGGATCACGCTTCCACCATAAGCCCATTCTTGATGCACGCCAGGCTCCTACTTCTGTAAGTTTTGGTAAGCTTTTAATTTCTATTCTCCACCCCTGATCATCTGTTAAATGCCAGTGAAATACATTCATTTTGTATTTGGCAAGCTGATTAATGTATTTTTTGACCACTTCTTTTGGAAAGTAGTGTCTGCTTACATCAAGCATTAACCCCCTCCAGCCAAACCTTGGATAATCTGTTATTTTAACGCATGGCACTAACCATGTTTTATTTTTAACAAGCTGAGGACTTTCTATTTCTTTTGGCAGCAGCTGCATTAATGTTTGCATACCATAAAAAAGTCCAGCAGGAAGGTTTGCCGCAATTGTAATTTTAGATGGTTTTACATCCAAAATATATCCTTCATTACCTATCTGTTTATTATAAGATTTATTGATAACCAACTGAATATCTGAAATTCCTGAGACTGTATGGCCTAATGTAAATCCTGTAGGTACTTTGATCATAGCACCAAATAATTCTGCTATTTCTCTATTTTCTGTACTTGCAATTAGTTTAGTGCCCTTAGTTATTTTAAAACTTCCGGGAAGTTTTTGGAGCTTTACTGGTTGTGGAATAAGTGCTGGTACAGCTTCTATAGCAAATACATTAATAGAGAATAGCATACAGAGTATAAATACTGCTATTCTGAAAGGTCTGAAATTCATATTTGGTTGGTTGTGTATCTAAAAGCTAAGATAATTATTTGCACAACAAAAGGAACACAAATTGTTAGTGCCCTGTAAAAGATAAGACCGGAAATGTTAAATAACAAAAAAGGACAAAACAGATTTATTTCTGTTTTGTCCTCTGAAATTAATTGTTCTTAATCTGGTTCTACAACCAGAGATCTCTGTCATGCGTCTTAGGAATCCAATGAAGTATTTTAAATATATTAAAAAATAAGCTTTTTCTAAAAAATCTCATTTGTTCTCAGATCCTGTAATTGAGGCAAACCTACCTTACCAATTCCATTAAATAAAATCTTTACTCCCATAACGTTACCTATTGACTTTGTGTATTTAGTTGAAAGTACTTTTTTACCATTCAGTAAAACAGAGGCATGTTTATTTTCTACTTTAATACTCACCTCCCCCCCATTTTCTGCATTAAATGCCAATGCCCCTAAAAACTGTTCAGATCCTTGCACTCTTACTTCTGAAAATTTGTATTCAGAAAAAGCAACACAATTTGGTCTGTTTAATTTTAAAAGATGTCTGTGTTTTTCTCCTAAAATAATAATTGTAGTTTCGACACATTGGGTACCTGGCCTGCTTTGTTCTGCAAATACCTTACACGAAAAGGAAAAATTATCTCCGCTAATATGTGAAGGTTTTATATTGCTAAATCCTACCAAAAAAGGTTTAGTAGTATCTAAACCTGCCGAGTCAAGTTGCTTTAGTGAAACATAGATATTCTTTGGATCTAAAGATTTTAGCCCGGCAACCGGAAATGCCCTCGAAGTATCATTACCTGAATTAGCAACCCAACCTTTGGTTTGCATAAAGGTTGAGATTGTATCGATTGGTTTATTATGATACAATAAGGTGGCATAAACTACACCTGGGTTTCTAAAAAATTTTGTAATTTTCTTTTTACCCTTAATTGAGGACTGGATTGCCTCATCCATAAAATCAACCTGAAATTCTTCATTTTGGTCGAAGGGAATTTTCGATTCTAATTTAAATACTGCAGTATGAGGTACATTACCAAAGGGATTTTCACAAACCAATTTTACATTCTCAAAATTATTACTCTTGTTCCAAACGAGAAATATACCCATGGCAATCAGTATTATTACAATACCTATAGAAACAAAAGGCCAAAAGAGTTTAGTGCTTTTACCTTTATTAAACTTGGGTACATCAGCATTATTTTTGTGCTCAAAGGAATTGGTATAAACAAGCTCAAATTCCTGCCAATCTCTATAACCAATAAATTGTGACAGGGCATCCCTGGTGGCTTTTTGTGGGAAATAACGTTCGGGTGTTTTCAACCTGCCAAATGTTCTTTTAAGTGTATTCACACTTAAATACACACCTGTTTGTTTACCCAATTGACTGCTTAACCTGTTGTAATCTTCTACCCTCCATTCAGTAATGGCTTTATCACCCATTTTTTCTATTATTTTCTGACAACAAATGTCTAATACTTCAAAAAATGATTGATTGCTCGGCCGTACAGAATTAAGCTCCATCTAACAGTATCTTATTAATAACTAAATAATTACAAATACAAAACACTGCTTATTATTTGTATGGCTATTTAAATGATTTTCACACATTTTGGAATTAATTTTACGAAAACAATTAGGTCATCACCCTACAAACATATAAAATAACCAATCAATTTAGGTATCGATTTACTGTGAAACTTCCACTAGGAACAGAAAAAAATACACTAAATTGTTTTACTTAGACAAAAAATGATATTCAAAAAATCTTTAAAATTTTTCCTAATCCTTATGACCATAGGCCAAAGTAACTTTGCTCAGAAAACAATTGAGATCACTACAAAAAATAATGTACTTGTTTTGGAAACAGACAAAGACAATTCATTGCTTTCGAGTTATATTGGAAAGAAACTTAAGAATACCGCTGAATATCCATCAATTCATTCATTGGATAAATACAAACCTGGTTCTGATGATCTATTTAACAAACGTGAAGCATATGTTGCTTCAGGTTCTCTGAACCTGTTGGAGCCTGCTTTAACAGTAACACACGCTGATGGCAATAAATCTACTGTGCTCACATTTTCCAGTATTGAAGAAAAGCAGATTGACCAAAATAGAAAGTTGACCACCATTGTACTCAAAGACACTAAATACAACTTTGAGGCTCGCCTGCACTACTTGTCTTATTTTAATGAAGATGTTATAGAGCAATGGACAGAAATTACGCACAAGGAAAAAGGAAATATTGTCTTAAATAAATATGCCTCTGCAAATCTTACCCTTAGCGGAAAGAAATTTTTCCTGAAAAATCATTATAGTGGATGGGGGCGTGAAATGCGTTCTGAAGAACAACAGCTTTTACATGGAATAAAAACCCTGGATTCAAAACTTGGAACCAGGAATAATCTGCTGCACTCCTCTTCGTTCATGATTTCAATAGATCAGCCTGCTACAGAAGATATGGGAGAAGTTGTTGCTGGGTCACTGGAGTGGACAGGAAATTTCCGGTTAGATTTTGAGACCTTTGATGAATATTACTTAAGACTCACTGCCGGAATTAATAACTTCTCTTCGAACTATACCTTAAAACCTGGAGAAGAATTTATAACACCTCGTTTTGTTTATACCTACTCTGCCAATGGAAAGGGAGTAGCTAGCAGAAATCTGCAAAACTGGGCAAGAGAATACCAGTTACTTGAAGGTAAAGGAGAGCGCTCAACCCTCTTGAACAATTGGGAAACCACCTATTTTGATTTCAACGATGAAAAATTGAATCACCTTATCAAAGACACCAAAAAGCTGGGTGTTGATGTATTTTTACTGGATGATGGCTGGTTTGGCAATAAATACCCCCGAAATGGCGCCGCTTCAGGCTTGGGCGATTGGCAGTTCAACAAACAGAAGCTGGCTAATGGCATTAGCGCCTTAGGTAAAGAAGCAACCGCAAATGGTGTGAAGTTCGGCATTTGGCTGGAACCTGAAATGATTAATCCTAAAAGTGAACTTTATGAAAACCATCCCGACTGGATTATCAGACAGCCAGAAAGAAAAGAGTATTATATGCGCAATCAATTGGTCCTGGACCTAAGCAACCCAAAAGTTCAGGACTTTATATTTAACACCGTGGATGAGGTTTTTAAAGAAGTTCCTGAACTTGCTTTTATCAAATGGGATTGCAATTCATTGATATATAATGCTAATTCCCCTACTTTAAAAAACCAGGACCATTTCTATCTTGAATATGTTAAAGGCTTAAATAATGTACTTGAACGAATAAGAAAAAAATATCCAAAAATTCCAATGATGCTCTGTGCAGGCGGAGGTACAAGAGTAGATTATGCAGCATTAAAATACTTTACTGAATTCTGGCCAAGTGACAATACCAATCCACTCGACCGCATTTTTATCCAATGGGAGTATTCTTACTATTTCCCTTCGGTAGCAGTCGACAACCATGTTACAGACATGGGCAAACAGCCCATTAAGTTCAAAACAGATGTAGCAATGATGGGTAAACTAGGATACGATGTTAAGGTAAATGAGCTTGAAGAAAATGATCTTCTTTTTAGCCAAAATGCCGTCAAAACATATAATGGTATTAAAGACATTATTTGGCATGGGCAACAGTACCGTCTTCAGGACCCGTACGAAAATAAAGTTGCGGCTATATCATATGTCAATCAGGCAAAAGATACAGCAATAATGTTCAATTATTATGTTGCCACATTGTATAACAACAATATCTCTATCCCAATAAAACTTAAAGGGCTGGATCCCGACAAAACATATAAAGTTGAAGAAGTTAACCTTTATCCAAACACAAAATCGCCAATTGATAACCAACGGATTTACTCCGGCCAATTCTTGATGACAATAGGTATCAACCCGGAAGCAGATGCAAAAAGGACAAGTGTGATCTTAAAAATTATTGCTCAGTAGAAAACTTGTATTCCTTATAGAAATTAATAGACACTCAATATTCTATTAACAATTTCGTAACTTGATGTTTAATTAAACTAAACAATTGTTTAGTAATTATGCACTCAAATACATAAGCATCATGAAAGGGAATATTATAGTTTTTGAAGGCGCTGGGCAAAAACTGCAGCAGCAAGAGAGAGAAATACCTACACTTAAGTCCGGGGAAGTATTAATCAAAAATCTTTACACAACCATTTGCGGAAGTGATCTTCATACATTCAGTGGTATCCGCAAGGAGAAAACGCCAACTGTATTAGGTCACGAAATTGTAGGCCGGATTGTTAAAATAGACAAAGACCACCCTGAAGTTGATCAGGCAGGAAACAAACTACTTGAAGGTGATCTGGTAACGTGGGCAATATTCTGTTCACATCCACAGCAAGACTGGCTGGATAAAGGCATGCCCCAAAAGTCGGACGATCTTTTCAAATACGGCCATGCCAAGATAACAGATCAGGATGCTTTTCATGGCGGTCTCAGTGAATATTGTATTTTACGTGCACATACATGTGTGCTAAAAGTACCTAATGAGTTGCCCTTGCCTATTGCTGCAACAATTAATTGTGCACTTGCAACAGTTGCCGGAGCAATCAGATTGGCTGGCTCCCTGAATGGAAAAAATGTGCTTGTCACTGGGTTAGGGTTATTAGGAAATGTTACTGCAGCAATGTCTAAGGTTGCAGGGGCAGCAAAGATTATTGCAGTTGATGTCAATACAGATCGTTTAAATGGAGCAAAATCATTTGGGGCTGACTTTATATACAATTCAAATGATGAACCTAATTTATCTGCAACATTAGCCGAACATAAGATTGATATTGTATTTGACATGAGTGGCTCTCCTGATGCAATAGAACTCGGGATAGATTCATTAAGAACAGGTGGAACTGCCATTTGGGCGGGCGCAGTTTTTAAGACAAGAAAGATAGGTATTGATGCCGAGCAGGTCATAAGAAAATTGCTTACCATTAAGGGTTTGCACAATTACAATTTCGACGATTTGCAATATGCCCTCAGCTTTATCAAAGATCAGTACCTGAATTTCCCTTTTTCGGACATAGTATCGAAAGAATTCCCTCTGAATGAGGCTCAAGATGCCTTTGAATACGCAATTGAACACAGACCATTAAGGGTAGGTGTAAAAATGGATCAATAACACCTTCTCACTCAAAATCAAAATGTCTTTTAGAACTAAACAATGGAAAATGTTGTTGGTAACCATGTTTTGTTACCTCTTTTTTTATACCGGACGCCATAACTTTGGCTGGGCGGTAAAAGATATGGCTTCGTCCCTTCATATTTCTTATGCAACAATTGGCTGGATCAGCTTTTCTATGTTAATAGGATATTCAATAGGTCAATTAATCAATGGAAATCTGGCAGATAAAATTAGTGCAAGGATTATGGTTCCTGCCGGCGCATTTTTGTCAATTGCTGCTAACATCGGAATTAGCTTCAGTACCACTACAATTCAGATAATGGTATTATGGGCAATGAATGGCTATTTCCAGTCTATGGCCTGGGCACCTGGAGGCAAGGTAATTTCAAGGTGGTGGCATAGGGATGAACACGGAAAAGCTTTCGGCTTTTATACGATGGCAGCAGGCCTGTCATCTGTTATCACTTACCTGTTTTCAATTATATTGCTCCAGATGCATCTTGAGTGGCGCATGTTGTTCCGCCTGCCACTTATTCCTCTCGCATTTGCAGCAATAATCTTCCTTGTATTTATTCGAGATTCACCGACTAAACTTAACGAAAATGCAAAAACACCTGAGAAGACCAATGCTGATGCCTACAGTTGGTTAACCCGTTATAAAACTGTATTAAAAAATGGCAATTTTATCAAGGCTTCCTTATCCTTCGGCTTTGAAAGTATGGCCAGATATGGTCTCATTTTCTGGGTGCCCGTTCATTACCTGGGCAAAGGATGGAAAGACAATCCACAATACCTTTGGGTAACCTTACTTTTACCAATAGGTATGGCAATAGGGGCAATATCGTTTGGTACCTTGTCTGATTCACTTTTCAGAGGTAACAGAATAGCGTCCATTAGATTAGGGATGGTCCTTAGTGCTGTTTTGGTCTTGCTGGTATACATATCCCCTTCATCAAACCTTTTCATTGGCGGTATACTAATGTTCCTTTCGGGCTTTTTTGTTTATGGCCCGCAGGCAAATTTCTGGCCTCTCAGCCCACAAATGCTCCCTGAAAACGCTACAGGAACCGGCATAGGCTTCATGAATATGACCGGCTATCTTTTTGCCGCTTTAGGAGAACCCATGTTTGGTTTCATAATAGATAGCACAGGCAGCACTGCAAGTATTTTTGTGATGATTTCTTTGGTCTGTCTGCTTTCCGCAGTTTTTATTTCAACCATAAAAGTACCGCAACTCAAGCAGCAAATGATAATATAACTTAATAAAGTGATAATATTAGTCCTAAAGCCCCATCAAACAAATTGTATTTTTACCTTCTCAGACTAATTAAATGAAAAAAATATTTATCACCTCAGCCTTAATGGCAACACTGTATTTAAGTGCAGATGCCCAAAGTAATGCAATAAAGTTTCAAAATACCATTCCTGTTTTAGCAAACGACACCAAACCTGCAATTATTGCCAAGGCAGCACATGTGGTGCCAACTGCAAATCAGTTTAGCGCCTTAAAAAACGAATTTATTGCCTTTATACATTTCGGGCCTAATACTTTTACCCGCATGGAATGGGGCAATGGTAAAGAAGATCCGAAAATTTTCGACTTAAAGGAATTACATACAGATCAGTGGTGCCAGGCTATGAAATCGGCAGGTATGAAAATGGTTATCCTGACCGTAAAACACCACGACGGATTTGTACTTTGGCAAAGCCGCTATACTAACCACGGAATCATTTCTACAGGCTTCCAAAACGGCAAAGGTGATATTTTGAAAGAACTATCGGCATCCTGTAAAAAGTATGGTTTAAAGCTGGGAATTTACCTGTCTCCTGCAGATTTGTTTCAGATTGAAAGTCCCACCGGTTTATATGGTAATTTAAGTAAAATTACCAAACGCACCATTCCACGCCCGATTTCCGGCAGGCCATTCACCAACAAAACCAAATTCGAATTCGAGGTTGATGATTATAATGAATATTTTCTGAACCAGTTATTTGAGGTTTTAACAGAATACGGACAGGTTGATGAAGTTTGGTTTGACGGTGCACATCCAAAAACAAAAGGTGGCCAGAAATACAACTACGCCGCCTGGAAAAAACTAATACATACTTTAGCTCCTAAAGCTGTTATTTTCGGCAAAGAAGATATCCGCTGGTGTGGTAATGAAGCCGGCGCAACGCGAAATACGGAATGGAATATCATTCCCTATACTGAAAACCCCAATACGGCAAATAACTTTGCTGATTTAACTCAGGAATCTTTAGGTAGCAGGGAAGATCTTTATAAAGGAAAATATTTACATTATCAGCAGGCAGAAACAAATACCTCCATACGTGAGGGATGGTTTTACCGTGATGATGAAAAACAAAAAGTGCGTAGTACAGATGATGTTTTTGACATTTACGAAAGAGCTGTTGGTGGTAATTCCACTTTCTTACTCAACATTCCTCCAAACCGGGATGGTAAATTTTCTCCGGAAGATGTAGGAGTTCTTACCGAAGTAGGTAAACGCATTAACGAAACCTATAACAAAAATTTATTTACCGGTGCAAAAGGCCCAAAACCAGTACTGGACAAAAGCTTAAATACTTACCTGCTACTGGCAAAGCCCGAAAAAAGTATAGAGATTACTACCGCAAGCCCTGTTACCATAAACAGGATTGTTTTGCAGGAAGCTATCGCATCTCATAGTGAACGTGTAGAAGAGCATGTGCTCGAAGCCTGGCTTAACAACAGATGGCAAAAAATTGCTTCTGCAACCAATATTGGCTATAAACGTATCTTACGTTTTCCGGATGTTACCTCCTCTAAATTCCGACTGAAAGTACTTTCTTCAAGGGCTGCTCCTGCCATTGCCACAATAGAGGCACATTATTATCGCACAAAACCACCGCAATTACAATTTGACAGAGACTTGGATGGTTTGTTAACCATATCTCCTAAAACACATGAATTCGGTTGGAAACCACATGGACAGAATGCCACAGAAAATCTGGGTAAGGGTACTGAGATTTATTATACCATCGATGGAACTGAGCCTACATCAACTTCAAAAAAATACACAGGTCCTGTGTCAGTAGTTAGTGGAGAGGTTAAAGCCATTGCCATTGCCAATAGTGATAAAGGAAGCATTGTTAAAGAAACATTTGGACTGCTAAAGAAAAACTGGAAATTATTAGCCGTGAGCAGCGAAACCAGTAAAAACAAAGGAACCATGGCACTTGATGCCAACAAAGGATCATATTGGTTATCTGAGCCTAACGATGAAAAGCATCAGATTGCCATAGATTTAGGTACCGCGCATAAACTAGCTGCCTTTGTTTACACTCCACCAAAAACCTTTTTAGATGGTATGATTGAAAAGGGAATTATCCAGA
>Ga0157371_10001514_pt1 | contig 24008 bp, 18 predicted proteins | sample C45metaG_FD_113462 | JGI IMG/M metagenome (GOLD analysis project Ga0157371, IMG submission 113462) | Corn rhizosphere microbial communities from Kellogg Biological Station, Michigan, USA - C4-5 metaG | ecosystem: Host-associated > Plants > Roots > Rhizosphere > Soil | place: USA: Michigan...
CGACGCGCCTCAGGTCTTTGCGGAGAAGGTCATTCAGGTGGGCAACATGACAAAGGACGACGAACTGCTGAATCGGTTGGTCGATCCATCCATTCATATGGAAGGTTTTCAACAGGTCCGCGAGGCGCATCGTCAGGAGCTGATCGAAGACTACGTCGAGCTCATTTCCGACCTCATCCGGGACGGCGGTGAAGCCCGCCAGGTGGACATCGCCGCGCGCATCGGCGTCGCCCAGCCCACCGTGGCCAAGATGCTCAAGCGCCTGGCTGCCGCCGGCCTGATCGTGCAGCGCCCCTATCGCGGCGTCTTCCTGACCCCCGAAGGCGAGGCCCTGGCCGAAGCCAGTCGTGCGCGCCACCACGTGGTGGAGACCTTCCTGCTGACCCTGGGCGTGGACGCCGATACCGCGCGGCGCGACGCCGAAGGCATGGAGCACCATGTCAGCGAAGCCACCCTGGCCGTCTTCCGGCGCTTCATCGCCAGCCAGCAGGCGTAACGCTGCGGCATTGGTCGAAAGTCGCCGCGCTCACCCTTCAGAAAATCCCGGCAGCGTCGAAGTAGTGGGAGTCATACTTTCCTTCCTGCCGGTGTCCTGCCATGTTCAATCGCCACCTCAAGACCGAGCTCGCCCAACTGCGAGCCGAAGTCGCTGAATTGCGTCAGTTGCACGCCGGCTTCGAAAGCCAGGCGCTGAGTCTTACCGTGGATGGACACGGCAACGTCGAGCGAGTCAATGAACGTTTCTGCCGGGAGATGGGCTACCGCCCCGAGAGCGTGATCGGGCGTCCGCTGGACGCCTTCATTCCGGAATACGTCAAGCAACTGCCCTGCTACCGCGAACTCAAGAGCGCGCTCAGCCAGGGCAACCAGACCAGCGGCATGTACCGCCTGCTGCGCGCCAATGGCCAGGAAGCCTGGCTCTATGCGACCTGGCAGCCGTTGCGCGACGCCGAGGGCCGGATCCACAAGACCATCTGCTACGGCAACGACCGTACCGAACAGGTCGAGACCTCCACCGAGCACTCCGGCCTGATCAACGCCTTGCTGCGCTCCACCGCGGTCATCGAGTTCAACCTGGCCGGCGAGGTGCTCACCGCCAACGAGCGCTTCCTGCAGGGCATGGGCTACTCCCTCCAACAGATCCAGGGCAAGCACCACCGGCAATTCTGCACCAGCGAAGAAGCCAACTCCGCCGACTACCAGACGTTCTGGGCGCGCCTGAATCGTGGCGAATTCATCGCCAGCCGCTTCAAGCGCATCGACAGCCATGGCCGTACCGTCTGGCTGGAAGCCTCCTACAACCCGGTGCTCAATACCCGCGGCGAGCTGTACAAGGTGGTGAAGTTCGCCACGGTGATCACCGAGCAGGTGGAGCAGGAACAGGCGGTGGCCGAAGCGGCCAAGGTCGCCTTCGACATCTCCCAGCAGACCGACGAGAGTGCCCGCCAGGGCGCCGAGGTGGTGCAGGATACCGTCGCGGTGATGCGCAAGATCGCCGAGGAACTGCAGGTGGCCTCCAATGGCATCGAGGCCCTGGGCGAGCAGTCGCTGGTGATCAGCACCATCGTCAAGACCATCAGCAGCATCGCCGAGCAGACCAACCTGCTGGCGCTCAACGCCGCCATCGAAGCGGCGCGAGCCGGCGAACAGGGTCGCGGTTTCGCCGTGGTGGCCGACGAGGTCCGCCAACTGGCCGGCCGTACCAGCAAGGCCACCGAGGAGATCGTCGGGGTGGTACAGCAGAACCAGCAACTGGCGCAGACCGCCGTGGCCAACATGGCGGCGAGCAAGCATCAGGCGGAACAAGGCCTGCAACTGGCCAATGCCGCCGGCAGCCGCATCACCGAAATCCAGGACGGCGCCCAGCGCGTGGTGGGCGCGGTGGGTCAGTTTGCCAGCCGCCTGAGCTGAGCCCCGCCCCGCCGAGCGTGGCGCCCTGGAGACCTTCGCCCCTGTCCGCGCGCCCCTCGGGAACGCCACGGGGGCGATGCCGACCGTGCCGGTGTCGCCCGAGGATCGCCGGACCCGTTTGGCCAGCCATTAAGTTGAGAAATCTCTGAAGTAAGTATTTGCCGCCGCCTATTCAATGGCGGCCCCGTCCTCCGCAGAATCGGTGCCGGCACCTAGCCAGCAGAGCTGCGGCCACTTCACTACTTCGCAACTGCCCTCACCCGCCCTGGGAGGCCGTTGCCCGCATGACACTCGAACTCTTCCGCAGCCTTTGGGGCTACGCCGAGCAGCACGCCAGCGCCAGCCGCGAGGCCCGCGCCGCCGGCTTCACCGGCATCGAGGCGCGACTGCCGCAGACCCAGGCCGAACGTCGCGATCTGGGCGCCCTGCTCGCCGGCGAGGACCTGGCCTACATCGCCATCCTCTTCACCGGCGGCACTGTGCTGCCCGACCAGGCGCTGACGCCGGCCGACCACCTGCGCGACCTGGAGCGCCAGCTAGAGCTCGCCGCCGAACTCGAACCACGCTTCGTCAACGTCCTCGCCGGCAATGATCGCTGGTCCGTGCACCAACAGCTGGATTTCTTCGGCCAGGCCCAGGAAATCGCCCGCCGTGGCGGCCATCTCTGCAGCTTCGAGACCCACAGGGCGCGCTGCCTGGCCACTCCCTGGGTGACCCTGGAGGTGGCGCGCCAACTGCCCGAACTGCTCTTCACCACCGACATCAGCCACTGGGTGGTGGGCTGCGAACGGCTGCTGGACGACCCCGCCGACGACCTCCAGGACTTCGTCAGCCGCGTCCATCACATCCAGGCCCGGGTCGGCTACGACCAGGGCCCCCAGGTGCCCCACCCCGCCGCGCCGGAGTACGCCCGCGAACTGGCCTTTCACCAGGCGCATTGGCAGGCAGTCTGGCAGAACCAGCGCGAACGCGGCTACCGGGTCACCACGCTCACCCCCGAATTCGGTCCCGACGGCTACACCTTCCGCCTGCCCTTCACCGGCATGCCCATCGCCGATCTCTGGGACCTCAATCGCTGGATGGCCGACACCCAGCGCGACCAGTTCCAACGCTTTCTCCACGACCGCTAAGGAGTCCGCCATGCCCGACGTCCAAGACGCCTTCCAGACCATCCCCGTGGTGGACATCGCCGGCCTGTTCAGCACCGACCTGGCCGCACGCCAGGCCGTCGCCGCCGAACTGGGCCAGGCCGCCCGCGAGGTGGGCTTTCTTTACATCCGCAACCATGGCCTGGACCCGACCCTGATCGAAGGCCTGCGCCAGGCGGCGCGGGACTACTTCGCCCAGCCGCTGGAAGCCAAGATGGGCCACTACATCGGCCGCTCGGCCTCGCACAAGGGTTTCGTCCCCGAGGGCGAGGAGATCTACGGCACCGGCAAGCCCGACCACAAGGAGGCCTTCGACGTCGGCTTCGAGGTGGCGGCGGACGATCCCCTGGTGCTGGCCGGCACCCCGCTGCTGGGCCCCAACGCCTGGCCGACCCTGCCGGGCTTTCGCGAGCGTGTGCAGGCCTACTACGCCGCGGCCTTCGCCCTCGGTCGCCAGCTGTTCCGCGGCTTCGCCCTGGCGCTGGACGTGCCGGAAGACACCTTCGATCCCCTGGTCAGCCGGCCGCCGTCCAAGCTGCGGCTGATCCACTACCCCTTCGACGCCAGCGCCGAGGACGCCCCCGGCATCGGCGCCCACACCGACTACGAGTGCTTCACCATCCTGCTGGCCGACCAGCCGGGCCTGGAGGTGATGAACGAAGCCGGCCAGTGGATCGACGCCCCACCGCTGGAGGGCGCCCTGGTGGTGAACATCGGCGACATGCTGGAGGTGATGACCGCCGGCGCCTTCGTCGCCACCGCGCACCGGGTACGCAAGGTCAAGGCCGAGCGCTATTCCTTCCCGCTGTTCTACGCCTGCGACTACCACACCCGCATCGAGCCGCTCCCCCAGTTCGCCGCGGGCGCCGAAGGCTACGAGGCCCTGGCCATCGGCGAGCACATGTGGAGCCAGGCGCTGCAGACCTATAGCTACCTGCGCGCCAAGGTCGCCGCCGGCGAGCTGGCGCTGCCGGAGCGGGCACGCAAGACGTCCAGCTTCGGCCACCTGAAGAACCACGCCTGACCATAACGACAACCACCGGAGCCTCCCCAATGAACATCCTGCGCAACACCCTGAGCGTCATCCTCCTCGGCAGCCTGGCCTGCGCGGCCCAGGCTGAGGTCAAGACCATCGCCCCCGGCGTGCTGAAGGTCGGCATGGACATCACCTATCCGCCCTTCGAATCCTTCGACGGCGACAAGGTGGTGGGGTCCGACCCGGACTTCGCCAGCGACCTGGCCAAGCAACTGGGGCTCAAGGTCGACTTCGTCAACACCGAGTTCGCCGGGCTGATCCTGGGCCTCAAGTCCAATCACTTCGACACGGTGATCTCCGGCATGTACATCACCCCGGAGCGCACCGCCCAGGCCCTGGCCATCCCCTATGCCCGCACCGGCGCGGCCATCATGACCAAGGCCGGCGGCGCCCAGGCACCCAAGGTGCCGGAGGACCTCTGCGGCCTGAAGGTGGGCCTGCAACGCGGCACCACCTGGGTCGCCAAGCTGCAGAAGCTGTCCACCGACTACTGCGTGGCCCAGGGCAAGGGCGCCATCGCCGTGAGCGAATTCCCCTCCGCACCGGAAGCCACCCAGGCCATGCTGGCCGGCAACGTGGACGCCCAGCTGGAAATCGGCGGCGCCGCCAGCCAGATCGTCGAGCGCTCCCGTGGCCGGGTGCGCATCACCTCGCCGGAGCTGGTCTACAAGGAGACCCTCGGCATCTATCTGCGCAAGGACAACGAGGCCCTGAAGCAGGCCCTCGAGGAAGCCTTCGCCAAGGTGCGGGCGTCCGGCGACTACGCTGCCCTGCTGAAGAAGTACAACCTGGAAGACGCCCCGGCGAACTGAGCGAGGAGCCGAGCCGCCGCGGCCCCCGCCGTGGCGGCGACGCCTGGTGATCCCCATGCAATTCGATTGGCCCTACTTCTTCTCGCTGTTCTCCCTGCCGGCCTTCTGGAAGGCCTGCGTCACCGTGGTCCAGCTCAGCGGCCTGGCCTGGCTGATCGGCCTGGCGCTGGGCTTTCTGGTGGCCTCGGCGCGGCTGCACGGCCCGGCCTGGCTGCGCTGGCCCTTGGGTGGCTACATCTGGTTCTTCCGCAGCGTGCCCCTGCTGGTGCTGGTAGTGTTCGTCTACAACCTGCCGCAGCTGTTGCCCCTGAGCGGCCCGCTGCTGTCGAATCCCTTCGTCTCCGGCTTGCTGGCCCTGGTGCTCACCGAAACTGCCTACATGGCCGAGATCCATCGCGGCGGCCTGCTGGCGGTGGCCAAGGGGCAACGTGAAGCCGGGCGCGCCCTGGCCCTAGGCACCTTGGGTATCCAGCGGCTGATCGTCATCCCCCAGGCGCTGCGCATCGCCCTGCCCACCCTGATCAACGAATACATCACCGTGGTCAAGCTGACCTCCCTGGTCTCGGTGATCTCCCTGACCGAGATCCTCAAGGTCGGCCAGCAACTCTATGCCGCCAACTTCCTGGTGCTGGAAACCCTGGCCGCGGTGGCCGTCTACTACGTGCTCATCGTCACCCTGTTCGGCTGGCTGCTGCAGGCGCTGGAACGCCATCTCGACCTCGGTCGACGTCGCCCGGGCACCCTCGACGGCCCCGCCGAGGTCGCCCTCAGAGACAGCCTGCCACCGGATGCCGGCCCGCGCTTTCCCACCCCGCGTCCGGGCGATCCGCCGGCCCTGGAATTGCGGGGCGTGCGCAAGCGCTACGGCGCCCAGGAGGTGCTCAAGGGCATCGACCTCAAGGTTGGCCGCGGCGAGGTGCTGGCGCTGATCGGTCCCTCGGGCTCGGGCAAGACCTCCTTGATCCGTACCCTCAACGGCCTGGAAAGCCTGGACGCCGGCGAAATCCTGCTGTTCGGCGAGAGCTTCATCCGCGCGGGCGAACGCCCCCCACGCCAGCGGCTGCGCCAAGGGCTACAGCACCTGGGCATGGTGTTCCAGGGCTTCAATCTCTTTCCGCACCTGACCCTGCTGGGCAACGTCAGCCTGGCGCCGCGCCAGTTGCGCAAGGCTTCCGGCGATGAATTGCGCCTGCGCGCCCTGGCGCTGCTGGACAAGGTCGGCCTGCTGGCCCATGCCCACAAGTATCCGCACCAGCTCTCCGGCGGCCAGCAGCAGCGGGTCGCCATCGCCCGTGCCCTGGCCATGGCGCCGGACATCATGCTGTTCGACGAACCCACCTCGGCGCTGGACCCCGAGCTGGTGGGCGAGGTGCTCAAGGTGATCCGCACCCTGGCCGACGAAGGCATGACCTTGCTCATCGTCACCCACGAGATGGACTTCGCCCTGTCCATCGCCGACCGGGTGATCTTCATGGAGAACGGCGTGATCCATACCGATGCCACGCCCCAGGCGATCCACCAGGGCCACTGCGATCCCCGGATCCGCCAGTTCATGGGGCTCACCAGCCCCACCACCGCCCCTGTCGCCGAGGAAGTCGCCCCATGAACCATTCCGACCTGCGCCCCGGCGAATGGCAGGCGCGCTGCGAGCTGGCCGCGCTGTACCGGCTGCTCGCCCACTACCGCATGACCGACCTGATCGACACCCACATCACCCTGCGCCTGCCGGGGACGAGCGAGCTGTTCCTCATCAATAGATACGGGGTGCCCTTCGAGCGCATGACCGCCAGCGACCTGGCCCTGATCGACCTGGAGGGCCAGGCGCAGCCCGGGCCCTTCGGCGACCAGTTGGTCAACGTCGCCGGCTTCGTCATCCACTCAGCGATCCACGCCGCCCGCCCCGACCTGCACTGCGTGATCCATACCCACACCGCGGCCGGCATGGCGGTGGCCGCCCAGCGCGACGGCCTGCTGCCGCTCACCCAGCATGCCCTGAAGTTTTATGGCCACCTGGCCTACCACACCTACGAGGGCATCGCCCTGGCGCTGGACGAACGCGCCCGGCTGGTCGCCGACCTCGGGCCGCACAAGGCCATGATCCTGCGCAACCACGGACTGCTGGTGGGCGGCGCCACTCCGGCGGAGGCCTTCCACGAGATCTACTTCCTGGAGCGTGCCTGCCAGGCGCAGGTCCAGGCCCTGGCGGGTGGGGCAGCGCTGCATTATCCGAGCGACGCCGTCTGCCGGCACACCGCCGCGCAATTCCAGGCCGACGGCGCCGAGGGTCTGATCGACCTGGCCTGGCAGGCCGCCCTCTCGTTGATCGAGGAGCAGCGAGAGGATTGGTGCCGCTAGCCGGCGGCCACCACCCGCCGCCGGCCCAGCAGGCCCACGGCGGCCAGGGTCACCCCCAGGCTGACCAGCAGGCACAGCCCGAGCAGCCCCCGGTCGCCCCAGTGCTCCCGGGCGAGGGCATAGCACCAGGGTGCGGCCGCCGAGAGCAGGAAGCTCGGCGCCAGCAGCTTGCCGGTCAGCCGCGCATAGAGCGCCCGATCGAACAGCTCCAGCGGCAGGCTGGCGCGCAGCACCGCTACCAGCCCGTTAAGGGCACCATAGAGGAAGACGAAGCCGGCCGTGAGGCCGAGATGGCCTTCGCTCGCCAGGGCCAGCACGAAACTCAGCGGCAGCCCCAGGCCCAACAGCAGATTGAGCTGGCGCGCCGACAGCTGCTGGCCGGAGGCCAGTTCCGCCAGCCGTGCACAGACCTGGCCGATCCCCCACAGCGCCGCCACCTCCACCGGCACCCCGCGCTCGGCCAGCAGCGCCGGCAGATGGGCCGACAGCCCCGCCGACAGAAAGCCGATCAGCGCCATACCCGTGGCGAACAGCACCCCCGCCAGCCGTGGCGAGGCGTCGCCCGTCAGCGCTGGCAACTCGGCGCTGGGCAAGCGCCCGCGCACATTGGGCAGTGGCAGGAGCAGCAGCAGGCCGGCCAGGGCGAGGCCGGCATAGACCACCAGGCCCAGCCGCCAGCCCAGCACCTCCAGCAGCCAATGCCCCAGCGGCCAGAACACCGCCGAGGCCAGGCCGCCGAGCAGGGTGATGCGCACCATCACCGCCCGCGAGCGGTCGCCGGCCAGGCGCGCCAGTGTGGCGAAGGCGGCGTCGTACAGCGACAGCCGCATACCCATCCCCAGGACTACCCAGGCCAGGTAGAACAGCGGCGCCGACTGGGCCGCCGCGAGGCCCAGGCAACCCAGGGCATCGAGTACCAGGCCGAGTTGCAGGGTGCGGCAGCCACCCAGGCGCTCGATCAGCGCACCGCTGAAGGGCGACACCAGGCCCATGGTCAGCATCGCCAGGGAGAAGCCGCCATAGACCCAGCGCGCCTCCCAGCCCAGCCCCGCCGCCATGGCCGGACCATAGACCCCGGGCAGATAGAAGGCCAGGCCCCAGGCCAGCAGTTGCATCAGGCCCAGCTGCCAGATGGCGCGGTCGCTCGGCTGTGGCGTCGTCATCAACGGCTGCCCGGCGTGCTGGCACCCTCGCCCAGGCTGAGCTGCATCAATACCGAATCCAGCCAACGGCCATGCTTGAAGCCCACGGCCTCGAAGGTCCCCACCGGCCGAAAGCCCAGGCGGCGGTGCAAGGCGATGGACGCCTGGTTGGCGCTGTCGCCGATCACCGCCACCAACTGGCGAAAGCCCGCTGCCGTGCAACCCTCGATGATCTCCGCCAGCAATTTCTGGCCAATGCCCTGGCCGCCCAGGCCGTCACGCACGTACACCGAATCTTCCGCCGTGTGGCGATAGGCCGGTCGGGGTCGATAGAGCGTGGCATAGGCATAGCCCACCAGCTCGCCCTGCAGCACCGCCACCCGGTAGGGCAACCCGGCCTGGCGCACGGCAGCCAGCCGACGACCCAATTCGGCTGCGTCCGGCGGCTCCACCTCGAAGCTGGCCGAGCCGTGCAGCACATGGGGCGCGTAGAGGGCCTGAATGGCGGGTAGATCGGCGGGAGTGGCATCGCGCAGCTGCAGACCGGTGTTCACGAAGGTTATCCATTCAAGGGGTCGATGGCGCGATCATGCCGGGACGAGCAGTCAAAGATAAAGCTATGCTCGGTTATCCTCGGTATAAGCGAAACCTTGGCATGGCCGACCTCAATCTCACCCAACTGCAGACCTTCGTCCAGGTGGTCGCCACCGGCAGCTTTTCCGCTGCGGCCGATCGCCTGGGGCTGAGCCAACCGGCAGTCAGCCTGCAGATCCGCCAGCTGGAGCGGCGCCTGGGGCTCAAGCTGCTGGAGCGCCTCGGGCGCGGCCTCAAGCCCACCGCCGCGGGCAGTCTGCTCCTGGACCACGCCGAACATATCCAGACGGCGGTGGACCAGGCCCTGCAAGCCCTGGCCAGCCATGGCGAAACCGTCAGCGGGCGGATCGCCATCGGCACCGGCGCGACCGCCTGCATCCATCTCTTGCCGCCGCTGCTGGGTCAGTTGCGCCAGCGCTTCCCCCAGCTGGACGTGCGCGTCAGCACCGGCAACACCCTGGACGTCCTGCGCGCCGTGGAAGACAACCGCCTCGACCTCGGCCTGGTCACCCTGCCCGCCAGTGGCCGCAACCTGCAGGTGGAGCCGCTGCTGGAGGATGCCTTCGTCGCCCTGCTCCCGCCTGCCAGCCCACTGCCGTCGCGCGCGCTGGCCCCGGCGGAACTGGCCGAGGCACCGCTGCTGGCCTTCGAGACCGGCAGCAGCACCCGGTTGCTGATCGACGACTGGTTCCGCCGCGCCGGCCAGGCCAGTCGACCGGTGATGGAGCTGGGCAGCATCGAGGCCCTCAAGGAACTGGTGGCTGCCGCCCTCGGCTACAGCCTGGTGCCCGGCATCGCCGTGGCCACCGAACACCATCGCCAGGGCCTGAGGGTCCAGCCGCTGTCGCCGCCCCTGACGCGCACCCTGGCCCTGGTGCTGCGCCGCGACAAGCCCCTGAGCCGCCCACTGCAGCAGGTGCTGGAAGCGCTGCGGCGGTTGCGGCGCTGATCGAAAGGCTCGACCTGGCAGCGATCCTGTCTTATCATTCAATGATTCAACGATCATTGTATTATCGAATCATGCATGAAGAACGTGTCGTAGCCGCTCTCGCCGCCCTCGCTCACACCCAGCGCCTGAGGGTCTTTCGTGCCCTGGTGGTGGCTGGCACGGACGGCCTCACCCCCAGCCAACTGGCCGACCAGCTCGAGGTGGCCCGCAGCAACCTCTCCTTCCACCTCAAGGAGCTGGCCGCCGCCGGCCTGGTCTCGGTGGAACAACAGGGCCGCAACCTCATCTATCGTGCGGCCTATGAGCAGATGAACGCCCTGCTCGGCTACCTGACCGAGCACTGCTGCGCCGGCAGCGACTGCGCGGTCAGCGAACCCTTGCGCTGCCGCTGCTGATCCCCGACCAACGCCCCTCCGCCTTCAAGACCCGACCCGCCATGCACAGTCCCCAGGCCTGCCCAGCGGCAGCATCCCCAATGAACACCTTCGAGCGTTACCTCAGCCTCTGGGTAGCGCTCTGCATCCTGGCCGGTATCGCCCTCGGCCAACTGACGCCGGGTCTGTTCCGCTTCATCGGCCGGATCGAGGTGGCCCAAGTCAATCTGCCGGTCGGCCTGCTGATCTGGGTCATGATCGTGCCGATGCTGCTCAAGGTGGACTTCAGCGCCCTCGGCCAGGTGCGCCAGCACTGGCGCGGGATCGGCGTCACCCTGGTCGTCAACTGGGCGGTCAAACCCTTCTCCATGGCCCTGCTCGCCTGGCTGTTCATTCGTCAGCTCTTCGCCCCCTGGTTGCCGACCGACCAGTTGGACAGCTACATCGCCGGGCTCATCCTGCTGGCGGCAGCGCCCTGCACCGCCATGGTCTTCGTCTGGAGTCGCCTCACCCAGGGTGATCCGTTGTTCACCCTGTCCCAGGTCGCGCTGAACGACACCCTCATGGTGTTCGCCTTCGCCCCTATCGTCGGTCTGCTGCTGGGGCTATCGTCGATCGCGGTGCCCTGGGCCACCCTGTTGCTCTCGGTGATCCTCTACCTCGTACTACCGGTGATCCTCGCCCAGCTCTGGCGGCGCGCCCTGCTGCGCCAGGGCCAGGCCGCCTTCGACCGCACCCTGGCCCGCCTGGGGCCACTCTCGATGGGCGCGTTGCTAGCCACCCTGGTGCTGCTGTTCGCCTTCCAGGGCGAGGCCATCCTGGCGCAGCCACTGGTGATCGCCCTGCTGGCCGTGCCCATCCTGATCCAGGTGCTGTTCAATTCGGCCCTGGCCTACTGGCTCAATCGCCTGGTGGGCGAGAGTCACAGCGTCGCCTGTCCGTCGGCGCTGATCGGCGCCAGCAACTTCTTCGAACTGGCGGTGGCCGCCGCCATCAGCCTGTTCGGCTTCCACTCGGGGGCCGCCCTGGCTACCGTGGTGGGGGTCCTCATCGAGGTCCCCCTGATGCTGCTGGTCGTGCGCCTGGTGAACGGCTCGCGCGGCTGGTACGAACGCGGCGCCCTTTCCTCCCGTCGAGACCGCCCATGAACAACGCCGTCACGATCTACCACAACCCCGCCTGCGGCACCTCACGCAACGTGCTGGGCCTGATTCGCAACAGCGGCGTCGAGCCGACGGTCATCCACTACCTGGAGACACCGCCCGACCGGGCGCAGCTGGAGCGGCTGATCGCCGCCCTGGGCATTCCGCTGCGCGACCTGCTGCGGCAGAAGGGCACGCCCTATGCCGAGCTGGGGCTGGACGATCCGCACCTGAGCGATGCCGAGCTGATCGCCGCCATGCTGCGCCATCCCATCCTGATCAACAGACCTATCGTGGTGACGCCCTTGGGCACCCGACTCTGCCGTCCTTCGGAGCAGGTACTGGAGATCCTGCCCGATCCGCAGCGCGGCCCCTTCGTCAAGGAAGACGGCGAAGTGGTGGTACCTCCCGTGACGCCGCATAGCTGAGTCGGGCCGCCATGCAGCAGGCCCCTCGCGACCACGACAGCGCCTGGCAGGTCTTCCTGATCTTTCTGCGTCTGGGCTGCACCAGCTTCGGCGGTCCCATCGCCCACCTGGGCTACTTCCGCCAGGCCTTCGTCGCCCGCCGCCAGTGGCTGGACGAAGCCGCCTATGCCGAGCTGGTCGCCCTCTGCCAACTGCTGCCCGGTCCGACCAGCAGCCAGGTCGGCATGGCCCTGGGCCTGGGTCGCGCCGGGGGCTGGGGCCTGCTGGCGGCCTGGCTCGGCTTCACCCTGCCTTCGGCCCTGCTGCTGATCCTGTTCGCGCTGGGCCTGGCCCATTATCCAGGGCTGGCCGACTCGGGAGCGGTACATGGCCTCAAGGTCTTCGCCGTGGCGGTGGTGGCCCAGGCGGTCTGGAGCCTGGGCCGCACGCTTTGCCCGGATGCACCACGCCGCGTCCTGGCCCTGGTCGCCGCCGGCCTGACGCTCTGGCTGCCCGGATCGGCGGGCCAACTGCTGGGGCTGGGCCTGGCCGGCCTGGTCGGGCGCCTGGCGCTGGCGCCCGCCGCCACACCGCCAGCCCTGAGCCTGCCGAGCAGGGTCTCCCGGCGCCTGGGCGGTCTCGCCCTGCTGCTGTTCCTGCTGCCGCTGCTGCTCTTGCCCGCCTGGGGCACCCTGGCCGAAGGTGTCTATCGCGCCGGTGCCCTGGTCTTCGGCGGCGGCCATGTGGTGCTGCCGCTGCTGCAGGCGGTGGTAGTGCCCAGCGGTATGGTGAGCGATGGCCAGGTCATGGCCGGCTACGGCCTGGCCCAGGCAGTACCGGGCCCGCTGTTCACCTTTGCCGCCTACCTGGGCGCCCTGGTGCCCTCGGCCTTGCCCGCCTGGCTCAATGGCCTGCTCTGGACCCTGCTGATCTTTCTGCCCGGCGCCCTCGTCCTGCTCGCCGCCCTGCCCTTCTGGCAGACCCTGCGCCAACACCCCGGCTGGCAACGCGCCCTGACCGGGCTCAACGCCGGCGTGGTCGGCCTGCTGCTGGCGGCGCTCTATGATCCGGTCTGGACGGGTGCCATCCGCGGCCCGTTGGATGTCGCCCTCGCCGCGCTTGCCCTGGTGCTGCTCTTGCGTACCCGCTGGTCGCCGGTGTCGGTCGCCCTACTGACCGTCTTACTCGTCTGCCTATTGAACTTTTAGCGCACTACCGTTTGGCGGCGTGCCACTAGTGGCCCGATGAAATTGCGGCGTGGTTCGCTGTAGGGCCGTGGAAAGCTTGGCACTGTCGCCGTGACGTTCAGCGGTCAGCAACGTCTTGCCCTGCGCGAGAACCTGTCCGGCGAGCGCTCGGCCTGACATGCATTAAGGATGACCGCCATGACCTACAAGAATCCCCTGGACGCCACCGTCCCCCTGTTCACCTCTGCCTTCGCCAAGACGCCCCTGGCCCCCGCGCCCGCCAAGCCGGCCGGCACCTTCGATGGCGTCACCTACTACGCCTTCCAGAGCCAGGCCCGGCTCACTCTCGACATCAATGCCGCCCCCGAATACGTCGGCTTCGCCAAGACCTTCGATGCCAAGGGCCCGCACCATGCGACCGGCTCGACCCTGAACGAGCTGACCCTGACCGGCCATTGGGAAGGCCAGCTGACGCGCCTCGATGGCCACACCCGCGGCGCTACCGCCAGCGACAGCACCCTCGACTCGACCATCGCCAAGCTCACCGTCAACCTCACCGACACTGCCGACAATCAGTTCCACGAAGGCGACATCATCACCCTGGACAACTTCGATGGCCTGCAGACCTTCGACGGCTCCAAGTCCACCGCCGGCCTGTCGATCGACTTCATCAACGACTACAGCCATGAGGCGAGCTATTCCAGCCAGAGCGCCTTCCTCAAGAGCGTGATCACCGGCAGCGGTCGCGACCTGCTCCAGGTCAGCACCATCGCCGCCCCGGAACTGGACAGCGTCGCCGCCCTCGCCCACTCCCGGGTCAAGGCCATCACCGTCGATACCGGCGCGGGTAACGACCAGATCGGCGCCCATATCCAACAGGCCGACGTCATCATCAACGCCGGCTCCGGCAACGACTATGTCGACCTGCTGTTCGTCAAGGGCGTGGCCGCCCACAACGCCAACCTGAGCGGCAGCCTCGGCCACGGCGCCACCGTCACCCTGGGTGAGGGTCACGACGTCCTTACCGTCGATCCCAGCCTGGTCAATTTCGATGGCAGCAGCACCGCCGCCGCCAATCGCTCCCTGGCGGCCAACCATGTGACGGTCACCGACTTCAAGGCGAGCGACGACAGCATCGTCTTCGGCTCCGCGGTATACGACGAGAAAGCCGTGGTCACCGTCCAGGACGCCGCCCTGGCCAAGGCGTCCAGCCTGTTCGCCGCGCTTAGTACAGTGGCGCACTCCACCACGGGACTGGTCAATGCCGCCGTCTTCCACTACGGCCAGGACACCTACGTCTTCCGCGACGCTGGCACCGAAGGTCAGGTCGACAATCAGGACACCCTGATCCAGCTGATCGGCGTTCATAACCTCGATGACGTGGCCGGCACCGTACTCGCCCGCGAGCGCTATGAACCCGGTGGAACGCTCGGCTGGGGTTGATCCGCGCTGGCACCGCCCGAGCCGCCCGGCCCGTCGCCCTGGGAGACGCGCCGGGCGGCCGCTTCTGTGCGCTACTCGTGGCTTGCCGAAGACGCCGGGCACTCGTGGCAAGAACGCGGGGTCTCTCTAGCGATACCCTTTTGAATACAAGGAACGCGCGATGAAGATCCTGATGGTCCTGACCTCCCACGACCAGCTCGGCGATACCGGCAAGAAAACCGGCTTCTGGCTGGAAGAATTCGCCGCCCCCTACTACGTCTTCAAGGACGCCGGCGCCCAGATCACCCTGGCCTCGCCCGCCGGTGGCCAACCGCCCCTGGACCCCAAGAGCGACGCTCCCGACGCCCAGACCGAGTCCACCGAACGCTTCAAGAACGACCCCGAGGCACAGAAGGCCCTGGCCAGTACCGTCAAGCTGGCCGAGGTGCAGGCCGACGATTACGACGGCCTCTTCTACCCTGGCGGCCACGGCCCCCTGTGGGACCTTGCCGAATCCCGCGACTCCATCGCCCTGCTGGAAGCCTTCGCCCACTCCGGTAAACCCTTCGCCCTGGTCTGCCACGCCCCCGGCGTGCTGCGCCACGTCAAGGCCGCCGACGGCGCCCCCCTGGTCAAGGGCCGCACCGTCACCGGCTTCAGCAACAGCGAAGAAGCCGCGGTACAGCAGACCGACGTGGTGCCCTTCCTGGTGGAAGACGAACTCAAAAGACTCGGCGGCCACTACGAAAAAGGCCCGGACTGGAGCAGCCATGTGGTCGAGGACGGCAACCTGGTCACCGGCCAGAATCCCGCGAGCTCGGAAGAGGCGGCGGATGCGTTGTTGGCGAAGCTGGGCTGAGGGGTTTGGATATGAAAAAGCCCGCCGAATGGCGGGCTTTTTACCTTCACATGAAGCCTAGACAGAGATTTCATGCTGGGCCAGGACGCCCTTACCGCCTTCATTACCAGGCCTTGAACGCCTTGGATAACTCGCCTACTGGAGGTTTTCCGCGCTGCACTGACAAGTTGCACCAGCGCCCAGCATGGATATTCACAGGAAGCTGGATCTGGAAATCACCGAAACCGCGGCCATCCAGGACCTACTCCAGACCCAGCGCGAGATGAGCCGCTTTCGCGAACTGGGCTGCGGCATTTCCCAAGACGATTTCGGCACCGGCTATTCCAGCCTGAGCCAGATCTACGCGCTGTCGCTGACCAAACTCAAGGTGGACCGCACCTTCGTCACCAAACTCCACCTCGCCCCGGCCAGCGTGAAGATCGTCAGATCGCTGATCGCCCTATGCCAAGACATGGAGTTGGAATGCATCGTGGAAGGGGTGGAGACCGCTGCGGAACTGGGTGCTATGAAGAATCTTGGCTGTACAAGGGCACAGAGTTATCTATTCGTCAAGCCTATGCGGGCGAGTGAGATTAGGTCTTGGTTGGAGGGGGAGCATTTGGCTGAGGTGTTGGCGGTTTGATACGCCCAGAGAGTAAGGCGTAACTTGCGCTCATGACCCGACCATAACCTTTGATTAGTCACACCCCACAACACCATATCTCTTGACCTTTGTTTACGCTTGCCAGCCTCTCTGGAAACCCATTATAAATTTCCAATGAGCTTGAATTAACCAGCCGAATGTGGGACTTAAGCTATGAACGTCATAGTCATCAAACACCTAAATAGGTACAATTGGCTATATAGTCCCCTAGGCGATCAGCCATGTCCATGTATACTCTAACGCGCTCGCTCCATTATAGGAAGCCACATAAGTACCTTGCTTGGCTATGCGGATCGCTATCCAAACCTGCCAAATCGAAATTAAAAAATTTTGCTCGAATAATGGTGAGCATGAAGCTGACAGACCGAGAAATCAAATTCTCAAAATTGAAATTTTCGCTTCAATTAATCAGCGATTGCGCGCAAGCCATATATCAACCAATAGGCAGATCCAAACATATTCACGCAACCCCTAACTGCTTTCAACTTCTTATAGGGTGAGTGTACAAGACTGCATAATTGAACACAGCTGGTCACATATTTGCACTTGGTGCGCCTACTCTCTTATATTCGGCCCGACCAGTTTCTCGCAAGACCAATGGGCAAAAATAGCCATCCGCGACCCGTAGCTAATAGCCAATAGCCGCCGGTCAAAAAATACAGCTGCTGACTAGATCATATCAGTCGATGGAAGCAGTCCCGAACGAGACCTTGCGATCCATAATAAGTAGCATACAGCCCACAAATGGGACCTTCCCTAAACCCACAGCATCCGCGAGTTGAGATGGCAAGAGCAAAAAAAGAAAAACCAGTTTTTGATGCAACTAGTATTAGCCTCGAAGAGTGGCTATCCATGGTTTTCACTCACAAAGAAAAAAGAAAATATAGATTTATAGATTTTCGCTTTCCGACAGATGCCCATGCAGCAGAATATCTTGCCTCAGCTGAATTGAGATCCGATTTTGAAACTAAGCACCTGATACGCTCATTCCTTATCCCCCCCGGGGTACAAGGACATGATCATCAATTCTTCCACCACTGGGTAGATAATGGTGATCTTCTTCAGATGATTGATAAAAAAGAGTATGCTCGCCGTCTTTTCAAGAATGAAGGCTGGGAAGGTTTGACTTGGATATTAGATCTCCTACCTGATTGGCCTCAAAACGCTATTAGTGCGCTGGACGCTTTTATACGCGCGCACACACTCTACCTATCTGATGACCGCATATGGGGTTTGGGTGACGCAATTTCAATAATCCGCCACAAATATCTACTTTCATCTAATCCTCGCGACATACTAAACGATATATCCTCAAGAGACTTTGAATACCTAATCGCGGCCTTATTTAGAAAACAAAAATACCGCACAAAAGTCACAAAGCAATCGCGAGATGGAGGAGCTGACATAATATGCAACCCACTTGACACCCCAATAAAACAAAGTTTATTAATTGAGTGCAAGCATCACACTGGCACAATCGGCGTTGAAGTAATCCGCAAGCTGGCAGGAGTTGTGAGCGAAACCGGAGCCACGAGTGGATGGGTTGTAACCTCCAGCAAATTTAGTTCGCCTGCGGTGGAGTTTGCTAGTACCACAGGGAGAATTCAACTATTAGATTACAAGGCATTGAACCTTAAATTTAATGAGTATTTTGGTGCACGATGGAGTGAGCGACTACCGTCTTTAATTAGCGAGGAGCAGCGAATTCAAGCTAAGCATCCCGCTAGCGCGTGACAGGGTAGCTTCCAGCCAAATTCTAATATTAGATTTTCCAGCTAACGCTCCTAAGAAAATCATGAAACATATCCATCGCATTAGAAATTTAACCTAATTTGACCCTGCCGAACACTTCGAAAATCTTGGACGTATTTCTTATTCATCGGAGGATGACCTAGTTCAATGTAACGAATAATTGTACACCTAGAACGCATGATCGGCTCAAATGGCTCCAAGCGGCTATAGGGGTATACGGTTGATCATTGGCTACTTCATGAATAATATGTAGAGGAAATTTGAGAAAGGGGGGCAGATTTATTTGTTGGGTTAACTGTCTATTCCAACCCAGCCATCGGCCTCAACAAACATACCATTCAATATCGCAAACGAGCAACTTGACTTTTGTAAACCCAGCGCTTTCGACTAGCTCGACACCCTACTAAATAAAAACTGTACTTATAATGTAAAGCTCTAACGGAATTTGCCAGACCCAAAAAACAAAAAGCCCGCAATTACACGGGCTTCAGGGCACTTATGTAGTCCGGGCCGGTCACTGCCGGCTGCGGGATCACACCCACTCTATTATCAATGGAACAAAGGAACCCTTATAAATCGGAACCTATAGGCGTCCACGAACAAAAAATTACCACCGGAAATGCCATGCCAAGCTAATAAACGGTCAAGAAGCGGATTTGGTACCGCTCACGACAAAAACAATCGATAGCTGCCGTTTCAGGATCACCAACTCATCAGCATCGCCACCGCGAATAACCTCGGCAGCAGCTCCGCAGCGTAAGGCGGATCAGCCCGGAACAGCTCTGCCAATACCTCATCGTAACTACGCTCTTTCATAGCTACTTATGCATTCAGCGCAACGCATGACATGTTCAAGTGGTCAAATATCGAGAGCCGGTAAACCGTCCACAATGTCTAAAGTTTTGAGGCTTACGGTTACTACTCGCTGGAACAGCTCCAAAGCGTACTTCGGATTGCCCATGGTCTCGATAGCCCAGTCATTCGCATCATTGACGATGCCACTTTCCTTATCGGCACGTACCCCCTGGCGGTCCATCACCCAATCCAACGCTGCTTTGCCGTTCACGATATAGCCCCATGCCCTCTCGGGGATGCCCTTGAGCGTGATACGATGGTTGTAGATGACGGTGCTCTTGTCGCCCTTCGTAGCAAACCTCATCTTCTCTACGTAATAATCGCTGTCAGTGAGGATGCCCTTTTCCTCAATGGTCAGCGGGTACGGCATAACTGTTTCGTAATTCAGGTGGAGGTCAGCAAGAGCGCGCCCGGCCTTGCTGAATGCCCAGAAGTCGGATGCTTGCTTCACCGCCGGAATGCGCGGTAGCTCCTTAGTCAAATTATCAGCATAGCGCTCGCGGTAGTCAGGAGAATGGAGGATTCCATATACATAGAAAAAAATATCTTCTTTGGTTATTTCCTCGCCCGGATATGCCGACAAAAAGTGATCTAAACCTTTTCCAGTGATAGCACTGGACCGGCCAAACTCAGCGGAATCTTCCATATTGAAAAGACCGCCGTCCGAAGACGGAAGCTCTTCCGAATAGCGATACATAGGATAACATTGACCTCCTGCGACCAAATGTAGATTAGGCACATAGTTCGTCACAAGAGCAGTAAATCCTTTTGTCTCACCTTTACCTGTTACACAGATGACTATATTCTCTCGCTCATTTTTTGGAAAATATCGCGGCATCAAATGACGCGTCCAATTCCAGCTCTTGTTTGCGTAAACCCATTCCTTGGAGAATGGCCTATACATCGAAATTACGAAGTCTTCCGCTTTGACTTTATGGAATCTTCCTTTCTTAAATTCACCCAAAACATCAGAGGTCCACTTTATCTTTGTTTTATCTCTAGATAAAAACTTTTCAACCTTATCCTCACTCAAACCCGACAGCTTAAATCTTGTAATTTCTGAATTATAAAAGGAAATCATGCGAGAGATATTTTTATTCAACTGGCTCAAGGAGGAGTTATAGGTCCACTCATCTCGATTTGTCTTAATCCCCATCGAGTAAGAGCCAAAAATACAATCATCACCCTTACCCTCTTTGGCTCCAATACAAATATGGCTGGAAAAGCTTCCATCCCGCTGCCCTAACCAGTCGCCGTGATCATTAGGTGTAATCTCTTGCCAATCTGTAATATTCTCAATACTAGTTAATCCAGATATTTTATCAAGCTTTTCCTCTCGACTCAGATAGTCACCAATGTCATAAAAATATATCTGACCGCGACGATCTCCCTTGGCATTCTTAACCAAAAATGAAATAGCAATTGGTGCGCGACTGCCTCCTCCAAAGATCTTTCCGCCTTCTTTACGCGATCTTTCACCTGACGTGTACTGATTACCACGCAAATGGAAAACATAGATACTGGAGAATTCCTCTGCTAAGCAGTTGCGAAGCCCGTCCGTTGTATTCGCTTCAATCCAGCCAGCATTTGTAACAAACCCAATAATTCCCGTATCGCCAACACGATCACTGGCCCAACGAATGGCTCTTATATACGAATCATAGATCTTACTCTTACCCATTTTATTCGACGAATTCTTGACATACGTGTCAGATATACGAGCATCTAAAGCCGGATATACAAAATTCTTACTATTATTATCATTTTTGTCTCCAGACGAATAAGGAGGATTACCTACAATAACCCTAATATCCAGGGTCTTTTGACGCTTACGTCGCGCACTATTATCTTCTAGAAGCCCACTTACCAGATCTTCTTTCTCATACATCTGGAAGGTATCGGTAAGGCAGATTCCCTCGAAAGGAGTGTATGGAACCGACGCTTCGCCATGATAGGTCGCCTCGATATTGATAGCAGCTATATAATAAGCAAGCAATACCATTTCATTCGCATGAAGTTCATGGCGATATTTGTGATTTAGCTTATCTGAACTTATCAAACCAGACTGTATTAGACGCGTGATAAAAGTCCCTGTACCTGTAAAGGGATCTATAATATGCACACCTTCAGCACCCAAATCCTCACCAAACTCCTTCTCAAGCAGATAGTTGACGCTGTATAGAATAAAATCCACAACTTCTATTGGAGTATAAACAATACCCAGCCTTTTCGCCAAACCGGGAAAAGCACCATTGAAAAACTTATCGTAAAGCTCTTTGATAATCCGCTGCTTACCTTCAGAGCCATTAATTCCAGATGCTCGCTGCCTGACACTACTGTAGAACTTCTCGAGTGTATCCGCCTCTTTTTCAAGATGATGCTCATGAAGTGCATTTAGAACACCCTGCATCGCCTTAGATATAGGATTATTACTAGCAAAGCTATACTCCTCAAATAACGCATCAAACACCGGCTTGGTTATCAAATGCTGAGCTAGCATTTCGATAACTTCGTCATCGGTTATGCTTCCATTCAAGTCATCGCGCAGTTCCTCAGCAAACGCTTCGAATGCAGCCTTTTCCTTAATGTATTCCTGGTTTTCCAAGATCCCCCGAATACGATCGATATGGGTCCGGGCAATCTTGGCAATGTCGTTGGCCCAGTCCTCCCAGTGGTGACGGTTGCCGCACTTGTCGACAATCTTGGCGTAAATAGCTTTCTCGATTTCACCAACCTCATAGGTCAGCTCGGCCTGTTGAGTCATCTGGCCTTCGGCGTCGTATTTAGCTCTCTGTTCGCCAATGCCATACAGGCCTTTTCCGGCCTTGCCGTTGCTGGTGCCAGTGGCTTTTTTGGACTTCTTCTCGGCCTTGTCAGTGATGGCGATGACTTCCATCTTGCGCGGGTCAGAGCCGACCAGGTCGAGCTTATTGACCATAGCGTCAAAGCTGTCATCGTGCGAGCGCAGCGCCTGGAGCACCTGCCAAACCACCTTGTAGGTCTGGTTGTCATTGAGCGCTTCATGAGGCTCCATGCCGGCTGGGATAACCACCGGCAATACCACATAGCCACGTTTCTTGCCCGGTGCGTTGCGCATCACGCGGCCAACAGACTGCACCACATCCACCTGGGAGTTACGCGGGGTAAGGAACAGCACTGCGTCCAATGCCGGCACGTCCACACCCTCAGATAGGCAGCGCACGTTGCTGAGAATGCGACACGTATTGGCAGGCGCTTCAGCCTTCAGCCACTTCAGCTTGGCTTCCTTCTGGCTGGCATTCATACCGCCATCAACGTGCTCGGCCTCGCAGGTCAGTCGCGCGGCCTCGTCGATTTCCTCAGAGTCCTGATAAGCCTCCACGACAGACTGGAACATGTCGGCAATATTGACGGAACTGACCTTATGCTTGGTGCCCTTGTAATTGGGTGAAATGACTTGGCAGAAGGCTACAGCGCGCCTCATCGGCTCATCGTCACCAGTTAGCTGCTCATGCAGGCCTTGCTTGGCCAGTGCTTTCCAGCAGCCGACGATCTTGGCGGCATCGTCTACCTTGAGCTGGTTATTTTCGTCCTTCAGCAGCTCTTGCAGACGACGGCTGATAGCGCTCTCTTCGACAGTTAGCACCAGTACCTTGTAGTCAGTCAGCAAACCACGCTGAACAGCCTCGGAAAAGTTGATGACGAACAGCTCTTTGCCATACCACTCCTCCTTATTCATCCCGTAGAGCTTGGCGTTTTCTTGCTCTGCCTTAACTTCAGCACTATCGCTGTAGATACGTGGTGTCGCGGTCATATACAGACGCTTGCTTGAGCGGATGTAATCGCCATCGTGGATACGGACGAAAGTACTTTCGTCCTCATCCCCAAAAGTAGCGCCAGTGGTGCGGTGTGCTTCATCGCAGATCACCAGATCGAAGTCAGCCAGACCATGCTCGTGCTGGGCGCGGCTGATTACGTCGATGGAGTGATAGGTGGAGAACACCACACTCATGCGGCCGGCATCGTGGCGCTTGAACATTTCCGCAGCCAGACGATCCGCTTTGGTGGTGGCCGGGTAGCGCAGCTCGTGGGTAAACACCTGAACCGCGTCATCCTCGGCCTTGCGCTTCTTGCCTACGTCGCTGTCGGAGCAGACGGCAAAACTGTGGAGCGGGATTGCGCTTTCCTGCGTCCACTCGGTGAGGGTCTGCGATAGCAGCGACAGACTAGGCACCAGAAACAACACACGCTTGCCCTTACCGGCCAGGCGTTCAGCAATCTTCAAGCTGGTGAAGGTTTTGCCGGTGCCGCAAGCCATGATCAGCTTGCCGCGCGCAGCGTCCTTGAGGCCTGCGGCGACAGCATTCAATGCCGTCTGTTGGTGCTCACGTAGTTGCTTCTTGGATTTGAGCGAGACCGTCTTGTTGGACCGATACTTGGCCCAGTCAATCTGACTGTCTTCCAGGGCCTGCAGATCGATCTTGTTGATCGAAAGATGTTGGCCCCGCAAGGCATCTTCGGCATGCTCGCTCCAGTTGTTGGTGGTGGTAACGATGATGCGGTGCGAGAACGGGGCTTTACCTGAGGCGGTGAAGAAACTGTCGATATCCTTCTTCTGGACTTTGTAGTCCTCGGCGTACAGCTTGCACTGAATAGCGTGGTATTCGCGGGTTCCTTGAGTACGCGCGACTAGATCTATGCCGGCGTCCTTCCCGCTCAAACCTCTTTCTTTAGCCCAGTCAGCGTAGGTCCATACTTTGTCGTAGAGGTCGCGATAGGTAGCCTCGTTGCGTAGATAAGCGCAAATGAGCTCTTCAAAGTATGTACCTTTTTCGCGTTCGGTAACGGAGGCGGTGCGATACGCGTCTAGAAGAGCAGAAAGTGCCGACATGAATTTTCCTTTTAGAGCAGCTGACAGAAGCCGCCGAATTTTAGCAACTTGTTCTAGCGTTAAAGCCGGAAGGTTTTAAGCGACAGACTTTAACCTGCAGCAAAAAGCCCGCCAATCGGCGGGCTTCTAGACGATCAGCGCCAAGCGCCGAGCCAGATCACTCCCACTCAATCGTCGCCGGCGGCTTGCTCGAGACGTCGTAGGTGACGCGGGAGATGCCGTCGATTTCGTTGATGATGCGGTTGGAGACCTTTTCCAGCAGCTCGTAGGGCAGATGGGCCCAGCGGGCGGTCATGAAGTCTATGGTTTCCACCGCGCGCAGGGCGACGACCCAGGCGTAGCGGCGGCCGTCGCCGACCACGCCGACGGATTTCACCGGCTGGAAGACGACGAAGGCCTGGCTGACCTTGTGGTACCAGTCGGCCTTGCGCAGTTCGCTGATGAAGATGTCGTCGGCGCGGCGCAGCAGGTCGGCGTATTCCTTCTTCACTTCGCCGAGGATGCGCACGCCCAGGCCCGGACCCGGGAAGGGATGGCGGTAGACCATGTC
>Ga0157371_10001518_pt1 | contig 23987 bp, 19 predicted proteins | sample C45metaG_FD_113462 | JGI IMG/M metagenome (GOLD analysis project Ga0157371, IMG submission 113462) | Corn rhizosphere microbial communities from Kellogg Biological Station, Michigan, USA - C4-5 metaG | ecosystem: Host-associated > Plants > Roots > Rhizosphere > Soil | place: USA: Michigan...
ACAACCACCTTGAGCGTATAGAACTGCGTTACGAAAAAATCACCTGGACCTACAAGGACGGCAACATCATTCATTCCGATTCCTGGAACGAACGCGCCACCGCGTAAGTCACGAAGCGGACAGGGCTTTTCTGTCCGCTTTTTTGCCGAGCGTCTGTCATTACGGGCGCTGAGCAAAGAACCCCACAATCTGCCTGCCCGACTGTATGCGCTTTGGTCCCCTGAACGGGAAGCAGCGAAGGGCGGTAGCGTGCCCGGAGCCATCAAGAGAGAGAAAAATGGAAAATCCAGCCATCCTGTTACGTCGTCTGAATCCGTACTGTGCCCGCGCGATGGAAGGGGCGGCCTCGCTCTGCCAGACCCGTGCCCATGCGGAAATTCTGCCCGAGCACTGGTTGCTGAAACTGCTGGAGCAGGGCGAGGGCGACCTGATAGTGCTGGCACGCCGTTATGAGTGGGATATGGATGCACTGTGGCAGGATTTGCTGGGCTGGCTCGACAATCTGCCGCGTTCGGTGCGCAGTCGTCCACAGTTATCCGCTGATATTCAGAAACTGATGCAGGAAGCCTGGATGCTGGCCTCGCTTGCCGGAGAGGAAAGTATCCGCAGCGTGCATCTGCTGATGGCGCTGACGGAGAACCAGCAACTTGCTCACTGTGATGGTCTGTGGCCCTTGCTGACCCTGGTACAGAGCCAGCTGGAACGCCTGCGCCCGCTGCTCGACGCGCAGTCAGATGAACGTCCGGAAGTACAGCAGGAAGCGGGACTGGCACAGAGCCATGGCGGAGAAGTGGAGTTCGTCGGGCGTCCTGTCGGCGCGGAGATAAAAGAGGGAGAGCTGACCCCGGCCCTGCAGAACGCGCTGGATAAATTCACCCTCGACGTCACAGCCAAAGCCAGAGAGGGCAAAATCGACCCGGTATTTGGTCGCGATACTGAAATCCGCCAGATGGTGGACATTCTCTCCCGTCGTCGTAAGAACAACCCGATTCTGGTCGGCGAGCCGGGTGTCGGCAAAACGGCGCTGGTCGAAGGCCTGGCGCTACGAATCGCTGAAGGCAACGTGCCGGAAAGCCTGAAAACCGTGGTACTGCGTACCCTTGACCTCGGCCTGCTGCAGGCGGGGGCGGGCGTGAAAGGTGAATTTGAACAACGTCTGAAAAATGTGATTGATGCGGTGCAGCAGTCGCCCGTACCCATTCTGCTGTTTATCGATGAAGCCCACACCATTATCGGTGCCGGTAACCAGGCAGGCGGGGCCGATGCGGCCAACCTGCTGAAACCGGCGCTGGCGCGTGGTGAACTGCGCACCATCGCCGCCACCACCTGGAGCGAGTACAAGCAGTACTTTGAACGCGATGCCGCGCTGGAGCGCCGCTTCCAGATGGTGAAAGTGGACGAACCGGACGATGAGACCGCCTGCCTGATGCTCCGTGGCCTGAAATCCCGTTATGCCGGACACCATGGCGTGCATATTACTGACGATGCGGTACGTGCCGCCGTCACGCTGTCCCGCCGTTACCTGACCGGACGCCAGTTGCCGGACAAGGCCGTCGATTTACTGGATACGGCCGCAGCCCGCGTGCGCATGAGCCTCGATATGGTGCCGGAACAAATTGTGCGCCTGAAAGCACAGCTGACCGCACTGGGGCTGGAAGAGCAGGCGCTGCTGGAAGATATCGCCGCCGGCAGTAACCGTCATGGTGACCGCCTGAGCGTTATTGAGAAGCTGCGGACTGAACTGGATGCGCGTATCCGGGAGCAGGAAGACCGTTTCAGCAAGGAAAAGGCGCTGGCACAGCAACTGATGGCCAGCCGCCAGGATATCAGCCATCAGGCGGAAATTGCCGCCCTGCAACAGCAACTGGCAGAAGAACAACAAAATGACGCGCTGATTCAGGTGGATGTCGACACCCGAACGGTCGCTAACGTGATTGCCGACTGGACTGGCGTGCCGCTCTCTTCCCTGATGAAAGACGAACAGACCGAACTACTGACCCTGGAAAATGAAATCGGCAGCCGTGTCGTCGGTCAGGATGTTTCCCTTGAGGCTATCGCCCAGCGCCTGCGTGCGGCGAAGACCGGCCTGACGTCAGAAAATGGCCCGCAGGGTGTGTTCCTGCTGGTTGGCCCGAGTGGCGTAGGTAAAACGGAAACCGCGCTGGCACTGGCTGATGTGCTGTACGGCGGGGAAAAATCACTGATTACTATCAACCTGTCCGAATACCAGGAACCGCACACGGTTTCCCAGCTGAAAGGTTCGCCGCCGGGCTATGTCGGTTACGGCCAGGGTGGCATTCTGACTGAGGCGGTACGCAAACGTCCGTACAGCGTGGTGCTGCTTGATGAGGTGGAAAAAGCGCACCGCGACGTCATGAACCTGTTCTACCAGGTGTTTGACCGCGGCTTTATGCGCGACGGCGAAGGGCGTGAAATTGACTTCCGTAACACCGTCATCCTGATGACCTCGAACCTCGGCAGCGACCACCTGATGCAGTTGCTCGATGAGCAGCCGGAAGCCACTGAAGGCGACCTGCATGAACTGCTGCGCCCGATTTTACGCGACCACTTCCAGCCGGCGCTGCTGGCCCGTTTCCAGACCGTGATTTATCGTCCGCTGGCTGAAGCGGCGATGCGCACCATCGTGGAAATGAAACTCGCCCAGGTGAGCAAGCGCCTGCACCGTCACTACGGCCTGACCACGCATATTGACGAAAGTCTGTATGACGCTCTCACTTCTGCCTGTCTGCTGCCGGACACCGGCGCGCGCAATGTCGACAGCCTGCTCAACCAGCAAATCCTGCCGGTGCTGAGCCAGCAGCTGCTGACTTACATGGCGGCGAAGCAGAAACCAAACGGTCTGACGCTTGGCTGGAATGATGAAGAAGGGATTGTACTGGCGTTTAATGAGGCGCACGGAGGCTGAAATGCAGATTTGCATGATGGATTACAGCAACCTGTCGGCGGATGGCAAAACGGCGTATCTGAAATGCTACGGCATCGGGACGTTTGAAGTGCTGTCGGGGATCGATCGCTATATCAATAACCCTGATTGTGCCGACCATGAGAAGGCGGCTATTCCACCCGGTACATACTGGGTGACCGACAGGCCTGCCGGCAGCCTGTATAACCGCGCCAGGGCAGAGGCGATCGATGCATGGCATCACTACCGTAACCATCACAGCGACTGGTTTGCCCTGTTCAGCGATAAAACCAAAAAAGACAGCCTAAATGTGAATGGTCTGAACCGGACCGGATTTCGCCTTCATCCGCTGAACAGCGACGGAACCGGTGTTTCATGGGGCTGTATCACCCTGCGTCGCTACAGCGACTTCCAGCATCTGCGCCGCCTGTTACTGAGCCGCGGTACGTTTCCTGTTCCGGGTGGCAACGGCCTGATGGCCTGGGCCCGTATTGATGTGCGCGGTACGCCCGATTTCAGTCAGTGCGAGAAAGAGATTAAGGAAAAGGACGACGCTGATAAGCGTCGGGCCCAACAGGCCCTGAAGAAACATATGGAGAGCGCAGAATGAAAATCCTGCTCGTACTGGTCCTGGCGTTGCTCGGGTCGTTCTTCCTTCCCGATGGTAACCTTACCGATTTTGTCATTAACCATCTTCCGGTGCCGGGTGACGGCGAAGAGGGGATGGATAACCTGGCGATGACGGTCATTCTGATAAAAGCCCTGCTGAGCGGCGTCGGGGCATACCTCCTGCTGACCCTGATCCACTGGCTGCGTAACCGCCCGAAATAAGTAGTCCGTTTTCTTCTTATCTGACCGACGCTGGTCCGCGCCAGCCCTGACGGAATAACCGAATACACAATGGAGTCAACGCCATGAGCCTGACGGAAACCCTGAACACGATGGTGGCCACCGTCACCGGAAAAGCCCTGAACCGCTACCGCCTCGATATCCCTTCCTGCACGGCCGATATCGACGTGGAGGACTTCAGCGGTTCAGAAGCGATGAGCGAGCTTTACTGCTACACCATCAACTTCACCAGTGCCGATAAGAACATTGATGCCAGTCAGATGCTGAGCAAGCCGGCGACCCTGACCATGGGCGCGGGCAATTTGCTTTCCCTGACGGAGCGTAAGGTGGTTCACGGAGTGGTGACCCGTTTCGAGCGTACCGGTGGTTCAGCAGATGAAGCGCAGTACTGCATTGTACTGGAACCATTCCTGGCATTACTGGGGAATCAGTTCCGTACTCATCGCTTTTTCGTCAACAAATCGGTGCCGGAAGTGGTTGCAGAGGTGCTCACGGAGCATGGCCTGAAAGGCTGGGAGTTTGAGTTTACCCTCAAAGCCGATTATCCAAAGCGTGAGCAGATTAACCAGTATCAGGAAAACGACCTCGCCTTCATTGAACGCCTGCTGGCGGAGGTGGGGATTTTTTACTTCTTCACCCTGCAGCCTGATACCCAGACCGAAGTAGTGCACTTTGCGGACAAGCAGAGCGCCTGGACGTTTGGTAAAAAACTCCCGCTGAACAGCCCGTCAGGGGCGAATGACAATGCGGTCGACTCGGTGTGGGACGTGCACGTGTGGCATAACGTGGTGGAGCGCTCGGTCACCGCCAGCGATTACAACCACCGCGAAGCCCAGAACGTCCTGACGTCCGTGCCGGTGGACATGACCCGCGGGGACGGGGAAGGGAACACCTACGGCGATGTGTACCATTATCGCCCGCGTCACCTTGAACGGGGAGACAAAATTACCCCCGCAGCGGAAACAGGCAACTTCTGGGCACGCCTGGAGCATGAACGTTTTCTGTCCACCCAGACTACCGTGACCGGTAGCAGTAACGACCATACCCTGGGCCCGGCTCAGGTGCTGACTATCACCGAAACAGCTATCCCGCCGACGCTGCCGCGAGAAACCGAAAACGGTCTTGTCATCATCAGCGCGGGTTACTCCGCCAGCCGTCAGAACGCGCTGAAAGTGGAATGGGCGGCCATGCCGTACTACGAGAACCGCTGCTGGCGTCCTGCCGCTAAAAAGCGCCCTGTGGTCAGCGGAACGTTAACGGCTCGTGTTACCAGCGCCAAAGATAACGACATCTACGCCTGGCAGGATGCATCGGGCATGTACCGGGTGAAATTTGATGCTGACCGCGACGAGAAACGCCAGGGTATGGAAAGTATGCCGGTGCGCTTTGCCAAACCTTATGGCGGTGACAAATACGGCTTCCACTTCCCGCTGATACAGGGCACTGAAGTCGCCATTGCGTTCCATGAAGGTGACCCAGACCGTCCATACATCGCTCACGCCCTCCACGACTCCCGGCACCTTGACCACGTCACTGAAGCCAACAGCACGCGTAACGTTATCCGCACTGCTGGCCTGAACAAACTGAGGATGGAGGATAAGCGCGGCGAGGAGCACATTAAGCTCAGTACAGAGTATGGCGGCAAAACCCAACTCAATTTAGGTCACAACGTCAATGCATCCAGAACTCTCCGTGGCGAGGGGGCGGAGCTGCGCACTAACGACTGGGTCAGCGTTCGTGGTGGTAAGGGCATTCTGCTTACCGCAGATGCTCAGCCTGACGTCGGCAGTAAAATGCTCGAAATGCACAGGGCTGTAGAACAACTGGAGCAGGCACTCACGCTGGCAAGAAGCCTCCAGGCAGCGGCGAAAGGAGCGAAGGCAACGGTATCAGATATCGACAGCCAAAAGACGCTTAACAGTTCACTGAAATATCTGAAAATGCCAGGAATGCTGGCCAGTGCACCTGCTGGTATAGGTATTCTAAGTCCTGAGGCTGTCCGGCTTGCTTCAGGCGGAGCAAGTATAGGCCTCATGTCAGGTAAAAACACGGATATAAGCACCGGGCAATCGTTCACTGTAGCGGCAAGCGAAGCTGTAAGTTTGTTTGCTCAGGCTGCAGGAATGAAAATGTATGCCGGGGCAGGGAAGGTTGATATTCAGGCACAAGCGGACGCCATGAATGTCTCAGCATTACAGGACATCACTGTCGCCAGTGGTCAGGGGGGCGTGAAGGTAAATGCCAGCAAGGAACTGATTTTAAGTTGCGGTGGTGCTTATATAAAGCTTAGCGGTGGGAATATTGAGCTGGGATGCCCGGGAAATATTTTGCTGAAAGCGGCCAATGTTAATCAGACAGGCCCTGCCAGCTTAGATACACCACCAGTGACTTTCCCGAAAGGGTACAGCGAAGGGTTTACCACAACGTCCTCAGCCAACGGAGCAGTCAAGCCTTTCACCACATATAAAATTACGACGGCTGAAGGGGGCGTTTATGAGGGCATTTCTGGTGCAAATGGAGAAACATCTCCAATATTTACGTCTATGCCATCGCAGTTAAAAATCGAATATCCGCGAAATATTGCTGATAGCCAGGAGGGCGAATAACATGACTACAGTTGTATCCTCACTCTGCCGTAAAAATCCCCATGCTCCATGCGAAGAGCAGATGCCCTACTGGGTCGAATTTCAACTGGTTGATGAGCAGGGCGATCCTGTGGCGAATATGCCATGGACTGTGGAAAGCGCTCATCCTGTCTCCGGGCTGGTGGAGGGATTCACTTATTCTGGTCAGAGCGATGCTGATGGGCTAATCAGGGTCGACATGCCGCACGGTCTGGAGCTGAAACTGACTTTAGACAGTAATCAGCTGGTAACGGAAATGGAAAAACGCGCCTTGCGTGTTAGCAGGGATGCGGAAAATGATTCTGTTGTACGCCCCGGTGCAGAAGATAAGGGTTATATCTGGCACTATGCGGTAGTGGGCGAACTATGTCATCAGAAACCTGATTTGCAACTAAGAGAAGGGGAAGAGCTACCTTTATTCCATTTTCCAATCAGTAGTTCATTTCAGGGTGTTAAGGTCAGAACAAATGAGCTTGAAAAACGTCATGTGGTCGAAATTTGCCCGTTCAGGGCCTGGGAGCTTGTTCTGCATCATCAAAAGGACTATTCCATTGCGAATGGAATTAACCTTGGGGTAGCAGCAACGCTTGCTTATGCAGATGACAGTACTCTGGACGCCGTGTCAATTACGCGCTTTTTTATTAATCAGTGTCAGGATCTTTCCCGCTTACCCCAGCTTTATAAAGATGGCTCTGCATGGAATACGCTGGTACAGGATGTTCCCTTCAGCGATCGGTATTATCCTCCGGTATTTATGGATACCTCACGGGATACTTCGCCTAAGGGAGATAAGACGAATTCACAGGCAATAACACAGACAGGGGTCGATACTGCTGCAACAAAGGCAGACGGTGATACGCAGCTTTATTATGTCTATAACGCGAATAAGGTGATCGTTGCCTGGCGCGGAACGGCCAGCTTGTTTGATGTGGGGACGGATCTTGCGTTCAGACCGGTAAGTTCTGAAGCTTGTGATAGCGATAAAACACAATGTACTAGCTTACTGCCTGCTGGAAAAGTGCATACCGGATTCTGGAGTGGATATAGTAGGGTGAATATAAAGTTCGCTACAGAAATTGGAAACCTGGAACGATTATCTGGTCCTCGTGATTTATATATTTGCGGTCATAGTCTAGGAGGGGCACTTGCATTAATTCATGCTGTTTCATTAAAAAATAGCAATCCACTTTTATATACCTATGGAATGCCCCGAACCTTCACCCACGATGCCGTAATGCAATTGTCGGAGATTACCCATTTCCGCCATATCAATGATAACGATCCGATTCCAGCCGTACCCGCGGAAGCCAACCTGGATAACGAGTTATATAAACTCTGGGGATGGTTGGGGGGAACGCTCGGTTTTTTCTGGTCAGTGGGTGAACTTCTCGCTTACCAGATGGTTGCCTGGGGAGACTGCTTCTGGCACCACGGTAATACGGTGGCCTTTCTCACTGCCACCCAGAGCCGGGAATGGAATGAGTGTAAGAGAGACCTGCCAACGCCGGCAGGGTGTATTACCATCAGAAAATCACTTCCCTTAAAAGCTAAACTTTACCTGGTGCCTGCGCTGGCGGAACAGGAGATGCAGCAGGCTGGTCAGAAGCAGAAAGAGTTTAAAGCGTCATTAACGCAGGCAGACCTGACTGACTTTTTCCCCAAAGGCAGTAATCCGGACAGAGGTGCTAATGTAAATCTTCTTGAACATTTTATGACCTCCTATATGCCCTATATGTATAACAAGGTGTTAGAGCTGATTGATAATGCCGGGATAGTGGAAAAGCGTACCTTTACTGAGCATCGTTATAACGTTGATTCATTCAGGGAGCAGATGGAAGAAAATAAAAATGGCATACCGGAGAAAGAGTTAGCAAGAAATAACATCTTTCTGAGTATAGAAGGGCTGCTTGGCGTATCGCTTTCCCCTACGTTGTCTATGCCGTCTGGCAACGATACGCTTTTGCGGTTTGCTCAATATGGAGAAGAGGTGATGGAAAATGTCTAATCGATCAAAAATTATTCTACTTTCCCTGGTGTTGTTTACTGTGGTGGGGTGCAGCATAAGCAGGGCTGTAGACAAAACATTATCTCCACCGGCCGATACTAAATGGGTGAGTGTTGAAGTAAAAAATCCGTCTCAGTATACGAAACCGTTCCCTCTGGAAGTCAGATACATCTCGTATGAATGCATGAAAAAAAGAATCAGTGGATTTGATGGCTCAGTAATCACGGAGCCCAGCTATAACGTTATTGGGATCCCCATGCAGCAAGAGGGGGGGGATATCTGGAAAGCAAAAGTGGCTATGACTGGTGGTGGCTCGTGTAAATGGACCCTGAGTGCGGTCAATTTAGGTATTGAATATATCGATGCGACACATCTTGGTAAGGATCTTGTACCTGGCACTGCAGTAGGGGTGTCACTCGCTTTTGATAATGATGCTTCCCGAAACGGGCAATATAGATCAGTGCAAGGGAATTTGAAACTATCGCCAAAATATTATCCTTATATAACGGAGTGGAATCTTAATAAAAAATTGAAAGATCTGTCTTTGTATGGGAAGAGAAGTTTTTTAAGTTACAGAATTACTGATGGTGACAATGTTTTATTTGAGCCTTCATTAGATGAAAATAAAATAATTAGATATATTGAACCAGAAAAAAAAATTAAAGGTATTTACCCTAAAATAATATATCCAGATGGTAGCGTTACATCTGATGGGACCGTATTTCCTGACTTTGATAAAATCGATAAGATGAAGGTTGGTAAATAATAATGGACGGATTTTGCGTTTAAGGTGTATCAGGTTAATTAACTATCACGCTTATGCGCCAGCACTATACTTTTGCGGTTTGCCCAATACGGAGACGAGGTGATGGAAAATGTCTAATCAATCAAAACTTATTCTGCTTTCCTTGGTGTTGTTTTCCTCGGTGGGTTGCAGCATAAGTCGGGCCGTAAATAAAACGTTATCTCCACCGGCCGATACAAAATGGGTCAATATTGAAGTAAAAAACCCGTCTCAGTATACGAAACCGTTCCCGCTTGAGGTCAGATACATCTCGTATGAATGTAAGAAAAAAAGAGTGAGCGGGTTTGACGGTTCTGTTAAAACTGAACCCAGCTATAACGTTATTCGGATCCCGATGAACCAAAGTAATGGGGATATTTGGGAAGCAAAAGTAGCAATGACTGGCGGCGGTTCATGTCAGTGGGCTTTGAGTGCCGTAACACTTGGTATTGAATATATTGATGCTACTCACCTTGGCAAGGATCTGGTACCTGGTACGGCGGTAGGTGTGTCTCTTGCTTTTGATAATGATGCCTCGCGCAATAGACAGTTTGAAACTTTATCTGATAGCAATCCTAGTTTTACTTCGACGTATTATCCATTAATTAAAACTAACAAAACGATTCGCGAAAATGATTCTCTGAGTATCTTTGGTAAAGAGGATTTTTTACAAAAAAGGATAACAAAGTTAAACAACTCTGTAAGTGTTAAGTTTTCACCTAATTTAGATGAGTCAAAAGTAGTAAAAATGGTTGCACCAAAAGATCATAAGGTTGGTGCATACTATAAAATTATTTATCCTGATGGCACTGTTGTATCTGATGGATCGACTCACCCTGATATAAGTAAAGTGGAAAGATAGGGATGCATAAAAGGTCTAAGGCATTGCTCATTTCCTTTTTATTTCTCTCTACTGCTAGTTGCAGTATGAACCGGGCCGTAAACAAAACGTTATCCCCGCTGGCGGATACAAAATGGGTCAATTTTGAAGTAAAAAATCCATCTCAGTATACGAAACCGTTTCCGCTTGAGGTCAGATATATATCACATGAGTGTCAGAAAAAAAGAGTGAGTGGATTTGATGGCTCAGTTATCACAGAGCCAAGCTATAACGTTATTGGGGTCCCCATGCAGCAAGAGAGTGGGGATACCTGGAAAGCAAAAGTTGCTATGACCGGTGGTGGTACGTGTAAATGGACATTGAGTGCAGTCAATTTAGGTATCGAGTATATAGATGCTACACATCTTGGGAATGATTTAGTACCTGGAACTGCGGTTGGTGTAACTATTGCTTTTGATGCTGATGCTGCGCGGAATGGACAATTTGATACAGTGGCGGGGAATGATTTTAATTACACTCCAAAATACTATCCTTTTATAAAAAAATGGAATGATAGCCCACAGTCTACTATGCGGGATAAATTATATCTTTTTGGTAAAGAAGATGCGTTTTGGAAAGTGAAGTTGGACTATAAACCTAACGAAAATGTTTTAATAAATTACAACCCCTCTATAGACGAAAGTAAAAAAGTATTGATGACATTCCCTAATAAGAAGGGGAAAGATGCTATGTACTCTTTTGTCTATCCAGATGGGAGCGTCATTTCATCAAAAAACACAACACCTGATTTTAGCAAAGTCAACGGATCTGGTGGGAAATAATCTGCTGATCAGCTTTGTTTTCCCTCTTTGAGGGAGACGTGATTTTGTTTACCGGCATAAGGTCGATTAAATGAAAGTTAAATGATTTTTATTTATTTTTTCGAGGATTCAACATGACAAAAGGCTTGGTTTTGTTTGGTGACAAAACTTCTCACGGCGGAAAAGTGATCTCCGCCTCTTCCAATATTACTGTCGACGGGAAAAAAGCTGCATTAGTGGGTGATATGATCAACTGCCCGGTAGAAGGGCATGGAACTAATCCTATCGTGGAAGGATCACCGCACCGGACATTTAACGGTCGCGCTGTTGTCGTCGATGGCTGCAAATGTCAGTGCGGTTGTACTGTAATTTCAAGTGCTCAGAACAGTACAGTAGGATAATCAATGGGCTGGGAAAGGACGAAAGCAACAACTATGGAGTTGCCTCCTGAGCCATCATTTATGGGATGGCTGTTAGCAGGAGGTGTTGCCGCAGTTGTGGGGGTTTTGCTGTTTATCCTGCATGCGTCAGGCATGGTTAAGGCTCTGGCTGCATTCAATATCTGGTGGCTGGCATCCAGCCCTGTTCTTGGCTGGTTTTTCCTGTTTTGTTTACGGGGGTGGCTGTGGGGCAGAACAGTCAGCGAACATCAGTTTTTGCAGAAGGAAGCTGAATACGGGCAGCAACAGTGGGAAGTTTGGGCAGGACGTTATCTGGCTGTGCTTGGAAGCAGCATACTGCTACCTTCCGGAGTAACCTCTGACGCCATTGCTAAATCAGATGCTGCAGATGCACCGCAATTTCTTTCACTGACCAGCCATTTTGATGCGAAATCGACGACGTCCACCTCCTTGCTCGAACTGGGGCTGGCCGGTGTACAAAACGCAATCTCGATGTTGCCTGCGACAGTGCCGTTCAACGTCACCATTGTGAGTGACACGATTTCGTCTGACTTCGAGACCCGGTTTCGCAAATCATGGGAAAAAATTTATCCTGGACGTGAGCTAACAGGTTTAGTTTCATGTTGTGAAGCCCTTTCTTTTGCCTGGCTCGAGGAGCGCCTTAAAAATCCCGTTTTCGATATTGATTTGATCCTGATATTGCAGAATCAGGGTGCTGAACTGTATTCCGATGCACTCGCAGCGATGGTACTTACCAGCGATGATGTTGCTGAAAAATACCAGCTTTCACACTCCGCCCGCATCTTGCGACCAATGCTGCTGGACATGCCAAATTTCAGGGCTGATATGGGTTTGTTCCTCGAAACACAAACGATCGCCTGTCAGACGTCAAACGTGTTCTGTGATTACGGGCACTGGAATGACGGGTTTGCTGATCTAATGACCGCGTCTCAATCACATCTGACACCGTGGGTGCCCCAGGAAATTGATGTACTGGAAAAATATAACGGAATTCCAGGGGCTGGCAGTGCGTGGCTTTTAGCCGCATTGCTTTCCGATATCACATTGGTTGGCAAGGCACCTGTTTTAGGTCTGTTTACTTCCGGAACTGATCGTTTTGTCAGTACCATTACTTCAGGGAGCAATAATAATGACGCCGGTTAGTTCATGGAGCAGAGGAGGGCTTGCCGGCATCGTAGCCCTGATCTCACTCGCTATACTGGGCTTGATCCTGCATTTTGGGCCTGAATACGGACTTGATACACGCCTGAAACAGGCGATGGCATTTGTGGTTATTTGGCTTATTCTGCTGATTATTCGCTACACGCCGTTCATGTTTCAGTTCATGCGGGAAAAGTACCATCGCTGGCGAGAACAGAAGAACAATGCGTTGCCTTCTGATGAATCAAGAGTTGCCCGGACTCCACCACGCAACGTCACCGTCGACACCATCCGTCTCGCCATGCGCAACCTCTACGGTCATCGCTGGGGCCGTAAAACGCGCATTCTGCTGATAACCGGCACTGCCTCTGAGGTGGAGCAACTGACTCCTGGCCTGACGGGCCAGCTCTGGCAGGAAGACCGCGGCACGCTGCTGTTGTGGGGCGGTGACCTCAACACCCCTGCTGACAGTGCCTGGCTGACCGCGCTGCGCAAACTGCGCCGCCGTCCGGCGGATGGGCTGGTATGGGTGACCTCGGCGTTCGACCAACTGTCAGCGCCGGGGCTGGAGCGGCCATTACCGGTACCGTCTGAAAGCACCATGGACTCCCTGTCCCATGCCATCAGCGCGCGTATGGAAACGCTTGGCTGGAGACTCCCGCTTTATGTCTGGTCGCTGCACCCGCGTGCCGGTCAGCCGAATGGTCGCATTGTACAGGCCACAGGCTGTCTGCTGCCTGCCGGTTGCGGTCCCGAAGGTCTGGCTGAACAGCTTTCAGCCCTGACGCCGGAACTGACTTCTCAGGGGTTGTTGCAAACCTGCGATGATGTAAAACACAACTTCCTGCTGACTCTTGCCGACCAGCTCATCCGTGAGCCACAGAACGTGACCGCGCCATTGTCGGTGATGCTCAATCCGTATCGTCCGCTGCCGCTGGCTGGCGTGGTGTTCAGCCAGCCTTCTGCCGGTGCTGGACGTGCCGTACCGCATCACTGGGGTATGGACAAGCGCTGGGATGTTCTGCCTGATACTCTCCGAATGCTTCCTACCGCGTTGCGCCCCGTTAAACCCGGCATTCCGTGGCGCAGGGTAATGGCGTCTGCTGCTGCGCTTACGATGGTGGGCTGGGCAGTGTGGATGAGCATCGCGTATGTCACCAACCGCAACCAGATTGCTGGTGCAAATACACAGGCATCTCTTGCCGCCCGGCAGAATATGCCGCTGGAACAGCGTCTGCACGCCCTGTCTGAACTACAGAAGACCCTGGCTCGTCTGCAGTACCGCGCTGAGCATGGTGTGCCGTGGTATGAACGTGCCGGGCTGAGTCAGAATGATGCGCTGCTGGCAGCACTCTGGCCACGTTACCAGGACAGCGCGTTGCCGCTGTTGCGGGATGCGACAGCTGACCATTTACAGACCCGGTTGAATGCCTTTAATGCGTTGCCACCGGGTAGCCCACTGCGCGAGAAGATGGCAAAGAACACTTATGACCAACTCAAACTCTACCTGATGCTGACGCGCCCGGAGCATATGGATGCCGCCTGGTTCAGTTCTGCTTTGCTGAATGACTGGCCGAAGCGTAACGGTGTGAAAGATGGCGTCTGGCAGGGGATGGCTCCGTCGCTGCTGTCGTTCTATGGCGCGCAGCTGATTGCGCACCCGGAGTGGAAACTCCGTGCCGATGAAAACATGGTCAGCCAGGCGCGTTCCCTGCTGGTTCGCCTGATGGGCGTGCGTAACAGCGAATCAACGCTGTACCAGAAGATGCTCTCACAGGTGTCACACCTGTATGTCGATATGCACCTGGAAGACATGACCGGTGATACCGACGCATCCCGTTTGTTCAGCACCACTGAAATTGTGCCGGGCATGTTTACCCGCCAGGCCTGGGAGCAGGCCGTACAGCCTGCAATCGAAAAAGTGGTGAAAGCACGCCGGGACGAACTCGACTGGGTGCTCACGGACAGTAAGCGTCAGGTGAATAAACAGGATGAAACCTCACCGGAAGCGCTGAAGCAGCGCCTGACGGAGCGTTACTTCGCCGATTTTGGCGCTGCCTGGCTGGAGTTTCTCAACAGCCTGCGCTGGAACCCGGCTGCGACTCTGTCGGACTCTATTGACCAGCTGACGCTAATGGCCGATGTGCGCCAGTCACCTCTGGTGGCGCTGATGAACACCCTGAACGTGCAGGGGCGTACCGGACAGACTGGTGAAGCGATTTCCGACTCACTGGTGAAATCCGCGAAGAATCTGCTGAGCGGTGACAACAAGGATGCCATTGACCAGAGCGCCGGGGCCCATGGTCCGCTGGATGCAACCTTTGGTCCGGTACTGGCGCTGATGGATAAAAGTAACACCGGAGTACAGGCGCTGAGTCTGCAGTCGTACCTGACCCGCGTGACCCAGGTCCGTCTGCGTCTGCAGCAGGTGACCAACGCCGCCGACCCGCAGGTGATGACCCAGACCATTGCCCAGACGGTATTCCAGGGAAAAGCCGTGGACCTGACCGAAACCCGCGACTACGGCAGCCTGATTGCCGCCGGTCTGGGTCAGGAGTGGAGCGGTTTTGGCCGCACGGTGTTTGTGAACCCGATGGAACAGGCCTGGCAGCAGGTGTTGACCCCGGCGGCCGGGAGCCTCAATGCCCAGTGGCAGCAGGCGGTGGTGGCTGAGTGGAACAGCGCTTTTGGTGGTCGTTATCCGTTTAACAATTCCAGCAGCGATGTTTCGTTGCCGCTGCTGGCTAAATACCTCAATGCCGATTCCGGGCGTATCGCACAGTTCCTGCAGACCCGTCTTAAGGGCGTGCTGCATAAAGAAGGCAATCACTGGGTGCCGGACAGCATCAACTCGCAGGGGCTGGTGTTTAACCCGGCGTTCCTCAATGCCATCAACACCCTGAGCCATATCTCGGATGTCGCCTTCACCGAAGGCAATGCCGGGATGAGCTTCGAGCTGCGACCGGGCACCGCCAGTGGCGTAATGCAGACTGACATGATTATCGACAGCCAGAAGCTGACCTACGTGAATCAGATGCCGACATGGAAGCGCTTCACCTGGCCTGCGGATACTGAGGCTCCGGGTGCGAACCTCAGCTGGATTAGCACGCAGGCAGGTACCCGCCAGTACGCAGATATTCCGGGTAGCTGGGGTCTGATACGCCTGCTTGATAAAGCCAGCGTGCAGGCGTATCCGGGCGTCGGCAGCAGTTACAGCCTGAGCTGGAAAGCCCCGGATGGTCGCATGCTTAATTACACCCTGCGAACCGAAGCGGGAGAGGGACCTCTGGTATTGCTGAAACTGCGTAATTTCCGCCTGCCTGAGACTATCTTCAGCACCACCGGTGTCGCAGTGGTCAGTGCAGCCAGTGATGCAGAGGAGGTTTACTGATGAGCACCCTTAATACCTTGCTGAACGCCTGCCAGGCTGAGCAGGCGCCACTGCTTGCGGCAACCCGTGAGCGCGTGGCGCAGTGGGATAACTGGCTGCAGCCGCTGTCCGGTTCATCGCCCGCTGGTGAAGACCCGGGCTATGATGATGACTTCCAGCAAATGCGTGAAGAGGTTAATAAACTCTCCGGGGCTGACACGGAGCTTATCTGCCAGCTTGCGGAGAAGTTACTCACCACCATCGCCAAAGACATTCGTGTCGCGACGTATTACTGCTGGGCAAAACTGCATCGGGAGGGTGAACAGGGGCTGGCCGAAGGACTCGAGCTACTGGCCGGTCTGCTGGAGCGCTTTGGAGCACAGCTGCACCCGCAGCGTGACCGCAGCCGTAAGGCGGCGCTGGAATGGCTGGCGGGTTCGCGTATGACCGATTCGCTCTCCCTGTACCCGGAAGTGGTCAGGAGCGATGCGATGCGTACCACCGGCGCGCTGTTGCTGATTGCGCAGCTTACCGAAAATGAGCCGGATGAAATACGCCCTGAACTGAACGCGCTGTACGGTGCCCTGGAAAGCCGTCTGCACAAAGCGGGTGGTGTGGATGCGGTTGTGCCGCAGAACGCCAGTATCAGTGAAACCCCTTCGACGGCCAGTCACAACGGTGCCCCGGTTATCGGACGTATCACCTCCGGTCAGGATTTGCTGGCACAGGCCCGCACGCTCACCGAATATCTGCGTGAGCAGCCCGACGGCTGGCTGTCAGCGCACCATCTGATGAAAAGCCTGCGTCATGACACCCTGCGGGCCATTCCGGCCCCGGACGCACAGGGGCGTACCCGTATCGAACCGCCAAGAGCGGATCAGCGTGCGTTACTCAAACGCCTCTACCTGCAGCAAAACTGGGCTGAAATGCTGGAAACGGCGGACAGCACCTTTTCCCGCGGTGCCAATCACCTGTGGCTGGATTTGCAGTGGTATATCCACCAGGCTCTGACGAAATCCGGGCAGGAGACGCTGGCTGACATTGTCGCGGCTGACCTTAAAGGACTGCTGACCCGCCTTTCCGGTCTCGAAACGCTGGCGTTCAGTGACGGAACACCGTTTGCGGACGAAGTGACGCTGAACTGGATCCAGCAGAGCGTGCTGGATACGAGCGCCGGGTGGGGCAATGACACGCCATCAGCCCCGGTAACCGCCGGTTACGATGACATTCTGGCGCTGGAGCCGGAAGCCGTGGCGCTGGCGGACAGCGAAGGTCCGGATGCCGCGCTGGGCTGGCTACAGACCCGACCAGGGATGACCACCGATCGTCAGAAGTGGCTGTTGCGTCTGCTGATGGGGCGTATTGCTGAGCAGTACGGTAAAAATGACCTGGCGGTGCACCTGTTTGCTGAACTGGGGGAGCGTGCCAGAGAAGTGACCCTCAGCGACTGGGAGCCTGAGCTGTTGTTCGAGGTACAGGCCCGTCATCTGAAACTGCTCAGACTGAAAGCCGCTCGCAGTGAGGCTGACAAGGTGCGGCTGACACCGGTAATGGACCAGCTACTTGCCGGGCTGATCGCAGTCGATCCTGCCCGTGCCGCCGTGCTTTGCGGTTAAATCCACAGGAACAGAAATAAATGGAAGATTTGACCCTGCGTTATTACGACGCAGAAATGCGCTACCTGCGTGAAGCCGCGAAAGAGTTCGCACAAACCCATCCCGATCGCGCAGCGATGCTCGACCTGGATAAGGCCGGCACACCCGATCCGTATGTTGAACGCCTGCTTGAAGGCTTTGCTTTCTCAGTGGGGCGACTGCGCGAAAAAATTGACGACGACCTGCCGGAACTGACGGAAGGTCTGGTCAGCATGCTCTGGCCACATTACCTGCGCACCATTCCGTCTCTCTCGGTGGTGGCACTTACCCCGGCGCTACATGCCATGAAAATGGCTGAAACGGTGCCCGCGGGTCTTGAGATATATTCCCGTCCGGTAGGGCCAAAGAACACCGTCTGTCGTTACCGTACCACCCGGGATGTGATGCTCAATCCCCTGGGTATTTCGGGCATTACCATGACCACTGAGCCTGATGGTCGTTCGCGGCTTGCGATGCGTTTTTCCTGCAGCAGCCAGGCAGACTGGTCCGGTGCTGATCTCAGCCGCCTGAGCCTGTATCTCGGTGCAGATGTCCCCGTCAGCAGCCAGCTGCATCTGATGCTGACCAAAAGACAGGCCGCGCTGTACATGCGCCTGCCCGGACAGACCGACCGTATTCAGCTTGACGGGTATTTCTCACCGGGAGGATTTGCCGAAGAGGATGGCCTGTGGCCGAAAGGTGATACCGCCTTCAGTGGCTATCAGCTGCTGCTGGAATACTTCACCTTCCGCGACAAATTTATGTTTGTCCACCTTAACGGGCTGGACGGCATTACGCCGCCACACGGTACGGAGTACTTCGATATTGAAGTCGTGTTCAGTACGCCGTGGCCATCAGACCTGCCGGTCACCGATGAGGCGGTTCGTCTGCACTGCGTGCCGGTAATTAATCTGTTCACTCTGGAGGCGGACCCGCTCACTATCTCTGGTCTTGAAAGCGAGTACCTGCTGCGCCCTAAACGTCTGCAGGACGGGCATACTGAGATTTACTCCGTGGATTCGGTAACCGGCTCAAACCGGACCAGTGATGCGGAGTATGTGCCGTTCAGCAGCTTCCGCCACAAGGGGGGGATGATGCGTCGCCATGCACCGCCGCGCTATTACCACACGCGCGTGAAGCGCAGCGTGACCGGGCTGTATGACACCTGGCTTATCCTTGGCGGGCACCAGTGGGAAAATGACCGTCTGTTTGAGCGAGAAGCTGTCTCACTGCAAATTACCGGCACCAACGGTCAGTTACCTCGCAGGGCGCTGCAGAGCACGCTGCTGGACCGCTGTGAGCAGGTGGTGGATACGCAACTGACGGTGCGCAACCTCTGCAAGCCCACGCTGCCGGTTTATCCGCCTATGGAAGACCGTTTCCACTGGCGGGTACTGAGTCACCTGGGCTCCGGGTTCCTGAATATGATGAGCACGGCTGAAGTGCTGCGCGGGACGCTGGCGCTCTATAACTGGCAGGAAGATGAACTGAACACCCGGCGTCTGGAGGCGATTCAGCATGTGGAGCACCATCGCCTTCAACGTTTTGAACAGGGCTACCTGCTTCGGGGGCTGGATATCGAAGTGACCCTCGACAGCAACGGTTTCACCGGTGAGGGCGACATCCATTTGTTCGGTGAAATGCTCAACCGTTTCTTCGCGTTGTATGCCGACATGAACCAGTTTAATCAGCTTACCCTTATCGTTCAGCCAGAAGGAAAATGCATCCGGTGGAAAGAGAATCACAGTCCGCGTCTGCCCGGCTGATAGCGCAACTGGGGGACCGGCTGCCATATATCAACTTTTACCGCTTCTGCCAGTTGCTGGAGCAGAGCCAGCCAGACAAACCGGTTACGGGCAGTACCTGGCAGGTACGTCATGAACCGGTACGTTTTCGGCCACACCCGGGGATGGGCTTTCCGGCATCTGAAGTCAAAGGGATTGAGCAGTCTGAGCATTCGCATCTGTCGCCGACGGTACGCATCACCTTTATGGGGCTCTACGGCGTGGAGTCCCCGCTGCCAACGCACTATATCGATGACATTACCCAGCGCCGAGAAGGGTATGAGGCCACCGCAGATTTCCTAGATATCTTCAACCACCGGCTGATTGCCCAGTACTACCGTATCTGGCGTAAATATTCATACCCGGCGACTTTCGAAGAGGGCGGTAAGGACAAAACCTCGCAGTATCTGCTGGGGCTGGCCGGGCTCGGCATTGACGGCTGCACGGACAGTATCGCGACCCCGGCTTCGCGCTTTCTGGCGCTGTTGCCGGTCATGTTATTGCCCGGACGTACCGCAGAAGGTATGGCCTCACTGGTGCGCCTGCTGGCACCCAACACGCTGGCGAAAATCTGGCACCATGACAAACGCCGTGTGCCGCTGAAGAAGCGACTGACCATGAGCGTCAGCCAGCCCGTCACCCTGACAAACCGACCGGTGATGGGCAGTTATGCCACCGACGTGAACAGCCAGGTGCTGATGCGCCTGACAACCTCTGACCCGGCTGAAGTACAGGGCTGGTTACCGGGCGGGGAGCTTCACTCGGATTTAATGGCGCTGCTGCATGTCTATCTTGGCTCCCGCCTCGATGTGCGTCTGCAGCTGTGTGTCGACCGTAGCCTGCTGCCGGACGCGACAATGAGCACTAAACCCGACGCCGGATCAGTGCAACTGGGCCGTACCGCCGTGATGCGGCCGCTGAATGCGGCAAACACAGTCACGCACCCCAAAACTATAACCATCAATCTTGGCCGCTATGAGCGGGTACAGGAAAATATTCACCGCAGGGAGACCGATGAAGATGGCGATTACCGCTGGTAAATTTCCTCTGGCTGCGCTGGCCGTTGGTATCACTTTGATACTGGCGGGCTGTGGGCTGACGCAAAAAGTGACAGACGGCACCATTGCCGTGACCAAATCGATATTTTATAAACAGGTAAAAACCCTGCACCTTGATATCCGCGCCCGCGAGGCCGTGAACAGCAATGCCGGTGGTGTGCCGTTGTCGACGGTGGTGCGTATTTATCAGCTAAAGGACCGCAAGACCTTCGACAGCACGGACTACCCGTCCCTGTTTAAAGCCGACAGCCAGGCCATTAAAGCAGACCTGGTGGCAGAGAAAGATATCCGCCTGCAGCCGGGTGGCGCGGTGACGGTCGATATGCCGATGGAGGAAAATGCGCAGTACGTGGCGGTGGCCGGAATGTTTATGTCGCCGGACCAGGTGAACAACACCTGGCGCGTAGTCCTGAGCCGTGATGACCTCGATCCGGATAAAGCCCGGATGATTGAGGCCGGTAACAACCGCCTGACCCTGAAGGCACTTAAAGATGAGTGAGTCATTCCGTCCTTCACTGTATGAAACTCTTTATGGCAATTTCACCGGCGGTCTCGACCTGCATCAGGTCAGCGAGCAGAACCAGGTCATTTTGTCCGTACTCGACAATATGCAGCGTATCCTCAACTGTCGTGCCGGCACGCTGGCGCATCTGCCGGACTATGGCCTGCCGGATATGACCAAAATTCTGCAGGGCATGCCGGGAACGGCCCATGAGCTGATGGGCACATTGTCTGCCGTCCTGCTCAAGTATGAACCCCGCCTGAAAAAAATAACCGTTGTCCTGCTGGAGCAGAGCGTCCCCGGCGAGTTGCGTTATGCCATTGACGCTGAACTTAAAGGGATTGGCCTCGTGCGCTATGGCACCGAGTTTATGCCTGAGGGGAGGGTTCTCCTGCGGCATCTTAAGCAACAGCAGTATCTCGACACGACTACCCGTCTGTAAGGCCAGAGAACACCATGTCAGTAAAATCACAATTTCTCGAAAAATTGCAGGCCAGACGGTCTGCTCCGGCTTCATCTGTCAGCAAAACTCAGGCCGATATCACAGAGTTTCGCCTGCGAATAACGCAACTTCAGGAGCAGATGGACGCGTGGCTGGTGGATACCGGGCTGAACGTGGAGACCATCAGTACATCCGTTACGGACCTGCTGGTGGAGGGTGGGGCTTTTGATATTGCCGGTATCGTCCTGCGTGTCGACGACCGGGCCGTAAAATTTACGCCGGCATTTTTGTACGGCCAGGGCGTGACCGGGTGTGTGGAGGCGACTTTTCATAATGGAGAACGTGTGACTCCACTGGGGCGTTTATTCATGCGGTCAGGTACCGTGAGTGACTGGACCTTTACTCCGCCTGGTGCTTTATCCCGTCCCGGGCAGGATTTTGATGAGAGCGCGTTTTTTGGTTTGATTTTATCGCTTCTGCCATAGCGGGTGCTGAAAAATGAATCATTATTTTTTGCTTTGAATCATTGCAAGTTTTCCAGACGAAACGGTTAATAGCTTGCGGATTACTTCGCCCCAAAGTAACGAAATAAATCACGGACAGGGAAATGAGAAAATTAATCTACCTTCTGGTTTCAGGAATACTGTTTACGGCACAAGCCGATGCTGCGCGTGGAAGGCAGCCCTGTTCAGGCTCGAAAGGCGGTATAGCGCACTGCACATCGGATGGTCGTTTTGTCTGTAATGACGGGAGTCTGAGTCAGTCTAAGCGATTCTGTTCCGGGTATGGTTCTTCAGATGACAGCAATCAGGTAAAACCGTCTCCTTCCACCCGTAAAACGCAGACGAAAAAGGTGACAACGGCGAAAAAGCAGAAACCGCAACCCGTTGCAGAAAACGACGAACCGGTCAGTGCACAACCCAGACAGCACACATGCGCCCCCCTCTACATGGCCAACAAACCCGGATACACCCATTTACCGATTTGCTCAGGGAACCAGTATTAATCGGGTACAGGAAAGGCTCTTGCCCATTATTCAGATTAAATAGTCAGGATTTTAAGAAGAAAGGAAAGAAATAAAGCATGGCACGAAGAAAAAAAGATGACAATGCTGCGGGTATTATTCTGGTTATTATTGGTGTCATTGCCTGGGGGGTTTATGTCGCGGTAAGAGCATTAATCAATATTAATGAGCGATTTATTGAATCTGTGTCGAATCCCGCCGGTATCATCGGTCTGTTCTTTGGCTTACTGATAGCCGTTGCGCTGATAATGCGGGTTTTCATTTACCGGGGCTTCCGGAAGAAAACCGCGGAGCTCGAACAGGCTGCGTCTGACCTGGTACAGAAAGAGAAAGCCTTTGAAGAAACGGTCAGTACTGAAGTGGCTCGCGGCCTGTATCAGGAAAAGAAACAGCTTTCCGGCCAGTGGGATGACTTTCACAATGCCAGAAACAAAGCCTCCCGCGCACTGCAGCGTATTGTGGACTCCGCGTATAAATTCAAAGTCAAAACCCTGCTTTCCGGCACCACGGTAAATAACTGGCAAAGTAAGTACGACCAGCTCAGGAAGGAGAGAGAGGCTTACGCGGCCATCAGCGAGAAAATCACCTTTCTGGAACTTGAAGATAATTCCGACTGGGAAGGCGTAAAGCAGCAGTTTCTGGATAAGGTCGCCTTGCTGGAAAAAGCGCAGGAAGAAAAAGAATATCAGGCAGAGCTCAAGCGCCAGATACGGGAAGAAAAACAGCGACAGGACGAACTGGAGCAGCAGCAGCGCGAAGCGGAAGAGGAGGAGCAACGCCTTGCTGAGCAGCAGCGTTTACTGGAAGAAGCCCTGCTCGCCGCTGAAGGTGCGCACCGGGAAGAGCTGGAAAGACAGCGTCTGGAGCTGGAGCAGAAAATCCAGGACGTGCATCAGCAGTATGAACGCGCCAAATCCATGGCACAGCTCACGAAACAGGGACATGTGTATGTGATTTCGAATATCGGCTCCTTCGGTGAAAATGTCTTCAAAATCGGTATGACCCGACGGCTGGAGCCCATGGAGCGAGTGAAAGAACTGAGCGGGGCAGCCGTGCCGTTTGATTTTGACGTCCACGCCATGATTTCCTGCGATGACGCTCCTGCGCTTGAAAAGACACTGCATGACCATCTGGAAAGCTACCGGATTAACCGGGTTAACCTGCGTAAGGAGTTTTTCCGGGTTGAACTCAGTAAAATTATCGATGAGGTTGAGCGTCATCATGGGCAGGTTGAATATATCGCTGACCCGGTGGCGCTACAGTATCTGCAGAGTCTCGAATATGCAGAAAGCGAAGCCGCATAAGCAATGACTTTCAATAGCTCCTTATACGTCAAATGGACAACTGGTCATGAATGACATTACCCCATGTAAAATTAAAACAGGCGGTGACCCAAGGGCGTTACCGGATTATGCCTCCCTGCGCGATGAGCTAAGTAAGCTGAAACATCCGGCGCGTCCGGACGTAAACTGGCGATATGTCGAGAAGCTTTGCCTCTCACTGTTTGAGCAGAACGGAGTGGAGCTGCAGACGGCAGCCTGGTACACGCTTGCGCGTACGCAACTGGCCGGCTTATTCGGGCTCAATGAAGGGCTGGCGATACTCGAGGCACTGATAAGCCATCAGTGGGGGGCTCTGTGGCCGCAGCCAGTCCATGCCCGCATGGAAATCCTCAGCAGTCTGAGTCAGCGTCTGCAGCAACGGATGCGCTCGCTCCCGCTCAATTACAGTGACCTCAGCCAGCTGTATCAGGCAGAGCAATTGCTCACCAGCCTGGGCGAAGTA
>Ga0157371_10001519_pt1 | contig 23982 bp, 19 predicted proteins | sample C45metaG_FD_113462 | JGI IMG/M metagenome (GOLD analysis project Ga0157371, IMG submission 113462) | Corn rhizosphere microbial communities from Kellogg Biological Station, Michigan, USA - C4-5 metaG | ecosystem: Host-associated > Plants > Roots > Rhizosphere > Soil | place: USA: Michigan...
CATTAAACGGGCAATACGTGTTTTTGCCTGCCCGCGCAAACCCAATAATAAAATATTGTGTCGCGATAAAATAGCTGTCTGTAACTCAGGAATTACCGTTTCATCATATCCTAAAATACCTTCAAATCCTGCTTCCTTATTTTGGAGCTGAATAATCAGGTTTTTACGAAGCTCGTCTTTTACCGATAACGATCTGTAGCTTGAGGCTTTTAACTGACCTAGGGTTTTTATATTGTTGTGATCCATGTCTTATCTTTTCGAATTGAGCGGTTAGAATTTTACCTCACTGTTTTGCGTCTGTTTTTTATGTAATCTTCAAAAATGTATTCTCCAAGCCCCGTTAAGGAACTATAGAATGCTCTTCCGCCGTTAATTTGAGTAAATTCTCTCACAAATTGCTGCAGGTACGGATCCTGAGCTATCATAAATGTAGTAATTGGAATATTAAGTCGTTTGCATTGAGCTGCCATATTCAATGTTTTATTAATCACCTTTCTGTCAAGCCCCATACTATTTTTATAATACCGGCCATTTTCCTTTAAACAGGTTGGTTTGCCATCAGTGATCATGAAAATCTGTTTGTTATGGGTTTTCCGGCGACGCAATAAATCGGCAGCTAACTCTAATCCTGCAAAGGTATTTGTATGATATGGGCCTACTTGTAGGTAAGGTAAGTCTTTGATTGATATAGGCCAGGCATCGTTACCAAACACAACAATATCAAGAGTATCCTTAGGGTATCTCGTTTTAATCAACTCTGCAAGTGCCATAGCTACCTTTTTGGCAGGCGTTATTCTATCTTCTCCATATAGAATCATAGAGTGAGATATGTCTATCATCAGTACGGTAGAAGTGAGGGTTTTATAGTCTTTTTCCTCTACTTCCAAATCTCTCTCGGTTAAAGTAAAGTTTGCAATACCATGATTTATTTGAGCATTTTGTATCGAAGCAGTAATATCTATCTGATCTAAGCTGTCTCCAAAAGAAAACTCTCTTCTATCTGCATTTTTTTCTTCACCAATACCTGATATATTGGTGTTATGGTTACCTCTGCCAGCTTTTTTTAGCCTGCCAAATATCTCTTCAAGGGCAGACTTACGTATTGTCTGTTCAGTTTTTGCCGTAATACTTAAGTCTCCATTTGCAGGGTTCTCTTTCAGATAACCTTTTTCTTTAAGGTCATCAATAAAATTGCCCATACCATATTCATTGTTTGTGAACTTATATTTCTTGTCCAGCTCATTCATCCATGCCAATGCTTCTCCGGCATCACCGGCAGTATAATTTAGTAGCTGGGTGAAAAGCTTAAGCAATTCATCAAACCCACCTTTTGGTAAATCATCGGGTTGGAAATTAGAAAAATGAAAACCTCTCATATATTCATTATAAACGAATTATCGAAGGTAAAAGTTTGAGGCATTAATAATGTTATCCGGGTGTAAAAATAGCCCTAATACATTGGCTTAGAGCAACTATTTAGGACTGCCGTTTGCTAAAGCTCTCTCAGCCCGTTTTATTGCTAGTTGTTCTCTCCATTTTGCGTAAGGTGCTTTAAAAGCCATTTTTAATACACTATCTACACCACCTTTTACTGCAAGGTTAAAAACACTTTGGGCTTTTCTGGTAATAGAAGCATCCCAGGCTCTTAAACTTAATGAAAAAGAACCATCCAGGTACTTCATCCAGTGCCACATACCTGTTGGCATAAAAAGAGTATCGCCGTGTTCAAGGAAAACCTCGTAACCCTCAACGCCCTTAAGTGCAGGGAATTTCTCGAAATCCGGGTTTGCCACATCATAATCTTCTAATGCATAAGTTGCATTAGGGATACAGTATAAGCGCTTTTTCCATTTATTATCGAATAGGATTATATGCTTTCTGCCACCAAAGTGGGTATGAAAGAGGTGAGGTAAGTCAATATCATAATGTAAGAAGGTAACGGAGTTAGAGCCACCAAAAAACATTGCTGGCATGCTTTCAATAAAGCCACCCATCAAATCTTTAGGAATCACTATGTCATCCACCAAACCAGGCACATGCTTAAAAAGGTTAAAGAAAAAAATCCTCAGTTCCGTTGGTTGCGATTTAATGAGATCAAGATAGTCTCCAAATTTCATTTCGGCTACAGATGCATTAATGGGCTTTGACGGATCAGCTTTAGAATTGTCCATCAAACTTACCTTCAAATCTCCTCCTATTTCCTTTAAATAGTCAGTCGTCCATTTTTCTCTTGCCGGCCACGTTTTAGTCAGCCCTTTAATGATTAAAGGACGTCTGGCATCTAAATAATTTTTCTTAAAATCAGCAGGGCTGATGCTCTCAACGGTGTCTACCGGCTTCAAAATAAAACTCATAAGTTTTAATGATAAGATACTTGTTAACGACTAAATGCCTGTTTACCGACCTTATTTAGAACAAACTTATATAAAAAAAATATTACTGTCTGATAAAAGTGAGATTTTAGTTGCCCAAACTTGCTTTAGGTTGATTAAGGTGTATTAAATAAACGACTTTCAGACGACTATTTAACGACTTTGAAACGACTCTGAACGACCTTTTTCGTTTAACACTCATTTTGAAGCAATTTAAAAACCAGGTGAAACGCACAGATGTAATAAAGGAGAACGAGGTTTTAGAACCAATTAAAGGATGCTGTTGATGTTAATAAGGTTGTTGATTTGCAAGCGCTCTGTTGGCTCGTTTTATAGCCAGATTTTCTTTCCAGGTCATATATTTTTCTCTGAAATTAGCTTTCATAAAATCATCAAACTTACGCTGAACAGTAAGATTATATAAGCTTTTGGCCTTCACAACAAATGATTTATCCCATGCTCTTAAGCTAATGGAAAAGGAGCCGTCAAGGTATTTCATCCAGTGCCAGTAGCCTGTAGGCATAAATAATGTATCGCCATGCTCTAGAAAGGCTTCAATACCTTTAACACCTTTCAATGCAGGAAATTTATTAAAATCGGGGTTTTCAACATCATAGTCCTCCAAAGCATAAGTGGCATAAGGAATTTGATAAAGACGCTCTTTCCACTTATTTTCAAAAAGAATTACATGTTTGCGACCATTAAAATGAGTATGAAAAATGTGAGCAAGATCTATGTCATAATGTAAAAAAGTAACAGAATCCTTTCCGCCAAAAAACATGTTAGGGTAGCTATCTAAAAAACCGCCCATTAGTTCTTTTGGTGCATGGTAGTCTTCAAGTAATTTCGGGGCATGTTTAATAGGGTCAAATAAAAAAATACGCAGATCTGTAGGTGTATTTCTTATTAATTCTATGTAATCAGTAAACTTCATTTCAGCCGCTGAAGCATTAATAGGTTTTGATGGGTCAGCTTTGGAACTATCGTACAAAGGAACAGTTTTGTTACCAACAATAGTTTTCATATAATCTAAATTCCACTTTTCGTAGGCAGGCCATGTCTTTGACATATTTTTTATGATTAGTGGTTTGCGGACATTCAGGTAGTTTTTCTCGAATTCCTCTTTGGAAATATCATTAACGATATCGATTGGTGATAAGTCAAACTTCATGTTAATTCAATATTAAGACAAAGCAAAATTATAGAAAATGGGGAGGCGAGGGAATTGCTCCAGTTAAAAATTAAAAATCCCTGACAAAACAATAAATTATATCCGGTTTAATCTTTTTTACGTTTTAATTGTCATAGAAATATAACCCAACAAGATAATTATGAAAACATCAATTAAGATTTCCCTTTCTTTTATATTTGTTTTGTTATCAGTTCTTTTATTCTCTTCTTTTCAAAAGAAACCGGCAGCAGAAAAATTTATTTTTCCTTATAAGCAGGCCGGTTTAAGCGAACGGAAAGCGGCAGAGCACCTGCTAAGCAGATTCACTTATGGTCCTAAAACTGGAGACATAGATCACGTTGTGGAAATGGGTTTGGAAAAATGGTTTATGCTGCAGTTGGATGGCAACCTGGATGATAAAGAACTTAATGAAAAGTTGGCTCAGTTTGAGGATATCAATTTAACCAATACTGAAGTTGAAAATAAATATCCCCGACCTGCAAGGGTATTACGTATGGCCATTAAGGATGGCGCAATAGATAAGGATTCTGTAAATAAAGTAAATCAGGTAGCCTATAGAAAGCAGATAAAGGATTATATGGAACAGAAAGGGTTAAAGCCGCAGCAGGAACTATATCGTCAGTTTATTAATCAAAAGATACTAAGAGCTGCTTATACGAATAATCAATTGCGCGAATTGCTTACCGATTTCTGGTTCAATCATTTCAATGTTTCTTTAACTAAAAACCAATGTGCATCATTTATTCCGGCTTATGAACGGGATGTGATAAGACCTAATGTAACTGGTAAATTCAGTAATTTGCTCCTCGCTACGGCAAAGTCGCCTGCAATGCTTATCTATCTTGATAATTTTACCAGCAGCGGACAACCAACTGTTAAAGCCAGAAAAGATTCTATACTTATGCAAGATGGAATCAAAGGGAAGAAGTTTAGAAAGGTTCAGTCAAAAAATAAACAGGGCGGACTAAATGAAAATTATGCCCGCGAGGTAATGGAACTGCATACATTGGGTGTAGATGGCGGATATACACAGGATGATGTAACACAGGCTGCAAGGGTATTAACCGGCTGGACTATTGCCCCGATGGGCGAGGAAGGTTATGGTGGAGCTATAACGAAACTGATTGATAATATAGGGGAAGCTAATCTGGAAAAAAGAGGGTTTGTGCATCAGGGAGATTTCTTATTCGTACCAACTCGACACGATAATGCCGAGAAAATAGTACTGGGGAAGCGATTCCCTCCAAATGGTGGCTATGAAGAGGGCACAGCACTATTAAATATGTTGGCTCGTCACCCATCTGCAGCAAGGTTTATATCGAAAAAAATTGCTACACGATTTGTAAGTGATCAACCATCTGCTAAACTTGTAGATAAAATGGCAAAAGTCTTCAGTAAATCTGATGGAGATATAAAACAGGTAATGATTGTTATGGTTTCATCTCCAGAATTCTGGATGACTGATGCTTTAAGAGAAAAAACAAAGTCGCCCTTTGAGCTTGCTATTAGTGCGGTGAGGAGTCTGGGAGCTCAAATAGCACAGCCATATCAGTTATTCAGCTGGGTTAATAAAATGGGACAAAAGATGTACTACTACCAGGCACCAACCGGATTTCCTGATAAAGGGCAGTATTGGATCAATACTGGCGCCTTATTAAACCGAATGAATTTTGGACTGGCTATAGCTTCACAACGCATTCCGGGAATAAAGGTTGATTTGGGGGCTTTAAATAACCATCATGAGCCAGAAAGTGCTGAAGAGGCTTTAACAATATATAGTAAGATCATTATGCCAGAGCGAAACCTCGATGCCACAATAAAGAGATTAAAGCCAATGCTTAAGGATCCTGATTTAAATAAGAAAGTAGAAATGGCAGCTAAAAAGAATATAATGGCCACAGATACTATCAGTGAAGAGCCCTCAGCGGACATTAAAAAAAGCGGAATAGCTAAAGAAATAAATACGAAGAATTCTGAACTGGCACAGGTTGTAGGTGTAATTCTGGGTTCTCCCGAATTTCAACGTAAATAAACTTAAAGTAAAAGAACGATCATGACATCAAGAAGGGGATTTTTAAAAGCCGGTGGTCTTGCCTTATTTGGAATAGGGATGGGGGGAGTACCTGGCTTTCTTGCCGATGCAGTTGCAGAAATAAAGCAACCCGGACTGTTTGAAAGAAAGAAAATATTAGTCTGCATTTTCCAACGAGGAGCAATGGATGGCTTGATGGCTGTTACGCCTTTTACAGATGAATATTTAAAAGCTGCAAGACCTTCACTGTTTATGTCTGCTGCAAAAATATCTGCAAATAAACCATTAATAGATTTGGACGGACGCTTTGGGTTGCATCCCTCAATGGCAGCATTTGAACGGGTATTCAGAGATAAAAGAATGGGTATAGTACATGGAATTGGCTCACCTAATAATACCCGCTCCCATTTTGATGCGCAAGATTACATGGAATCAGGTACGCCCTTTAAGAAAAGTACGGAAAGCGGATGGCTTAATCGGGCTGTGGGATTGCTTGGCCATGATGGTGTATCGCCACTTAGAGGTGTAAGTTTAACCTCATCTTTACCAAGGTCCTTTTATGGCGATTATCCGACTGTTGCTATAAGCAGTCTGAAAGATTTTAATATTCAGATGAAGGGCAATATCAATGGAGCCAATATGGCAGCTAAAAGTTTTGAGGATCTTTACGACCAAACGGCATCAGGACTATTAAAGGAAACTGGTAAAGAAAGTTTCGAAGCAATAAAAATGCTTCAAAAAACAGATGTAAAAAATTACAAACCATCCAATGGAGTTGTTTATCCTAATTCAACCTTAGGGAACTCATTGAAGCAGATTGCCCAACTTATCAAAATGAATGTAGGAATGGAAGTTGCATTTGCTGAATCTGGGGGATGGGATACACACTTTAATCAAGGAAGAGAAACAGGGATTTTTGCCAGAAATGTAAATGACCTAAGTGAGAGTATTATGGCATTTTGGACAGATATGGGTACATTACAGGATGATGTTACAGTAATGACTATGACTGAGTTTGGCCGTACAGTAAAACAAAATGGAACGGGTGGTACAGACCATGGCAGGGCATCTTGCAATTTTATTCTTGGAAATAGCGTAAAGGGCGGATTAGTGCATGGAATAGTAAATCCGCTTGCAATTGAAAATCTTGAAGATGGTCGAGATCTTGCTGTTACTACAGATTTTAGAGCTGTATTTAGCGAGGTTGCAGACAAGCATTTAAAAATTAATAATGATAAAATACTATTCCCTGACTGGAGTGGTAAAAAAATAGGAGTGATGAGCTAAGAAGGGTGCTTAAAACATTTTTTTAGTTTTAAACACCCTCGAGAGCTCGCCTTAAGGCAATTTTTTAAAATCAATTTCAGGATGTTCTTTCCCTGAGGCTTTTCTTTGCAAAGGGGTTTTTATAGGCGTGAAATCATTAAAGAAGCCACAATTCTTTAAAAAGAACGAGGAACCCTCTGTCCCACCTGCATAATCTTTCCTGTAATTTTCTCTTGCAGTTGCATCTGCAGTAAAAGTAGCTTCGGTAACCTCATGCCAGTTACCCTCAGCGTCTATAGCCCACTGGTTTTTATAATTTGCTTTACGCGCCTGATCACCTGTAGATGGAGAAAAGTTTTCAAGGAAAGAGTGAAGTCCTTTTAAGTATTCACCTGATTTTGGACGCTCAAAACTGGCAACAAGCTGCCAATTGCCCTTTTCTAAATCCTTGAAATAGGCAGTATATATAGTTGTTTTTTTATCTGTATTCGGTTGTGCTCTTATCAGAAAAGCATAAGTCTTTCCGGCTTTCCATGGGTAAAACATATAGCTTTGTCCACCAGAACCTTCATTTCCAAATTCTCCGGTCTTTGTTTTTTCTCCCTTTTTAAGCAATATTACCTTCATGCTATCTGGAATAGATTTCGGATCGTCAGTAGAAAACGGACTCCATATAGAAAACAATACCCTGCGCTCAGTTGGAGAATTTACCTGCATCCCAAAATACCCCCCGCTAAAGCCATTCGACATAAAATAAGTACCTAATTTATCTTCACCAACAGGAACCTGAATTTCATTATAAAACCATTCCGTATTGTTCTGTGCTTCGGTCGGTATTTTGTACCCTAAATGTACAGAAGGTCCCCTATGGCCCCAGTAAAAATAATTTCCTTCGTTGTTTTTAACATAAGCAGCGCCCTTTAGCAGTTCAGTACTTCCGCTAACAACTAAATCTGATACTTCTGCAAAAACACCTCCGGTTTTTGAAATTCCTTTCAACTCTACTTTTACATAACCAGCACGTTTAATTGTAATGTTTCCTATTTTAACCAATGCAGAACCCAGATTACCTACCTCTTTAACCAAGGTAGTGCCTTCTGCAGTAAGGCTTATTTTACTTTTTCCTTCAGGAACACTTAATTTTAACGATAACTCTGCCTGTCCGGCAGCTTCTGTTCTAAAATAAATGGTAATTACATCGCTTGCGGCCGACCAATTGGTTATCCCCTCTTTTTTAAGGCTAGCGGTCGAGTTTTCGTTTACCCATCCATTTCCTCCAAGTGGAATGGTAATGGTTTCAGATTCTGCAGTTTGCTTTACTTTTGCCAAACAAATGGTATTAAGTAAAAACTGAAATGCAAGCAGAAACAAGGTGGTTCTTTTCATATTCATTTATGTGTTGTTTGTGTTAGGAATTAAATGTATGAAAACCATGATTAAAATGTTAAACTAAATTTAAGTCAAACGTTTGCGCTAATATTTTAGCTAAAATATAATTAGGTTCGATGGCAGAATACAATTGAAACATTCAAATGAAATTTTTTTTAACCACCCTATCTCTGTTATTAGCTGGATCAGCTGTAATCGGGCAGCAATTACCTTCTGAGCTACAAACCCCCGAAGTAGTTTCTGTAAATAGGATGCCGATGCGTGCATCAGCTTTTGCTTTTGAAAATAGAGAACTGGCTTCTAAAAGAGCGAAAGAAAAATCTGATTATTTTTTAACACTCAATGGTCAGTGGAAATTTAATTGGGTACAAGACCCACGAAAGCGTCCAGATGATTTTTTTAAAACTGATTTTGATGATACCAAATGGGATAATTTTAAAGTCCCTGCCAATTGGGAAACCAATGGGTACGGTTTGCCTATCTATGTAAATCAACCATATGAGTTTGCTGGCCGAAAAAATACTGGTGCCAAAATGAATCCGCCTTTTGACATTCCTGTTGATAATAACCCGGTGGGTTCTTATCGTAAAAAGTTTAACCTACCCCAAAATTGGGATGGTAAGCAGGTATTTATTCACCTTGGCGCAGTTAAATCGGCATTTTATATTTGGGTAAATGGAAAAAAAGTAGGGTATAGTGAAGACAGTAAACTTGCTGCCGAATTTGATATTACTAAATATGTAAAGCCAGGAGAAAACCTTATAGCCTTGCAGGTATACAGGTGGAGTGATGGTAGCTACCTGGAGTGCCAAGACATGTGGCGTATTTCAGGAATTGAGCGCGATGTTTATTTATATGCTACACCTAAATTAGATATTAGGGATTTCAAAGCAATAGCAACGCTCGACAAGTCCTATAAAAACGGGATTCTTTCTCTTACCGCCGAGATAGACAATTACAGGATTGATAAGAGAACTATGCATAGTAAACCTGATACGTTTGCTGTTGAATTAGATCTGGTAGATGCTAAAGGCAAGTCAGTTTATAAAGATGAAACCAAAGGGGTTAAAACAGTTCTTGGAAATTTTAAAAGTACTGTAAAATTTAATACTCAAATAGAAAATGTAACTACATGGACGGCAGAAACACCAAATCTGTATACGCTTTTCATCACTCTAAAAGATAAAAAAGGAAGCGTTTTAGAGGTTATCCCTCAGCGCATCGGCTTCCGTACAGTCGAATTGGTAAACAATAACTTTCTGGTAAATGGTAAACGGGTGTTTTTCAAAGGGGTTAATCGTCATGAGCACAATGCAACTCAAGGACATACGCTTACCCATGCTGATATGCTGAAAGATATGGAGATGATGAAAAAACTGAATGTTAACTCAGTTAGACATTCTCATTACCCTCCTGATCCATATTGGATGGAGTTGTGCGACGAATATGGCCTTTATGTTGTTGATGAAGCGAATATAGAATCTCATGGTCGTTATTATGACTTGGCTTATACACTTGGTAATGATAAACTATGGAGAGTTCCTCATTTGGAGCGTATCAAGAGAATGTATGAACGCGACAAAAACCATTCATCAGTAATAACATGGTCTTTAGGGAATGAGGCCGGAAATGGAGTGAATTTTTATGAGGGTTATGACTGGTTAAAATCAAATGACATCAGACCCGTACAATATGAGCGTGCCGAGGAAGATTACAATACAGACATGATTGTTCCTCAATATCCAGATCCGAACTGGCTTAAAGAATATGCAAATAGTAAACCGGATAGACCACTTATTATGAGCGAATTTGCTCACATTATGGGCAACAGTCTGGGTAATTTTAAAGAATACTGGGACGTTATAGAAACTCAGCCTAATTTACAGGGAGGTTTTATATGGGAATGGATAGATCAGGCAATTGATACAGTTAAGAATGGAAAACGTATCAATGCATACGGTGGTGATTTCCCACTAAGTGGTCCGGTTAATCAGGATTTTAGTGATAATAATTTTTGTGTGAAGGGAGTTGTTACCAACTACAGGGGAATGACACCTATGGCTGTTGAAGTAAAAAAGGTATATCAATATATTAAAACAGCGTATAATGGAGCAAATAAGATCAGTGTCAATAATTCTTATTTCTTTAAGAATCTGGATAATGTTGGGCTTACCTGGGAACTTCTTGAAAATGGAAAGGTTATAGAGAAAGGTATAATAAATACTTTAAATATAGATCCACGAACAGAAAAGGAGCTCACTTTGCCTGTTAAAACTAAAGTTAGAAACAGAGCGGAGTATTTTTTAAATGTTTATTATAATCTGAAAAAGGAAGAACCATTTTTGCCGGCGGGATATAACATTGCAGCAGAACAATTTGCATGGGGTGGAACTGCTCAACCTTTTACAATAGCAGCTACAAGTGGTAAGCTATCGATAGAAAAAGAATCAGGCAAAGCCATTGTAAAAGGCAAGGACTTTTCTGTAGCCTTTGATATGACCGCAGGTACTATGAGCAGCTACAGTATTAAAGGAATCCAAACGCTTACAGAAGGGCCAATCCCGGCATTTTGGCGCGCACCTACGGATAATGATATTGGTGCGGGTTTTAACAGTAGCCTAAGGAAATGGCGTAATGCTTATACAGAAGGTAAATTAAGTTTTGCAGATATTAAACAAGATGCAACAGGAGATGTTACGGCTACATTTACCAAAGAGCTGGTAAATGGTGATGCCTCAGTAACGCAGATATTTACAATCAGGGGAGATGGAACAATTAAAGTTGATAACAAGTTTGCAGCAATAAAAGGTAAATATCCTTTAATGCAACGAATGGGTACTGATTTGCAGTTAAGCAAAGAGTTTAGTAAGATCAATTTCTATGGTCGTGGCCCCGGAGAGAATTATTGGGACCGTAAAACAGGGTCGTTTATTGGTCTTTATAGCCAAACAATTGATGAACAGTATTTCCCTTATGCACGTCCACAAGAAAGTGGTAATAAAACAGATGTACGCTGGGTGAATTTTACTGATAAAAAAGGAAAAGGAGTAAGCTTTGGAATGGTTGATAGTTTATTAAGCTTTTCAGCATTGCCGTATTCATTAAATGATCTTGATCCAGAGCAAGAAAAGCAACAGTACCATTCAGGGGAACTTGTTAAGCGCGAAAAGATTTACATGCACATGGATTTAATCCAGAGTGGTGTTCAGGGAATAGACAGCTGGGGCGCTATGCCATTAAAAGAGTATAGAGTACCTTACATAAAACATGAGTATTCTTACTGGATAAAACCAATTAAATAGTAAATAAAAAAGGGAACGTACATACACGTTCCCTTTTTTATTTGGTCAAATTTTTATTTCTTTTGTTCTGATATTGAAATGATTGCGCAAACGTTTGCAATTTTTATGGTCCTGTAAATTGTACCGGAACTGTTACGTAACTTTTGCAGTTCTAAGGTATTTGGAGAATCTTAAAGGGAAAAACCTTTTAAATAAAACAGCCTTTACTTCTTTGCCTCCAATGTAAACTTCTTCTTTGTTTGATTTAACTGCCTGGACGATCTGTTTAGCACACTCTTCTGCCGACATGCCATTTTCTTGTGCACTATCCATAGTGCCTTGTGGCGAACCATTTGCAGTTAAGGCATTAAGTGTTACCTTGGTTTTAATAAAGCCCGGGCATACAATTGTAATGTTAATTTTCTTATCATAAACCTCGGAACGAAGAGAGTCAAAGTATCCATGTAATGCGTGTTTCGATGCTGAATAAGCAGAACGCATCCTGGTCCCAAACTTTCCAACCAGACTGCTTATACAAATAATATTCCCACCTCCATTTGCAATCATATTAGGCAAAACTGCTTTGCTTAGAATGGATGTTCCCCAAAAATTAACATTCATCAATCGCTGTTCGGTTTCGAGGTCGGTTTCCTGGGCCAGTCCACGCTGACTAATTCCTCCGCTATTGATCAGCATGTCAATACGACCATAAATACGAATAGCCTCTTCTGCTTTTCCATTCAGACTGACTGTATTTTCAAGATCTAAGGACAATACGTGAATGTTTAAAGGATTCTTGCAGTTGGCTTTAACCCTGAATAACTCATCACGCTTGCGCGAAGAAATAATTAGTTTTGCTCCGGCTTTATTGTATTCATAAACCAAAGCCTCCCCAATTCCAGATGACGCGCCAGTAATCCAAACAACTTTATTATTCATTATTTAATATTTAAAATGATCATCTTCTGTTATAAATAACTCTGATGCAATATGATCTGCAAACAACTTTCCTTCCAAGCTTAAAACAATATGGTTATTTTGATTCTCGAGCCATTTTTTTTCAATAAATGGCTTTATATTCTTAATAGTGTCACTCAAAAATACTTTACCAAAATCGGATTCAATTTTAGTTAAACTTGTACCCCACATTGTTCTTAGCGAGGTCATTATATATTCATTAAACCTATCATAAAGACTAAGCTCCTCAATAGTTTCAGGTAGTTTACCTGCTTGTAATTCATTTAAATAAGTGGCATTATTTGCAATGTTAAGGTATCGTGTTTTTCCGCTAAAGCCATGTGCAGATGGTCCTATTCCGAGGTAAGGAATGCCACGCCAATAATTGGTGTTGTGAACGGCGTAACTATTAGGTTTGCTAAAATTCGAGATTTCATAGTGCTCAAATCCACCAGATGTTAATTTTTCAATAAGCATCATAAATTGCAAGGCACTTTGTTCATCGTTAACAGCAGGCTGTTTGCCTTTTTTAATTGCATTGGCAAGGGCAGTGCGCGGTTCAACAGTTAATGAATACGCTGAGATATGTGGCGTTTGGAATTCAATAGCTTTATTGATATTACTTAGCCATTTATTGTCTGTTAGCAAAGGGTAGCCATAAATAAGATCGATGCTTAGGTTTTCAAATCCAGCATCCTGACTGCGTTTAATGCAACTTTCAGCTTCGCCAGCATTATGGGCCCTGTTCATCCAGATCAGATCTTCATCAAAAAAAGATTGTATTCCAATGCTGAACCGATTAACGGGTAACTTTCTTAATTCACTGATCTTTTTAGCATCAAGATCATCAGGATTTGCTTCAATAGTAATCTCGGCATCTGATGAAACAGATAAATGCTTAGTTATGGTATTAAATATTTTTTCAAAACCTTTTGATGGAAGTACCGATGGTGTTCCGCCCCCAAAATAAATAGAGCCCACCTGGTCCGTTATTCTGGATTTTTTACGAATAATTTCCTCGCATATTGCGTCAGTCATCTCATCAACGTACTTTAAAGAGGTGCTAAAATGGAAGTCGCAATAACTACAAGCTTTCTTGCAAAAAGGAATATGGATATAAATACCAGACATCCAACAAAGGTAAGCTCATTTATGAATTTACTAATGGATATCCGTAAAGATTATTTCAGAATGAATTTTGTGGCCAACTTACAAATATGTTCAACCGAAAAACTTCCATCACCTTTTGATCTGATATTCTTAATCACACCATTTACGGATAACTGGTAGCTTTTGTCAGGAACTAATCCTTTAACAATAAATTGGTATTTGTCAGGTGAGGCAATAGTCCATGCGTAACCACTCGCGTCCCAAGAATTAATCTCCATGTCAATGCTGCGGTTAGTAGCGGCGTTAATTTTAAGCAACATCACATCATCATTATGTGGGTAATACGTAAGGACATTTCCTGTCTTATTGGCGCCAAAACTTTCTTTGCTTTTTATTGAAAAACCAGCTGCACTCATTAAATAATCGTTCACACTTAGCTCCAGATTATAAATTGTATTGCGGTTTGTATAATTGAATTTTGTTCCATTGAGCATGGTACTCATATTCGGTTCCAATCCCATTCTGTTCCATTTAGGTCTTATTCCGTAGATGTCCCTGTATAAAGCCGTGACACTTGTACTTATGCCAGCCAAAATATCATCTCCTAACCCCATCTGTGTAGTTCTGCTGTATCGCTGCGAAGAAAGCCCATCTTTTTTATACTGATTCAGTAAATTGTTGATATACTTAAGTGCAATAGCTTTGTCGTATTTCGTATAAGCCCTTACACCAAGGTATCCCCATGTTGGAAATATATCCCCGTTTTCATACTTTGGGAATGGCCAATTTCCATCACTAACTTCTTCTCTTTTAAAAGAATCGAAGCATAATGGCCAGTGAAAAAGGTTTTCAGCTTTAGATCTTTCCTCTATCTGATTAAGGATCATTGCTATTCTTTTTGGGTCATCACATATGCCAAATGCAATAGCTGCAAAATTTACAGGGGTAACTAAATTATCGCCATGTACAGAGCCATCCTTGTCTCGCCAATATACATACTGTTGTTTTGATGCGGACCAAAATCCACCTTCTTCAATTGGCTTGTTAAAAGCAATTTTTAAACGTAATGCTATTGCTGAATAGTAATCTGATTTTTGTTGATTGCCCAGTATCTTCTCGCATTTAGACCATAGGATTAATGCCTCATATAACTGTGCGTTTACAAAGGAGTTTTCAAAGCTGGCCCATACAATATCTAACCAGTCGCTTGCTTTTTTTTCTGCAATGCTATTATTCATCATTTCAAAAATCCCATTTTTGTTGGAATCGCGCTTTATAAGCCAATCCAGAGCCTTTTCAATACTCAGTTGATGAGATCGCAACCACTCTATATCTCCATTTAAATCAAATTGCTCACTGGTGTTAATCACATAACCTGTTTGAGAGTCTATTGTATAGCCCCACATTGCTTCATAATATCCGGTTTTAGCGTTATATGTTCCTGGTATCTCATCCCCGGCAGCATTGTGCCAGCGCGACAATACACGTCCGTCGCTAAGCATGGCCTGATCCCGCTCTTGGTCCAGGGTGGCCGACATATTATTGGTATAATTCTGATCATTAACCGCCATGCCAATCTGGGCAAAGAAAGGTTCATGTAAACATTTCCAATTGGTTAACCAGCCATTAGCGCCTATTATATTATTATCTACAACGCCATATCGTCCTGTCGTGTTTAGTAGTTCCCGTACCGCTAAAGCATCTACACCTGCTAATGTACCTCTAGAATATTCACGGTTATAATCTACATATTGCAATTCAAAACTTACTTTAATTTTTCCCTTTTTAACTTCAAAAGGCGCAAATACATCAGCTCTTTGCGAAACAAACCTACTTAAATTGTAACGCTGACCCAGTTCAACATCAGTTATTAATTGCGCGTATGTAAATTCGTTTTTTTCGCTGTGTGAATACTTTGAGGCAATTTCTTTGCCTTTTTCTGTTTTTGCTGCAATCCGTAATGCATCCCCGGATTCCACATTCCAGAAAGTTACGCCGCCGGTATGTACGCCATATGTATCATTTACTTCTTTAAGGTATTTACACCAAACCATTCCGCCGTTATCCATTATTCCACCTTTCCAGACTGACAGGTCTGCAAAGTTCCATTTAGGGAATGCCATGTCTTCTAATTTAGCATTGTTACTATACTCACGGCTGATGTTCCAAAGTATTTTGTTGCCATTCAATTTAAAATCCCAAACTTCTTTAACTAAAATAGCGTCATTGCCATAACTGATGCCGCTCAATGTTATCCCGTTTGGGTTTTCATTTACTGTGATACGGTCATTCTTATCGCCCGAAGAGTAGGTTAAATTCTTTATTCTTATCCCTGTATGAACTCCAGACGAGGAAAGTACATTTTTCCCATTTAAACTCAATTGTTTAATTATGCAGCCATTTGAATAATCAATTGTAATAGATGTTTTTTTATCAGGAACAGTGATCGTAATTGTTTTGTTGCCAGAATTATGCTTGATATCATGATTTGTCGTTTCAGCAGAAGAACAAGTGTCATGAATAAATAATAGAAAAAAAGAAAGTATTAGCGTAAATTTCATCATTAATAAATTTTCGAAATATCTATCAAAGCTAATCGGAAATCAAAATACGGTTTTTATAGTAAAGAACATTTTGTTTGTACTTTTTGATATACTTCGATTAGCACAAAGCAGAACAGTACAGGATAGTTAAGTATTTCATAACATTAAATTTGCAGAAGTAGTTTTATATGCGAAAATTTATAACAGGTATTTGGATTGTATTGCTGACCACTGGTGGATTTGTTAGTCGCGCGCAGACAGTAACCATGTCATCGTTGCTTAAAGAGATGACAGATTTTAATGCTGTTACCTATTGGCCTAAGCCTTATTATAGCGCTGGCCAGGCGAGCAGTTATGATCGTCATTCCATTTCTCCCGATAAACCCGGCTGGTTCGCCAATGGTGATAAGTCTGAATTCATAAGGGTAGAGCAGATTAATGGACATAAAGAATATGTAATGCTTGATGAAAAGGGGCCTGGTGCCTTGGTGCGATTCTGGCTAACCACTTTTAAAAGGGCAGGCAAACTGAGAGTTTATTTTGATAATAATCCAGAACCGGAAATTGTTATCCCATCATATGATCTGACGAAGATAGACCTAAAGCCCGGGCCTGCCTTACTGATCCCACATTCCAGTTACGAACCTCTTGAAAAAGGAGGTAGCACCCTTTATTTACCGATGCCATATGCCAAACACTGTAAAGTTACATGGGAGGACGCTGCAAATGAAATAACAGAACCAAGATACTATCAAATCAATTTCCGAAAATATGACCCAGATGCAGCTGTAAGAACATTTACCTTAAAGGAAGCAAGGAGTTTAATTGGTTTAATAAATAATGTTAACGAACAACTTTTAAATCCTGTAAATGTTACCAAAGGGAAACAATCGCTAATAAATCAAACTATTCTGCCAAAACATACCGCATCTGTAAACCTCCCTAAAGGAGCAAATGCAGTCAAGTTTCTCAGTATTGAGCTCTCATCTGAAAATAAAGATAATCTTGAGAAGCTTTTGAGGTCAACTATACTCAAAATCACTTTTGATGGTCAGCAAAGTGTGGAATGCCCGGTAGGTGATTTTTCTGGATCAGGAGTAGGAGGTAGGCCATTGCAAAGCTGGTATAGAACCGTGATGGCTAATGGCGAAATTATATCCAGATGGACAATGCCTTATCAGGAATCCGCCTTAATATCTTTAGAAAATCAGGGGGATCAATCAGTTTCAATAAAAGTAAAAGCAGTTAGTCAACGTTATTCATGGAATAGTAACAGCATGTATTTTAACGCACGTTGGAAGTTTACAGAAAAAGTTCCAATAAAAAAATGGGATGAAACGGATGGGGCTATTGAGTGGGAGCTTAATAGGATTAAAGGCAAAGGTATTTTTCTTGGAGATAGTTTTGCAGTTTTCAATCATATGCATACATGGTATGGCGAAGGCGACCAAAAATTATATGTAGACGGTGAAACTTTTCCATCTGAATTTGGAACAGGTGCCGAAGATTATTACAATACCTCCTGGGCTCCTGTAGTGCTTTATCAAAGCCCCTTTGCTAATGCGCCAAGAGCTGATTCAGAAGATTCTTACGGGCATAATACTTTTACCAGAACAAGAAATCTGGATGGGGTAACCTTTAAGACGGACTTTAAATATGATCTGGAAATGCTGGGCTGGGCAAATGGCACAGCTGACTGCGCAGCTACAACTTATTGGTACGGGTTTAGATAAAAATAGCTCATATGAAAAGATATTTATTATTAATGTTAATCTTTCTTGCCACCAACAGTGTTATGGGGCAGCTTGGTGTAAAGTACGATCCTAAAATTCAAAGCACTAAGAACCTTCAATATTGGCGACCTAAAGGCAATTTGTTTGTTGGCGATTGCATGCCCTTTTCACGAAATGGTACCTATTCGTTTTACTGGCTTTTAGATTCTGCACATCATGCTAGCTTAAAAGGATTAGGGGGGCATCAATGGGCTTTAAGTACTACAAGAGATCTAAAAACATGGAAGCAGCACCCTGTGGTACTTGGAATTGATGAGGAATGGGAAAAATCTATATGCACCGGTTCTATTGTGTATTATAAAAATAAATATTATGCCTTCTATGCCACACGGCTAATCAATAAAGAAGGGCAGGTAAATGAACAATTAAGTTATGCAATAAGTTCTGATGGCATTAACTTCGATAAGCAAAAACCAAATCCATTTTATACTTCGGCACCGGGTTATAGCAAAAGAGATTTTCGGGACCCAAAGGTATTTGTGGATGAGAAGACAGGGGAGTTTCATTTATTTGTGTCCAGCTGGCAAGAAAATTCTGTATTGAGGCATGCAGGTGGTGCTTTGGTACATCTTACCTCAAAAGACCTGAAAAACTGGACAGTGCTTGATCCCGTATTAACCGGACAATCATCTGTACCTGAATGCCCTGATTATTTTTTATGGAAAGGCTGGTATTATTTGGTTTATGGCGATAATGGAGATACCTATTATGTGAAATCCAGAAGCCCTTACGGTCCTTGGGAAGAGCCCCGATATCAAACTATAAATGAGTCATGGACAAACGTAGTTAAGACTGCTGAATTTAAAGATAACAGGCGCATTGCCGCCGCATGGATCCCCTCAAGAGATCAAAACAAAGATGATGGTGGAGAAAGGTTTGGAGGTAATGCCATATTTCGGGAAATTGTACAGGAGGCCGATGGAACACTAAGCTCAAAATTCCCTGCCGAAATGATTCCCGAATCTGGCCCTGAAATTCAGCCTAATATCGTTGCAGATCTCTACGCTTCACTTATTAGTAAAAACAGCATTTCAATTAAAGCCCCAAATGGTGTAGGGGTAGCACATGCCGAGGCTATTCCATTAAACAGCCGGATTATGCTCGAAATAGAAACCATTGGTTCGGTTGATGAGTATGGGCTGTATTTAAGGTCGCGTGAAAAAGCAGAAGCGGGTTACCGACTTAACTTTTCGCCAAATAGTCAAACTGTAAGTCTTGGTAATACAATGATACGAGCAGTCAGCGGTTTAAATAAAACCATTAAGCTTGATATTATTGTAAAAGATGACATCATAGATGTTTCAATAGACAACAAAAGATGCATTGTAAATCGCACTCCGGAGCAAAAGGGAAGCTTTTTATGGTTCTACGCCAAACATGGTGAAGTGAAATTCAAATCCATTAAAGTTAGCCCGCTTAAAGAAGAAAGTTAATAAGATTTGAACCCCTTATTAAGGGAGTTCAAATCCATATTTACTATAAATGGCTCGAGCCTCTTTACTTATTAAAAAGTCCATAAAATCTTTAGCGGCCTTAGGATGTGGAGCTTTTTTAAGCTGCCCAGCATAATATTGGGCTTTTATATTCTCGTTTTCCGGAATTTCGATATATTCAATTGGGTGGCCAATCATTTTCTGAAAGTGCACTTCCGAATACCAGACAGGCCCCGCATCACTTTGCTCATAAAGAATACGCATAGGCGTTTGTCTGTGATGAATTTGAGTAAGGTATGTTGTAGAGTCCTTAACTTTAGTTTCCATAATGGTTTTTCTAAGCGCTTCGCCACCTGCTTTTTTATAAGCTTCTTCAATACGTTTCCCAATTCCTTCCCATTCAGGATTAGGCATGCTAACACGGACATCATTGCGTCCTAGGTCAGCCAGTTTATTTACTTGCTTAGGATTTCCTTTTCTGGTCATTATCGCCAGTTTATTTTTAGCATAAAGCTCAGTTCTGTTAAACCAGTTATGGCATTCATCAATTCTGGTTTTACCGGCGGTGTATACATCCGGTTTCAGTGTGATTCGCATATTGCCAATAACAATACTACCTGATTCAATTTGCTTTGCTAAAATACCGGGCGGAAGGGTTTCTGCAAGCACACGCGTATATTGAGGATATTTGAGTTTAAATGATTTCATTAAATCATCTATAACCATGAACTGATTGCCAGCAAAAAATACAACCAGTTGTGGGTCATTTATGTCCCCATAAATATCAGGTATGTTGTCGATCCCTGGAATTGTAAACTGAACCTTAGCTTCGGGAGGTGTGTTCCATGGAGGATCAAAACGATGATCCTGAGCCATAACAATAGAATTGTTAAAGAGAACTGTAGTTAGTATAAATATGATTAGTTTTAATTTACGCATTATTATATGGTTAACCTTTATTTAAAATGATTACGGATGTACAATTGCCCATCCTTCGTAATGGCGCAGAATAATTTCTCCGTTGCCACTAGGAACATAATTAATGAAATCATACAAAGAACTTTTTTCAATTTTACGCTCCCTGATTGTATTTTCACATTGAACAAGATCTACTCCACGGGATTTTAAATCAAGTAGAGTTTCTTTAAACGGACCATTTTTATCATATACTGCTACGCCTCCACTAAAGGCAATTAGCTCAATATGAAGTTTTCCCTTTAGCCGAGGGTCTTCCAGAGCGTTTTTAATATTCCTTAATGTTCCTGCAATTTTTTGCTCATCACCGCTATTTAATGCATAAAGTGCATAATATTGCTTGTTTTTACTTTTAGCTGCTTGAAATTCCTGCTTGGTTTGTGCTGTAGCCAGTTTTGGGGTTGTAAAAAATAGTACTGTCGCTAAAGCAAAGATGTATTTAATTGAGTTTTTCATTTATGTTTTTGTTTTGTATACGTTTTTAATTGGTTGATATGGACCGTATTTATGTTGTTTTTCAGAGAAATGGTCCCCGTAAGGGCCATAAGGTGCATCAACAGGTTTCTTTTTTAAATTTGGATAATCCGCATGCTGATCTTTATGAGGGCGTGCCTGCGAGTTAACAAAGGCTGCTATGTCCCACGATTCTTCATCAGTTAGTATTGGATTTTTATAAGAAGCACCAAAAGGCATATTATTCTTAATAAATCCGGCAAAATTAGAAAGACGATAAAGCCCCGCTCCATCATTATAACTAACCTTGCCCCATAGTGGAGGATAGATAAAGGTTTTGCCTCCGGCTGCTGCTATACCTTCTCCATTTTTGCCATGACAGCTTTTACATTTTGATGCATAGAGTAATGCTCCCTTTTTTGGGTCAGCCGGACGATCAAGCAAAGCTATTTTTTCGGTCCCTCTTCCATACATGCCTTCCGGATCCTCAACTCCCTGGTTAAGCCATTCCATATAAGCAATCATCGCTCTTATTTCTTTGGATGTAGAATCAGGCATCTTTCCATTTAAGCTTCGCTCAAAACAACCTTTAATTCTGGCAATAGGGCTGGTAATTTTTCCCGATCGTGCAGTGATTTTTGGATAGCTGCTCATAACAGCAGCATAATTATTTCCAAATATCCTTGTTCCTGCATCTAAATGGCAATTTTGGCAATTCAATCCATTAGTAAATATACCCAATCTTCCTTTAGGGCCAAAATAGGAAGAGGTATTGGCAATCAGGTCTTTACCGTAGCGAATCATTTCGCCTTTGGCATTTTTTGGAATTGTACTTTCATCAGGAGCGTGCCATACACTTTTCTCCTTTACTTTAGGTTGATCATTGTCCTGATCCGGTTTTCTGTCTCCGGTGCAACTGCTTATTATGCAGCTGCTAATAACGGTAAAGCAGAAAATCTCTAAAAGCTTTAACTTGGTTCTTAACATATTTTTCATTTGTGTGTATATCAAAGATGGAGTTAATGTGGTAAGAAAAAAAGGTTTTTATAGTTATAAGGTATAACTAAAAGTTATTAAAAGTCATTACATTATTCTATAGTTAATTGATAACTTGCAGTTATGATATTCGATTTTCGTCTAAAGGTATTTCAAACAGTTGCGCAAAAACTGAGCTTTACTAAGGCTGCTTCTGCACTCTTTATTACACAGCCTGCAGTAACCAGACATATTCACGAGCTGGAGAAACAATTAAATGCGGCATTATTTGTTCGTAATGGAAATCATATTTCTTTAACAGCAGCTGGTAATATTTTATTAAAACACAGCATAAAGATATTTGAGACCTACCTGCTTATCGAAAATGAACTGGCTCAGTTGAGTGATGGGCTTAAAGGCAATCTGAGAATAGGGGCAAGTACCACGCTGGCTCAAACAGTTATTCCTAAAATTCTAGCACTATTTAAAAAGACCTACCCCGAAATCCAATTTACATTTACCAGAGGCAATACCGAAGCGATTACCCAACAAGTAATAGATGGTAAGATTGATGTGGCAATGGTTGAGGGGCAAATGCACTATCCTCAGATAAGCTATGAAAAATTTAGTGACGATGAATTGGTTTTGGTAACAAAGTCTGAAAACCCTTTAGCCTGGAAGGGGGAAATTGTCCCGCAAGAGTTAAAAGATTTATCACTGGTGCTTAGAGAACACGGCTCTGGTACCCTTGATGTTATTTCAAAAGCTTTGAGTGAAGTTGGCATAGGTTTGAAGGAACTCAAAATTGAACTACAGCTGGAAAGCAATATCAGTATTAAGCAATATCTCCTCCATTCTGGCGCTGCGGCATTCTTGTCTATGCAAACCATTATTGAAGAACTTAAAAGAAATGAACTCAGTATTGTTGATATCAAAGGGATTGAAATAGTCCGTACATTCCAGTTTATTCAGCTGCATGGCAGAAGCTCAAAAGTTATTGAGTCGTTTAAGTCTTTCTGCAGAGGGCATATTAATTCATAACCATTAAAAGGTGCTTTGGCTTGGGCTGAAACGGGGCAGATTAGGGACTGAGAGGAGAATCCTTCGGAAAAAGGGTGCTTTTACCCGAATCAGCCCCAAGCCTGATACGACGTTGATATGAAGATGGTATAGTCAAGCTCAAAAGTTTTATCTAAATTTGAGGCAATGAATTTTGGCCGTTTTATTTTTATTGTCTCCTTGTTTTTTACCTTGAGTTACAGTCAGGTATTTGCGCAGATAGAGCCAGAGGCAACAGATACGATTGCCGAAGCAAGTATTTACAAGCGTAAATTCGTTAAGGATCCGGCTTTTCTTGCCCGCCAGAAGTTTGTTACAGACTCCATAATGACGCATAGTTGGCTTTTTCCGGAATCAATGATCCAAAGGCATATAGTTATGGATAGCATAATTAACGCCAACGTTACTGGTCGTTCTGATTTGCTTAACAGATATAAAGAACTTACCACAATGAAGGTAAGTAAATACAGATTGGGTAAACCGATACCAAAGGGCTCGGTTTGGGTTCCTGCTATTGTAGGTTTACTTCTGGTTTTGTTTGCAGTACTCAAAATATCTTTTAATAAACAACTGCAAACAATTGTACAGTCCTTTTTCAGCAACCGGGTGTTAAACAATTTAAATAAAGAAGACAACTTATTTACATCATGGCCTTTTTTGCTTTTATTTGTTCAATTTGGCTTTACTATAGGGATGTTTTTTTACCTCGTATCTGGCTTTTATCATATTTCATTTCCAGGCACAGGCTTTCAGTTTTACCTGAGTATTTCAATTCTGATCGTAGTTTTATATATAATGAAAATAGTTATCCTAAGGCTGTTGGGATATCTTTTTAACATTCAGAAACCGATTAATGAATATGTTACAATATTATATTTGAGTTATTTTAACCTTTCTTTAGTGTTCATTCCATTGGTTATAGCTTTCTCATTATCACCCTTAAAGTATGGCCCATACTATATTGCTATCTCTTTTATACTGTTAGGCGTGATTTTTGCTTTTCAATTTATAAGGGCAGGGGTTAATATATTATCTCATCATCGATTTTCAAAAGTCTATTTGTTTTTGTACTTTTGTGCCCTCGAAATTTGCCCTATATTAATTTTAATCAAGGCAATAGGATTATAACCGTGTAATTTGTAAAATGCAAGA
>Ga0157371_10001520_pt1 | contig 23949 bp, 21 predicted proteins | sample C45metaG_FD_113462 | JGI IMG/M metagenome (GOLD analysis project Ga0157371, IMG submission 113462) | Corn rhizosphere microbial communities from Kellogg Biological Station, Michigan, USA - C4-5 metaG | ecosystem: Host-associated > Plants > Roots > Rhizosphere > Soil | place: USA: Michigan...
GAGCGTAAAATGGTGATAGGTACTATTGAAGGCCACCTTGCACATTATGTTGCTAAACAGGAGATTTCGGCAAAAGATATAATCGGAGCCAGAAAACTTAATAAAATACTTGATGCTATAACAGAGTTAAAAACATTGCAGATGAATCCTATCAGAGACTATCTGGGACGGGATTATTCTTTTGGTGAAATTAAGATTGGCGTAGCGGCTCATCTGGCAGAGAGATAGTATTTGTTAAATACTTATCTCTCCCTCAAAAACTTGTTCAGCCGGCCCACATAAGAAAACGTTTGTAAACTGTTTGCCATCGTAATCGAATTGGATTTTAAGATCTCCTCCAAGAACTTTAATTGGGGTTTCTATATGGCCAATTTGATGATTGTGCTGTGCCATGGATAGTGCAACAGCGGTTACGCCGGTTCCACAGGCATAGGTTTCGTCCTCAACACCTCTTTCGAAAGTGCGTACAAAGAGGTGGTCACCTTTATTTTCTACAAAATTTACGTTGATTCCCTGCTCCTTATAGGTGTCGTTATTTCTTATGGCTTTGCCATTTTCATAGACATCGTAATCCTTTAAATTTTGCATTTCTGCTACATAATGGGGAGATCCTGTATTTAGAACATAAGCATCACCATCTTTATTTATATTGTCTATGTTGATCATTTGAAGATCTACCCAATTGCCTTCTTCTGAAATTTTGGCGTAATGAGGTCCGTCAACTGCCAAAAAATCAGTCTCTTGGTCAATAACACCAAGGTGTTTGGCAAATGCTACTATACAACGGCCACCATTGCCACACATACTCCCGAGATTGCCATCTGAATTGAAATAAAGCATTTCAAAATCGTAATCGGCATGGTTCTGTAAAAGCATTAAACCGTCAGCTCCAATTCCAAAACGTCTGTTACATAATTGCAAAACAGCATTGTTATCTGTATATTTAAAGGAAAGATCACGATTATCAATCAAAATAAAATCGTTGCCGGCTCCCTGGTATTTGAAGAAGTGAATGTTCATTTTTAATGTATGGTGTTCATTTAACATTTTTTAACAGTATTCATGACTTAACTCAGATGCAAATATCGGTGATATGGTATTAAATTTGACTAAATCAATCAAAAGAAAAGCAATTGCTAGTAAATATGAGACTCATATGAGTTTACAAAAGAGAACAAAATAAATTAATATATAAATGAAAAGAATAGGATTAATAGTGTTGGCTGCATTTATAGGTGGTGCGGCTGCAATTGGTGGCTATAAATTATTAGAACCAAAAACTGCTCAATTATCGTTTCAAGATCAGCAAAAAGTACTTTTTGCTAGTAATTCTAAGGTTTCTTCGGCTGGTTCAGTTGATTTTGTTGAAGCGGCTGCGGCGGTTTCTCCTGGTGTTGTACACATCAGAACTTCATATTCGGGGGGTAGTAGTGAATCATCTCCGATGGATATGTTTGATGAATTTTTTGGGGGCGGGGGCAGAAGAATGCAACGCGCACCAAGGGCGGCTTCTGGTTCGGGAGTAATATTAACGCCTGATGGTTATATTGTTACCAATAACCACGTGGTAGATAATGCCGATAAAATTGAGGTTATCTTGTCTGACAGACGTAAGGTGAGTGCAAAAGTGATTGGTAAAGATCCAAATACAGACCTGGCTTTGATAAAGGTAGATGCAACGGATTTGCCGGTTGTAAAAATGGGAAATTCTGACAATGTTCAGATAGGTGAATGGGTATTGGCCGTTGGTTTCCCACTTGATTTACAAACAACAGTTACAGCTGGTATTGTAAGTGCAAAAGCACGTAGTATTGGTATTTTAGCCAGAACTCAGGATCAGCCGACTCAGCAAGAATACGATGAGTACCAAAGAACTGGTAAGTTGCCATCGCGTACTAACAGCAGTATTGAATCTTTCATTCAGACTGATGCTGCCATTAACCCTGGAAACAGTGGTGGAGCATTGGTAAATGCAAATGGAGAATTAATCGGTATTAATGCTGCTATTGCTTCGCAAACTGGTACTAATGTTGGTTATGGCTTTGCTATTCCAATAAACCTTGCTAAAAAGATTCTTGATGACTTTAGGAAATACGGTGAAGTTAAGCGCGGATATATTGGAGTAATGTTTGCTCCGCTGGATGCTGATCAGGCTGAGAAATTTCAGATTAAAGAAAACACAGGGCTTTATGTAACTGATGTTGTACCAAGCAGTGGTGCTGCAGCAGCAGGTTTGCAAAAAGGAGATATCATTAAAAAGGTTGAAGGTGCCGTAATTTATGATTCACCTGATTTGCAAGAGAAAATAGGACGCTTAAGCCCTGGTGATAAAGTTCAGCTTACTTATCTAAGAAATGGAGCAGAAAAAAATGCTACTATTACCTTAAAAGGAGATAATACGACTGGTGTTTCAACTAAAACTGCCTCGACAGGAAAATCTACGGGAGCCACTATTGGTAAACTTGGAGCATCCTTTGCACCGGCACCAAGTGCATTAAAAACTAAGTATGGTGTTAAGAGTGGTGTAGTGGTTACAGATATTCAGCAAGGTAAGGTGTTCGATTCTATTGATATTCCTAAAGGGATGTTAATTACTACTGTAAATGGAAAAGCTGTAAACAGTACTAAAGATATTGAAGATGCATTACCGTCATCTAAAAATGGAATGACCACAATTTCAGGTGTAGGACCTAATGGAAATTATACATTTAGTTTCTAAGCGTATTTTTCTATAATTGGAACGGGGGATAACGAAAGTTATTTCCCGTTTTTTATTTATCATAATATTGTAATATTAGAATGTTTCTAAATAGCTGATTTGTGTCTGAAATTAACATATTAATTCTTTTATTAAATACTTTTGCACAACAGAACTAAAATATAATTCTAATGGCTAGTTTCGGAAACGCTTTTTCCTCGTCTATAGGAAAAAAATTAATAATGGGTATCACCGGCCTGTTCCTTATCTCATTTCTTGTGGTGCATTGCTTTATCAATTCACTGATTATAGTTAATGACGGTGGTTTAACCTTTAACATGGGTGCACACTTTATGGGCACTAACTGGATAATCCGCGCAATGGAAGTTGTGTTGTTTGCAGGCTTGCTTGCTCACATTGTACAAGGATTCAGACTTGTTTTTCAAAACCGTGCTGCAAGACCTGAAAGGTATGCAGTTACCAACGGTGCTGCTAACAGTAAATGGTACTCACGTTCTATGGGCTTGTTAGGGACGTTATTATTAATATTCCTAATTGTTCATATTTCTAAATTCTGGGTAATGTCTCGCTTTACCGGAATCCCTACTGTTGATGCAAACGGAAACCACGATTTATTTGCCGTAATGGTAGAAACATTTAAAAACCCTTTTTTAGTGTTGCTTTATGTACTTGCAATGGTTTCATTGGCTTATCACTTATTGCATGGTTTCTCTTCAGCATTTCAGACTTTGGGCTGGAACCATAAGAAGTACACTCCACTTATTAAAGGATTTGGTTTTTGGTTTTCAATCATTATCCCTTTAATTTTTGCATTGATGCCCATTGTGATGTATCTGGGCTATATTAATTAATTTTTGATCTTAAGTTTAAATAACATGGCAGAATTAAATGCTCATATACCCGAAGGAGAATTAACCAGTAAATGGACTAAACTACGTTCGTCTATGCCATTGGTTAATCCGGCAAATAAAAGAAGCATCGAAATAGTTGTAGTAGGTTCCGGACTTGCTGGTGCTTCTGCAGCAGCAACCCTTGCAGAAATGGGTTATAAGGTTAAGTGTTTTTGCTTTCAGGATTCACCAAGAAGAGCGCACTCTATTGCAGCTCAGGGTGGTATCAATGCGGCAAAAAATTATCAAAATGATGGTGATAGTACTTATCGCTTGTTTTATGATACAATAAAAGGAGGTGATTACCGTGCAAGAGAGGCTAACGTACATCGTTTGGCTGAGGTAAGTGCTAATATTATAGATCAGTGTGTTGCACAAGGTGTTCCTTTGGCCAGAGAATATGGTGGTCTGTTAGATAACCGTTCTTTTGGTGGTACACAAGTTCAAAGAACATTTTATGCTGCCGGACAAACCGGACAGCAATTGCTTTTAGGAGCATATAGCGCTTTAGAGCGTCAGGTAGGTATGGGTAAGGTTGAAATGTTTACCCGACACGAAATGCTTGAAGTGGTTGTAGTTGATGGCAAAGCAAGAGGGATTATCGCTCGTAACTTACTTACAGGTGAGCTTGAGCGTCATTCCGGACATGCTGTATTGTTATGTAGCGGTGGTTACGGAAACGTTTTCTATTTGTCTACAAATGCTATGGGCAGTAACGTGACTGCGGCCTGGAAAGCACACAAAAAAGGAGCTTTCTTCGGTAATCCATGCTACACTCAAATTCACCCTACTTGTATCCCTGTTTCGGGAGATCATCAGTCTAAATTAACTCTGATGTCTGAATCGTTACGTAACGATGGACGTATCTGGGTTCCTAAGAAAAAAGATGATACACGTAAGGCATCAGAAATTCCTGAGGATGAAAGAGATTATTATTTAGAACGCAGGTATCCTGCTTTTGGTAACCTTGTTCCGCGTGACGTTGCCTCTCGTGCAGCTAAAGAGCGTTGTGACGCCGGTTATGGAGTAGGTGCTTCTAAGCTTGCTGTTTACCTTGACTTTAAAGCGAATACAGAGCGTTATGGCCGAATTGAGGCTAATAAGCAGAATATCCACAATCCGGATAAAGAAACCTGCATGAGATTGGGTCGTGAGGTTATTAAAGAAAAGTATGGTAACCTATTTGATATGTATGCTCAAATTACGGGAGAGGATCCATATGAATTACCAATGCGTATTTATCCTGCAGTTCACTATACCATGGGTGGTTTATGGGTAGATTATAACCTGATGACTACTGTACCTGGCTTATATGCTTTAGGCGAGGCTAATTTCTCAGATCACGGAGCTAACCGTTTAGGAGCTTCGGCATTAATGCAAGGTTTGGCTGATGGTTATTTTGTTATTCCTTACACCATTGGTGCTTACTTATCAAAAGAATTGGCTACTAAACCAATTCCACAAGATCACCCTGCATTTGTAGAGGCTGAAGCCAGTGCAAAAGCAATTCTCGATAAGTTCTTATCTATTAAAGGAACTAAATCTGTAGATCATTTCCACAAAAAACTAGGAAAGATCATGTGGGAGAAATGCGGTATGGCGCGTAATGAAAAAGGCTTGAAAGAAGGTATTGCTGAAATTCAGCAGCTTCGTAAAGAGTTTTGGAGTGATTTACGTGTGCCGGGCAGTGCAGATGAAATGAACCCTGAGCTTGAAAAGGCTGGTCGTGTGGCTGACTTTATTGAACTTGGAGAGTTGATGTGTATGGACGCATTGAACAGAAATGAGTCATGTGGTGGTCACTTCAGAGAAGAGTATCAAACTGAAGAGGGCGAGGCATTACGTGATGATGAAAACTATGCATATGTTTCTGCATGGGAATATAAAGGTGATGTAACTTTTGAGCTTCATAAAGAGGAGTTGAAGTTTGAAAATATCAAAGTTGCACAAAGAAGTTATAAATAGCTAAGTACTAAAATCTCAATATTATGAGTACAGGAAATATGAATTTAACGCTTAAAATCTGGCGTCAAAAGAATAACAAAGCCAAAGGCAGTTTGGTAGATTACAAAATATCAGAAGTATCACCTGATATGTCTTTCTTAGAAATGTTCGACGTGCTGAACGAGGATCTGGTAGCTAAAGGTGAAGAACCAGTTGTTTTTGATCATGATTGCAGGGAAGGAATATGTGGGGCATGTTCTATGTTCATTAACGGCAGGCCACATGGACCAAAGGAAGGTGTTACTACTTGCCAGTTGCACATGCGTTCATTTAAAGATGGTGATACCATCGTTGTTGAACCATGGCGTGCAAAAGCTTTTCCGGTAATAAAAGATTTAATGGTAGATCGTACTGCATTTGATAGAATCATTGCATCTGGAGGCTTTATATCGGTAAATACGGGTAATGCTCAGGATGCAAACAATCTTCCTATTCCTAAAGTTCAGGCTGATTCAGCTTTTGAGGCTGCGGCTTGTATAGGTTGTGGTGCTTGTGTTGCTACCTGTAAAAATGCTTCAGCAATGTTATTTGTGTCTGCAAAAATATCTCAGCTGGCACAATTGCCTCAGGGACAGCCAGAACGTTATCGCAGGGTTCAAAGTATGGTTGCTCAGATGGATGCTGAAGGTTTTGGTAACTGTACCAACACCGGAGCATGTGAAGCAGAATGTCCTAAAGGAATATCATTAGAGAATATTGCACGTATGAATAGAGATTTTTATTCTGCAAAATTTGTATCTGAGGAATCTATTTAATAGATTTATCTGACGAGACAAGGGTATTACACACAAAACCCCGGCTAATTTAGCTGGGGTTTTGTGTTATTAGAGCATTATTTTGTGAGCGTAAATGAAATCGGTATGTTGTATTTTACTCGTATTTTATTACCATTCTGAACTGCAGGAATCCACTTCGGACTTGCTTTTAACACCCTTACTGCTTCCTCATCTGTGCCATAGCCAAGTTTTCTATCTACTTTAATATCGGATAAGGAGCCGTCTTTTTCAATGATCATGGAAATAAAAACTTTTCCCTGGATATTTTTCTCCTGCGCTTCTTTGGGATATTTTACGGTTTTACTTAAGTACTTGTAAAACTGCTCCATACCACCTGGGAATGAGGGTGTAGTTGTTGCTGAGACAAAGTCATAAACTTTCTCTTGAGCTTCTTTAGTTTTGGTAGTAATGAGTATTACTCCATCTTTTCCGGCTTCGCCATATATGCTTGTTGCTGATTTATCTTTGAGTACTTGGACCGAGGCGATGTCATCCGGTTTAAGACTTGCTAAGTTAGTTACTTTTTGTTTTACCCCATCGATTATGTACAATACGTCGGGATTATTATTGCCAATGCTTACATTATTACCATTGATTAGATTATTACCATTGATTTGTATTCCTTGTGTTTTTCCTTGCAAATTGAGAGCGGTCTTGTTTAGTGAAAAGCTTATTGGGATGTTATACTTTACTCTTACTTTTTTCCCATCCTGAACTCCCGGGATCCATCTTGGACTTTCCTTTAACACCCTTACTGCTTCTTCATCAGTACCGCTGCCAAGTTTTCTTTCTACCATGATATCTGTTAATGAACCATCTGTTTCAACAACAAAACTTAGAAACACTTTACCTTCTATTTTATTTTCAAAAGCTTCTTTTGGGTACTTTACGCTAGTCTTTAGGTATTCATAAAATTGTTGCATTCCTCCAGGAAATGATGGTTGTTGTTCTAATGATACAAAATCGAATACTTTCTCACCTTGCGCATTTGTGTTTCCTTCGTCAGAGCTAATAACGACTTCGTTCAAAGTTTCGTTTTTGTTAGTTGTTTTCGGTTTATAACCAACTATCGAGAGTTCACTCAATTGGCTATAGCCATTAATAGCAGCAGGTTTTACTTTATTGGAGATAGATGTGTTTTCGTCATCCATTAACGTAAATGAAAAGGGAAGGCTATACTTTCCGTCATTATTTTCTTTAAAGTCCGGATAAGTTAATATGGCTCTCATTACCTCTGCATCACATCCTCCACCTAAAGCCTTCGTAGCAACACTTACACCCTCAATTATTCCATTTTTTACGGTAAATTTTATTTGACTGGCTCCCTGAATATTGGAATTTTGAGCATTTGCAGGATATCTTACTGATCTTCTCAAGTATTTGTAAAATTCTTTCCATGATGAATCTATACCTGTAGTCTTTGATACAAGAGGAGCAGAAATGGTTGTTTTAATAGCTTCTTTAACTACATTTAAAGGTTCTTCCAATGGGATCTCTTCCGCTACCTTTTTTATTTTCTCATTATTTCTGATTGTTGCTGAAGACATAACAAGGGTAACTGCAAACAGGGGAACAAACATCCCATATTTCAGTATTGCAGTTTTTCGGGATCTTTGTTTATGTAACATGTAAATTCTTTTTTTTATTAACGATTTATTAAAAAAGCTGTTCGTGAGTGCATTTGCAGGTACCCCAAATGCGTTGCTTAGCAATAATAATGCATACTCCTCTTTATCTCCCTGAAAAGTTGCTGCTTCTTCATCAGCCAGATATTCGTGGATGTGTTTAACAGTTGTCTTGTAAAAATAGATTACTGGATTAAACCAGGTAATTATCCCTACAATCTCAAAAAAGAGTACATCAAGTGTATGCCACTGCCTGATATGAATTTCCTCGTGTTTTTGAATGGTTTGTACCTGAGGTAGGTCTTGATCGACTACTTTTCTCTTAAAAAATGAAAATGCTGATCCGCTTTTCTTTCTTTTTATTAAGATCTGTACATAAATAAGTTGAAAAATGAATCGGCCAACGAAGAATAAAATTCCTGTAAGGTAAATAAACACAAGTGTATTACCGAGATTAAATCTATTAGGATCATCTTTTACAACCGCCATTTGAGCGATGAAATCGTTCATTTGGACTACTCCTGTATATACAGTTTGGGTAGCAGGCTGTGTTGTAAACCATTCGAACCTTAAAAATGGTATTACCAGAGATAGAATTCCGGCTGAGACCAGATAGATTCTGTTCAATAAAAAATAAGTTTCCTTGTCTAACAACAACTTATAAAAGCCATAAAATACTATTAAGTAAATATTGACTTGAAGAATATAGTGTGCCCAGGTCATCTTGGTCTATTTTTAATTTTGTTAATCATTTTAAGAATTTCATCAACATCACTCAGGTCAAGTTTCTCCTCTTTTACAAAGAAAGAGAACATACTTTCCACAGAATTTTCGAAATAATTACCCAACAGCTTTTCTGTGGCATGACGCTTATATTCTTCCTTACTAATCAATGGATAGTATTTATGAGCTTTGCCAAAGGCCTCGTGATCAATGAATCCTTTTACCTCAAGAATGCGGATGATTGTAGAAACAGTATTGTATGCTGGTTTTGGCTCTGGTAGGAAATCCATTACATCTTTAACGAACCCCCTCTCAATCTGCCATAAAATTTGCATTATCTGCTCTTCTGCTTTTGTTAAATCTTTAATTTCCATGAATTATTAGTTTAGTATTTAGTTGGATTTTAGCTACACTTATACTGCGCAATATTTGTATAACTAAAAACTTAGTATAAACTTAAAACTAATTATTTAGTTTTCAAAATATTTATTGAAGATTTATTTTTGAATCGTATCTTCCTCAGGATATTTACCCCTATGTTATGATAATAAATAGATTACTCTTTGTTGTGTTAGTTCTTCTTTTTGATTTAAGTGCTGTAAATGCGCAGCAGATGATTATTAGGGATACATCTATAAGTAAAATGGTTGATAATGTGTCTGCCGCTAATTTGGAAAGCCTGGTAAGGAAATTAGTATCTTTTAATACCAGGCATACCTTAAGTGATACTGTGAGTAAAAAAACCGGTATAGGGGCAGCAAGAACCTGGATAAAATCGGAATTTGAAAGATATGGTGAAATGGGGGGAGGTCGTTTACAGGTTTCTTACGATGCATTTACCCAGAAAGCAGATGGGAAGAGAATAATTAACCCTTCGGTGCTCAAAAATGTGATTGCGGTGTTGCCCGGTACAGATCCAAGTGATAAAAGGATTTTATTGGTATGTGGCCACTATGATTCGAGAGTTACTGATGTAATGAATGTTAAAGACTTTGCCCCGGGCGCCAATGATGATGCTTCAGGAGTGGCAGGTGTGTTGGAAATGGCAAGGGTAATGAGTAAAAGCCAATTTAGCAGCACTATAATGTTTGTGGCAATGGTGGGTGAGGAGCAGGGGTTGTACGGTGCTGCAAACCTGGCGAAAAGAGCAAAAGAAGAAGGATGGGATATTCATTTGGTAATGAATAATGATATGATCGGTAATTCATATGGAATGGAAACTGATATTAAGAACAATACAATGGTGCGGGTGTTTAGTGAGGGCGTACCCTCTGCCGAAACAAAAGAGGAGGCAACCTTGCGCCAATCTATCGGAGCTGAAAATGACGGTATGGCCAGGCAGGCCTCCAGGTACATTAAAGAGATTGGGGAACGCTATGTAGACAACCTTACTGTGAAATTGGTTTATAGAAGAGATAGGTTTTTAAGGGGAGGAGATCATACCCCATTTTCTTTGCAGGGATTTACTGCGGTACGTATAACCGAAATGAACGAGGATTTTAACAGACAACACCAGGATATTAGAACTGAAAATGGATTTAAATATGGCGATTTGCCGGAATATGTAGATTATGGTTATCTGCAGAAAATAACCAGAATGAATTTGTCTGTGCTTTCGAACCTCGCTTTATCTCCCGGAGAGCCAGAAAACGTAATTATGTTAACTTCGGCACTTACTAATAAAACGACCCTTAAATGGAGTGCCCCAAAAGGAAAACTTCCATCAGGATATTATGTATTGATACGTGAAACGACTTCACCGGTTTGGGAAAAGAAGATCCTTGTAAAGGATAATTCAGCGGTTATTCCTTATTCAAAGGACAACTATTTTTTTGGAGTACAATCTACAGATGCAGATGGGCATGAAAGCCTTATTATTACACCCAAACCGGGCAGATAAAGAAAATGGCGGACCTAAACCGCCATCTCTTACTATTAACTAAAACTAAACTTATTTTTTTGGTGCATTAAACCTTATTTAATGCACCTATATATAGAGCCAATCTCTTATTTAGAGAAAGGGTTGCTTATTTTTACCAATTCACTTTTGGTGGTTGATGAAGATTTTAAAGCAACGTCTTCATTATGGCTATTTGAGATACTGGTTGCAAATGTTAAAATCATCATGATGAAAACAGGAACCAGTAAAAGTAAAAATGGCGATACGTTTGCTAACTTTTTCATAATCGTTTTGTTTTGATGAAACAAATAGAATAAATAAAAAAAACCTGCTAAAATCTTTTAGACCAAGAGCATATTATCCTAGATAAACGGTTAAATTGAATAGTTTTGTGATTAAGAGTATTATTTTGCGATTTGGTAGAAAAAAAATGCCAGTTCGTCGAAAGCGAAGTGCTTAAATAAGCTTATTAATTTATTTTGGACCTATAAAATTTTCTTTAGTTATCGTATAAATGAAAAGTAGAAACTCAATTGTAATACATCTTCTCTTTTGGCTCTTTATTGTATTGTTTGTAACTGTACTGGTTATTTACAGTAAAGAGCCGGTGTCTTTCTATGATCTTGCGGTAAACTTCGGCTATTCTGGATTAATCAATATCTCTATCTTTTATATTAACTACACGCTGTTAATTCCTTTATTAATTAAAGAGAATAAGAAGTACGGACTTTACATCATCTCTATCATTTTATTAATGGTGATGATGAGTTTCATCAAAACTGTTATAGCCAGTTTGCATGTAGAAACTATTTTACGGCATCTTAGCAGTAGTGGTACTGTAGAATACTTACCTATTTCTACTTATGCAATTAGCGCATTGTTTATATCGGGCTTTTTTATTGTAGTTAGTTCACTGCTTAAACTGGCCATTGACTGGTTTGGAAATGAACGTACTCAGCGTAATCTGGAAAGTGAAAAAAAAGAAATGGAATTGCAGTTTTTAAAGTCGCAACTGAACCCTCACTTTTTGTTTAATTCGTTAAATAACATTTATTCTCTGGCGTATCAGAAATCTGATAAAACAGCTGATGCTATATTAAAGCTTTCGGAAATTATGCGTTATATGATTTATGAAAGTAATGACAGCTGGGTTTCTTTAAGTAAAGAAATAGAATATGTACAAAGTTTTATAGAATTACAAAAGTTGAGATTTAAAGATGGCGCTGCTGTTGAATTTACCATGAATGGTGAAATCGATAATCAGCAGATTGTACCCCTGATATTAATATCCTTTGTTGAAAATGCTTTTAAGCATGGGGTAGCTAATGATCCTAAAAATCCAATTAAGATCAATATTATTGCTAATCAGAAGATATTGCACTTTAGTATAACCAATAAAAAGAATAAATATAATAAGGATGAGATGGGTGGTGTAGGCTTAAATAATGTTGAACGAAGACTACAATTACTTTATCCGGATAGGTATAAATTAAATATCGTAAATTCGGCTACCCATTACACCAGTGAGTTAATGCTTGATATATGATAAAGTTAAAATGTATTGCGGTTGATGATGAACCACTAGCACTTGATATTATTGAGGACTATGTTTCTAAAGTTCCGTTTCTTGAACTAGTTCAACGGACGGAAAATGCTATAGAGGCTTTACAGCTTGTACAGGCGGGAGGCATTGATTTGGTATTTTTGGATATTCAGATGCCAGAACTTACAGGTATACAGTTTCTAAAAATTGCAAATGGAAAGGCTGACTATATATTAACTACTGCTTATTCTCAATATGCACTGGAAAGTTATGACCTTAACGTATCAGACTATTTATTAAAGCCTATTGCATTTGACCGTTTTTATAAGGCTGTTGAGAAAGTGCATAATCGGGTGAAAATGACAGAACCGGTTCCTGCTACTCAACCCTTGGTAGCTCCGGTACCCTCGTCAGTTGCCGCACCAATACAGGATTTTATTTTTGTGAAGACAGAGCATAAAATTCAGAAAATTGAGCTTGATGATATTCTTTATATAGAAGGACTAAAGGATTATATATCTATCTACACTAAAGCCGAACGTATTATTACCTTACAGAATATGAAAAAGATGGAGGAGACTTTACCAAAAGTTCAGTTCATCCGGGTTCATAAATCTTATATTATTTCGCTTGATAAAATAGAGAGTATAGAGCGCAGCCGAATTTCTATTTGCGGGAAGATTATTCCAATTGGAGATACTTATCGCGATGAGTTTTTTAAACACATCGATAATAAAAATATATAATAGCTTTATTTATGCCTGGATAACTTGATTTAGTTTAGTTCTTATTGCGTTTTCAGCTTCAAGGGTAACTATTTCAGGGTTTCTTCCATCAGGTTCTATTGGATTTAAAACGGTCCATCGCAGGCGTTCTCCAAAACTTAAAGGAAAGCTGCCATACTGAACAAGTTTCCATGAATTTTCTATTGCTACAGGGACTATCAGGGCATTGGGTACAACTTTTAATAGCGTAGCAATTCCGCCTACCTGGAAGCTTTTTAGCTTGCCATCTTTTGCTCGCGTACCTTCAGGGAAGATCATAGTAGACCAGGTATTTTCTTTCATTCTGCGGCCTAATTTTATGATTTCTGAAATTGCTTGCTTGCTATCTTTGCGATCTATGTTTGCTCCACCCCCATATTTAAGGTTAAAAGATATGGAGGGAATACCTTTAGTGAGTTCAATTTTAGAAATGAATTTGACATGGTATCTTCTTAAAAACCATATTAAAGCAGGAATATCGTACATGCTTTGATGGTTGGCAACAAAGATGATTGGCCTGTTTAAAGGAAGGTCATGATCATTCCTGAATGTTATTGATGAGCCTAATAATAAATCACAGTAAGTAAGAAAGAAATTGAGAATATCTACTGAAGTTTTATGGGCTTTATACCCAAACAGACGATAGGAAACCCATTGAACAGGTTGAAATATAATCAGTGTTAAAAAGAAAAACAGATAAAAGATAGGGCTAAAAATATAGCCAAAAAATTTATTCATAGTTTATACGGTAAAGCTGAACAAAATTACTGTATTTTGATTACAAATGACCTTCCTGCAATAGAATTTTAGTTTTCAAGATCGCGGCCACACTCATACTGTCAGTAATTTCTCCATTAATAACCATATTATAGACATCAATAAATGGAAGTTTTTTAACTACAAGCTGCTCGGTTTCTTCGGGTGATGAAACTCCAGGGGTTAGGTCTTTTGCAATATATATTATTGCAAGTTCATCGCTTACGGAGTTTGATAGGTGCATCCTTTGGATTTCAATCCATTCGGTGGCCACAAGCCCTGTCTCTTCAGCAAGTTCGCGCTTTGCCGCATCTAAAGGATCCCCCAAAAGAGCCCCTCCTCCTTCGGGAATTTCCCAACTGTAAGCTTTTATGGGGAATCTGTATTGCCCAACCAGCCAGGTATTTAGATTTTCATCAAGTGGCAAAATGCCTATAGCGATATTTTTGAAATGGACTTCGCCATAAATGCCTTTGCCACCTGAGGGATTGATAACCTGGTGCTCTGTTAAGCCAATCCAGTTATTCTCATATATTTTATTGCTCTCTATGGTTTTCCATGGGTTTGCATTTTCCATGGATGCAATATACAAATTAACTAAAATGATTCTTCATCAGGTCTGGAATCCTGCTGATCTTGTTTCTTAGTTTTTTTGAATTTAAAATCGTTGTTTCCAAAGCGGTAAGAGTAAGTTAAATTCGCCATGGTTCCCTGCATATACCTTCTAAAATCGATTGTTGAAGTGGTTCCATTAGTAGTCATGCTCCATCTGCGGGTACTAAACACATCTCTTATATTTAGGCTGAGTGATGATTTTTTATCTTTAAAATCATATTTAGCTCCTGCATCTACACCGTACATCGCATTTCTTTTACCTTGTGCCATTACCTCAGGTGCGCGGTAATCTCCCCTAATTTGAAGAGATATGTTATATGGTAAAGAGAAGTTATTGGTTAGGTTGGCATTCCAGCTGAAACCAGAGTTTTCTACAATTCCAAAAGCAGGTACTCCGTTAATTTTGCTTTGATATAAATTTACGTTGGTTGTAAAGTTCCAGGCTTTGGCAACATCAATACGGCCAATTAATTCAAGACCGCTTGATAGTTGCTTGGTTAAGTTTTGAGGAGTAACAATAGTAATTCCATTCTCATCAGGCTCTGTTCTTATTCTTTGTATCACATCATTGGTTTGACGCATATATGCACTGGAAGTGAATGTTACCTTAGGCCAGAATTTGCTATAGCTTAACTCAAAAGCATGTACATCTTCAGGTTTTAGGTTGGGATTACCCTGACGGTAGTTAAGTGGATCAGAGACATCAAGAAATGGATTGGTATCCCATCCTCTTGGCCTGTTAACCCTTCTGCTGTAGCTAAGCTGTACTTGTTGCTCGCCTTTAAATTTTTGAGTTAGGTATACGCTTGGATATAACCTTGTATAGGCAACTTTTCCAGGGATGTATTCTAACTGATTTAATTTGTACATTCCTAAACGGGTGTCTAACGTCGCATCTTCTGCTCTAACACCAACCTGATAACCAAAATTCTTAACCTGATTCTGGTAATTGAAATAAAGAGCGTGAACCTGGTCTTTACTGTTAAACTCATTGGTTAAGGCGAAGTTTATTTCATATTCTCCGGTCAGGTTGTTTAACTGATCTGAGAATGCTGTATTTTCGGCCAAACGGATCTGACTTCTGTAACCCGCTTCAATTTTACCAGCTTTACCTATTGGTAAGGTATAATCTGTTTGAACATTATAATTTCTATTAAAACCACTTCCATTATTTCGCAGAATGCTTGGCAATGAGCTGGCAGTTTCTCCATCAATATTGTAAATGGTTGTGCTGTATATTTGATCGTTATCGTTTGTGCCTTCTGAGAAACTTAAATTAAAAGTGAGCTCTTCTCTTGGTTTTTTAAATTTTTGACTGTAGTCAAGGTTAAGGTCGTAGCTACTGCCAAAACCATTATTGGTATTATTTCTGTTGCTTAATTCTAAAGGATTTTTAACACCATCCAGCTTATCTATATTAAGGAATTCGCTTCTGTTATTGTCTCTTGAATTGAAACCTCCTGAGAAACTGATAACACTTTTATCTGTAATGCTATAGTCGATTCCGGCCTTTATATTATGTCCATTATCCTGTGATTTGGAATCAGTGTTTTGATTGGCAAAAATAGTAGGAAACGGACTATCCAGATAGGTAATATTGCTGTATCCACCACCAATTCGGTTACCATAGCGATAGCCGTAATTACCATATAGGTTTATTTTTTTATTTTGGAAGCTCAGGTTTGTACTTGCATTGTAGTTGTCGCGGTTACCTGCGCTAAATGCTGCTGAGCCATTAAAGCCTAATTTCTTATTCTTTTTTAATACAATATTGATAATTCCTGATTGTCCTTCTGCATCATATTTAGCAGATGGATTAGTAATCAATTCAACGCTTTCAATAGAACTGGCAGGTATAGATTGGAGGATTTGGGCAACGTTTCCACCGGCTATCAGGGATGGTTTACCATCTATTAAAACCTTTACACCTGTTGATCCTCTCAGGCTTACATTACCATCAATATCCGTTTGTACCGAAGGTACATTTTGAAGTAAATCTGAAGCAGAACCGCCCTCACTGACTAAACTTTGATCAACCGAGAAAACTTTTTTATCTATACCAAGCTGAATGGCACTTTTTTGCGCTGTAATTGCTACCTCGTTTAATACTGTTCCCTTAGCCGGCTTCATTTTGATTGTGCCAAGGTTAATTATTTTTTGAGCATCTGAAATGGAAACAGAGTCTCTAACCATAGTTTGGTAACCAACGTAACTTATTTTGAAAGTAAATACTCCTTTGGGCAAGCCGTTAATTAATAAATTACCATTTACATCTGTTTGCGCACCTTTAATAATTGCTTTTGTTTTTCTGTTAAGGATAGTAGCTGTAGCAAAGGGCACTGTTTCATTACTTTGTGCATCAACAACTTTAGCCGTAATTTGACCTTCGCCTGTGGTTTGGGCATTAAGTTTTACAGTTGCAATACAAAAGACAATAGTTAAAAACAGTACTTTGCGTATAGAATTCTTCATTCGGATCTTTCTTTTTTAATGGGTTTGTTTAGAGAGGGACAAAGAAACGGCGGGAAAGTTTAATTATAAAGGAGTAACTATTTTATTACAGCAGATCATGATAAACTACACAAATATCTTTGTTAATGAGGGAATGACTTACCAGGAATATAGGAGTCTGATTAATGAGCTTTTATTAAACCATAAAACCACTGGGCCTGATGATTCGGATGCAATGCTACATTATACAAAAATGAATGTGCAGAGAATGAACAGGGTTGATAAAACAGTAAAGTTAAATGATGCTTTTGTGGACCTTCTTGGCGCTGTGAAAAATAAATATCGTTTTTTGGTAATTTCTGAAGGGTGGTGTGGAGATGCGGCTCAGATTGTTCCGGTTTTTGATAAAATAGCAGCTAGCTTTATTGATAAATTTGAACTCAGATTTGTTTTGAGAGACAAGAACCTGCCGCTGATTGATGCACACCTTACCAAAGGTGGCAGGGCTATCCCGGTATTATTAATCCTGGATGAAAAAGGAAATGTTGTAAAAAAATGGGGCCCAAGACCTGATATCTTGCAGGAGTTGCTAGCCGGTTGGAAAAGAGACAGCAGCGATATGATGGAAATTGCCGAAAAACTTCATGGATGGTATGCCAAGGATAAGACTCAAACTACCCAACAAGAATTAATGGAAATATTTAAGGGTTTAGCCTAGTCTACGGAAACGGTTAAGCCTTCCTGCTGAAGAATTTTGCGGTAAACTTCCATTTCAGTAAAAGAACCTTCTAAAACTGCACATTTACCTTTGTTGTGGACTTCCCATGCAATTTTTTCTGCCTGGCTTTCAGAATAATCCAAATATTTCATCATGCAGTGAATTACATGATCAAAAGTATTTACATCGTCGTTCCATAATATTAAGCGGTGAATTGTTTTTAATGAGGTGAGAATCTCTTCTAATGTAAATGTTTCCTCTTTGGTTTCTGTTGACATATTACAAAAATAAGCTTATTTCAAAATAATGTTGTAGTTAAAGTTATTTTTGCTTAAAATTTGTAATAAACTCAAATATAATGCAGCGTTCAAAGATTGCCGGTATTGGCTACTATGTACCCAAAAATGTTTATTCTAATAATGATTTATCTCGTTTTATGGATACAAACGATGAATGGATACAAGAGCGTACCGGAATTAAAGAACGTCGCTTTGCCGACAGGCTTGAAGAAACTACGACAACCATGGGCATTGAGGCTGCTAAAGTCGCAATAGAGCGTGCAGGTATTACTGCGCAGGATATAGATTTTATCATCTTTGCCACCCTTAGTCCGGATTATTATTTTCCAGGCTGCGGAGTCCTTTTACAGCGGGAAATGAAGATGAAAGAAATAGGTGCATTGGATATCCGTAATCAGTGTTCCGGCTTTGTTTATGCGCTATCAGTGGCAGATCAGTTTATAAAAACCGGAATGTATAAGAATATCCTGGTAGTTGGGAGTGAAAAACATTCATTTGCTATGGATTTTGAGACAAGGAGTAGAAACGTTTCTGTAATATTTGGCGATGGGGCAGGAGCGGTTGTTTTACAGCCCACCCAGAAAGAAAACCAGGGTATTTTAAGCACACACTTGCATAGTGATGGAGCTGATGCCGAGATTTTGGCGATGTATTATCCCGGAGCTTCGGCAAATAAGTGGCTCAAAGATAAGCCAGGATATCCTGATAAAGAACTTGGCGGTTTATTCATGACCACAGAACAATTGGAAAGTGGTGCTGCATTACCTTACATGGATGGACCCGCCGTATTTAAAAAAGCTGTAGTGAAATTCCCGGAAGTAATAAAAGAAGCTTTAAGTGCAAATAACCTTACAGAGAAGGATATTGATATGTTGGTTCCTCATCAAGCTAACTTAAGAATAAGTCAATACGTGCAACAGCTGTTAGGGTTAAGCGACGACCAGGTGTTTAACAATATTCAGAAATACGGAAATACTACAGCAGCCTCAGTTCCTATTGCGCTCTGCGAGGCATGGGAAGAGGGTAAAATTAAAGATGGTGACCTTGTTTGTCTTGCAGCCTTTGGTTCTGGCTTTACATGGGCAAGCGCTTTAATCAGGTGGTAGGGCTACGTTCAGGTACTAGCTTCCCTTTGCTGATCTTGTCATTTGTTCAAAAGCATCCCACATCTCATTCGGAATGGCTTCGAGACCATTAAACTGACCTGCTCCCTGTAACCACTCCCCTCCATCAATGGTAATTACCTCTCCATTAATATAGCCTGCAAAATCACTTATCAGAAATGCCGCTAAATTAGCCAGTTCCTGATGTTCGCCAACACGTTTCAATGGTACCCTGTTCTTGAAATCAAACTTCTGTGCCAGATCACCGGGCAGTAAACGTTCCCATGCGCCTTTGGTAGGAAATGGCCCCGGGGCAATTGCATTTGTACGGATACCATACTTGCCCCATTCAACAGCTAAAGAGCGCGTCATGGCTAATACTCCACCTTTGGCACATGCAGATGGTACTACATATGCAGAGCCAGTAAAAGCATAGGTGGTTACAATGTTTAAAATATTGGCAGTTTGTTTTTCCTTTATCCAATGTTTGCCAAATGCCAGTGTGCAGTTTACAGAACCTTTTAAAACAATATCTATTATTGAAGAAAAAGCATTAGCCGATAAACGCTCAGTTGGTGAAATAAAATTTCCCGCGGCATTGTTAAGCAAGACATCAACCTTTCCAAAGGTTTTTAAAGTCTCATTTAAAACCTGTTCCACCTGTTCATACTCCCTAACATCACAAGCCAAGGCCAATACTGTCCCGCCGGTTTCTTTCTCCATTTCCAAAGCTGTTTTCTGAAGCACATCAAGCTTGCGACTTGTAATAACCAGGTTAGCGCCTAGTTTCAGAAAATAAGTGCCCATGGCTTTCCCTAAGCCGGTACCGCCTCCTGTAACTACAATTGTTTTTCCTTTTAAGGCATCATCTCTTAACATTGGCTGGTTGAACATGGCTTATTTCTTTTGCAGGTTATCAATAATTGTTTTTAGAATATTACGGGTTGCAGGAGCCCACCATTGTTTTAGCATTGCTTGCAATGCTTCACTTTGATTGGCACTGGTTACAGAGATTAAATCTTTTCTAATATTGAGCTTGCTTTGTTCCCATGTATTACGCTCCATAGCCATATACTTTCTGATCTTTCTTTCGGCGGCAGTAAGGATACTGGCCGGATTTACAACTTCATCTACAAGGCCTATTTGCAATGCCTCTTCAGGAGTAAATAGTTTTCCTTCTAAAAGGCTTCTGGTTGCATTGGCCTGGCCAATCCAGAATGAGTAGAGGTTAAAAATGCTGTTAGGCACAATAATGCCCACTGGAACTTCATTTAGTCCGATAATATATTTCCCTTCAGCCATTATCCTATAATCGCATGCCAGGGCTATAACACATCCCCCGGCCGGACTGTGACCATTTACTGCTGCAATTAATGGTTTTTTAAATGAAGTTATAGTTGCTGTAAAATTTAGAAACAGATGCCAGAAAGATTCAGCCTCTTGTTCGGAATAATTGTATAGTTCTATAAGATCAAGACCGGCAGAAAAGAAATGCTCTTTACCGGTAATAATTACACCTGCAATGTTGGCATCAGAGGCTATGTTTGTAAGTATATCTTTTAGCTCCGTAATCATTTCACGGTTAAGCGCATTAGATTTACCTCTGTCGAGCGTGATAATGCTTAAGTGATCTTTTATAGTGACTTTAATTGTATTCATGTAAATTTATTTTACTTCGTAGGTATAAACTGTTCTGGCTAAATTTCCAAGCATATCCATGCCTTCTACAACCATCCTGTAGGTTCCCGGTTCATCTGAATTGAAATAACTGAATTCTGCTTTTCCGCTTTCATTAGTTACAATATTTGGCATCCAATAAATGGTGGTCCTATAATCTGGTCTGCTATCAGGAGCATCATATTTTGGAGAATAGAATTCCCTTGGGGTATAATACCCTTTAGGAGAAAAAGGTATAATGCCCGGTGTAAACGTAGAAGCACTGGAATAGCCGCCACCACGCTTAGTAGTAATAATTAAAACACCACCACCACCTCTGCTACCATAAATTGCAGTATTGCCTGCTGATTTTAGTACTTCAATGGTTTCTATATCCATGGGATTTATATTATCCAGAAAATCGCCTTCCATTTGCATCCCATCTAAAACTATCGACATCGGGACATTGTTGTTCCTTAATAAATAAGGAGTTCCATTCCTAATGATCAGGCCAGCAACACGACCCTGCAGGCATTGAGAAAGTGTAGTGCAGTATTGAAGCTGCTCTGCAGTTATAACGGCGTCAGCATTACCCGCACCATTTAAATTTGAAGAATTCTTTGCAGGATTCTTTTTCTCTACAATGTTAACTTCCTTTAATAATATGGTTCGTTCAAGTATTCCACGTTTAGTTAAATCGTCGAAATAGTTTTCGCTTTGTTTCAGATATCCTGATAGAGCTTCATTAACATTAATCTCTATATCGCCAGTATTTTTATTTTTGGTTACTAACTGTCCGGAAACAACATCAAGTACTATATCCACGCTTTTCTTGTTCTTTGCAGTTCTGGCCTGTACAATAAATTTTGTACTGTCGTTAAAGATTAGATTGTCAAAATTGAAACGGCCTTGGGCGTCGGATAGCGTATCAATGGCAAACAGCCCTCCGGATGACGAGAATAGAGATACTTTGGAGTTAGGTAAAGGCTTGCCGCCATAGCTTGTAACCACGCCACTTATTTTTAATGATTTCTCTGGCTCATAACGAATATTGGGAGCGGCATTATTAATTATATTTTTCCATAATATCCTTCTCCATCCCTGGGTTAACATTAGATTATCTAAATCTTGCTGAGTTTTTTGATCATCATGCAAAAAGTAATAGTTCGGTTTTTCTATGTAACCAATAAGATCTGAAGTAAGTAAAAGAGTAGTAAAAATATTGCTTTCATTTTCTTCATCGGGCTTAACGGAAGTAGTGTTGGTAACGGCGATAGAAAAACTAGCCTGCACAGGTTTTTCTGCAAAATCAGCTTCAAGGTTTACATTTACTTTTTCCTTTTTATTGTAGCTCTGTTTTGCGGTGGTAACTTTTGTTGTTATTCTGTCTTTAACATTATTTACAAAAACAAGGCGTTCAGCAACGGGTACATTTTGGGCAGAAAATAAGGTAAGTTGAATAATACCCAAGGGAAGATCTTTTTTAGGAATAGACGTGGTTATAATTTGTTTTTGCGAAGAAGCTTTCGATATGAAATAAACATTTCCATTGTGTTGAGCAACAAGCTTTAATTCTCCGCTACCTATCAGGTCAGAACTTAGCAAAACCTTGGCTATAACATTTTCAGTATTGTTATTTACCGTAACAATATAGCCCTTTTGTTGCACTCTTGGCAGGTTCACTGAGCTTTCGGAACCGTCTTTATACTTTACCCTGGCGGTATAGGTTTTTCCAGGCTGCGGATTGAGTATAAAACTACCTATTCCTAGGTGTTGTGTGCTAAATTGGGTTACTTCCTGTCCGTCATTGTCTATAATTGATCCTTTTACATCTTCGCCCAGGCCGGAAGCATTTACGGCTTTAATTCCAATTTTATTAGGTAAACTTTCTACTAAGTTCCCGCTTTCGGGGAAGAATTGAACGTCAATAGCATTTGATGTTGCCTTAACCGGAATTTCCTTGATTATCTTTTTCTTATCCGGAAGGGTTAAAGTGGCTATAATTTTCCCGGACTTATACAAAGATGGCTGAGTGTTCAGAAAACTAATATTTACCACTCCCTGATCATTAGTGGTAGCCTTTCCTTTTGCCAGGTTTCTGAAATTTAGTTGAATCTCGTACGAGACTTCATTTTGAGCGTAGGGATTGCCTTTTTTGTCTGTAAATGTAATGCTGGCATCTACTTTTTCTGCAGTGCTTTGTTTACTAAAAGTGTAACGGGTGTTTGTAAACACCTGATTAGCCCATGAATTGCCAATTTTTATAGTCTTATCGAAAAAGAACTCTGTGCCGGCATTTTTCATCCATTGGGTGTATGCCCTTATACGGTAGTTCCCTTCGGCAAAGGAATCGGGAAGTTTAAAGTCGCCCCAGGTAAAGCCCGAAATTACAGGTAATTTAATCTGCTTTTTAACTGAATCTTTCTCATTGATCAATTCAACATAGATCGCATTACTGATTGTAGATGGTTTTCCTGACTGTGCATTTAAAATGTAAGCTTTAAACCAAATATCATCGCCAATGGCATAATAAGGTTTGTCCAGATGCAGATGAACTTTTTCCTGAGGATATTTTTCAATATATGCTTCAAGTTTCTTTATCAATGCGCTAAACGGATCGTCATCTGCTTTGTAAGCAAAAATTATAAGTATCCCAAAGCATAGCAACAGAGGCAGAATTAGCTTACGTTTCATAAATATGCACATTAACAAATAAAGCCTCAATATACGAAATATTAGCTTTAGAACTTATTCTTCCACATCATGCTTTCTACAGGTTTTGTGGTTTTATTGTTATATTTAGCATTGCTTTTGGTGTTATACATGGTTTGTATATCGCCCTGTACCATAAAATAAATTAATTGGCCAATTGGCATTCCGGCATATACTCTTACAGGTTGTGCACACGAAATTTCCAATGTCCACGTATTGCAAAAACCTACGTCTCCTTTTCCTGCAGTTGCATGTATATCAATTCCTAATCTACCCGTACTTGACTTTCCTTCAAGAAAAGGAATGTGGGCATGGGTTTCTGTATATTCTAAAGTAACGCCAAGATATAGTGTGCCCGGCTGTAATACATATCCTTCTTTTGGAATTTCGAAATGATCTATTTTATTGTGTGCTTTTGCATCAAGAACTCTGTCTTTATAAGTGGCCAGATATTTACCCAAATGAACATCGTATGAGTTCGTGCCAAGGCATTCAGGCTTAAAAGGCTCTATTATAATGGTTCCCTTATCTATTTCTTCAAGGATTCGTTTGTCGGACAGTATCATTTTATATAGTATTTGGACGAAATTATGATTAATTTAAGATACTTTTGCATAGTTTTCTAAAATAGAGATGCCTGTAGTTTTTAATAAAAATATTGACGAGGATACCATACTTGCTGTATGGAAAATCGA
>Ga0157371_10001525_pt1 | contig 23896 bp, 20 predicted proteins | sample C45metaG_FD_113462 | JGI IMG/M metagenome (GOLD analysis project Ga0157371, IMG submission 113462) | Corn rhizosphere microbial communities from Kellogg Biological Station, Michigan, USA - C4-5 metaG | ecosystem: Host-associated > Plants > Roots > Rhizosphere > Soil | place: USA: Michigan...
ATCTCGCCTGTTATTTCCCCAAGGAAATGAAGGCAGCGGTTTATATCAATTGAAAGAAGATCTCCGGAAATATGATTTTCAATTCCTACCTTAATTTCCTGAAGGCTTTTCGAGACCTGCGAAAGTGCAGCGTAGTGTCTTCCATTGGTGATAACCACGTTTTCCTTTTTAATGCTTTCCCCACCTGCTATAGAAAATAGAGTATTTTTTAATTCTTCAATACCGGTTTGCTGCTGGGCAGAAATAAATGTTTCGGAGGTGAATTGTTTATCAATTTCTCTTTTCAACAGGTCGGCTTTGTTTGCTACTACTATAATATTATCATTTTGTTTCCTTAATTCACTAACAGTTTTCTGAAGTTCTTCTGAAGTCATTTCATTAATATCAAACAAATACAACACAATATCCGCCTCGCTGATCTTTTCTTTGCTCTTCACCACACCCATGTTTTCAATAATATCCTGCGAATGCTCACGAATACCTGCAGTGTCAATTAACCTGAAGAGAATTCCTTTGATATTGATTGTTTCTTCGATTGTATCCCGTGTTGTTCCTGCGATCTCACTTACTATCGCTCTATTCTCATTAAGTAATGTATTGAGTAAAGTAGATTTACCAGCATTAGGTTTGCCAACTATCGCCACGCTAACACCGTTTTTTATGACATTGCCCAGCTTAAAAGATTCCAGTAATTGATTAACGGTTTTCAAAATTTTTTCAATAAGTAAAGAGAATTGATGTCGGTCAGCAAATTCCACATCTTCTTCACTAAAATCAAGTTCAAGCTCAATTAAAGAGGAAAATTTAATCAGCTCTTCACGCAATTCCTTTAACACGTGAGAAAATCCTCCACGCATATTTTTCAGGGCTGCATTCTGAGAAGCAGTCGTATTGCTTGCAATCAGGTCGCCAACAGCTTCTGCTTGTATAAGATCTAATTTCCTATTTAAAAAAGCTCTTTGGGTGAATTCGCCGGCCCTGGCTGGGCGTGCGCCGTTTCTAATGAGCGCATCAAGGACTTGCTGCTGAACATAAGGAGAACCATGGCAACTTATCTCGATTACATCTTCACCGGTGTAGGATGAGGGTTTTTTAAAAATTGAAAGAATTACTTCATCTAAAATATTTTCACCTTCTTTTAAAAATCCCACGTGAAGTGTATTAGCTTTTTGTTCTTGCAAATTTTTTCCAGGAAAAAGTTTTTGTACAATTTCAAAAGATTTATCACCACTTAAACGTAACACACCGATCGCACCAACACCTGGTGGAGTAGCGATTGCTGCGATCGTATCGTCCCATCCGGAAAGTTTACTCTGCATTTTGTAAAGATAATATCGTTTTATTGTTGCATTACCCCTGCTTTAATAAACGAAGAAATTGAGTGATTTTTAATTTTTTCTTAGCAATAAAAAAAAGATTTCTTTAGAAAAAGCAATTTTTTAAACCATATTACCCTACCTTTGCGGTAGACTATTCAAAAACACAAATGATCTCATCAACTTTTTTTTTGAAAATGTGTAGCTCCTCTTACAGTATGCGGTGCTGTTGATAAATTATTCACCTGATACAGAACGCTTCTACTTAATCCATTCCAACTTTTTAATTCAACATATCTAAAAATGCCAAATTCTCTTCAAAATTATACCACTCAAATAGCGGGCAAGGCAAATGTTTTGTCTATTGAAGAAATGATCAAAGATCTGGCTACACATTTTTCGGGAAAGGTGACTTTTTCTACAAGTTTCAGCTTCGAAGATCAGGCAATTACTCATATGATCTTAAGCAACCAACTTCCAGTCAGCATTTTTACTTTAGATACAGGAAGGCTTTTCGAAGAAACTTATTCGGCCTGGAGCGCTACCAACGAGAGATATCAAACAAAAATAAGGGCTTATTATCCGGATTATAATCTGCTTGAACCGTTTGTTGCAGAACATGGGCCGAATTCTTTTTATGAATCTGTGGATCAGCGAAAAGCTTGTTGTTATGTGAGAAAAGTAGAGCCTTTGAAAAGAGCGTTGAAAGGAAATTCAATTTGGATCACTGGTGTTCGCGCCGAACATTCTGCAAATCGTCACGATATGACCCAAATTGAATGGGACGAAAGCAACCAAATTATAAAATATCATCCGTTGCTCCATTGGACAACGAAAGAAGTAAAAGATTATATCAACAAATACAATATTCCTTACAATATTTTGCACGACCGTGGATTTGTGAGCATTGGTTGCGCACCATGTACAAGAGCCATCAGGCCTGGAGAAGATTTCAGGGCCGGACGTTGGTGGTGGGAAGATAACACTAAGAAAGAATGCGGACTGCATATTCACCAGGAAGCATCTTAATTAATTTTTAAAAACAGAAGAATGAGTAAATACCATTTAGATTATTTGGGCCAGTTGGAATCAGAAGCGATTCACATTATGCGTGAAGTAGCCGGCCAGTTTGAGAATCCGGCTTTGCTTTTTTCAGGAGGAAAAGATTCGATAACCTTGGTTCATTTGGCTTTGAAAGCTTTTCGCCCGGGAAAATTTCCTTTTCCTTTGGTTCATATTGATACCGGCCATAACTTTCCTGAAGCGTTGGATTTTCGTGACAAACTGGTAAACAAAATCAGTGAAAAACTGATAGTAAGAAAAGTGGAAGATACCATCAAAGACAAAAATCTTACCGAACAAAAAGGAAAATTTGCAAGCCGAAATCAATTGCAAACTTATACTTTGCTAGATGTGATTGAAGAATTCAAGTTTGATGCCCTTATCGGTGGTGCGAGAAGAGATGAAGAAAAAGCAAGAGCGAAAGAAAGAATTTTTTCTGTAAGAGATGAATTTGGTCAATGGAATCCAAAACTGCAGCGCCCTGAATTGTGGAACATCTACAATGGAAAAATTCATAAAGGAGAAAATGTGCGTGCTTTCCCCATAAGTAACTGGACAGAACTTGACATTTGGAATTATATTAAAAGAGAAAAGATCGAATTGCCTTCTATCTATTTTGCTCATGAAAGAGAAGTGATAGAACATGAAGGCCAGTTAGTTGCAGTTTCTCAGCACATCAGATTAGATGAATCAGATTTGGTAATAAAAAAGAAAGTTCGTTATCGCACCGTTGGGGACATGACGTGCACGGCAGCAGTTGAATCAAATGCCCATGATCTTGATGGAATTATTTCAGAGATCATTGCTACAAAAACCAGTGAAAGAGGCGAAACAAGAATTGATGACAAAGTGTCGGAGGCTGCGATGGAAGACCGGAAAAAGGGCGGATACTTTTAACTTATAACCTTTTACTCAAACATTATTTATAAAATGGACATTCTAAGATTTATTACTGCAGGAAGTGTAGATGATGGCAAAAGCACGCTGATAGGAAGATTATTGTACGACAGCAAATCAATTTTGATTGATCAGTTAGCTGCCATCGAAAAGCAATCGAAAAATAAGTTGAATGGCGAAATTGACCTTGCGCTTCTCACTGACGGTTTACGTGCTGAACGCGAGCAGGGCATTACAATTGATGTTGCTTACAAATATTTTTCTACTGACAAAAGAAAATTCATTATTGCTGATGCACCTGGCCATATTCAATACACCCGGAATATGGTTACAGGAGCGTCGAATGCGCAACTGGCAATTATTTTAATTGATGCACGCAACGGAGTTGTAGAACAAACACGTCGCCATTCTATCATCAGCTCTTTATTGAATATTCCTCATGTGGTTGTGGCAATCAATAAAATGGATTTGGTGAATTATAGCGAAGATGTTTATCATAACATTGTTATCGACTATGAACAAGTAGCTAAATCTCTTGGACTGAAGGATGTAAAATATATTCCTATCAGCGCATTGAAAGGTGATAACATAGTTGAAGCTTCAGGAAATTTTTCGTGGTATGATGGAGAGCCCTTATTAACCTATCTGGAAAATGTACAATTGGATTCTGATGTAAATCTTACCGATGCCAGATTTTCGGTTCAATATGTTATCCGCCCTCAGGCTCCTGAGTTTCACGATTACAGGGGCTATGCCGGTAAAGTAATTAGTGGTATTTATAAAAAAGGAGATGCAGTTACCGTTCTGCCTTCCGGTACCCAAACTTTTATTAAAGCTATCGAAATTGATGGCAAAGAAACAGACGAGGCGTTTGCAATGCAAAGCGTGATTTTTCACCTGGAAGATGATGTGGATGTAAGTCGGGGCGACATGATCGTAGCGACAAATAATTTACCGCAAACAGAACAGGAATTCGAAGTGCTTCTTTGCTGGATGGATAATAAGCCTTTGCTTCCTGGAAATAAATATTTGCTCCAGGCTAACAGCAACCGGGTAAGAAGTGTCGTGAAGGATATTGAATACAAACTTGACGTGAATACTTTGGAAAAAAACTATTCGCCGGAAAAAGCAGTGTTGAATGATATTATAAAAGCAACTATAAAAACATCATCGCCGGTCTCTTTTGATTCATACAAAAAATTAAGACAAAATGGTGGCGCGATTTTAATTGATGAAACAAGTTGCGTAACCGTGGGAGCTTGCATGATACAATAGCTTATTAAAAATTTTTTTACTATTATCCTACTCATTTAGTAGACTAAACCATGAACCAATCATTCAATCCAGGAAAAGTAATTATTGCCGGCGCCGGACCTGGCGATCCTGAGCTGCTTACAGTGAAAACAGCACGTTGTCTCCAGCAAGCAGATGTAGTGTTGACAGACCGGTTAGTAAGCGAACAAATTTTAAAGAATTTTGTTTCGCCTGCCACAGAAATAATTCATGTTGGAAAACAATGTCGCCGTGGACTTTCCACTCCACAGGAAACGATCAATGATTTAATGGTCCATCACGCTCTGCTGGGCAAATTGGTAGTCCGTTTAAAAGGCGGTGACGTTTCAATCTTTTCCAACATCCTGGATGAACTCGAAGTCTTGGTGACGCATAATATTTCTTATGAAATAATCCCCGGCGTTACTGCCGCTTTAGGCGCTGCAGCGTATGCCGGAATCCCGTTAACCGCAAGGAGTTACGCAACTTCAGTGCGCTTTCTCACTTCTTATAAATCTGATATTGTTACCGATAAATATTGGAAAGAATTAGCAAACACCAATGATACACTCGTGTTTTACATGTCCTCAGAAACGCTGGAAGAAGTGGTGGAGAAACTAACTGCCAATCATATTCACGAAGACAAATTGCTTGCTATAATTGAACAGGCAACTACGCCATTGCAAAATGTTCACATCAGTAATATGTATGATTATAAGAAAGATTATTCGGGTAAAAAATTCATTTCCCCTTCATTGGTAATTATAGGTGAGGTGGTTTCTCTTCATGAAAAATTTAAGTGGTTGCAAAACAGCAACAGCAATGAATATTATTTTAAACCAATGACCAAACAACAAATCTCTTTCAATCAACCAGAAATAAACATCCATGTTAGTTGAGCAAAAATTAAATACTTTACTTGAACTGATCAATACTTCCACAAATGATGAACTCATTTGGATCAATGGTTACCTGAATGGTGTTCTTTCCAAACAAAAACCGGAAGTCAAAGCTGCACCTAAAAACACCGCACAAAAGATTACAATTGTTTATGGAACAGAAACCGGTAATTCGAAAAGACTCGCAACGGATTTTGCTGCTAAAGCAAAAAAACTCGGCCTTCATGCAAAGATTCAAGGGCTCGATCAATACCGTTTAACGGATCTTACAAAAGAAGAATATTTGTTGACCATTATGAGCACTCATGGTGACGGCGAACCTCCTGAAGCTGCCCAGAAGTTTTATGATTTTGTTTATAAGAATGAATTGAAACTGCCCAAATTAAAATACAGCGTACTTGCTTTGGGCGATTCTGCATATCCTCTTTTTTGTAAAGCAGGAGAAGATGTGGATGAGCAGTTAAACAAGCTGGGAGCCAATAGAATTGCGCCTTTACAAAAATGCGATGTGGATTATGATGTTGAAGCAGAGGAATGGTTTAGAAAAATAGTTAGCGCGTTAAATCAAAATTCCCAAAGCGCACCAATCCTTTCTACTGCACCGACAATTAAAAAGACTGCTGGGAGAAAATTATACAATGGAAAGTTGCAGGCTCATGTAAATCTGAACGATATTGGAAGCAACAAAGAGACTTTCCATATAGAAATTCAAGCGGATGATGTGCAATATTTACCCGGCGATTCTATTGGAATTATTCCTGAAAATAAAAAAGAAATTGTAGAAAAAATTATTGAAATAACAGCAATTGATCCTTCCACAAATCTAGATCATAAAGATGAATTGATTTCGGTATATGATCTTTTAAAGAAAAAATTGAACATCCTGAATTTGCCTGAGCGCGTGGTAAAAAAATATGCTTCCGTTGTTCAGCAGGAAGTTCCCGCAACAAATATTGATTTGCTGGATCTGCTGAAAATTTATTCAGTAAAAGATACAAATCAATTTATAGAAATAATTAAAATCTTAGAACCCATTGCGCCAAGATTATATTCGATTTCTTCTTCACCCGAAGCGCATCCCGGTGAAGTGCATATTACAGTTGCAAAAAATTGTTTTACAATAAATAATGAAGTGAAACATGGGCTTGCCTCTGAATTTTTATCTCTTTTGAATGAAGACAATGAATTGCAGTTTTATGTTTCTCCAAACAACAATTTTCGCTTGCCGCAAGAAGATAAAAATATCATCATGATCGGCCCTGGAACAGGGATTGCACCCTTCCGTTCCTTTTTATGGGAAAGAGATTCAACGGGTGCTTCAGGGAAAAACTGGTTGTTCTTTGGAGACCAACATTTCATTTCTGATTTCTTATATCAAACCGAAATGCAAAATTTTGTAGAGACGAATTTACTCACAAAAATCGACACTGCTTTTTCAAGGGACCAGCAGGAAAAAATTTACGTGCAGCATAAAATTGAGAAAAGCGGTGCTGAGTTTTTCGAATGGTTGCAGGCCGGAAGTTATGTGTATGTATGCGGCGCAAAAGAACCGATGAGCAATGATGTGGAACAAACCATTTTACAAATAATTGAAACCTTCGGCGAAAGATCGAGAGAAGAAGCAAAACAATATTTGGAACATATAAAAGAAGAAGGAAGATATCTTATGGACGTGTATTGACGGAACATACATAATACAATCGCAGAAGGAATTGAGATTAGTAAACCAACGAATGATAAAGATTTCCTTTAGAATTATTGAATAGAATTTAAAAACATTATGGCAGAAAAATTACCCTTATTAGAAAGAGTAAAAGTAGAAAGCGATGGACTTCGTGGAACGATCGCTGAAAGCTTGAATGATGAATTAACGGGAGCTATGCGTGAAGAAGACACGCTATTACTGAAGTTTCATGGGATGTACCAGCAGGATGACCGAGACAGGCGAGAAGAAAGAGCAAAAAAGAAACTCGAACGATTGTACTCTTTCATGATACGCCTTCGGATGCCGGGAGGCATTTTAACTTCAGAACAATGGATAGCCTTAAATAATATTGCAGGCAAAGATTCTACTGATGAGTTAAAAATTACTACCCGGCAAACGATTCAATTACATGGTGTTCTTAAATCCAGATTGAAGCCTACTCATAAAATTTTTAATAGTATTCATTTAGATACGATTGCTGCTTGCGGTGATGACAATAGAAACGTAACCTGCAGCCCTAATCCTGTACAATCGGCACTTCACCAGGAAATTTTCGAATATGCATCGAAAATAAGCAACAAGCTGAAACCAAAGACCAGAGCTTATTATGAGATATGGTTAGATGAAGAAAAGATTGTTGATAAAAAACTGGAAGAAGATCCTTTATACCGTGATTCGTACCTCCCACGAAAATTTAAAATAGGAATTTGCATTCCGCCGAATAACGATATAGATGTATTTGGAAATGATCTTGGATTGATAGCAATCATTGAAAACGATAAATTGATTGGTTTCAATTTTGCTGTCGGCGGCGGCCTGGCATTCACTTTCGGCAATCCTGATACTTATGCAAGACTTGCAACAGAAATTGGTTTTGTTCCTGCCGGAGAAAAAACTTTTAAAGCAATTTATGAAGTTGTGACGGTTCAAAGAGATAATGGTGATCGTGTAGACAGAAAGCAGGCCCGTTTAAAATATACAGTTGATAAGATGGGGGTTGATAAATTTAAAGAAGAAGTCGAAAAGCGGATGGGTTTTAAGTTCGAAAAATCAAAACCCTATATTTTTGATAAACGGGAGGACTATTTCGGATGGCATGAGGACGCAAAAGGAAATTGGTTTTATACAATCTTTGTTGAGAATGGCCGTGTGATGGATACAGAACAAGTTGCTTTAAAATCTGCCTTACTCAAAATTGCAGAAACAGGAAAAGTAAATTTCCGGTGTACTGTAAACCAGAAAGTAATTGTGAGCGACATAAAGCCCACCGATAAAAAAGAGATTAATGATATTCTGGTAGAATTTAACATTATAGCACATACTGAGAATGCCTCTGTCATCAGAAAAAATTCAATGGCATGTGTCGCGTTGTCCACATGCCCATTAGCGCTGGCCGAATCACAGCGTTATCTTCCATCTTTGCTTACAAAAATTGAATCCTTGCTTTGCAAGCACAATCTTGACAATGAAAATATTATTACCCGCATGACCGGTTGTCCTAATGGATGCGGACGTTCTTCTGTTTCAGAAATTGGATTTATTGGTACGGGGTTAGGAAAATACAATCTAAATATTGGTGGAGACCATGAAGGTTACCGGTTGAATCACTTATATAAAGAAAGCCTTAACGAACCGGAAATTCTTTCTGTGCTTGATGAATTATTTGCCGATTTTAAAAACGGTAGAAAGAAGAACGAATCGTTTGGTGATTTTACGTATCGCACAAAAATTAAAAAATAGATTTGGAATCAAAAGTTTCCATATCAGATAATATATCCGTTGCGATAGACAGTGACAGCAACAACCTCTTTCCGGTCTTTTTGAAACTCCAAGAATTGACATTGCTCATTATTGGCGGAGGAAATATAGCATTGGAAAAATTAAATTCAGTTCTTAGTAATTCTCCGCAAACAAGGATAAAATTGGTAGGCATTCAAATAAATGAAGCAATCAGGAAAATTGCGGAAGAGAAAAAAACAATCCAATTACATGAGCGGGCGTATTCGATTGATGATATAGAAGAAGCAGATCTGATTATTGCCGCGGTGAATAGTTTTGAAACAAGCGCCCAAATAAAAAAAGACGCACAATCTAAAAGTAAATTGGTGAATGTCGCAGACAAGCCATCCTTATGTGATTTTTATTTGGGCTCTGTCGTTAAAAAAGGAAGTGTAAAAATCGGCATTTCTACAAACGGCAAATCTCCGACTATTGCCAAACGATTAAAAGAAGTAATTGAAGATTTTATTCCTGATGAAATGGAAGATGTCTTGGAAAATATGCAATCCCTTCGTAAAGGAATGAATGGCGATTTTGATGAAAAAGTAAAACACCTGAACGACATTACTAAAGTCCTCGTGGCGAAGCAAACTCGGCTGAGTACAACCAACAGACATAAATGGCAAAAGATCGTGCAGTGGAGTTTGCTGGCTTTCTTTTTCATGATTTTCGGACATACAGTTCTCTCTTACATTCCATTAAAAAACGTGGTATCTGCAACAAAGGAGATTTTTTCAGTAATAGACAAAAAGTCTTTTATGATGATGCTGCTATGTGGATTTCTGGCGCAGATGACTGATGGTTCTTTGGGAATGGGTTATGGTACTATTTCAACTACTTTTTTATTGGCAAATGGCGTTAATCCAGCAATTGTTAGCAGCCGCGTACACTCAGCAAGGGTTTTCTCAAGTGGTGTTTCCGGTTATAGCCATCATCGTTTTGGAAACATCAACAAAAAATTATTTAAAGCGCTGGTTGTTCCCGGAATTGCAGGCGCTGTAATTGGTGCGGCCCTTGCCTTTTACGCGCAAAAATATTCTACATGGGTGCGCATCCCGGTTTCTGCTTATACTGTTTATCTTGGCTATTTTATTATTCGCAAAGCATTTAAAAAACAAAATCTTCAAAACAAAGTAAAGCGGGCAGGATGGCTTGCAACTATCGGAGGTTTTACGGATGCATTTGCCGGCGGTGGCTGGGGTTCGCTGGTAACCAGCACGTTGATTTCAAAAAGGAAAAGTCCGCGTTATGTGGTAGGATCTGTTTGCCTCGCCGAATTTTTTGTCGTTTTTGCCAGTTCAATTACGTTTTTCATTTTCCTGAAAAGTATCCCCTTTATTGATGTAGCCGGACTTATTATCGGTGGCCTCATTGCTGCACCAATTGCGGCAAAATTTGCAGGTAAAGTTCCTTTAAAAACCATGTTCATCCTTGTTGGCTCGTTGGTAATTCTCACCAGTTTATCAACTATTTGGAGGGTTATTATGCCTCTTTTGAGTTAATTTCTGCCCAAGCTTTTCTCAGCAAAACACTTCGGTAAAATAAATATCAGTGCGGTTTCGGGTTATCTTTCTCGTATAAAAGGCATAAGGCTCACGAATATCTTCAAGCAGATAAAATGACTTGCTTGTCTTGCTTAATCCTTCAAAAACCAGGGTAAACCGGATAAAATCATTCATCACAAAATGCTGTGTCCAATCGGGCATTAACGCAATATTAAAAGGCTTTATCAATTTGCTTTTACGGCCAGAATCAGGTATAAGGTATGTGGTTGGCCATATCCTTATCGCGCTCATTTCTTCTACAAAGAAACGGCAATGAACAATCACACAACCTTCTGGTTCCAGTTTTATTAATTCTGTTATTTCCCTATCAATTTCTATTTCCGGCTTTGCAATATTCGTACTCATCTTTTACCATTTTCTTTTACAAAATTAAAAAAAGCTCCGCTGATTAGAAAGTGCTTCAGGGCCGGAAGCCTGATAAACAAATTAAGTAAATAAAATGAGGCTTGTTTGTTCGTTTACAGGGAAATTGGTGTTGGAAAGGAAGCTTTTCAGACTGCCAATAATTCTTTTGCAGCTATTTCATCCCGCGAAATCTGATTTTTCAATTCTTCTATCGAATCGAACTTTTCCTCATTCCTTAAAAAATATTTTATATAAACCCGAACGATCCTTCCATAGATATCTTCTTTAAAATCAAAAATATTTACTTCGATGGTTCTGCGATTATCGGCTAATGTTGGCCGAATGCCGATACTCATCATTCCCTGGTGGAATGACTCAGCAACAAAAAGCGAGTCTTCATGAACCGTTTCCTTTGCAATGGCAAGGTTTACTGCATAAATTCCATTTTCGGGAATGAGCTTATTTGGATTTTTTATTTGCAGATTGGCGGTAGGATAACCGAGCATTCTTCCCAATTTATTTCCATCGACTACTTTTCCTGAAAAAAAATAATCATATCCCAGGCATTCCTTTGCCGTATTAATATCCCCTTCATTAAGCGCAGCGCGGATTTTGGTAGAACTGATCGTTACGTGATTTAAAACATGTTCAGGAATTTCTTTTACTTTATAATTGTATTCAAGCTGGTATTTTTCAAGCAAATGATAGTCACCTTCACGGTTATTTCCAAAACGATGATCATATCCAATAATGATGGTTTTAGGATGAAATTTTTGAACTAAAAAATCAGAAATATATTCTTTTGCAGATTGGTTTGAAAATTCCAACGTAAACGGAACAATTACCAAATGATCAATTTCATGTCTGGCTAAAAGTTCAGTTTTCTCGGAAAGTGTTGTTAACAACTTTATGGGAGGCTGATTTTTCTTTTGATTCAGAACCATTCTTGGATGCGGATCAAAAGTGATGATAACTGTTTCACCTTCATTTATCAGCGCTTCCTTTTTTATCTGTTGAATAATTTGAAGATGGCCGCTGTGAACACCATCAAAAGTGCCGATGGTGATGGCTGCGTTTTCAAAAGAGGGTAAGTTATTTATATCACGATGTACCTGCATAGAAGTGACAAAATTAATTTATTTATGTGGGGATATTTTCATTCAACAATAAGAACTTCAGATGTTTTATTTTCGCGGTCATAAACGTTACTCATGTCTTTATATTCGCAACGCGGCGTTTCTGCCCAAAAAGAAGAAGTGCACAAGGCTGTAAAAAATCTCGACCAGGGACTTTTTCCAAATGCTTTCTGCAAAATCTATCCTGATTATTTAGGCAATGAGGACAATTTTATAAACGTGATGCATGCCGATGGCGCGGGCACAAAAAGTATTCTTGCTTACTTGCATTGGAAAGAAACAGGCGATATTTCTGTGTGGAAAGGAATCGCGCAGGATGCAATTGTAATGAATCTTGATGATCTTTTGTGTGTGGGAGTTTATGACAATGTTATCTTCAATTCTACCATCGACAGAAATAAAAATTTAATTCCAGGTGAAGTGCTCGAACAGATAATTAATGGCACACAAGAGTTTTTCGATCTGATGAAAACTCATGGAATCAACATCCATTACCTCGGCGGAGAAACAGCAGATGTGGGAGATGTGGTAAGGACGATCGCGGTTAATGGAACGATGACAGCAAGATGGCCAAAAGCAAAAATAATTTCAAACGACAAGATCAAAGCAGGAAATGTAATTGTTGGTTTGGCTTCTTTTGGTCAAGCAAGTTACGAAACAAAATATAACAGTGGTATTGGCAGTAACGGGCTAACTTCTGCACGCCATGATCTTCTGGATAAATATTATGCAGAAAATTTCAAGGAAAGTTATGATACTAATTTGCCTCAAGAAGTGGTTTACATAGGCAAAAGCAGGATTAAAAACGCGACGGACCTTCTCTCTCCTACCCGAAATTTTGCGCCGCTTATTAAAAAAATTCTAGAAAATAATTTTGATAAAATCGATGGATTAGTTCATTGTAGCGGCGGGGGACAAACAAAATGCTTAAAATATATTCCTGGTAATGTGCGTGTGGTAAAAGACAATTTATTTGATCCGCCGGATATTTTTAATAAAATTAAAATTGCAAGCAGGTCTAACGATCGGGAAATGTACCAGGTTTTTAATATGGGCTGCAGAATGGAAATCTATACCGACGAAGATTTCGCTTCTAGCATTATCCACGAAGCAAGATCATTTAATATTGAAGCGCAAATTATCGGTCGCGTAGAAGCAAGCGATAAAAAAGAATTGGTGATTGACGCAAATGGAAATGAACTGGTGTTTTAAAAAATCTCGTTTTTTTCAAAAATTGCAGCTAGTTTTGGCAAATTTTATTGTGGCTCACTTCTTAAGTCAGGCTTATCCTTCAAGGCAAAAGTTACCGGTTGAACTACCAAAGATTTTACCAGATCTCCATTTTGCACTCCGGAACGCAACGCGGACCGTTTTCAATTGCTTTCAACGCTACATCAGCCAATTTGAATCCTGTTTTGTAATTGCTTTACATCACTTACTCTTCCCTCCTTACTTACAATAAATCTAACTTCACAACTACTACCCTGCTATTTTTATTATCTGCTGATAATTCATTTGCATTTCTTTGAATAACACTTGTAGTTTATTTCAACAAGGCAGCACTTCCGCCTGGAAAACTTGCCGGCTTTTCAAGTTTGATAAAAATCGCTTTCTTATCATTTTGCACATTAATAGATGTAGATTTTTCTGATGATTCTTTTTCATTGGATGGAATTTTCTTATCCGGAATTGATAATGTCACCGGCTGTAATCTGTAACAGGCAACAGTATGCCCGTTTTGAGTAGCAGGAATCCACCTGGGTCCATTTTTAATCGCATTTATGGAAACCTTTGCTAGTTCAGTGCCTTTCATGGTTGTTGCCACTACATCGGTTACTTTGCCGTCAGTATTTACGATAAATCTCACAACACAAGTTCCATAATCAGATTCTGTAAATTTATCAATACTGTCACGGATCGCTTTGGAAATATATTCTATCCAGCCTTGTAGTCCACCGGGAAAGGAAGCTTCAATTTCTACTTTTGTAAAAACTTTATCTGGAATTGTATCATCTTTTTCACTTTTGATTTCTTTCACATCAATCGGCTCCTTAGTAATTTCTATCACTCCATTTTTCCCTTTTTCGCCATATTTTTTTATTGCAGAATCACCTTTAACGACATTGATACTTTCGATATTTTCACGATCCACTTCTTTGGCTTGTTGGCTTGTTGAAATTTTCCCATTAATCACATATAAAGTATTTTTAGGAATAGAACCGCGCTCGGGATGTGGCATAGAATCCAAAACAATTGCTGAGCTTTCTCCAATAAACTTTTCCTTTTCTGCAGCATATTCATTTATTGCATTTAAAATATTTTGAGCAATCTTTTCCTGATCAGCGCTATTGGTGATAAATGCCAAATCATCGGAATTACTTAGGAAGCCGCACTGTACAAGAGCAGCAGGGCAAACGTTTTTATCAAGAACCAAAATTCCTCTATCCCTTACTCCGATTTTATCTTCAGTTTTGTATGACTTTTTTAATTCATTAATTAAAGCAGAGCTGAGCAATAAATTTTGATGGCTATTATTTTTATCAGTTAAAACAGAAAAACCATTTAATTGTTCGTTTACTGCCGCATTTATATGAATCGAAATAAATATATCTGCATGATTGCTTTTTGCAAATTCAACCCTGTCTTTCACGGATAGAGGGACGTCATCTTTTCTTGATAGCAATATTTCGATGTGCGAATTTGAATTCATCTCAGCAATTTTTTTTGCAATTGAAAGCGTAATATCTTTTTCTTTAACGCCATCAGGTGAAATCGCCCCGTTATCACTTCCTCCATGTCCGGCATCAATTACAACCGCAATGGTTTTACCATCATAAAGATTTACACTTTTGTTTTTTACTTTAAGCGTAAAAGCAAAAAACACAATTGCAGCAATTGGCAAAACCAGTAGTCTGCTAATATAACTCACTTTAGGATTTTTATTTTTGGCGAGCATAAGTAACCTCCTTTTTAAGGGTGAATAAAAAAAGTTGTTTGCAAGAGAAAAGTTTTGGCCGGGATAAATAGTTTGTAAGATCATTGCAGCAAAAGCATTGACATCACTATCTTCTAGCGCTTCCTTATCAGCAATAAATTCATGGATCATGTACAATTCCTTTCGTATCAGCCAAAAGAACGGATTGAGCCAGAAAAATATCAGAAGGATATTCAGAAAAATTTTATCGTAAGAATGTTTCTCTTTTATATGGGCTATTTCATGATTAAAAATCTGTTGACCTGAAGTGGAATGAACATCTATCGCATTATTCCAAAAAATATTTTTGAAGAATGAGAAAGGTGTTCCTTTTGCATTTGTTTCTATGAAACTGATACCTTCAAATTTTGTCGCCGGAAATTTTTTCTTTAACCTTTCTATTTTATATAAAGAAAGAAAAAATATAAAGAGGAAAAGTGCTGACACGAGAACACAACCCGCTACTGTAACATTTTCAGTAGTAAGTTGAAAACTGTTGTTTCTGCTGATTTCTACAACTGCTTCATCTCCATAACTTATCGTTTGCAACATCCTCACAACAGTGCCGTTATCGCCTCCCGGACAGAAAATATTGATTTTCATCACAGGCACTATCAGGGAAATGACAATTGTAGTTAACAAATAAAACCGGTTCCAGCGGTGGAACACTTTGTTCCTTAACGCGAGAAAATAATATCCGCATAATATTCCTGAACAAATAAGTACTTTCAACAAATACCAGGCAACTGTTATCATCATCCGTCGTTTTAAAAATTATTTATTTTTTTTTCAATTGCTTTACTAGCATTTCGAGTTCTTCAATACTCAGGTTATTTTCTTTTACCATTGAAGAAACGATGTTGCTGAAAGAGCCTTCGTAATATTTTTTTACCAGTGATTTCACCCTTCCTTTAGAATACACCTCTTTATCTACCAATGCATAGTATTGATGCATTCTTCCAATTACTTCAATGCCAACAAAACGTTTTTCCACAAGTATTTTTAAAACAGTAGCTACCGTATTTTGATGCGGTTTTGGCTCCGGCATTTCATTTACTATGTCTTTTAAAAAGGATTTTCCAACCCTCCAAAGTACCTGCATCACTTCTTCTTCGGCTTTTGTTAATGTCTTCATCTTTTTGAAATTTATTTTCTTAGGACAAATGTAAACTAATTTTTTAGTTTAACAACTATTTTTTTAGTTTTAAGTAAAAATTCATTTTCTTTATTGTTTTACTGCAGTCAGAAAATGAAAGGAAAGCCAGTTTTAACAGATGTATATAAATTGTTTCATAGAAAATATAATTATACAAGTAACTTTACGGCTGTGAGTTAAAAAATCTAATGGGTTTCTTATGTCAGAAGTAATTGTAGAATTAAAAAATGTAAGTATTTACCAAGGCGACTCGCTGATTCTTTCAGATGTAAATATTACGGTAAACCGTGGAGAATTCGTGTATTTGGTGGGGAAAACCGGAACAGGGAAATCAAGCCTGCTTAAGACGATGTATGCTGATCTTGATTTTCGTGAAGGCGAAGGAACCGTTGTTGGCTTCGATTTAAAAAAATTAGACTGGAGAAAAATTCCTTACCTGAGACGAAACCTGGGCGTGGTTTTCCAGGATTTTCAATTATTAACCGACAGAAATGTAAACAACAATCTAAAGTTTGTTTTGAAAGCCACCGGCTGGAAAGATGAAAAATTGATGGATGAAAAAATTGCTGACGTGCTTGATAAAGTCGGTTTAAAAACAAAAGGTTTTAAAATGCCTTTTGAGCTGAGCGGTGGCGAACAACAAAGAATTGACGTGGCACGCGCACTTTTAAATTCCCCAAAATTATTACTGGCAGATGAACCTACAGGAAACCTCGATCCTGAAACTTCTGACGAAATTATGCGGTTGCTTTTCAGTATTTGCCACGATTATGGAACTGCAATTATTATGGCTACACATGATTATCCTGTAATTAATAAATTTCCTGCAAGAACCATTAAAACTGAACGAGGAAAAGTCTTTGACAATGCCTCTATAGCCACTTCATAAGCTGACGCGCATTTTTTTCATTATCATACATCTGGATTAAAATCTGTTTTCTCTTAATAATTTCATTTTCTGTAAAAGAAGTTTCAAATAACTTCTGAATGTTCTTAATATAATCATTTGATGATTCTGCAACGTAACAAAGTGTTTCAAGGTCGGTGCCTTCCAGAGAAATCGCATTTGTAATTATAAATCTTCCATTAAACAATGCGTTCAATAATTTGATTTTAATTCCGGTTGAATTAAAAGAAGGCAGTAAATGAATGTGTGCGCTCTTTATTAAGTCGTCCATTTTTTCCTGTGAGGGATTCTCAATTAGCTTTACATTTTTATTTCTTTCTGCACGGGCTTTGATTGCAGACGATGGATTTTTACCTGCTATAATCAAAGGAATATGAATTCGAGAAAAAACATTTTCTATCAGCCATAGTGCCGCTCTCTCATTTTCTGCCACTGATAAATTTCCCTGATACAAACAAAAGTGTCCTTTCCCGGTTTGAGACTCAATTTTATTGAAGGGCAAAAAGACAGGAAGGAATTCTACATCTTTTGCAGAAAAAATTGTCTGATAAGTTTCTTGATCTTTGGCAATTACTGTTACCAATTTTGCCTTTTTTGAAATAATTCTTTCATACTTTTTCAGCAAGCGGCTTTCGATTCGGTAATACATTTTCTTATAAACATTGGTAGCCGATTTTGACAATTCCCGATAATATTGAAATTCCACATTATGCAGACGTACCAATACTTTCCGGCTATCCAATTGACCGTTATATAAATAATAGGTGCAATGGATCCCTTCAAGCAAAACAGGATTATTATCCTTCAAAAGATTTTGAATTAATATCGGATTTATTCTTGAACTAACGATATAGGGTAAACGCAATTCAGAAGCGCGGAAAAATTTTTTTCTGCGATAGTAAAAAATCTCTTCACAGTATTTTTTGAGTTCCGGTTGTTCGCCACGACCGTATTCAAAACAATGAAGACGGATCCGCATTCCCAAAGCATGCAAGGCTTTTATTTTATAAAACAAATCGAAGACGCCACCGTAATCCGGTGGATAGGGAACATCAAGACAAACTATATGTAAATGTTTTTGATCGATGAGTTATTGCAATTTGTTTATTAGTGTTTATTTCTGAAATGTTACCTTGCCAATTCTTGTTCACCTTCGCAAAACTCAGATTATTTTATATAATATTTGCAAATAAAAATTTCTGGATTTGTGGGAAATAAAATTATCGTTTCAGTTATCAGCGATTTAGTTACCGATCAACGGGTGCAGAAGGAATGTAACACACTCCATAAGACCGGTTACAACATCTTGTTGATCGGCAGAAGAAGCGACACGAAATTCTTATTGAATCAATTGCCTTACAAAACTATCCGTTTGTATAATTTTTTTACTCGTGGACCATTCATGTATCTCATGTTTAATGCGCAATTATTTTTTTATTTACTCTTTCTAAAAGCGGATATTTTATGGTCAAATGATTTGGACACCTTGCTTCCTAATTACATAATGGCACGATTAAAAAAAATAAAACTGGTTTATGACAGCCATGAATATTTTACTGAAAGTGTCTATAAAAAATCATCAAAGAAAGCCTGGCAAAGGCTGGAAAGTTATCTTTTTCCGCGACTGAAAAATGTCATTACTGTAAATGACTGTATAAAAAAGGTTTATGAAGAAAAGTTTGGCGTGCCCGTGACCGTTGTACGAAATGTACCCTGTCAGCTGACAAAAAAAGAAAGTAATATAAATATCGCTTTACCAAAAGATAAAAAGATTCTGATCATTCAGGGAAGAGGTTTAAATGAAAATCGTGGTTTGGAAGAAGCGGTTGAAATGATGCAGTTTTTACCCGATGACTTTATGTTGTATTTCATTGGCACTGGAACTATTCTGAATAAGCTAAAACAAATGGTAGCGGATTTAAAACTTGAGTCAAAAGTGATTTTTATTGATGCCTTACCTTATGCAAAAATGATGGAATATACCAGGCAAAGTTTCCTGGGTTTGATCTTCGAAAAAATTAACGTAAGTGACGAGCATCGTTTTTCGCTTCCAAATAAATTCTTTGATTATTTACATGCTGGAATTCCTGTTTTATCAACGCAAGCGCCGGAGATAAAAAAAATAATTGAAAAATTCGATGTAGGTGATTTTATCGGATCTTTCGATCCAAAAGAAATTGCTCAAAAAATCATTTCCATTACTAAAGACGAAAGAACTTACGAGAGGTGGAAACTCAATACAGTTAACGCTTCCCAACAGTTAAACTGGCAAAATGAAGAAAAGATTTTAATCGAATTCATGACTCATTTAGTCTGAACAAAAGCATTTCAATCATTTGACGGTGGACATTTTTCCAGGCTGAATCTTGGTCCGCATCACTTATCGTATGATTATGCCACAGAGGAATAAAAATTCCGCCGACGCTTTTTACTTCTTTTAATAATTCCAATATTTTTTTCAAAGCATCGGCAGGATTTAAATAATTCATCAACGTTCCTTCCATAAATGTGATAGGAAAAATTTTTAAATGGGTGGTTTTCTCAGTTTTTAAATCGTAAAAATAAAACGGTTTGCAGCTTCCTGCACGAAAACCCGGTTCACCCGCAAAGCCCATCGAATAATCTTCTGTAATTCCAGCCGATAAGAGAAAATTATAGGTGTCAGGCAATTTGAATTTTAAATAATGTTGGCGACTTTTATTTATTTTCTGTCCCGATAATTTTTCAAGCCTTTGTTTCTCTACTAGAATTTTGCGAGGAAAAGATGATGTGTAAAAAGAAGGATGAATTCCGATATCACTAAACGATTTTATCTCCTGAACCAATTTCTTCATTTGCTGATTTTGAAAGTGAAGATTTCGATCATGTGCTGATTTATCAGCCAATAAAAAAAAGAAAATGGATGATAATTGATTGTTAATAATCATTCGCTTCAGTTCATCATAGACATCCCAGGGATCGTTCTTTGATTGTGAAAGCGTTTGAATCCTTCCTTTTAAATTTTGAAGATGAAAACAGAGTAAATCTTTTATTGAAGAACCGATCGTTCTTCCGAAACTTCTTCCTTTAAATTTAAATGCTACATCTATATCATAAGTAACAATGGCTTTAAAAGCCGAAACTTTAAACTCAAGTTTTTTAAATTTATTTTTTAATGCTTTTGCAAAAATCCCTATCCAAATATTCACGACCGGCTTTTGCAAAAAATCATTTTGAAAAGCAAGACTGTCGCAGGCTTTAAATCGCCCGAATTCATCGGCAACGAAAGGAAGGTATTCTTCATAACGGCTCAGCATATAAAATACTGCCGCGAAAATATCGAACCCCAAATCATCATACTGAGACGGAAACAAAACTTTTACCTTCCCCTTTTCTACAACTTTTACATCCTGCTTTTTAATTTCGTTTTCCCACAAAATCTCAGTTGCTTTTATAAAAAATTCTGCAGCTACTCTTTCATTAGAATAATTTATTTTTTCTTCTTGATATATTTCAAATTTATTTCTGTCATTTGTTATTCGAAATTCAATTCCAAATTCCTGGATAAAAATTAAATCAAAAACATATTTACATCTTGTCGAATTTTTTGGCAAATAAATAAGTAACATAAATATTAGAAATCTTCAGTTAAGCCTGACGGCATTTACATTAAAGTAAAGTTGATTTATTTTGCTTACTACACAAAACAGTTTCAAGAAAAACCTTTTTAACAAATAACTTTGAACAAAGGAAAATAAACATGAAAGACTATTTAAAGCAGCTTTTTGAAAAACAGAACTATGACGAAAACAATTTCTTTCTTATTGCAGGACCATGTGTGGTGGAAAGTGAAGAATTGATTTTTGAAGTGGCAGAAAGAGTTGCCGGCATTTGCAAAAAATTAAACATCGCTTACTTATTTAAATCTTCCTACCGAAAGGCAAACCGGACAAGCGCTTCATCATTTACAGGACTTGGTGATGAAGAAGCGTTACAAATGCTCGAAAAAGTTGGAAAAAAATTTTCACTTCCAACTGTTACAGATATCCACGCACATGAAGAAGCGTCAATGGCAGCCAAGTATGTTGATGTGTTGCAAATACCAGCTTTTCTTTGCAGGCAGACCGATCTTTTGGTGGCAGCGGCGGAAACCGGAAAGATTGTTAACGTAAAGAAAGGGCAGTTTGTAAATGGAGAGTCGATGAAATTTGCGATTGAAAAAATTGAAAAAGCCGGTAACAAAAAGGCAATGCTTACTGAAAGAGGAAACACTTTCGGATATAATGACCTGGTAGTTGATTACAGAAATATTCCGATCATGAAAAATCGTGGAGTTCCGGTCATTATGGATTGTACTCATAGTCTGCAACAGCCCAATCAAAGTAGCGGAGTAACCGGTGGCAATCCTGAAATGATAGAGACAATTGCTAAAGCTGCCATTGCCGTAGGCGCTGACGGTTTATTTATAGAAACTCATCCGAATCCTGGTGTGGCAAAAAGTGATGGGGCAAATATGCTAAGGCTGGAACTTCTCGAAGAACTTCTTACTAAATTGAACAAAATCAGGAAAGCAATTTAGAGCAAAGTGCAAAAAAAATCTTAGAAATTTGTGAGTTTACTGATAACTGCTAAATAAAAAGGGGCCGGATAAAAATCCACCCCTGTTATAATCCAATATCCTATGAAAAACCGAGTTTAAACTACTTTCGCAGTTTGTAATATGTTGAAGCTTTCGCTAATTAACTATCTATTAGATTCCGTTATTCGACCCATCTACTCGTTAGACCGCTTTCGACCTTAAAACGTTGCATTGGTTTAATTTATTTTTCAAAAGAAAAATAAAAAAAGGGGCCGGATGGAAATCCACCCCTGTTATAATCCAATATCCTATGAAAAACCGAGTTTAAACTACTTTCGCAGTTCTTTATATCTTCGAAATGGCTTTCACCACTTTGCTTTAAAATTTGCAGAATATTCATTGAAATTCTGAGTTTTATAAAATCCTTCTCCGAAATACTTAAGAATCACTTCTATTTCTTTTGGCTCCATAAATCCCGGTATCGCTGCCGGAACTTGTTGTTTTTCGGGAAAAATAACCGTGTTCGGAAAAGCCAATTGACCTTGGGTGGCATATAACGCAAAATCATTCACTTTATTTGCCTCATCATAACTATAACTTTTGTCGTTCCAAATAACCGGATCTTTCGTTTCCGCATTTAGCCTCGCTGCATAAAAATGCTGATTTATATAGTCGATGACTTTGGAATTATTATATGTCTTTTTATCCATTACTTTACACCAGTAACACCAGTTGGTATAAATATCAATCAGCACCGGTTTAGGTTCAGCCTGCATTTTCGCGTTCAACTGATCCATAGTTAACCAATTTATTTTTTCTTTTTCAGTTGGTTTAACTTTGGCAAATGAAAAAACAAATAAGCACGCGATAAAAGCTAAAACCACTTTTTTTTCCATGTGTATTAAACGAGCTTTATTAATTTTTATTTGATTTACTATAAAAAAAATTTAAACCGTTAATCTTTAATCTTAATGAATAAAATAATCGTTGCGATATCAGGAGCCAGTGGTTCTATTTATGCAAAATTATTGTTAGATAAGCTCACTGTAATTAAATCACAGTGGTCGGATTTAAATATAGTTATCACAGATAATGCCAAAATTGTGTGGCAAACAGAACTAGGCAAAAATGATTATAATACTTATGAGGCAACGTATTTTGACAAGAACGATTTTATGGCTCCGTTTGCATCTGGTTCGGCTAACTTCAATATCATGATTATTGTTCCCTGTAGCATGGGAACCCTTGCTCGGATTGCCTCTGGACTTTCTAATGATCTGATTGCGAGAGCAGCCGATGTTATTTTAAAAGAAAGAAGAAAGTTAATTTGTGTTGTGCGGGAAACTCCATATAGTTTGATTCACCTTAGAAACATGGAAAGTATTACACAAGCCGGTGGAATAATTTGCCCTGCTTCACCTTCGTTTTACAGTAAACCTCAAACGTTAGAAGAAGCAGCAGCAACAGTTGTAGACCGTGTAATTCAGCTGGCTGGATTAAAGATTGATTCTTATAGCTGGCCTGAATAAAAAAAGCGCTGCCTGGAAGCGCTTATAAACAAGAATGAAAAAATGATTTTATCGCAAATCCACAACCTCTACATTGGGATATTTTTTTGCGTCAAAAGTAAATAATGAATCAGGAAGATCTGAATTGCTTTTCATTGAGTTTACTGTATAAATATAGCGATCGCCATTTTTTTCAAACACTTTACTGGAAACAATATTCTTGGTGACTTTATCCACATCTACCAAAACCTTAAAAAAAGTTTTCGTTTTGTCTACCGGTGTTAATTCAATTTCCTGCACAGTTTTCTTTCCTTCTTCTTTATCGCCATTTAATTTGTACAAAAAATCTTTATCATAAAAATTGGTAAACATCTTCTGTGGGGTTATTGTATTTGAAGAAGGATCGAATTTAGTGAGCTGAACTTCATTTGTAGATTTGTCGTAAGTCCATATATTGTCACCATCACTATAAATTTCCTGCCCTGAAATATTAACCCTGTATTTTGAACCTTTCATATAAACCACTCCTTTTTTGGTTCCTTCTACTTTTCCACTCGCATTCGTAATGCTTAGAGTAAAATCGGCCGTAACCGTTTTATAGGTTTTGAATTTCGCACTCACCTTATCTAAAATCGCTTTAGCATCCGGATCGCTCACTCCCAACTTATTATTTTGTGAAAAGCCATTTAAGGTAAAAAAAGATAATAAACTAATAAGTAATATTTTCATCATTATAATTTATTTATACAATATATAAAAGGTGTCAAAGATACATTATAGACGTAATTATCACCCTTTGCGTTTAATGAAATGGCAA
>Ga0157371_10001528_pt1 | contig 23817 bp, 17 predicted proteins | sample C45metaG_FD_113462 | JGI IMG/M metagenome (GOLD analysis project Ga0157371, IMG submission 113462) | Corn rhizosphere microbial communities from Kellogg Biological Station, Michigan, USA - C4-5 metaG | ecosystem: Host-associated > Plants > Roots > Rhizosphere > Soil | place: USA: Michigan...
ATCAGGGGTTCACATGCAGGGCACAAAAATTCGACTCTTAACCGGCGGTTTGCTGATGATGGCAGCAGCCAGTTATGTGCAGGCAGATGCGCTCCAGCCAGACCCGGCCTGGCAACAAGGGACCCTGGCGAATGGTTTTCAGTGGCAGTTGTTAGCGACTCCGCAGCGTCCCAGCGATCGTATTGAAATTCGTTTGTCAGTGAATACCGGTTCCCTCACAGAAAGCACCCAGCAGACTGGCTTCAGCCACTTTATTCCTCGACTGGCGCTCACCCAGAGCGGCAGTTTGCAGGCGGTACAGGTGCGTTCGCTCTGGCAACAGGCCATCGACCCGAAACGTCCTCTGCCCCCTGCGGTTGTGTCATACGACTACACCATGTTCAACCTGAGTCTGCCAAATAACCGCAACGACCTGCTGAAAGAAGCGCTGACCTATCTCTCCGACGCCACCGGTAACCTGTCGGTGACGCCGGAAACCGTCAACTATGCGCTGAGTAACAGTGACATGGTGGCGACCTGGCCTGTCGATACCAAAGAGGGCTGGTGGCGCTACCGCCTGAAAGGGTCAACGCTGCTCGGTCACGATCCGGCAGAGCCGCTGAAGCAGCCTGTGGATGCCGAGCAGGTCAAATCGTTCTACCAGAAATGGTATACCCCGGATGCGATGACCCTGATCGTGGTCGGCAATGTGGATAGCCGTGCGGTCGTCGAGCAAATCAACAAAGTATTTGGTGAGCTTAAAGGCAAGCGTGAAACGCCTGCGCCCGTACCGACCCTTTCGCCGCTGCGTCCTGAGTCTGTCAGCATCATGACGGACACCGTACGTCAGGATCGTCTCTCTATGATGTGGGACACCGCCTGGCAGCCTATTCGTGAATCCGCCGCGCTGCTGCGCTACTGGCGTGCAGACCTGGCGCGTGAAGCGCTGTTCTGGCACGTTCAGCAAACGCTGAGTAAAAACAACGTGAAGAATATTGGTCTGGGCTTTGACTGCCGGGTGTTGTTCCAGCGTGCGCAGTGCGCCATTAACGTTGAATCGCCGGGCGATAAGCTGAATACGAACCTGGGCGTGGTGGCGAAAGAGCTGGCAAAAGTGCGTAAAGAGGGGCTCTCTGAAGAGGAGTTCAACGCGCTGGTCGCGCAGAAATCACTTGAGCTGCAGAAACTGTTTGCCACCTATGCTCGCGCCGATACCGATATCCTGATTAGCCAGCGTATTCGCTCCCTGCAAAACCAGGTGGTCGATATCGCGCCGGAGCAGTATCAAAAGCTGCGCCAGGATTTCCTCAGCGGTCTGACCGTAGAGATGTTAAATCAGGATTTACGTCAGCAGTTATCGCAGGATATGGCGTTGATTCTGCTGCAGCCGCAAGGCGAGCCGGAATATAACATGAAGGAACTGAAAGCGACCTGGGATGCGATCATGACGCCTGAAGCGCAGCCTGCACAGGCTGCATCGGCGGATGATTTGCACCAGGATGCGAGCGATATTCCGCAGGGGCAGTAAGACCCTGGTTCTTTGTTCCCTCTCCCTGTGGGAGAGGGTTAGGGTGAGGGCATCAGCCCGCACCTTATTTAAACAGGCATTGCCTCACGTGGAATAATCGCCCCGCGATACTGAATCACGGTACTCGCCGTTAGGTGACCACGCTGTGCTGCCGCTTCAGGTGTCCCGCCCGTCAGGCGTACCGCCAGATACCCCGCGCTGAAAGAATCTCCCGCCGCCGTCGTATCAATCACTTTCTCTTTCGCCAGTTTCACCGCAGGTACCTCAACCACCGCTTCGCCCGCGATGGCCACCAGGCATGAATCCGCACCGCGTTTAATCACCACTTCGCTCACGCCAGCAGCCTGAGTGCGTGAGATAACCTCATCCACGGGCTTCTCACCCCACAGGGCGTCTTCATCATCCAGGGTCAGAAATGCGATGTCGGTGCATTCCAGCATCTGCTGATAAACCTGCTGCGTCTCTTCGCGGCTGGCCCACAGGCGAGGGCGATAGTTATTATCGAAGATCACCTTGCCGCCGTTGGCGCGGCATTCGCGCAGCAGAGACAGCAGCTTTTCCCGGCTTTCCGTGCTCAGGATCGCCAGGCTGATCCCGCTCAGATAGAGGTAGTCAAAGGTGGCCAGCTCTTCGCAAATGGCGGCGGCGGCATCGCTTTCCAGCCAGAATTTGGCGGCGGCTTCGTTACGCCAGTAGTAGAAGGTGCGCTCGCCGGTGCTGTCAGTTTCGATGTAGTACAGACCCGGCAGGCGGTTTTCCATACGCTGGATAAGGGAGGTGTGAACATTCTCGCTCTGCCAGGACGCCAGCATCTGCTCGCTGAAGCTGTCCGTCCCAAGCGCAGTAACGTAGTTCACGCTCAGTGCGTCAGGAGCAACCTGACGGGCAATATAAACAGATGTGTTTAATGTATCGCCACCAAAACCGCGGCTGACTTCCTCGCCTTTTTGGGACAGCTCAATCATGCATTCGCCAATCACGGCAATTTTTTTGGACATAGTCGTGAACCTGAACAGAGTAATTTACGGTAGTGTGCGTTGAGTGGATTTTGTGGTCAACCATATTAAAACGACGTTCCAATATTTTTTTTGAGCCAGCGCGTGTTCCTGCAAATTTCTGTCATCTTAATTTCATTTTCCCGGCTAATTGAACATAAAGTTCTCAATTAGCGCGCCGATAACCCAGTGACGAGTCCAAAAAGGTCATCCCATACAACAGGACATCTGAAATGAAGTCAGAGCAGGTTATCCAGCGGCTGAACACTACGCCAGAGGCAAGTATTGAGAACTTGCAGGAGCATCGCTACTGGCTGCAATGTGATCGAGCGTACACCTATCAACCCATCTATCGCACCGATGGTCGGCTGATGGCGATTGAGATTTTAACGGTCGTTACACACCCATCGAATCCTTCACAGCGCATTGCGCCTGACCGCTATTTTGCGGAGGTGGCGGTTCGCCAGCGCCTGGATGTGCTGGAAGAACAACTCCGGATGCTGGCAACGAAGCAGGCATTTTTCGCCCGGCACGATATCCTTGCGTCGGTCAATGTAGACGGTCCAACTCTGCTGGCATTGCGCCAGAACGAGAAATTGCAGGCGCTGATTGCCTCCCTGCCCTGGATGCGCTTTGAACTGGTGGAGCATGTCCGCCTGCCGCAGGACTCCTCATTTGCCTCCATGTGCGAGTTTGGCCCGCTGTGGCTGGATGACTTCGGCACCGGCATGGCGAACTTCTCGGCCCTTAGCGAAGTTCGTTACGACTACATCAAAGTGGCCCGCGACCTCTTTATCATGCTGCGCCAGACGCAGGAAGGTCGAAACCAGTTCACGCTGCTGCTGCAGCTGATGAATCGCTATTGCCAGGGCGTGATTGTTGAAGGCGTTGAAACGCTCGAAGAGTGGCGTGATGTGCAAAACTCTCCTGCCGCCGCTGCGCAGGGCTACTTCCTCTCTCGCCCGGTGCCGATGGATACGCTCGAAACGGTGATAACGACGCTCTAAACTGCCCGCTTCCCTTTGTCTGGACTATAGTTTTACAGGACAGGCCATCAGGAAAGGGGACAAAAATGACAAAGACAACCAGGGTTATCGCCTGGATCTCAGGGATTTTCTTGTTGTTGATCGCGGTCACCATCATCATTATTGCGACATTCGACTGGAACCGTCTTAAGCCGACCATCAACCAGAAAGTCTCAACTGAGCTGAACCGACCCTTTGCCATACGCGGCGATCTGGGTGTGGTATGGGAACGGCAGAAAGAGGAGACCGGCTGGCGAAGCTGGGTGCCCTGGCCGCACGTTCACGCCGATGACATTATTCTTGGCAACCCGCCGGACATCCCTGACGTGACAATGGTTCATCTGCCGCGCGTTGAAGCCACGCTGGCACCGCTCGCGCTGCTGACCAAAACGGTTTACCTGCCGTGGATCAAACTCCAGCAGCCCGACGCACGCCTGATCCGCCTTTCTGAAAAGAACAACAACTGGACGTTTAACCTTGCCAGCGACGGCGAGAAAGATCCCAATGCGCAGCCCTCTTCGTGGTCATTCCGCCTCGATAACATTCTTTTCGATCGCGGGCGGATCGCCATTGACGATAAGGTCAGCAAAGCCGACGTGGAGATCCTGGTCGATCCGCTCGGCAAGCCGCTGCCGTTTAGCGAAGTCACGGGTAGCAAGGCCAAAAGCGACAGCGCCAAAGCGGGCGATTACGTTTTCGGTCTGACGGCAAAAGGGCGCTACAACGACCAGCCGCTGACCGGGAAAGGGAAAATTGGCGGCATGCTGGCGCTCAGGAGCGAGGGCACACCGTTCCCGGTGCAGGCGGATTTCCGTTCCGGCAACACCCGCGTGGCGTTCGTGGGCACGGTTAACGACCCGATGAACATGGGCGGTGTTGACCTGCAGCTGAAGTTTGCCGGTGATTCGCTGGGTGAGCTGTATGAACTGACCGGCGTGCTGCTGCCGGATACCCCACCGTTTGAAACGGATGGGCATCTGGTGGCAAAAATCGACACCGAGAAATCGTCGGTCTTTGACTACAGGGATTTCAACGGCCGCATTGGCGACAGCGATATTCACGGTTCGCTGACCTACACCACCGGCAAACCGCGTCCGAAACTGGAAGGGGATGTGGAATCCCGTCAGCTGCGCCTGGCCGATCTCGGCCCGCTGATCGGCGTGGATTCCGGCAAAGGCACCAAATCAAAAGAGGTGAAAAAGGACATCCAGCCTGCGGGAAAAGTGCTGCCTTACGATCGCTTTGAGACCGATAAGTGGGACGTGATGGATGCGGACGTCCGCTTCAAAGGGCGCAAAATTGAGCATGGCAGCACGCTGCCGTTGAGCGATCTCTCGACGCATATCATCCTGAAAAACGCCGATCTGCGCCTGCAGCCTTTGAAGTTTGGCATGGCGGGCGGAACGATTTCCTCGAACATTCATCTGGAAGGCGACAAAAAGCCGATGCAGGGACGGGCTGAGATTCAGGCGCGCAGGCTTAAGCTAAAAGAGCTGATGCCTGACGTCGAACTGATGCAGAAAACCCTCGGTGAGATGAATGGCGATGCCGACATTCGCGGCGTGGGCAACTCCGTGGCGGCGCTGCTGGGCAGCGGTAATGGTAACCTGAAACTGCTGATGAACGACGGGCTGATCAGCCGCAACCTGATGGAAATTCTGGGGCTTAACGTCGGAAACTTTATCATCGGCCAGATTTTCGGCGACGATGAAGTCCGTGTAAACTGCGCGGCGGCAAACGTGGATCTGGTCAACGGCGTGGCGCGCCCGCAGATCTTCGCCTTCGATACGGAGAACGCGGTGATCAACGTGACCGGGACGGCCAGTATGGCCTCTGAGCAACTTGATCTCACCATCGACCCGGAAAGTAAGGGGATACGTATCATCACCCTGCGCTCGCCGCTCTACGTGCGCGGCACCTTCAAAAATCCGCAGGCGGGCGTGAAGCCCGGGCCGCTGATTGCGCGCGGTGCGGTAGCGGCAGCGCTTGCCACGCTGGTGACGCCCGCTGCGGCGCTGCTGGCGCTGATTTCGCCGTCAGAAGGGGATGCCAATCAGTGCCGGAACATTTTGTCGCAGATGAAGAAGTAGCCCCCTTTCTCCCTCTCCCTGTGGGAGAGGGCCGGGGTGAGGGCATCAGGCCGCAGTGTATTACAGAGCCTGATGCTTAGTCTCGTGCGTCAGCAGCAGCGCAATCAGCGTCAGTGCTGCCATGGCCGCCAGATAGACGCCCACGTAGAACAGACCATAGTTCGCCTGCAGCCAGGTAGCAATATACGGCGCAACGGACGCGCCCAGAATAGAGGCAACGTTGTAGGAGAACGACGCGCCTGTATAACGCACTTCCGTCGGGAACAGCTCCGGCAGCAGCGCACCCATCGGGCCGAAGGTCAGGCCCATCAGGCTCAGGCCAATCAGCAGATACGCCATCACCAGTGCAGGGCTACCAGAACCCAACAGCGGCGGGAAGACGAACAGCGCGAACAGAATAATCAGCGTGGTGATCACAATCATGCTTGAGCGGCGACCAAACTTATCCGCCAGCAGACCCGCAATCGGCACCATCACGCCAAAGCCAATCACCGCCATCATCAGCATCCACAGCACTTCGTTACGCGGCAGACCCAGACCCACCGGCGCGGCGGCGGTGCTGTACGTCATTGAGTAGACGGTCATGATGTAGAACAGCGTATACGTCGCCAGCATGATAAAGGTGCCCAGCACGGTCACGCGGACGTGTTTGGTCAACAGCGTTCCCAGCGGTACTTTTACCTGTTTTTTCGCTGCCGCGACTTTGGCAAAGACCGGCGTTTCGTGCAGAGAGACGCGCACATACAGACCAATCAGCACCAGTACGGCAGAGAAGACAAACGGAATACGCCAGCCCCAGCTCATGAACTGTTCATCCGTCAGCAGCCAGGAGAGCAGCAGGAAGGTGCCGTTCGCGAAGAAGAAGCCAATCGGTGCGCCCAGTTGCGGAAATGAGCCATACAGCGCACGCTTGCGCGCCGGGGCGTTCTCGGTGGCCAGCAGCGCCGCGCCACCCCATTCACCGCCCAGGCCCAAACCCTGACCAAAACGCGCCAGCGCCAGCAGAACCGGTGCCAGAATGCCGATGGTTTCGTAAGTGGGCAGCAGACCGATGGCCACGGTCGAAATCCCCATCGTCAGCAGCGACGCCACAAGCGTCACTTTGCGGCCAACGCGATCGCCAAAGTGACCAAAGACCGCTGAACCAATTGGACGCGCCACGAAGGCGATAGCAAAGGTTGCCAGAGACTGTAGCGTTGCCGCCGTCGGGTCGCCCTGCGGGAAGAAAATATGCGGGAAGACGATAACCGCTGCGGTGGCATAAATATAAAAGTCGAAGAACTCAATGGCGGTGCCAATCAGCGATGCGACGACAACTTTGTTACGCGAGTTGACCGGAACGTTTTCCGCCCCTTCGTTAAGTGTTGTGGCTGTTGCTTGCATAATATTTTCTTATTTTTGGACGAACGAAAGGCCATATTACGCATAGCAAAAGCGACATTTCAATCTGTTACAAAGTCGCGAGGCGGTGAAAAAAGAAACAAAAAGCGGATAATTTTCAGACCAGCGAAATACCTTCCATGAAATGCTTCACACTTTTCAAATATTAGTGATTAAAACTGGTTTTTGGTTAAATAAAAGTTACGGTCTGGATTTATATGCTGAAATGATTGGTCGGGCTGAAATATCAGCCCGACAGGGGGCTTAGCGGTGGGTTTTTCCCGGCATGCGCGGGTCATCTTTATACTCGGCAGTGGCGATCCACGCCGCGCAGAACAACGTCAGGCGAGCGAAGAAATAGAAGAACGCCATCAGCCCCAGTACGGAGCCAAACGCCGCGCCGGACGGGGATTTCACCAGCGACGGCAGGGTGTAGGTCATTACGATTTTGATCACCTCAAAGCCAATCGCCGCAATGAGCGTCCCGCGAATGAGCGCTTTCTTACGCGGACGATGGCGCGGCAGGCGCCAGAAGATCCAGAAGAACAGCAGGTAGTTGGCAAAGATGGAGATGGCCAGGCCAATCCCGCGCCATGCGGGCTTCAGCCATTCGATGTAATCGAGATAGAGCGCGGAGATGATCATCTGCTGCGCCGAGCCTGCAACGGAAGTGATGGAAAGCGTCACGATCAGCGCCACGAGCAGACCAATCAGCGAGACAAAATCACGAAAATACTTAACCCAAATCTTCTCCTGATCCTGCGGCGTGCGCTCCCACACGTCGCGCGACTGGGCGCGAATGGCTTCACGCAGGTTGCCCATCCAGTTAATGCCGGAATAGAGGGCAATCAGTAAACCGACGATACCGACGGTAGTACGCTGCTGTACGGCGGTATTGATGGTGCTTTTCAGCGTGGAGGCGAGCGTTGGGTCGCTGACGTTAATCAGGATCTTATTGAAAATGTCCTGCAGCAGCGTCGGGTGTGACGCCAGCACAAAACCGGCGGCAGCAAACGACACCATCAGGATCGGGATCATCGATAAGAAAGAAAAGTAAGTAATGGCCGCCCCAAACTGATTGCCCATGCGGTCGTTAAACCGTTCTGCGGCGCGTATCAGGTGCGCAATCATGGGAAGCTGCTGGATCTTTTCTGCCATGCTGGTCACCGTGCCCAGCGCTTTGCTGGCTGTTCCCGGCGCTGCGGGCGCTTCAGGCTCGGTTTCCATCTTTTTGATGGGTTCATACTCTAAATGTTGAGTCGGTCGTTGCGGATTGTTTTCCGGCGTCACGCGCATTTTCCTTTTCGTTGAGCTGGATGTGTTTTTGAATTATAGCTTGCGACTAGTCTACGTAAGCTTTCGTGAGTTCAGTTAGCCACTCCATAAACAGATGCACCCGGCGGGAGAGGTTGCGGCGGTGAGGATAAATCAGCGAAACGGGCATCGGTTCGGCCCGGTACTGCGGGAGGATCTCAACCAGTTTCTTCGCGCGCAGTAAATCACGCACCCCAACCCGAGGAACCTGAATAATGCCTAACCCCGCAAGGCAGGCGGCCTGGTAGGTCTCCGTGCTGTTGACCGTTAATACACCGCCCGTCTTGACCCACTGCGTCGTGCTGCCGTTATTAAACTCAAAGCCCTGCGGGCGCGTGCCCAGCGTGGCGGCGTAGTGGATCACGGCATGCGAAGCCAGATCGTCCAGCGTCTCGGGATAGCCGAAGCGCGTCAGATACGCCGGGCTGGCGCAGTTGATGACGGACAGCTTGCCCAGCGGTCGGGCAATCAGTCCCGAATCCTTCAGCGTGCCCACGCGCACCACGCAGTCAAACCCTTCGCGAATCACGTCCACCAGACGGTCGCTGCTGCTGAGTTCCAGTTCGATGCCGGGATACTGTTGCAGAAAGGCGGGCAGTCTGGGGATGACTAAATTTCGTGCAACGCTGACGGGCATATCGACACGCAGCCGTCCGCTGATGCTGGAAGGGTCATGAAGGAACATGCTGTCCAGTTCGTCGAGGTTTGCCAGCAGATCTTTTGTGCGTTCGTAATAGACCATCCCATCCTGCGTCAGGCTGACGCGACGGGTGGTACGGTGCAATAGCTGGGTGCCCAGCTGGTTTTCCAGCGCCTGGATTTGCCGCGAAACGCTGCCCTTTGGCAGGCTCAGCGTCTCCGCCGCGCGGGAAAAACTCTCCAGTTCTGCGACACGGATGAACAATTGCATTGCGTGAATTTTATCCATAGGCGGCGCTCATTGTTGTTATTCATGAAACAGTGAAGCGTTATCCACTGTCTTTATTGATTTTCTATCACCTAATAAGCTCTTTCTCAATCTCCATAACAGCCGAAACGAGGTTTCTCATGAGTGAACGTATTGCATTAGTGACAGGTGGTAGCCGTGGCCTGGGTAAAAACGCGGTTTTGAAGCTGGCGGCAGAAGGGACGGGGATCATCCTGACTTATAACAGCAGCGAGCGGGAAGCGCAGAACGTCGTGCGTGAAATTGAGCAAAAAGGGGTTAAGGCGGTGGCATTACAGCTTAACGTCGGCGAAATCGCCACTTTCGGTGACTTTGCTAAAAAAGTGCAGGAAAGCCTGAAGACGGTCTGGCAACGTGACACCTTTGATTATTTATTAAACAACGCGGGCACGGGTTTATATGCACCCTATACCGAGACGACGGAAGCCCAGTTTGATGACGCCATGAACATCCACTTTAAAGGACCGTTCTTCCTGACTCAGATCCTGCTGCCTCTGATAAAGGACGGTGGGCGTATTCTGAACGTCTCCAGTGGTCTGGCCCGTTTCACCCAGCCGGGCTCGGGTACCTATGCGGCGATGAAAGGGGCGATGGAAGTGCTGACCCGCTATCAGGCGAAAGAGCTGGGCGCTCGCGGGATCGCCGTCAACATTATCGCCCCCGGCGCGATTGAAACCGACTTTGGCGGCGGACGCGTGCGTGACAACGCCGAGCTTAATCAACTGCTGGCGTCGCAGACGGCGCTGGGGCGTGTGGGCCTGCCGGACGACATTGGCAATGCCATTGCCGCCCTGCTTAGCGACAAACTGGGCTGGATGAACGCGCAACGTATTGAAGTATCAGGCGGTATGTTCCTCTAAGCCGCACGCTTAAGGGGAGGGAACCTCTTAAGGAAATCCTTAAGACAAATGTGTCCAGATACGGGTAGATATAAAGAAAACGGGTGGATTTGTAACCTCTCCATTCATTGAGTTTTTTCTCAAATAATGCCTCTGTAGAATCCCCCCTCGCTATTCTCAGAGGGAGAAAAACGATGCGAGTAATCATGTTTGACAGGCAGTCGATATTTATTCATGGAGCGATACACAGTCTGCAAAAGTTAATTCCGGAAATAGATATGACGGGGACCAGTCAGGCTGATGAATTATGGGCGCAGTTGTCCGCGTCACCCGCCGCTATCGTGATGATTGACGGGGATTTAATTCAGAAAGAGGGCATCGCTTTCCTGGAGGAAATCATACATCGCTTCCCGGCACTCCGCGTGGTGATGGTTCTGGCGAGAAAAGAGACCAGATGGGGCGAGCAGATGATGCAGCGAAACGTGATGGCGATTATTCCCCGCAATGCGAACCCGGAACGATTCGCCGCCGTGCTGGATTCTGTGTCCAGAGGGATGATCTGTTTTCCCGGGGAGTGGCTCAGGCAGCAGGCTTCGCAGGAGGCATTATTAACGCTAAGCGAGCGTCAGCGTGAAGTGTTGAAACGCCTGGCCGCCGGGGAGTCAAATAAGGAAATTAGCCGCAGCCTGAATATCAGCGCGGCAACGGTAAAAGCCCATCTGGAAGCGCTTTTCCGTCGGCTGGATGTCAAAAACAGAACGCAGGCGGCCATGTACTACACCCGCTCAACGGCCTGAAGCCATGCTTTTACCTGCGTCGGTATTTCACCGAAGCTGAATATCATTAATATCAGCGCGTCATGCTGCTGTTGGGTTAAGGGGATCGTCACATTTTCCCGCAGCAGCGCCTCGCATAATTGCAAATCGCCGTGGAGCAAATATTCTGCCTCGATGGGGGTGATAAGACGGCGAAAATCTTCCCGCGGGTGGATGACGTGACCATATCCGATAACCCATATTCCGTTTATGTCACGATATTTCTCCAGGGAAAGCCCCTGATTTTTTTTAATTAACGCAATCGCAGCAGACGATATCTTTAGCGTAGAACCTGGCATATTCGTTTCCTCTTAATGGCAACACTGTAGAGGAAACGACGCGGGAGAAATATCCGCCAAATGGCTATTGCTCAGGGATTATTATTCAGGTATTCATGCTTCAATAAGCCAAATAGCCAGTCATTTTGCCACTGACCGCCAAGGTAATAATTCTCGCGCAGTTCGCCTTCCAGTTGAAAACCTGTTTTTTCCAGTACACGCTTTGACGCAATATTTCCCACCGTGACGGTGGCGGTAAGCCGACGAATACCGCCCTGAAGAAAGGCATAATCGCAAAGCGCCCGCAGCGATTCGAAGCCGTAACCTTTCCCGTGTGCCGCAGGGGCGAAAAGGAATCCGACTTCGGCACAATCTTCTTCCCGATGAATGTAACCCGTGACGCCCAGCGGAGCCTGTGAGGCCGTATCACGCACGGTGAGGCAAAGCCAGTGCGCGCTGCCCGGCGACCATGGGACGAGACGAGAATCGAACGCTGCGCGGATCTCTGCCAGAGGGCGGTTTTCCGCCACAAAGCGCATGACGTTGGGATCGTGCTGTAGCGCGAGAAAAAATGGCCAGTCCTGCTCATGCAGCGGTGAGCAGGTGAGACGCGCGGTCGTTAATACGGGCATTCAGATTCTCCTGAAACATTTTAAATGATTATAAGGTTGTCACTTTATTTCAACAGAAAGTCAGGTATGTTTAACGTCGTATAAATAAAAGAAAAAAAGGCTGTTTCATGCCTGGCCCAGGCGTTTTCATTGTCTCTGAAGGAATACAATGACTCTCAGCACATCACACCCCATTCGCGAACAGTTTGAACACTGTCTTGCGGTTATTCGTCAGGCGTCAGTCGAAATTCTGCTCCTGCTGAATGTACATGCTTCTGAAGGAAAAGATCCACGCTGGTTTCTGGAACAGCTGGACAGTGCCCGCTTAGGTCTGGGGGGATGGACTGCTGTTGCGAAGCAACTCAACCTGAACGACGCTGAAATGTCGACATTTACGCTACAGCTGCGCCTGCTGCAGCAGCGCGTGCCTCAGTATGAAAGCGGGCAGGATGTCACTGAAAATCAGCTGATTGCGGCGATGCGGTTTGTGACGACTCTGGAGCATCTTCGTCTCCAGCAGCCTCTTCTGACTTACAACACTGAGCTGGCGCACGGTAGCGAAATCCAACAGCAGCAGGCGCATAAGCAGGTGCGTGCTATCGAATTGATGATGAAGGGGCTGATCCAACAGGCGTGGCCCGATCAGGTACGGCTCAATAACCATCTCAAGACCCTGTTTAATGCCGATCGCGTTCGTCGCTGGCTGAAGCTGGGTGACATTAACGATGTGTTGAGCGGCATGATGTTCAGTGAGCTGGCGCAGCTGCTGGTGGATAAAAAAGAATTTAGCCGTTACTACGCGTCACTGTTTAGCGATCCTGCCATGCTGACGCTGCTGGTGGAGCCGCGCATCACCCTGCAAACCTTCCTTGATGACATCCGACAAATCCGCAACAGCATTACCGTGCAGCGGGCATTAAGTTCCGCGCAAATCCTGCTGCTCGATCGCTACTATACGCAAGTCACCCGACCCGTTCAGCGCGCGTTTGAAGAGGGAAGAACGCGCGTCAATCCGGCGGGATTACTGGCCGTGGATGCCAGCGAACTGCATACATTCTGGGAAAAGGCGCAGAAAATGGACCGGGTCACGGGTGGCGATCTGTTCGAGGTGCGTGACAGCATTGAAAAGCCCACCCAGCGTGCGCCGCGAACGCCTGAACAGCGCGAGCAGCTCATTTCCGGCGTGCTGTGGGGCGCGGTTGGCGTCATGGTTATCGCGATTATTGCCGGGGGCGTCTGGCTTGTTACCAGCGGCAAACCGCAGCACGTCGCGGCGAATGCCGCAGCCACGCCTCCAGTAGAGGAGATGCGTGAAACGCCTTCCTCGCGTGAGACGCTGACGCGCATGGGCGTTACCTGGGACGAGAATAATTTCCGTTCAGCCATCAACCGCAATGACACACGCGTGGCGCTGCTTTTCTTGCAGGGTGGCATGGACTGGAAGCTCTCCTGGACGGAAGAGGCGATGTCGTCAGACCATGACGAGGTGCTTGAACTGATGCTGCGCTATCGGCAAAACATGATGGAAGAGAAGCCGTGCCGTCGTTTTATCAACACGCTTAGCCACGCGATGGCGAACGGTGAGTCTCTGACGTCAACGCGTAAAGACTATTTAAAAGCGTTTTGCACCGTACCCGCTGTTGTGAAGCGCCAGCAGCACGACGCGGATATGGCGAAGCGCCGCGCGCAGGCACAGCCGGGCTCTGAAACGAAAAAATGGCAGTCTATTCAGACCGCCATTTATGAGGTGATTCGCTAAATTTTTCCCCTCACCCCAGCCCTCTCCCCAGAGGGGCGAGGGGGAAAGACCGCACTGCGCAGTCCCCGCACCCCACTCAAGGCTCCCCATACAGCCCAATCAGCCGCCGCACTACGCCGTTCGTCCAGCCGAAGCCGTCCTGAAGCGGGTACTCCCCACCCCCACCTTCACGCGGCGTGCTGCTGGCGATGTGGTACTTCTCAATCAGCTTGTGGTGCGTCTTGTAGAAGTGGTTCACCGTGTGCAGCCAGCTCCAGGCGATCTCGTCGCCCAGCGAGTCGTTGCCATACTGCTTGAACCCCTGAATCGCCATCCACTGCAGCGGTGCCCAGCCGTTGGGTTTATCCCACTGCTCGCCGGTTTCGTACTCGGTCGCCAGAATCCCGCCCGGCGTCAGCAGCCGCGCTTTCACCGCATCAGACACGCGTTCAGCTTGCTCATGAGTCGCCATCCCGACATACAGCGGCACGATGCTCGCCGCGGAGAAGAGGGCCATGACTTCGCGGCGCCAGTCGTAATCCCGATAGCAGCCATTCTCTTCATCCCATAGATAGCGGTTCACCGCGGCCCGGCGATCGCTGGCTTTCTGGCGGAACAGGTCAGCCGTCTCTTTATCTCCTTTCGACGCCGAGATATTGGCGATCGCGCTTTCCAGCTTGAACAGGAAGGCGTTCAGGTCGATAGGGATAAACTGGGTGGTGCGAATGCTGGCAAGCCTGCCCGGCTCGCGCAGCCAGCGGGAGGAGTAATCCCAGCCAGACGCCGCCCCGGCGCGTAAATCACGGTAAACCTCATTCGGCGGACGGCCAGAGTGGCGCGCCGTCTCCACGTCCTCGATCCACGATTCGTCGCGCGGCGTGTCGCGGTCATCCCAGTAACGGTTAAGCAGTGAGCCATCCGGCATACGCACAGCGCTGCGGTAGGCCTGGTTAAGCAGCAGCGACTCGGCCCCGTCCATCCAGAAGGCGTGCTCCATCTTCAGGTGTTCAAGATAACGCTTCGCGCCGCGCACCCCGTCCTCCTCGAACAGCTCCACCATCAGGGCAAATACGGGCGGCTGGGAGCGGCTGAGATAGTAGGTACGGTTGCCGTTCGGGATATGGCCGTAGCGTTCAATCAGCCACGCAAAGTTATCCGCCATACACTTCAGCAGATCGTTACGGCCACTCTCCGCCAGCCCCAGCATGGAGAAGTACGAATCCCAGTAGTACGTCTCGCTGAATCGCCCGCCGGGTACGATATACGCCTGCGGCAGCGCCAGCAGGGACGACCAGGGAATATGATCCTGCGGTTCGCGCGTCAGCACGGGCCACAGGTTATCAATGTGCTCTTTCAGGGAAAGACCGGGGTCGGAAACGTATTCCGTCCCGTAGGTTTCCGGCATCCAGAAGTGGTTCTCCACAAAGCGTGCCAGGTCAAAATCACGATGGCGACGCACTTTGCGGTAGCGGATCAGGATATCCAGCGGATCCATCTTCGGCGCGCAGTCGGGGAAGGTTTTGCTGTCGGCAAACAACCTTGATGACTGCACGTGTTCGAACAGCTCAAGGTAGCGATCGGCAGGCGTCAGGGCGTCGGAGGCCGGCAGCCCCTCGATCATTTCCGGTTCCGGCTCCGCCTCAATCATCTCATCCAGTTTCAACTCGCAGGGATCGGTCTCGTAGCGCAGCTCTTCTTCGATCCCGAATTCGATGTTCTCGGTAGCCTGTATCTTCTGGTTGAACATGGTGATAAGGACCTCCGGTTGTGTGTTCTTAAAGACAGGTTTTTCCGGGCGTCCTATAAGCGTAGACACTCGCTTCGGTAGAAGGGTAGGGATATGTGCGGTAGATCACTCTTTTCGGAGCATTCGTTTTGCAACGATTTATGAATGTTAAAAAAATGCCCCTCAGGAGAGGGGCATCAGGATTAACGCATGGTCACACAATACCCATACAATCTGTAAATTTATAATTCTGAAAATTGATAAAAAACAACACATTAATAATCCATATTGTGGTTTTCAGAAAGGTTCTGTTTTCAGAAATCAGCAATGGAAACCACCTCTTTCAGGGCTTTCATACTCATGTCTCAGGGGATTGTAACGCTTCATGTTGCTCATTCAGGTCATATAACAACTGAATTTATATGCTCCAAACAAAGTTTTTCGAAGTAATGGGCTATCTTTCATGATAGTTATCAGGCTCGTCGATGGCTTTGAACTTGAGTAAGCAAGACGGATGTTGGTCGATTCAAATAAGTGCCTTTTTCAATCAATCTATAGAGACCTCCATCATGTTTATGTGTTCAGATAAGGCCACGGTCATTTCATTCGGCGTGAAAAAGTCAATTTTCAACGAATTATATTGTCCAGCATTCGATTATTAACACACTTGATGTTAGCAATGTGCACCTGTTAGCTCATATTCGCGAAAAAAATGTACATTCAATTTTTTCGCTCTGTTCCCAAATCCAGACGTGTTAACTGATGTTTTAGAGCAGAGCTTTTGGGCTTACCTGCCAGTTCTGCCCTTTTTTCGCACATCGCAATTGCACAGAGAATAATCATCAGTTCATCATCTGTGAAAATAGGAACCATCGGCTCCGGCTCTTCAAAAGCATCAACCATTTTAAGCGTATCATTTGCCATGCTTTCTCTGTTTTCTGTAGTAAGCAAAGCCTTCTGAAGTTCAGTGCGTGCTTGTTCTTTCTTCCGGACTTGAGTTTGCTTGCGCAGATCACTGGATTTCTTCTTAGTTTTTTTACCTTCATCTGTGTATTTACGTAAGCGATGAGATGGTCTTCCCCCTCCTTCACGGCAGCACCCATTTGATCCATGATGGATAAATTTCAAGCAACAAAAGTAAGGTGGATACCATGTCTGAAATGAAAATCACCGGCATCGATCTGGCTAAAACTAACTTTTATCTTTTCAGTATCAATGCCTACGGGAAACCAGCCGGAAAGAGCAAGCTTTCGCGCAGCAACTTACTCAACTGGCTGGTTCAACAATACGGCGCTCACTTAACGCCTACGTATTTACTCCCTGCGCTGTGTAAGTTGTTATGTCCATTGGCGGGTTTCAGCGAGATTTTACCTCTTTACAGACACAGTAGAGTGCAAAAGTTACTTTTCTTATACATGTTGATTTGCGGCAGGATACATTCCAGGAGCGCCTAATAAGGTGCCTGCCTTCTCTGATTAATGCGATGATGTCAGAACATGATGGCATAGTGTTTTTTTACATAGACGGTATCTCTGGCATGTCTGCGTCAGGGATGATTTTCAAAACCAGACGGTTCTACATTCAGCGATTAAATTCTCGTTATATTGTGTCGTCTGGTTTTGAGCAGTTCTTCGTTCAGACTTTCGATCGTCTTTTCAAGAACGGATATTCTTTGTAATGCCTCTTGCAGGGCACTCAGTTGCCGGTACTGGTCTGCTGCAATTTGTGCATTAAGCAACTTTAACTCATTGCATTCATCCCGGAACTTACTTTTCAGACGCCCGGCCTCAAGGGCTTTCGCCTTCCAGACCTCAACTCCGGATGTGGCGCTGTGGGGCGCTGCAGACAGGGTTGTTTTTTTCTTATTTTTTTTAATTTTTTCAATTAGTTCTGGATAGTAATATGCGCTGCCATTACTGCCCCCTGCTTCAGTCTCGACGGCTCTAACACTCAGTTTTCTTGACCGGGGGACGCGCCGGGAATCCCCAGTTAAAATTCGTGTCAAAGCTTCTTCAAGTGCGAGGCGTGTATTCTCACTTTTAGTCATGCGTTGTTAATCCCGGGCCTGGCTGGAAAGTGTAAAAATCTACAGAAAAATCAGACATGACTTTCTCTGCTGCCCGAATTTGCGTCATGCAGTGTGTAAACTCAGCCACAGATGCGGAAGGATTGTCGGTGAGATAGCCGATCAGGCTGGCATGCTTTTTCTTCCACCACACCGCCTGTTCTTCATCGATAATACTGCCATGTGAACCGCAGTCTACACAGAATGCCGGATTGACCACGCCCCCCATGTCACAGTCGTAGCCGTTTTTACAATAAGCGTGCAGGGTGCCATGAAGCGTAAGCCTTTTTTCCTTCACCTGCTTTAGCAGGCTTTCCCAGCTTCTGTACACGAGAGGCAGGTCATCGCGCATTTTCATGATGTCTTTACCATGGCTCCCTGAAAGGTTCCCTTTACCGTTAAACCATGACCAGTATTTTTGGGCAATTTGTTCATAACCCGTCGTGTCTATCATCTTTTGCAGTTCAGTATCGATTTCGACATCATGAAGTCTGGAAGGGATACCGCCCTCGCAATACCATTCTGACATCTGCAGATAGAGATGTTTAAACTGTTGTTTAATGGCAATAGCATTTCCTAGTCTGTTTTTTATGGTAAAAAATGCGAGTGTGCGCCTGAACTGGTGAGGCGTAAGCTTCCAGTATTTCCCTGTAAGGACATTTCTTTTGATACGTTCCTGGCTGTTGGGGTTATCACGCAGGCACTGTTCATAGTCTTCCAGAGTAATACGAAGTCCGGCCAGTTGGGAGTAGTTAGCGAGTCGTAAAGTCCAGTTGGAGATCCGTTTTGGTTTCGTGGAACGTTGCCCCTGCGAAAGCCAGAGACTCTGAGCAAGCGCCTTTTCTCTTGCCGTTGTTGCACGCGTCTGAATAAGTGTGCGCAAATGTTCTGTCATTGCTGCCACAAGCTGGATAACCTTTTGTACGATCGGAGCAACAACCCACTCCGTATTTTTTTCTCCCATTTTATGGGTTTTAGCTTTTAAAAAATGAAACGTTCTGCCGCTATAAGTCGCGCTGTAATAACTTTCAGGCGTAAGCTCAAATAGCTCACTTTCACGCATTCCAGAAAAGCCGGCACAGCAGACAAAACAGGCTGAGAGTATGTTTGAGCGGTATTTGTACCACCAGATACCGTTCGCCCTGGGCGGACAATCCGGATAGCCGGAAAGCTGTTGGGCAATGATATCGGTTGCCTTGCGGGGGGCCAGATAGATCGCTTCTTTTGAAAAATAGTGTCTGAATTCAGCGGTGCCGCTGCCTTTATCCAGCCATTTCCAGACCCCGGTACGTATTTTTTCGTTAACAGCTTCCTCACCCGCTTCGTAATTTTCCTGAAGCAATCGTTCGGTTTCTCCAAGCCTTGCTCTGTAAGGCCATGCAGTTTCCACAAGGTTAACGGCATGTTGCAGGAGTGTGTCTGCGAGCCGCTCCGGGATCGCCAGGGTTTGTTCCCGCTCGGCAGCTTCCGGGCGGCACATTTTTTTGCTCAGGCTTGTGGGACTGAAGCTTGCGTCCTGACTGTCATATCCGAGCCAGGGAAATAACCTTCGTGCCTGCTGAACTGCACATAAAATATGCGTCAGTGTCCCCGCGCTTTTCTTCTGGGCTTCAAGATACGAAAGATACCTGGCCCAGTGGAGAGGGTCCCCGAGCACCTGAATGCTGCATAAGCGATGTTCAGCCAGAAACCTGTAGCTCATCTTTAGGCCCGATATGCGTCCAATAATGGTCGACATTTTCGTGGGTGCGCTGTACTGCAGATTCCGGGTGAACATCCATCCGTAGCAGATTAGCTTTATCTCAGACAGCAGGTCCGGGTATGGCCGGAACTCTGAAAAATCAATTTTTCTGTGAGATGCATTTTTGGTGGTGATCATTCGCGAACAGTCCCAGGCGATATCACCAAATCGCGTAATAATATTGCCGAACTCATCCCTGCATATGACAACGTCATCGAGCTGCGTTTGTTGATGCTGGTTGTGCAGCGCGACAACATCAAGGCCTTCAGGATGTTGATGATCTTCGAAATCCTGAGGCAACATTATGGTCAGTGTGCTTTTTCTCATGGCTTCTCCTGGCTCTCCCCCGGCAGAAAGGCTAGTGGTTCCTGCCAGAGTGGATGTGGGCCTTCATCATGGAGTCTGCATGTTGCTTCCCGCAGAATTTTTTTGTCGATACGGTTCAGAATGTTGTCAATGGCTGAAAGAACCGAACCGTAATTCTGGTAAAAATGACGGTGATCCACATGCCGGTAAATGCTGTCTTCAAGACATTCCCTGAAACTCATTAGGCACCAGATATCGACGGGTTCAGCAACGATTACCTGATGAGGGCAGGCAAAGCATTTCATTAAATCTGAACATGCAAATTTCCCCGTGACGAGTAAGCCATGTCTGCGTATCCGCGAAATAAATTTCTCGGCCTGCTCCCCAAACGGGTTTTGGCAGTAACTGCCGTGCGCCTGCTTGATGGGAGGTGCCTGCATTTTAAGCAGACTCTCATAGGTCAGAATATGGACCTCTAATAGCGTTTCTCTGCGGCGTTTAGCCTGTTGAATACTTTCCCCGTATATGGCTTTATCTGCCATAACAGAAACCGCATCCTGGAGCATGGACTGGTTATCAAACTCGTTGCCCTCGGAGTAGTGTCGCCTCACTGTGCGAGGGCTATTTCCCAGAAGTTCTGCGCTCATGGCCGGGCTATGGTGTAGCTGCATGATCTGGCTGCCGGTGGCCCGAAAACGGGATATGACAGGAGACAGTCGGGCCCCCTTATCATCACTCAGGTGAAAATTGTCCTGAAGAAAGTTGTTGAAAACAGTCAGCTCGCCAGCGCTCATTGGAACGGCCTGGCGGTTCCTGAACGTTAGCAGTAATCCGGGCGTGTCTTTTGCAGGCCAGTGTTGTCCTATAAGGTCCGAAACGTTTAACAGCTGATTAAAAAACTCAAGCGAGTATTTAGGGATATTGAGCTGCCCGTGATCGCCAATTCTGAGCGTTATCACCCTGAATGCACGGCGTTTAAAAACGGGCATCTGATACCACTTTTCTCTGGTAGCTTGCGTGGTTTCTGCCGGTCGCTGTATCGCAAGCAATGCCGACGTATTGGCCCATGTGTAATAGGACAGCAGATACGTTGCCGCCGCCATCATTTTGCTGACCGCTCCGTAGATTTTAATGCTTACGCCTTTCCAGACGAATTTCATTGTCGATCTGTTGTTGGTCGCGAAAAGATGTACATTCGGATCCTGCAAAAATTGCCCGGAGAATTGTTTGAATAACGCACGCATAAGCGGCAGCAATTTTTTTAAATCGTTATCACTGTATGCCCTGTGCGGCGTCGCCTGGGATTTACCCAGCGTTGGAATGGCATCGAACCAGTGACCTGGTTTGCCGAGCAAGATAAAGCATTGTTTTACCGCTGAGATAATCAGAGTACAGGTGCTGTTTCGCAGCTCACCTGCTTTATTTCTGCCAAGGATATGCCCGCCAAAGGCAATAACCGACTCATGAGAAAACACAGTCAGTTCGGTCGTATCACAAAACGCAACATATTTTCTGAAATTGCAGAAATGGTAATATTTAGTTGCTTCAGCATAGTCAGCATCCCGGAATGCAATAAACAGCGTTTCTGCGCTAACAGGCCGCAGAACCCTTTCTGAAGAGTCTCGGTGCCTTTTTGAGGGAAATCCCCGAACATTAAAGCAATCAAAATCAGCTGTTTTCAGGGCATGGTCTCCACCACGAAGAAACAGTATCAGGGATGAATCTTGCTCGATGGTCATAGCCGTTATCCCCTGCCACTGGTTTCCGACACCCGACTCATGACAGAGTCCAGTACCGAAAATGCAAACTTAAGCGTTTCATTCACCTTCAGAAAGCGAATGTATTTAAATGTTGTGCTTTCGTTCCGGTGCCCCATCCAGCCCATCAGACAATCCAGTGCTTCACCCTCCGACACACCAATGTCAAGCAAATTATGTAACCGGTAGGTTGCATACGTACTGCGTAAATCATGAAACCGATAACGAAACCCGGGATCTATCTGGCGCAGTGTATTACGAAAAGCCACCCATCTGGCATTAAGCACCTCAGGTCTGACAGGGTTACCCTGCTGACTGATAAAAAGAGGTTCGAATTGGGGAAGTGCATCCTGGTCAGTGGCTCCAGTCCGGAGGGCATCAGACATTCTCTCAGGTCCAGTCTGCATATGAGTTAACCATCGGCAGACTCTTTTTTCCCGCCTCTCTGACAGAGCGTAAAGATTTAACAGATTCAGGAGTGTTAAAGAGACTTCGATTGTGCGTGTCTTACCATATTTGGTCTCAACACCATTTCGGGGGCCTATGGTAACGTGATATCGGGATTTCAGTTCACTGGTCGGCCAGGCCTCTCGTAAGGCGTTGACGGTAAAAGTGCAGGCTTCTCTCAGTCGAAGTCCGCATTCACATGCCAGCAACGACATTAATATGAATTCCTTTGACTGGCCATTAAGATGGGCGGTTAATAAACCCTGGTGTTCTAAGGACAGCGGGGTCAGAGAAGGTAAAGCAGAAGGACTATGTCTGGGAACACGGATACGTAGATCGCTTGTTTGTACCAGTATCCGGGGGCGAAGATGTGCCAGCATGTCATTATTCTGGCGGGCAACAAATTCCAGCTTAAACGGGGCTTCTCTTGCATCAGAGATAACGAGGTGATGATGCTCTATTGCCCACGTATAAAAACGTACCACCTGAAGCATACAACTGCTGGCGGTTGATAAAGCCATTCTGCCTTCTCTTGCGGAGGCCAGCAAATCTTCTGATCTGAATCGATAGGTGGGTTTCAGACTGTTTACGGGGGAGAAATGGTTCCATTGCAAATGTTCACGCTCAAGAAATTTCCAGTAGCGTAAAAGTGCTTTTGCCGCCGTGTTGATATCAATGAGCCTGTTTACGGTCTTTAGCTCAAGAAGCCAGTGATTGACGACTGCGACAAAATGACCAGATTTATCATACAGTGCTGGAAGCCCCTCAGGACATTGAGCCCCACCGCTGTACTCAACAGACCTTTTAATGAGGTTGGGGGTTGCTCCAAACGTTACGCCAGTGGAATGTATTATTCTGGCCATATCATCTCTCCGGGAACAGTTGACTGAGTCAATGTAACGCCTTTCAAAAAGTAAAATTTAGCGACATGTCTGATAAATCGAATCCGGCGGCGCTCAACATTATATAGAATTGTTGTTTACTGGTGTAGATCGCGAGATCCCATATTACGAAGAAAAGATGCAGACATCTATTCTTGAAGTGGGCTACGCAGCATTTAATTCAGATGTGCCTCCAGTCAGTGAATTTTAATTGTAAAATATAAAATATTTTTAGAAAACCACTGCGGGATTCAAGTTGCTTTAACCATAGCCCCAGCTTGTCATCACGTTTATTTACGCATCGCATTACTGACCGCTAACCATGAATCATGAGCCTTCTCAGACTCCGTTTGCCATTTTTCGTAACAGAAGATAGCCGCAGTTTTCCACCATGACTGCGCTGACGATGACCCAGGCCAGACTGTATGAACGTCTTCCCGTTTGCAATGCTTGCGTTGTTTTGACATTGGTGAGTATTACAGCTCTGTATCCGACCCTGCTCATTATGAATTCATCACCTCCTCCTGCATTTTTCCTTTCGAATAGACGTCAGTAAGCTGAATATGAGATTTTTACAATTTAAAGGCTGTATTCTCGCACTAACACCTTATAAGTTGTTAAATGAGCAAACAGAAGTTTGCATCTGGCTCAAGCATAGCGATAACTTGATATGAAAATAGCTTTTCCTATAAAGAACATTAATCAATTACGTCCAGTCTTGATTGGTTTTCGCAACGAAAATGGGCTAACGCAGAAAACGGTTTATCAACGATTGGGTGTAACACAGTAGGCTTATGCCCGCTTTGAATCGCGTTCTCAATGTTTCACGGCAACACGTCCCCGAAGGATGGATTTTCAGGAGAAAGCGTCGTCCATTGTATTCAAAGTAAAAAGCGCAGGAAGAATCACTAATTCCGACAATCCGTTCAGGGAAACCGGTGTCAGGGTGACGACTCCCAACGGAAGGCAAGATTTGGCCGGAACACTCGGGAGTCGATGGTCGACTTAAATCGGAAGAGCGAGCGGATTATATCGGAATCAATGGTCGGTTTGGGTCGGATTTTCCCTTATGTATAGTCTCCATTCCTCCAGTTTTGCAGGAGAAAATTCATTTTTGTCGTTCACCTCTGCCGGGAGGGGATCTGATTTTTTATCGAGGATAAGGAAAGCTCAATCCCCAAAACAATAAACACTCTAAACAACCGCTCAAAACTGGCGCTGGCTGGATTGGATTGTGAGTTCAATGGGTCGATGCAACGCTATCCTTAATCAAGGGGGACGTTGTCATGAAACGAAGAACTCGGATTAACTACACGCCAGAGCAGAAGGCGATTATCTGGGACAGATATAAGCAAG
>Ga0157371_10001530_pt1 | contig 23802 bp, 23 predicted proteins | sample C45metaG_FD_113462 | JGI IMG/M metagenome (GOLD analysis project Ga0157371, IMG submission 113462) | Corn rhizosphere microbial communities from Kellogg Biological Station, Michigan, USA - C4-5 metaG | ecosystem: Host-associated > Plants > Roots > Rhizosphere > Soil | place: USA: Michigan...
TGAACTGGGCGTCGCCGAAGACCTTGGCCGTCTCGATCTGCAGGGTGCGCGACTGGAAGCCCACGCCCGCCGCCGGCACGGCGATGCGATCCTGGTCGGTCAGATCCTTGATCGACCTGACCTCGGCGCGATTGCTCAGCAGGTAGTTGGGCATGGCGCCCAGGGCGGCGATGGCCTTGACGTTCTGCCGTCCGCGGGTGCGATCCCAGACGGTCAGCATCGGCGGCACCCCGGCGGAGACCACGTCCAGCGAGCCGGCCAGCAGCGCCTCGTTCATGGCGGTGGCGCCGGAGATGCTGTTCCAGTCCACCTGGATGTCCAGGCCGGCGGCCTTGCCGTGCTTTTCGATCAGCTGCTGATCGCGCACCACGTCGAGGATCAGATAGCCGATGCCGAATTGCTGGGCGATGCTGATCCTGCCCTCGGCGGCGGCACCGCCCGCGAAGCCCAGGACGCCCACCACCGCGGCGATCACCGCCAAGCCCTTCCCTACCCTGCTCATCATCCCGCTCCGTGCCGACTGGCCATCCGAAAGCGTTATAGGCTAATGAGCTGTTATAACTTTTGGTAAAGAAGGATTTTATCTAACGATATGCAGTGATGGCGTACGCCCAAGGCAGACCGCCCTGGAGGTCTGCCGCGATATGACGCTGAAGCGATCCGCGAACCTCAGGCCGTGACCGCGCGCCGCGCCAGCAACTGACCCATGGCGAGCACGAAGGCCACACCGATCGCCCCGGCCACATAGGGTGCCCAGTGCCAATCGCCGGTGCCCAGCCAGCCCTGCAGGAGTTCGTCGCTGGCGATCAGCTTGCCGGCGATCCAGCCCAGCAGGGCCGCGCCGGCTACTACCAGCCAGCGAAACTTTTCCATGAGCTTCAGGATGAGTTGGCTGCCGAAGATGATGATGGGGATGCTGATGAGCACCCCGGCGATGGCCAGGCCCAGGTGCCCCTGGGCCGCACCGGCCACGGCGATGACGTTGTCCAGACTCATCACCACGTCGGCCACCATGATGATCCAGATGGCCTGGCCCAGGGTGGTACCGGCCTTGACGTTGGCCTCGTCCTCGTCAGGCAGCAGCAGCTTGATGCCGATCCACAGCAGCAGCACGCCACCGACCACCTTGAGCAACGGCCAGCCCAGCACATAGCTGGCGACGAACAGCAGCAGGATGCGCAGGAGCACGGCGCCGGCGACGCCGCCGAGGATGGCCTTGCGGCGCTGGGCCTCGGGCAACCGGCGACAGGCCAGGGCGATCACCACGGCATTATCGCCACCGAGCAGGATATCGATGATGACGATCTGCAGCAGACCGGTGAGAAAGGCGGGATCGGACAGGGTGGCGAGCAAGGGAAACCTCTGAGCGAAGCGTTGAGGACGGGAGTTTGGCAGCAGGATGCGGTAATGATTTCATCCAGCCGCCCAGTGGGCGCCAAATCACCCGGCCGCTCCTCGCCCTCGGCTTCGCTAGCCCCGCTCGACCCTGGTCAGGGGCTCGCGGGCGCGCCGAGGCGGACGTCACCCTGCCCGGTGGCCGCCAACTCCCGGGCGACGAAGCCGTTGCGCAGGTGTTCGTCGAGGAACGCCTGTACATAGGCCGCTGCCGCCTCGTGTCCCTTGGGCACCGCCATGGCCTGGCGGATCTCGGTGAAGCTGTCGGCCAGCACCCGATAGCCCGGGTGGGCGGCGGCGTAGGCTTCGAGGGGTTGCCTCACACCGGCCGCCGCGTCCAGCCGCTGGGCGACGAAGTCCTCGATGGCGAGCACCGAGGTGGACGACCGAACCAGCTCCGCCTGGGTCAGGGTCCGGCTCAGATAGAGATCGTAGGCAGCGCCCTGGCCGACGGCGATACGCCGTCCGGCACTGTCCAGCTCGGCGACTCGCTGCGCCGGATCATCCGCGCGCAACAGATAGGTGCCTTCGATGATGACGTAGGGCTCGCTGAAGGCGATCTGGGCGGCACGCACCGGTTCGATGGCGAGGAAGGCCAGATCCCAGGCCTGCTGTTCCAGGGCGGCAAAGACCTTGCCCGCGGCATCGTAGGTGATGAACGCCACCGGCACGCCCAGGCGCTCGGCCAAGGCCTTGGCCAGGGCCACCGAAACGCCGACCGGCTGACCATCGGCGCCACGCTGGGCGAGCACGGTATTGCCGTAGTTGATCGCTGCGCGGAGAACACCGTGAGGGGCCAGTTCGGCCATTGTCTCTGCAGAGGGGGTCATAGAGGCTCCTGGAAAGCATCGAGTTGAGGTAGACGGCATCAGGGCACCGCCGGCCCTCGATACTGCCCGCTCCCGCCGGATTGCGCACGCCTCAAGGTGGCGCTTTCGGCGGCAGTGCGATCAGGCGCGCAGTCGCTGTAATGCCTCGTAGGCCTCGGCCGCCTGGGCCAGCAAGGCAGGCGCCCGTCGTTCGCGAGGGTGAGGGGCGGCGACGGCGAAGCGGCGTTGCACGCGGGAGGGCGCACCACCCAGGACCAGAACGCGGTCGCCCAGGTAGAAGGCCTCGTCCAGGTCATGGGTCACCAGCAGCACGCCGATGTGATACCGGGCCACCAGGCGCAGCACCAGGTCCTGCAGTTGCCAGCGGGTGAAGGCATCCACCGCGCTGAAGGGCTCGTCGAGCAACAGCAGCCGCGGGCGGCCATAGAGCCCGCGGGCGATGGCGACGCGCTGGGCCATGCCGCCGGATAGCTGCTTGGGCAGCAGCGCGCCCTGCCCCTCCAGCCCGACATCGCGCAGCAGTTGCTCGATCCAGGCACGATCGGCCCGCGCGCCGTCGGCGAAGCCGACGTTGGCGGCGACGTCCAGCCAGGGCATCAGTCGCGGCTCCTGGAACACCACGCCGACGCCGTGACTGGCCGCAGCCAGGCTCATGCGGCCACTGAAATCGTCGTCCAGCCCGGCGGCGATGCGCAGCAGGGTGCTCTTGCCGCAGCCACTGGCACCCAGCAGGCTGACCACCTCGCCGGCGGCCAGGGTCAGGTCGACACCTTCCAGCACCCGGCGCCCGGCGAAAGCCTTGCCGATGCGCTCGAGGGACAGCAGGGGTTCGCTCATCACTGGCCTCCCTGGTAGGTGTCGCGCCAGGCCAGCGCCCGGCGTTCCAGACGCAACAAGAGTTCGTCGCTGAGCTTGCCGAGTACCGCCAGCACCAGGATGGCGGCGATGACCACGTCCGGCCGCGAGGTCTCCCGGCCGTCACTGAGCAGATAGCCGAGACCGGCGGTGGCAGCGATCAGCTCGGCCGCCACTAGGAACATCCAGCTCATGCTCAGCGCCCCACGCAGGCCGGTGAACAGACTCGGCAAGGCGGCCGGCAGCAGGATGCGGCGGATCAGCGCCGGGCGCGACAGGCGATAGAGTCGGCCTACCTCTACCAGACGGCGATCCACGTCGCGGATGCCGCTGACCAGGGCGAGATACAGCGGAAAGAAGGCGCCCAGGGCGATCAACACGATCTTGGGCGTTTCATCGATACCCAGCCAGAGCAACAACAGGGGCACCCAGGCCAGGCTGGGAATGGCGCGCAGCGCCTGGAACAGCGGATCGAGATAGGCCTCGGCGCGGCGCGACAGCCCTACCCAGGCGCCGATCAGTAGCGCCAGGCCCGCGCCCAGGGCGAAACCACTGGCGACCCGCGCCAGACTGGCCAACAGGTGGCGCCACAACTCGCCTTCCCCCAGCGCCCAGAGCGTGCGCAGCACCTCGCTAGGCGGCGGCATCTGGTAGGCCGGCAGCCAGCCGAGGCGGACCACCGTCTCCAACACGACGACCAACCCCAGGGGCAGCACGGCGCCGCGCCAACGGCCACCGCCAGCCCGGGCGAATCTGGGGCCTTGGCCGAGTGGAGCGGCCTGGGTCAGTTCATCGCTCACGGTGCAGCCACCTGGGCCACCGGCTGCTGGTTCTCGATCACCGCCTGGGCCAACGCGGGCTGGACCAGGGCATCGACCGCCGCCACGGCGTCCACGCCGGGCCGCACCAAGCCCTCTTCACCCAATAGCGGCGCGGCGCCCTTGAGCGCGGCGACGAACTGCGGCCCTGGCAGCGGCTGGCTGAAATCGGTACGGGCGAGCTGGCGTTGCGCGACTTCCAGCGGCAGGCCGGACGCCTTGGCCAGCAACTCGGCGGTCTCCTGGGGGTGGGCCAGGGTCCAGTGGCGAGCATCTTCGTAGGCGCCCAGCACCGCCTTGACCAGTTCCGGCTGGGCCTTGGCGAAGGCCTCGGTGGTGCTCAGCACGCCATAGCTGTTGAAGTCGAGATTGCGATAGAGCAGTCGCGAACCGGCCTGCAACTCGCTGGCGGCCATGTGCGGATCGAGACCGGCCCAGGCATCCACCTGGCCACGCTCCAGGGCGGCGCGACCGTCCGGGTGCTGCAGGTGGACGATTTCCACGTCGCCCTTCTTCAGGCCCGCTTCGCGCAGGCTGCGCAACAGGAACAGATAGGGATCGGTCCCCTTGGTCGCAGCGATCTTCTTGCCCTTGAGATCGGCCAGGGACTTGAGCGGCGAATCCTTGGGCACCACCAGAGCCGTCCACTCCGGACGACTGGCGAGATACAGGGTTTCGATCGGGGCGCCATTGGCACGGCTGAGCAGGGCGGCAAGTCCTGCGGTGGAGGCGAAATCGGTACTGCCGCTGTTGAGGTATTCCAGTGAGCGGTTGCTGCCCTGACTGAACACCCAGCGCACGGCGATGCCTTGGTTGGCGAGGCGCTTCTCCAGCAGCCCCTGCTCCTTGAGCACCAGGCTGGTAGGGGCGTAGTAGGCGTAGTCCAGGCGGACTTCCTGGGGCGCAGCGGCCTGAGCCAGCAGCGCGCTCCCCAACAGCGCGAGGCCCGCGGTCCAGCGCAGCGTGGTCTTGTACATATCGAACTCCTGGTCGGCTAGCGTTGGGTCACGGTGGGCGTAGGGGTCCAGAGGTCCACGGCGCTGGCGTCCACCGCGGTAGGCAGCAACTTGGCGGCGTGGAAGGCATCGGCGATGCGCTGCTGCTCGCCGAGGGCGGCGCGGCTGACCGGCTGGACATCGTAGCTGCGGCGACCGTTGGCCAGTTCGACGGTGGCCTCGTCCAGGCGGCCCCACTGCGGACCAAGGAGGCGGGCCGCCTCGGCGGGGTGTTGCTTCACCCACTGCCCCGTGCGCTGCAGCTCGGCGAACACCAGGCTCAGCACCTCGGGATGGGCCTGGGCATAGGGAGTGGCCGCCAGGTAGTAGCGCTGGTAGCTGGCCAGGCCCTCGCCGGAGGCGAGGATGCGGACGTGCTGCTGGCGCTGGGCGCTGGCGACGAAGGGCTCCCAGGTGACCCAGGCGTCCACCTTGCCGTTCTCCAGGGCAGCACGACCGTCCGCCGGGGTGAGATAGGCCGGCTGGATGTCGGCGAAGGTCAGACCGGCTTTCTGCAAGGCGGCGATCAGCAGGTAGTGGCTACCGGCGGCCTTGGTGACGGCGATGCGCTTGCCCTTGAGATCGGCAAGGGTCTTCAGCGACGAATCCTCCGGGACCAGGATGGCCTGGGCCTGGGGCGACGGCGTTTCCCGGGCGAAATAGGTGAGCTTGGCGCCCGCCGCCTGGGCGAACACCGGTACGGTGTCGGCGACGTCGGCGGAGAGATCCACGTTGCCGACGTTGAGGGACTCCAGCAGCGGCAGGCCGCTGGAGAACTCATGCCAGCTGACGGTGATGCCCTTGGCTGCCAGATCTCGTTCCAGGGTGCCCTGCTCCTTGAGCAGCACCAGCAGGGTGGAAGATTTCTGATAGCCGATGCGCAGGGCGGTATTGGCCTGGGCGGCGCAGGCGAGGCCCAGCAAGCCCAGGGCGAGCAGCCCCCGGCGCAGGCGTGAGCCTGGTGAAAAACGGACGGCGGCCATGGATTCCTCGGCGAGCGGCGGATGGATGCCGGCCAAGATAAGGAATAAGCAAACGTCAGCTTAATACCGATTTGGAATTTGGTTAGAGAGCCACACGGCACTGTCAGTAGCCTAACGTTATTCCGAAAAGCTATTTAAAGCTGTCTGGATCTTGAGGCTACCGTATAACCACCGGACCACCGGATTCTCTCTCCTTGCCTTGACTCCGAGGATCCCATGGCTGTGCTCCGGACCTTCAACCCTGCGCAGGCGCCCGCGCCATGAGCGCTCCCGCCAAGCAGGTGCTGCTCAACGCCTTCAACATGAATACCGTGGGTCACATCAACCACGGTCTCTGGACCCACCCGCGCGACACCTCCAGCCACTATCACACCCTCGGCTACTGGACCGAGCTGGCCCAGTTGCTGGAGCGCGGCCTGTTCGATGGCCTGTTCATCGCCGACATTCTCGGCGTCTACGACGTCTATGGCGGCAACGTCGACCTGACCCTGCGCGAATCCATCCAGCTGCCGGTCAACGATCCCTTCCTGCTGGTCTCGGCCATGGCCGCCAGCACCCGGCACCTGGGTTTCGGCCTCACCGCCAACCTTACCTACGAGCCGCCCTATCCCTTCGCCCGCCGCCTTTCCACCCTGGATCACCTGAGCGAAGGGCGAGTGGGCTGGAACATCGTCACCGGCTATCTGGACAGCGCCGCCCGCGCCATGGGCCTGGACCGCCAGATCGCCCATGACCGCCGCTACGATCAGGCCGACGAATACCTGGAGGTCCTCTACAAGCTGCTCGAAGGCAGTTGGGCCGACGATGCCGTGGTCCGGGATCGCGTCCAGCGGATCTATGCCCGTCCCGAGCGGGTGCGCAAGGTCGCGCACCACGGCGAATTCTTCGACGTCGAGGGCTATCACCTCTGCGAGCCCTCGCGGCAGCGCACCCCGGTGCTGTTCCAAGCCGGCTCTTCGGAGCGCGGCCTGGCTTTCGCCGGGCGCCATGCCGAATGCGTGTTCATCTCCGGACAGGACCAGGCCGCCACCCGCGCCCAGGTCGAGCGGGTGCGCGGTGCGGCAGTGGCCGCCGGCCGGCGCGCGGATGACGTCAAGCTGTTCATGGGCCTGACGGTGATCGTCGCGCCCACCGCCGCCGAGGCGCGCGACAAGCATGCTGAATACCTGAGCCATGCCAGCCCCGAGGCCGGCGTCGCCCACCACGCCGCCTCGGTAGGCATAGATCTGGCCGCCTACGACCTCGACGAACCCATCCGCCCGCAGAAGACCGAGGCCATCGAATCGGCGCTCAAGCGCCTGGTTTCCAAGGATGCCGGCTGGACCCGGCGCAAGTTGCTGGAACAGCACGCCCTCGGTGGCCGTTACACCACTATCGTCGGCGATCCCCAGCAGGTGGCCGATGCGCTGCTCGGCTGGATCGACGAAACCGGGCTGGACGGCTTCAACCTGGCCCGCACCGTCACCCCCGAGTGCTACAGCGACTTCATCGACCTGGTGATCCCGGAGCTGCAGAGCCGGGGTCGCTACAAGACCGCCTACGCCGAGGGCAGCTTCAGACACAAGCTGTTCGGCCGCGGCGACCACCTCGACACCCGCCACTTCGGCAGCCGTTTCCGCCAGGACTGAACCCTCAAGGACGCCCCATGACCCGCCTCAAGCCCCTACTCTTCGCCCTCGGTTTCCTCAGCACCGCCGCCCTGGCCGATCCGCTCAAGATCGGTACCACTGCCGCCTTCGCCCCGCCGCTGGAAGTGGCGGTGCAGGAGGCCAAGGCCGCCGGGGTGGACGTGGAGATCGTCGAATTCAGCGACTGGATCGCGCCCAACACCAGCCTCGCCAACCACGATATCGACGCCAACTACTACCAGCACCTCCCCTTCCTGGAAAACGCCAAGCGCACCGCCGGCTACGACCTGGTGCCGGTGGCGCCCGGGATCATCAACAACGTCGGGCTCTATTCGAAGAAGTACCAGACCCTGGCCGAGGTACCCAAGGGCGCGCGGGTGGCCATCGCCAACGACGCCATCAACGGCGGTCGCGGTTTGTTGCTGCTGGAGAAGGCCGGTTTCATCACCCTCAAACCCGGCGTCGGCTACCACGCCACCCTGGCCGACATCACCAGCAATCCCCGCGACATCCAGATCGTCGAGCTGGAGGCCGTACAGTTGGCCCGTTCGCTGGACGACGTCGACGTGGCTCAGGGCTATCCGCACTACCTGCGCCTGGCCAAGACCATAGATCCCACCCAGGCCCTGCTCTTCGACGGTCTCGACCATCCCGAGTACGTCATCCAGTTCGTCGCCCGCCCGGACAACAAGGACGATCCGCGGCTGGCCAAGCTGATCGATGTCTACCAGCACTCGCCCAAGGTCCGCGCCGCCCTGGACCAGGCCCACGGCACGCTCTATCAACCGGGCTGGAAGGAGTAGCGCGCGCTGATCAGAGCTTCTCGACGACGAAGGCGCAGCGCCCCTTGTTGCGCTCGCCGTCGGGCAGGTCCAGGAATTCCTCGACCAAGAGGCGCGTGCCCTGCGCCAGCAAGAGCTCACGCAGCACCTCGGGAGGATGGGAGTCGTAGAAGAACGGCTGGTCGAACATCCGGTCGACGAAGGCCTCGTTCGCCGAACCACCCGAGGTCAGCATCAACCGCCCGCCCCGCGGCAGTCCGGCGATCACCCGACCCAGGACGACGGCATGCCACTGGCGCTCCAGATGGAACAGCGAATCCCAGAGCAACGCACCCAGGTAGGGCTCGGCGCAGGCATAGCTTTCCAGGCGCGCCTCGATCCAGCGCTGCTTGGGAAATTCCCGCCGCGCATGGGCCAGCATGGCGGCCGCCTGATCGACCCCGAGGACGCGATGCCCCCGGGCGATGATGGCCGCCGCGACTGGCGTCCCCGTGCCGCAGCCCAGGTCGAGCAGCGTCGAGCCAGGCGGTAGATGTTCCAGCAGCACGTCCAGATAACGGCCTTCGTCGGCGCTGAGGTTGACCCTGGCCTGGCGGAAGGTATCGGCGACGGCGTTGTAGGAGGTCTTGTTCACGGTGAATCCCTGACTGCTGACCTGGAAGCTTAGCCCCGGTCGGTAGCAGGAGCGACGTCTTGGATCACACCTTCACTCGACGCCTGTCACCGCTCAGCACTGAAAGCGATGCAGCATCCGCTGCAGCTCACCCGAGGTTCCGTTCAGCTCATTGATGGCACTGCCCACCTGGGACGAGGCTTCCGAGTTGCGCACCGAGAGGTCACGGATGTTCACCAGGTTGCGGTCGATTTCCCGGGCGACCTGGGCCTGTTCCTCGGCGGCGCTGGCGATCACCAGGTTGCGCTCGTGGATGGTCAGGATCGCCTGGTTGATCTCGTGCAGGACGTGGCCGCTGGCCTCGGCGCTGGCGAGACTCTCACCGACCTGGCGGGTACCGCTCTGCATGGCGTCCACTGCCTGCCGCGTGCCACTCTGGATGCGCGAGACCATCTGCTCGATCTCGGCCGTGGAGCTCTGGGTACGTCCGGCCAGGGCGCGCACCTCGTCGGCGACCACGGCAAAGCCCCGGCCGGCCTCACCGGCGCGCGCGGCCTCGATGGCGGCGTTGAGCGCCAGCAGGTTGGTCTGCTCGGCGATGGCGCGGATCACATCCAGCACCGTACCGATCTTCTGCGACTCTTCGGCCAACTGCCCGACATCGTTCGACGCCTGGTCCATCCCCTGCCCCAGCACCCGGATGGTGCTAAGGGTGTGCTGGACCTGCTGAGTGCCGCGTTGGACGACGCGCTGGGACTCATCGGAGGCCTCCGAGGTGGAAACGGCGTTGCGGGCTACCTCCTCCACGGCGGCAGTCATCTCGTTGACTGCCGTGGCGGCCTGCTGGATTTCATCGTGCTGCTGACCGACCTCGTCCAGGTTACGCTGGGTGATGCGACCCACGTCCCCACAGGCGCCGCCCAGTTGATCCGCCGTCGCGTTGATCAGCCCCAGCGCCTGGCGCAGGCTCGCCTGCATGCCGGCGAGGGCCTCGAGCAGCTGCGAGGGCTCGTCACGGCCCTGCACCTGCAGGGTCTGGCGCAGATCACCATCGGCCATGGAGCGCGCCGCCGAGATGGCCGCGCGCAGCGGCTTGACGATGCTGCGGGTCAGGCCCCAGGCCAGCGCGATGGTCAGCAGCAGGGCCACGCCCAGCACCGCCAGCGAACCGAACCAGATGGCCTGGTAGCGTTGGGTCGCCTCGGCGGTGTAGGCGTTGCTTTCCTCGACGTTGGTCTTGAGCAGGGCGTTGAACAGATCGCCGGTCTTGTTCGAGGCGTCCTGGATACCGCCGTTGAGCAGCGTGCGCATACCGTCCAGATCCCCTTGGTCGGACAGGGTACGATACTGGCCAAGCAGGGTTCGGTAGGTGCCGATGGTGGCATCGAGTTGTTCGAAGCTGGGACGACTCTGGTCGGTCACCCCCGTGCGGTAGTCCTGCATGGCCTTGTCCAACAGGCCGAGCAACACCTGGAGCCGGTCCACGGTGGGCTGGAGCACGGCAGGCTCGCGATTGAGCATCATGCGCAGGGTGATGACCCGGATACCCAACTGGTTGTCGCGGATCTGTGCCAGCGAGCGACTACCCGCCAGGGAGACGTCTTCGGTATGGATCAGCGCGCTGCGCAGCGAGTGAGCATTGTAGAGACCGAACAGACCGAGCAGGAGCACCAGCGCGGCGATGACCGCAAAGCTCAGTCCTGCCCGAGTACCTATGCTGTAATTGTTGGAATTCATAGAGGCTTCCCAGGAAAGCTATTGGTTAACCTCTCAGCTATCGACCCCAGTTGCGCCGACTTGAACGTCCGGAGGCCGCCGACCAGCGGGTTCCGGGCGATTATCGTCCAGTCGCTTGCTGTCGTGCGCACACCGGGAGACACCTTAGTGTCACCAGACGCGCGTTCGCTCAACCCACCCCGAGATAGGCCGCCTGCACCGCCTCCCGCGTCAGACTCTCGCCGGGAACGCCCGCCTGCACCACTCGGCCGCTTTCCAGCACGAAGGCCTGGTGGGCATAGTCCAGGGCGATGGCGCTGTTCTGCTCGGCCATCAGCACGCTCAACCCCTCCTCCCGGTTGAGCCGGGCGACGCTTGCGAAGATCTCTTCCACCACCAGGGGCGCCAGACCCATGGAGGGTTCGTCCAGCAGCAGCAGGCGGGGCCGCGCCATGAGCGCGCGGCCCAGGGCGATCATCTGCTGCTCGCCGCCCGAGGTCAGACCCGCCAGTTGCTTGCGCTTGGCGGCCAGGCGCGGAAACCAGGCATAGATCCGCTCCAGCTCGGCGCGCTGGACGCCCCGCCCCAGGCGGCGGACGAAGCCGCCGCTGAGCAGATTCTCTTCCACGCTCAGTCGCCCGAAACAGTGGCGACCCTCCAGTACCTGGACCAATCCGGCGCGCACCCGGGCATCCGGTGCCTGGCCGGCCAGATCCTGGCCCTGGTAGCGGATGGTGCCACTCACGAGCTGGCCGCGCTGGGCGCCGAGCAGCCCGGAGACGGCCTTGAGCGTGGTGCTCTTGCCCGCGCCATTGGCGCCCAGCAAGGCCACCACCTGCCCCGGCTGGACCTCCAGACTGACCCCACTGACGGCCAGGATCGCCTGGTCGTAGCGGACTTCGATGGCGTCGACCGCTAGCAAGGGGGTAGCCGTCATGCTCAGCTCTCCTTGCTGCAATCGCGTGGCGTGATGCCCTTTTCCTTGGCGTACTGCTGTGCCGACGCCTCGATGATCGGCCGCAGGAAGGCGCGGTCGGCCTGCACCCAGTCGCTCACCAGTTTCCACTGCTCGCCATCCCACTGCTGGATGCGAATGGCGCCGCCGCCTTCATGGTCGGCGCAGGAGAGCTTGAGCGGCTGCACCAAGCCCTTGGCGCCCAGCGCCTGCAGGCGGGCGTCATCCAGGTTCAGGTGCTCGAAGCCCCAGCGTACCTGCTCACCGGTGAGGGGCTTGTCACCGTACTTGGCCTGGGCCAGGCGCAGCGCCTCGACGTTGAGGATGCCGTTGACCACGCCGAGGTTGTAGTAGACGGTGCCGAAGCGCTTGGGATCGGCCAGGTCGCTCTGCCCCTTGGCCACCACGTCGCGCTCGATGCCCTGCAGCACGGGGAAGTCGGTGCCCGAGGGATGGGTGGTGATGGCCAGGAAGCCCTTGGCCGCCGCGCCGGCCGGACGCACGTCTTCCTCGGAGTTACTCCAGATGTTGCCGATGATGTGGTCGACCGGATAGCCGACCTTCTGCGCGGTCTTGATCGCCACCGGATTCATCACGCCCCAGCCGCGCAGGATCACCCAGTCGGGCTTGATCCGGCGGATGTTGAGCCACTGGGACTGCTGCTCGTTGCCCGGGTGGGGCACTTCCAGCAGGGTCAACTCGAAGCCATAGCGATCCGCCAGCTTCTGCAGGACCTCGTTGGTCTCCTTGCCGTAGGGCGAGCCATGGTAGAGGGTGACGATCTTCTTGCCCTTGAGGCTGGCCTCGCCACCGCCCTGCTGGGCGATCCAGTTGAGGATGGCCGAGACCTCGGAATAGGGATTGAGCTGCAGCGGGAAGACATAGGGGAAGACGCTGCCGTCGGTGGAGTCGGTACGGCCGTGGTTGATGGTGATCAGCGGCAGCCGGTCGGCGGTGGACCTTTCCAGGGTGGCATAGGCGATCCCTACCGACAGCGGATTGGTGGCGGCTGCAGGCGCGCCGTCACGCCCCTTCTTCAGACGCTCGTAGCACTCCACGCCTTTCTCGACGATGTATTCGGTTTCGCACTCGCTCCACACCAGCTTGACGCCGTTCACGCCGCCGTTGGCGTTGACGTATTTCATATAGTCGATGAAGCCGCCGAAGAAGCCGGTGCCCCCCGCCGCATAGGGGCCGACGCGATAGCTCTGCAGGGGGAAATATTGCTCGCCCGCCGCCTGGACCGGGCCGAGGGTGGTGAGGCACAGGGCCAGGACGAGACTACCGAGCAGGGTACGCTTGAACATGGGGACTTTCCTTGTTTGGGGGTGTTGGGCCGGCGAGCCTTCCCGCCGGCGAAAGGGGTCAGGTGCGACGCAGGCGTTGCCAGGCGCGGGTGGCGAGGCGCGCCAGGCCCTCGGGTTCCTTGATCAGCACCAGGATGATCAGGGCGCCGAAGACCATCTTCTGCAGGTTCTCCAGCTGGCCCGCGGCGATGAAATCGCCCGGCAGCCAGCCGGCCAGGTTGGAGAGCAGCAGCGGGAACAGCACCATGAAGGCGGCGCCATAGAGGCTGCCGGCCAGGCTGCCCAGGCCGCCGAGGATGACGATGAAGAGGATCTGGAAGGAGCGACTCAGGTCGAAGCCGTGGGGCTCCACGGTACCCAGGTAGGTGAAGGCCCAGAGCGCCCCGGCGACGCCCAGGTAGAAGCCGCTCAGGGCGAAGGCCAGCAGCTTGGCGCGCACCACCGACAGGCCCATCACCGCAGCCGCCGTTTCCCGGTCGCGCACCGCCATCCAGGTGCGGCCAAGCTCGCCGTGTACCAGTCGCGCGGCGAAGGCGAATAGCACCAGGACCACCACCAGGGTGGCCAGATAGCGGCCCAGCGGCCCGCCGAAGTCCTGACCCAACAGCACCAGCGGCGGTGCGCTGATCACCCCCGAGGCACTGCCATGGGAGAACCAGTCGAAGCGGGTCAGCGCCCAGAGGATGAAGAACTGCGCCGCCAGGCTGGAAACGATCAGGTAGAAGCCGCGAATCCTCAGGCTGGGCAGGCCGAACAGCAGCGAGACGAGGGCTGCCAACAGGCCGCCGGCGAACAGGCACAGCGGCAGCGGCCAGCCCAGGCGCACCTGCAGGTTGTAGGTGGCGAAGGCGCCCACCGCCATGAAGGCAGCCGAGCCCAGTGACAACTGCCCGGCGTAGCCGGTGAGCAGATTCAGCCCCAGTCCGGCCAGGGCCAGCACCAAAAAGGGAATCAGCAAGGCATTGAACAGATAATCGTTGCCGACCCAGGGCAGCAGGCCGAAGGCCAGGGCCAGGAGCACGGCCACTACCAGGCGCGCCGGCCGGATCGCGGGCGCACGGGGGGACAGCGGACGCGCGGTGAGCGCGTCGACGGAGGTCGTCATGTTGAATCCTCTAGACGCGCTCGACCGTGGGTTCGCCGAACAGGCCGACCGGTCGAATCAGCAGAAAGACCAGGGCGAAGGCATAGGGAAACCAGTTCTCCAGGCCACCGCCGATGAGGGGGCCGAGGTAGACCTCGGCGAGTTTTTCGCTGGCCCCGATCAGCAGGCCGCCGACGATGGCCCCGGTGACCGAGGAGAAGCTGCCGATGATCAACACCGGCAGGGCCTTGAGCACGATCAGCGACAACGAGAACTGCACCCCCAGCCGCGCGCCCCAGAGCAGGCCCGCCACCAGGCCGACGCAGCCCGCCACCGCCCAGACCAGCACCCAGATACGCGGCAGGCGGATACCCACCGCCTGGGCCGCCAGGGGATCGTCGGCCACGGCGCGCAGCGAGATGCCCAGCCGGGTCCGGTCGAACAGCAGCGACAGCCCGATCACCAGCACCGCCGCCACTGCCGCGGCGAACAGATCGAAGGTCGACAGCAACAGCTCGCCTACCTCGAGCGGACTGTCCTCGATGCCCAGGTCCAGCCCGTGCACCTGGGCTCCCCACAAGGCCTGGGCGGCGCCCTCGATGAAATAGGCCAGCCCCAGGGTGGCCATGAACAGCACCAGCGGCGAGCGATTCACCAGCGGCCGCAGCACCGTGCGCTCCACCGCCACCGCCAGCAGCACCATGACGCCCAGGGTACTGAGCAGCGCCAGCCAGCCGGGCAGGCCACGCTCCACCAGGCTGACGTAGGTCAGGGCGGCGAACAGCAGCATGGCGCCCTGGGCGAAGTTGAACACTCCCGAGGCCCGATAGATGAGCACGAAGCCCAGCGCCACCAGGGCGTACATCACCCCGGCGAGCAGGCCACCGAGCAAGACTTCCAAGAAAAACGCCATGGTTTTCTCCCTTAGGCGCAGGTATTCCCTAGTGCCGAGTGCCCAGGTAGGCGGCGATCACCGCCGGGTCGTTACGCACCGCGGCGGGTGCGCCATCGGCGATGAGGCGACCGTAGTCCAGTACCACCACGTGGTCCGCCAGCTGCATCACCACCTGGATGTCGTGTTCGATCAGCACCACGGTCACCCCGCGCTCACGATTGATGTCCCTGATGTAGCCGCTCAGCTCCTGCTTCTCGCCGGCATTCATCCCGGCCATGGGCTCGTCCAGCAGCAGCAGCCGCGGTTCGGCGGCCAGCGCCCGGGCCAGCTCCACCCGCTTCTGCAAGCCATAGGGCAAGGTGCCCACCAGGGCGTCACGCCAGGGGCGCAGGTGCAGGAAGTCCAGCGCCCACTCGGCGATCTCTCGCTGCGCCCGTTCCTCCGCCGGCGCCCGGCCCAGCCCCAGGGCCTGCTCCAGCCAGGAGGCGCGGCGATGACGTCCGCGTCCGGTGAGCACGTTGTCCAGCACGCTCATGCCCTTGAACAGCGCCAGGTTCTGGAAGGTACGGGCGACGCCGGCATGGGCCGCGGCCTGGGGCCGACGCAGGGCGCGACTCGATCCGCCCAGGCGCACCGCTCCCCGCTGCGGCCGATAGAGGCCGTTGATCACGTTGAGCAGCGAACTCTTGCCGGCACCATTCGGGCCGATGAGGGCGCAGATCTCGCCCTCGCGCACCTGGAAGCCCACCTCGGCGAAGGCCGTGACCCCGCCGAAGGCCAGTGCCAGATCACTCACCTCCAGCAGCACCGGACGCCTGACCAGGCTCACGCCCATGGCCTAGGCCGCTGCCTGGGCCGCGACCCGGGCTTCCAGTTCACGCACCAGCGGCAGCACCCGCTTGCCGAAATACTCCACCTCCTCCTGAAAGTGCAGGAAGCCCGCCAGTACCAGGTCCACGCCTTCCGCCTTGAGCGCCACGATGCGCTCGGCGACCTGTTCCGGAGTGCCGATCAGGTTGGGCTTGAAGCCGTCGTTGTACTGCACCAGGTCCTCGAAACTGGAGTTGGCCCAGTTGCCCTGGCCTTCCGGGCTGGCAGCACCGGCCTGGCGCGCGGCATCGCCGAAGGCCTTGACCGCTTCGGGATTGGCCTGGGCGACGATGTCCTGCAGGACCTCGCGCGCCTCGGCCTCGGTGTCGCGGGCGATGATGAAGGCGTTGACGCCGATCTTGACCTGGCGCCCCTCCGCCTCGGCCTTGGCGCGCAGATCCTGCACCTGGGCGCGGATGTCCTCGCGGGTGCCACCGTTGGTGAAGTACCAGTCCGACACCCGCGCCGCCATGTCCCGCGCAGCCCGGGAGCTGCCACCCTGGAAGATTTCCGGGTGCGGCTGCTGCAGCGGCTTGGGTTTCAGGGTGTAGTCGCGGAAGCGATAGAAGTCGCCGGCGAAGCTGAAGTTGTCCTGGGTCCAGATGCCCTTGAGGGCGCGGATGAATTCCTCGGAGCGGCGATAGCGCTCGTCGTGCTCCAGCCAGGGTTCGCCGATGCCGTGGAATTCGCCCTTGAACCAGCCGGACACCAGGTTGATGGCGACCCGGCCATTGGTGAGCTGGTCGATGGTCGCCAGTTGCTTGGCTGCCAGCGCCGGATTCCAGGGGCCGGGCAGGATGGCGGCGATCACCTTGAGGCGCTCGGTGGCCGCCAGCAGCGCATGGCTGAAGGCCACCGACTCGTGCTGGTATTCGGCACCGTAGCCGGCGGTGAAACGGATCTGGGTCAGGGCATAGTCGAAACCGGCCTCTTCGGCGAGCTGGGCCAGCTTGCGGTTGTAGTCGATGCCCCAGTGGGTGCGCTGCTCGATGGTGCTGACGACCAGGCCGCCGCTGACGTTGGGGACCCAATAGGCGAATTTGACAGGGTTCTGCGACATGCAAAGGCTCTCCGGGTTGGGCTCGCCGCATGGGCGAGCGAAACAGTGACCCTGAACCTCTAATCAAGAACTGGACCAAGTCAAAAAGACTATAAAAATCAATGAGTTGAAAATTAAAGCAGGGCAATTTCCGTTGTCGCCGACAGGACAGCTGTCCGACCACTGTTGGCTGGGCAACAGTGCAAAAGGTGTCTGGCACGTCATTCTCACCTGGCTGCCGCCTCAGGCGGCGGTGGTCCGCAGGAATTCGCTCCAGCGCCGCACCAGGTAGTTGTGCTCGTCCATCACCGAATTCCACACGCCGATATGGCTCATGCGCTCGGCGTAGGAGCCGCCCTCGCGGCGTTGGCCCACCTCGATCAGTGGCAGGCCGTCGCTCCCGCACAACTCGTCCCGCGCCGGTAGGCCGCCGTACCAGAAGTCCCACTCCGCCGTACTCAGGTGATCCCGCGCTCTTATCGGATTGGCGATGTAGAAGCCCTGGCGCGCCATGACCGCGCCAGGCCAGCCGGCCAGCCACCAGTTGAGGTAGGCATAGGCGGCATCACGCACCCGCCCCTCGGCGCAACGCGACAACGACAGGCCACCGAACCAGGCTCGATACCCCTCCCGTGGCACCGCCACCCGGTAGTCGACCCCCGCCCGGTGCAGGGCCATGAGCATGGGCGACCAGAGACTCTGGATGTCCACGCCGGCGGCCAGGGTCAGCGCGCCGGCGCTGCGGTCGTCGGACCAGAACGCCGCGAAATGCCGATGGCGCTGGCGCTCCACCAGCAGCTCGGCCAGCCTGTCGATCTCCTCCAGGCGTAGATTGCCGATGTCGTCGAAGCGTGCCAGGCCCGCCGCCTGGATCGCCAGGGCGGCATCCAGGGCGCCGATGGCAGCGTCGCTCTGCAGGGCGCTGTGACCACACCAACCTTCGTCGATCAGCCAGGCCCAGCTTTCCTCCTGACCCGCCAGGGCAGCGGGCAGACTCTCCGGGCGGTAGGCGAAGCTGTCGGCGTTGTGGGTCAGCGGCAGCATGCTGATGCGCTCGCTGGGCTGACCGCCCAGGCTGCCGTCGTGTTGCACATAGAGGCGGTCGCAGGGCCGGCAGCCCGGCGCCAAACGATCCGTGGCATGCAGCCGGCCACGCTTGGGCAGGTCGTTGATCTCCTCCCAGAGCGCGATGCGGCGGATGTCGATGGGCTGGATCGCCCGTGCCGGCCAGACGAAGTCGACGTTGTGGAACCACTGGTCGTAGAGGTCGTAGCTGCCGGGTTCCAGCACGGCGATGCGCTGGGCGGTCTGGACATCATGGATCTGGTAGACCAGGCGGATCCCCAGCTCCGCCTCCGCTCGCTGGCGGATGGGTTCGAGCAGGGTTACCGAGGTGCCCAGCACCCTCAGGGTCAGCGGCGTGCTCATGCGGCCCGTCCCAGGCCGCCCATGAAGGCGGCGAAGGAGCGCCTGAGCAGTGCGGTATCCAGGTCGCGGACGATGAACACCAGGCGCGAGCGGCGCTCGCCCGCCGGCCAGGCCGGCAGATGCACTGGCGGATGCAGGCTGTGCTGCACGCCGTGGATGACGATGGGTTGGCTGGCGTCGATCACGTCGAGAATGCCCTTGACTCGCAGGATGCGTTGCCCGTGGCATCTTAGCAGCATCGACAGCCACACCCCGAAAGCCATCCAGTCCAGGGGCCGGTCGAACTCCAGGCAGCAGACCTCGGCGCTGCCATGCCGTCCTTCGGTGACTGCCGCGAACAGGCGCCAGCGGCCCACCTCGGCGGCCGGGTCGGCGGCGCGCAGGCCTTCGCCCAGCAGCAGGTCATCGCCACTGACCACGCTGGACGTCAGCGTCCGGGTGGCGGTGGGATTGAGCTGGGCCAGATGCTGATCCAGTTGCTCCAGCACGGCAGGCGCGACCCGGTCGGCCTTGCTCAGCAGCAGGCGATCGGCGGCGGTGACCTGATTGAGCCACTCCGGGTGCAAGCCCTCCTGCAGCACGGCATGCTCGGCGTCCACCACCGTGACCAGCAGCCCCAGGTGGAAGCGTCCACGCAGTTGGGGATCGAGATTGAGGGTGGCCAGGATGGGCCCGGGATCGGCCAGGCCAGTGGTCTCCAGCAAGACCCGGCGAAAGGCCGGGATCTCGCCACGGCTGCGGCGCCCATGCAGGGTCAGCAGCGCCGCCTTGAGGTCACCGCGCACCGAACAGCAGACGCAGCCGCTGGGCAGCAGCACGGTGTCGGGGGCCACCTCCTCCACCAGCAGGTGGTCGATGCCGACCTCGCCGAATTCGTTGATCAGCAGCGCCGTCTCGCCGAGGGCCTCCTGGGCCAGCAGCCGGCGCAACAGGGTGGTCTTGCCACTGCCGAGAAAGCCGGTGATGACATTCACCGCCAGGCTCATGGGGTCGCCTCCAGCGGCGCCAGCACCTGCGGATCCAGGGGGTCGAGCGGCCGCCCCAATACCCCCTCGGCCTGGCGCCAGAGGTCGTCCAGGCCGTCGGCCAAGGCTTGGCGTCCGGTTGGCCCCTGGACCAGGTAGGAGGCGCCCTGGACGTCGCTCACGGTAAGCCGGAACGGCGCCACCACCCGGTTGATGGCGGCAATCCGGCGCAGGCGCTCGCGCCGCCGGGGCAGGTCGTCGCCCAAGGGATCGCTCCAGTGGAGATCCGGCCCCAGCAGGCCGCAGAGTCCGCACATGGTTATCTCCTAGGGCATGACATCGCCGGAATTGGGGCCCAGGGTCTGGCCGACGAAGAGGTTGCCGCCCGGATCGCTGGCCAGCAACAGCGCCACCGGCGCCACCTCCTCCGCCCGGCCGAAGCGACCCAGCGGCAATTCGCGGGCCTTGGCCGCCTTCCAGTCGGCGCTGATGCCGTCCACCAGGGGTGTTTCGATGGGTCCGGGGGCGATGGCGTTGACCAGCACGTTGTCGCGGCCCACCTCCAGTGCCAGGGACTTGGTGAAGCCGATCACCCCGGCCTTGGCGGCGGCATAGTGGCAGAGCTCGGCGCCGCCCTTGATGCCGAGCTGGGAAGCGACGTTGATGATGCGGCCCCAGCGCTGCGCTTGCATGTGCGGCAGGGCGCGCTGGCTGGCGAGAAAGACGCTGGTGAGGTCGACGCGCAGCATGTCGTTCCACTGTTCCAGGGTCAGGTCGACGCAGGGTGCCTGGGTCAGCATCCCGGCATTGTTGACCAGGATATCGATGCCGCCGTACGCCGCCACGCAGGCGTCCACCCCGGCTCGGGCCCCCTCCGGCTGCCCCACGTCGGCGACGGTTTCCGTCACCAACGCGCCCAGGGCGCGGCATTCCTCGGCTATTCGCACCAGGCGCTCGGCGTCGCGGTCGGCCAGTACCAGGCGTGCGCCGGCCGCGGCATAGCTGCGGGCGATAGCGGCGCCTATCCCGCTAGCCGCGCCCGTGACCAGGGCGCGGCGGTTGGTCAGATCGAACATGCTCTTCTCCTCAGTCGGGCCAGCGCACGGTGAGACCGCCGTCGACGATCAGACTCTGGCCGGTGATGTAGCTGGCTTCGCTGCTGGTCAGGAAACGCACCAGCGCTGCCACCTCCTCGGGTTTGCCGACCCGGCCCAGGGGAATGCTGCGGGCGGCCTTGACCAACCCCTCCGGGCCGAGGGAGTTCTTGGCGTCCAGCGACTGGGGCGTCTCGATCAGACCTGGAATCACCGCGTTGCAGCGGATGCCGCGTGGCGCCAGTTCGACCGCCAGCGAACGACAGAGGCCCGGCACCCCGGCCTTGGCGGCGGCGTAGTGGGCATGGTCCTGCCAGCCATAGACACCACCGGCGATGGACGAGATGGCCACCAGGGCGCCACCTTCCCCCAGGTGCCGCGCCGCGGCGCGAAAGGTGCGCATCACCCCGGTGAGGTCGACGTCGAGCATCTCGAGCCAGCGCGCATCGCTCATCTCCAGCAAGGGCGATTCGCGCAGCAGGCCGGCGTTGGCCACGGCATAGTCGAGTCGCCCGAAGTGCGCCAGGGCCGCATCGGCCAGGGCGTCCACCGAGGCGCTGTCGCGGACGTCCAGGGGTTCGAGCAGGCAGTCGCCGCCCGCGGCGGCCACCAGGCGACGGGTCTCTTCGGGGTCATGGGGATCGCCGGGGTAGTAGCCGCCGACCACCCGGACGCCATGGCGAGCATAGCTGACGGCCAGGGCCTGGCCGATGCCGCTGGCGGCACCGGTGATCAGGGCGACGGGAGAGGTGTGAGCGTTCATCGAGGCTCCTGTCATTTGAGGCTGGTGGGTTCGACGTGGCGCGCGGCCCACATCACCAGGCCGGAAAGAAAACACGGCAGGGCGCCGAACCACAGCGCGGCGCTGTGCCACTGGCCACCGCTGCCGAGCACACTGGTGATGCCGAGGCCGGCGAGGATGGCACCGATCGGCCCCATGGCGTGGACGATGGCGCCACCGGTAGCGCGGATGCTGGTGGGAAAGCTTTCGCCCATGAAGAACAACATGGCCGAATAAGGACCGGTGAGAAAGAACAGGCCCAGGCTATAGAGCGCCACCACCGGTACCAGTTGGCTCGGCGCCTGCAACATGGCGAAGAAAGCCAGGCCGCCACACATCCAGCCAAGGGCCACGGTGTTGCGCCGGCCGATGCGATCGCCCAGCCAGCCATGGAAGAGGTAGCCGATGAAGCCGACGGCGTTGGACAGCACCAGGATCCACAGCGAATTCTCAAAGCTGAGCTTGTGCACACTGACGATCACCGAGGTCCCCAGCACACTGAATACCTGGATCGCCGACCAGTTGAGCAGGATGGCCAGGCTCAGCACCAGGGTCGGGCGCAGGGCCTGGCCCTTGAAGGCCATGGCTACCCCGGCCTTGGCGTGCTCTTCGTAGTCCACCCCGTATTCAAGGGCCAGGCTGCGGGCGTCCTGCTCCTGGCCTTCGCGGCGCAGGCGCTGGATGCGGGCGTGCACCTGGAATTGCGGACTCTCCTTGAGCTTGCGCGCCAGCACGGCGATGACGAAGGCCGGCACGGCGGCGAACACGAAACAGCCCTGCCAGCCGATGTGCGGCAGCAACAAGGCGGTGAGGCCGGCGGCGATCAGGGCGCCGATGGGCCAGCCGCTCTGCACCAGGCTGTAGATGAAACCGCGACGCCGGATCAGGCGTGGATCGTCGGAGGCCGCATAGACCTCGGTCAGGTAGGTGGCGTTGACCCCCTCCTCCGCATAGCCCAGACCGGCCACCGAACGCACCAGCACCAGCGGCACCTTGCCCATGCCGGCGCACAGCGCGGTCAGCGCCGAGCACACGGCCGTGCCGCCGATGGTGACGATGATGCCGCCGCGGCGACCGATCCGGTCCACCAGCGGGCCAATGGCGAAGGCGATGATGGCTCCGCCCAGCGCCACCCAGGTGGCGAGTTCGGCCTGCTCGGCTTCGCTCCAGTTGAAGTGCCCACCCATTACCGGCAGCAGGGTGCCGAAGAGGATGAAGTCGTAGACGGCGAACACCCAGGCGAAGAAGGCGATCCAGGTGGCGTAGCGGACATCACCGGAAGACAGCGGCTGCGGTTTCCAAGCAGCCGTGGCGGTTTCCGGGTGGAGCGAAGGGGCGGCAGGGAGGGTCATGATCCTGTACCTGTGGGCTGGGCGCTTAGCGCTGGCGCGGCTGGCGCCGCAGGAAGTCGTCGGCGATCTCGTCCATGGTGGCGAAGCGCACCCCGGCGTGACCCTGGATATGCTCGATCAGGCGTTCGAGCATCAGCAGCACCTGCGGCCGCCCCGAGACATCGGGGTGGATGGTGATGGGGAAGACGGCGTAGTCCATCTCGCGATAGACCCAGTCGAACTGGTCGCGCCACATCTCTTCGAGGTGGCGTGGATTGACGAAGCCATGGCTGTTGGGCGCCTTCTTGATGAACATCATCGGCGGCAGGTCGTCGAGGTACCAGTTGGCCGGGATCTCCACCAGATCAGTTTCCTGGCCGCGCACCAGCGGCTTCATCCAGCTCTCGGGCTGCTGGCTGTAGTCGATCTTGGTCCAGTTGTCGCCGACCCTCACGTAGTAGGGACTGAAGTCGTTGTGCATCAGGCTGTGGTCGTACTTGATGCCCTTCTTCAGCAGCAGCTCGTTGGTCACCCGGCTGAATTCCCACCAGGGCGCGACATAACCGGTGGGGCGCTTGCCGGCCAGCGCGGTAATCAGCTCGATGGACCTGTCCAGCACCGCCTCCTCCTGCTCGGGGGTCATGGCGATGGGATTCTCGTGGCTGTAACCATGGATGCCGATCTCATGGCCTGCCGCGGCCACCGCCTGCATCTGCTCGGGAAAGGTCTCCACCGAATGGCCCGGAATGAACCAGGTGGTCTTGAGGCCGTAGCGCTCGAACAGCTTGAGCAGCCGGGGCGACCCCACCTCGCCGGCGAACAGGCCGCGGGAGATGTCATCGGGCGAATCCTCGCCGCCGTAGGAACCGAGCCAGCCCGCCACCGCGTCGACGTCGACGCCGATGGAAACGAAGATTTCTTTGGCCATCGTTGCACTCTCCAGTACCCGGAAGAAACCCAGGTCGATGACGGAGCCGGGCCCCCGCCACCGCCACTTGAAATCAGGCGCTGACCAGGGCTTCCACGGCCGTGGCGGCATCGAGCAGGCGCTCGTCCGTGGCGGCGGGGGCCCCCAGCAACAGGCCGGTGGGCAGGCCCTGGGCATCGCGGCCGCTGGGTAGCGAGACACCCGGCGCGCCGAGCAGGCTGCCGGCCATGGTCAGGCGCAGCAGCTCCAGATTGGTGGCCGCGAAGAGGTCTGTGCCGGCTTCCAGAGGAGCCAGCAGCGGTGCCACGCGGCTCACCGTCGGCACCAACAGCAGCGCCTCGGCGAATTCGGCGGCAAAGCGCTTTCGCAGCTGATCGCGGCGTTCATGCAGAACGGCCTGATGGCCATCGGGCAAGGCCCGTGCCCGCTCCAGGCGCTGCCGTACCCGTGGGTCCAGGCGTGCGGCCGCGGGACCGTCGAGCACCTCGCGGTGCAGGGCGAAGGCTTCCA
>Ga0157371_10001533_pt1 | contig 23794 bp, 22 predicted proteins | sample C45metaG_FD_113462 | JGI IMG/M metagenome (GOLD analysis project Ga0157371, IMG submission 113462) | Corn rhizosphere microbial communities from Kellogg Biological Station, Michigan, USA - C4-5 metaG | ecosystem: Host-associated > Plants > Roots > Rhizosphere > Soil | place: USA: Michigan...
TCATTGACACCGTCTTCTGTTCCTGCAATCTTCGCGGTATATCCGCTCATGAACTGGTACATTGCCTGAGCTGGAGTGAGCTTACTTATCGGTGGTAAAATTCCATATGCATCGGCCGTCAGAAGAAAAATATTTTTTGGCACATCGCCAATAGAAGGATGCAAAGCATTGCTGATAAAACTCAATGGATAACTGACTCTTGTATTCTCTGTGATCTTCCTGCTTTCAAAATCAATTTTATTGGTCCCGCGAAAGAAGGTAACATTTTCAACCAAAGCTCCCGGCCGGATGGCATTATAAATTTCAGGTTCTTTCTCTTCACTCAGATCAATGGTTTTTGCATAGCAACCGCCTTCAAAATTGAACACTGCATTTTCTGTCCAGCAATGTTCATCATCACCAATTAATTTTCTCGAAGAATCGGCACTCAGGGTGGTTTTGCCGGTTCCGCTAAGACCAAAAAACACAGCCGTATCATGATTTTTTCCAACGTTTGCTGAACAATGCATGCTCAAAACATTTCTATCGTGAGGTAGAATAAAATTCAAAATAGAAAAAATTCCTTTTTTGATTTCGCCGGTGTAAGAAGAGCCACCGATCAAGATTACTTTTTTTGTAAAATTAATGATGGTGAAATTTCCTTGTCGTGTGCCGTCAACAGAAGGATCAGCAAAAAAAGAAGGGGCGTGAATAATGTACCAATCCACATTAAAATTTTCCAATTCTTTTTTTGATGGACGGAGAAACATATTGTATGCAAACAGATTGCTTGCAGGATCTTCATTAATGGTACGGATGTTTATTTTGTATTCACGATCAGCACATGCATAAGAATCACGAATCCAAATTTCTTTTTGTCGCAAATGGTCAATCATTTTTCTGTAAAGACCATTAAAATATTTTTCTCCGATCGGTTGATTGATGTCGTTCCAGTTTACGGAATTTTCAGTGATAGAATCAGTTACAATGAAACGGTCTTTAGGACAACGGCCAGTGAATTTTCCTGTGTTGATTACCAAAGCGCCGGTGTCATTTAATACTCCTTCATTTCTCTCAAGACATTGCTCTGTTAATTCATCGGGAGAAAGTTGGTAAAAAGTATTTTCTGCAGAATGAAGCCCTATAGAAAATAGAAGGTTCTTTGGTACTGCAAACATGGTTGGTACTGACATGAATCCGTTTTTTGGTTCAGAGCAAAGTTAGTTACTGAATTTTTTTGAGCTATCCAAAACGGGTGGTTTTACTGTGTTTGTATCTTACGCTTAAAAGATTGCAACAATTTATCTTCAACGAATTTTGAGAATGATTAAATAAAATGATACCGGAATTTCAAATTCATTAAAAAGAATAAAAAAAATTTTTTGTGGTTGTGTAGCTTTTACATACTTCTCATTTATCAAAAACTTAAAATATTTTATTCGTGTATATTGCAACGCATTTGAGTGAGAAGTATAAAATTGTTTTTAATAAAAACGAAAAATATTTTTAAAGATAAACTTGTTACAACATGAAATATTTACCATTAAATCCTGAAATTTTTATTCAAAACCGGAAACGGTTTATTGAGAAAATGGATAAAAATTCGATCGCCATTTTTAACAGCAATGACGAATTGCCTTACAATGGCGATGCAGTGCACCCTTTTGCTCAGAACTCTGATCTGTTCTGGCTTTCAGGCATTGAGCAGGAAGAAACAATGGTGATTTTGTTTCCGGACAATCCTGATAAGAAATATAAAGAAGTTTTGGTTTTAGTGCGTCCGAATGAATTGAAAGAAAAATGGAACGGCCATCAGTTCAGAAAAGATGAAGCGGAACAAATTTCGGGAATGAAAAGAATCGTTTGGCTGGATGAATTGGAAGGATTGCTTCAACAATGGATCCATTTGGCTGATACGATTTATCTGAACACGAACGAAAATGACCGGAAGGCAAATGAAGTTCCGGTACGCGATTATCGCTATGCAGCTTACATGCGTCAGCGTTATCCTTTGCATAATTACAAACGCAGCGCGAGAATTTTGAAAGAGTTGCGAGCAATAAAAACTCCTTTGGAAATTGAAGTGGTTCAAAAAGCAATTGACATCACGGACAATGCATTTCGGCGCTTGTTGAAATTTATAAAACCGGGTGTGATGGAATATGAAATTGAAGCAGAAATCATGCATTCATTTTTGTCGCAACGCGCTTCAGGAACGGCTTATGGAAGTATCATTGCCAGCGGCGATCGCGCGAGAACTTTGCATTATGTAAATAACAACCAGGAGTGCAAAGATGGCGAATTGATATTGATGGATTTTGGTGCTCGCTATGGAAATTATGCTGCTGACCTTACGAGAACTGTTCCGGTAAATGGTAAGTTTTCAAAAAGACAAAAAGAAGTTTACAATGCTTGTCTTGATCTCCATTATTATTGCGCTTCTATTTTGAAACCCGGCATCACGATTAATGATTACACCGAAAAAGTAGGTGACAAAGCAACAGAAATTTTTCAAAAGATCGGTTTACTGAAAAAGTCTGATATCAAAAATGAAGATCCGGAAAACAGGGCTTACAGAAAATATTTGTATCATGGAATTTCTCATCATCTTGGTATTGATGTTCATGATCTGGGAACAAGAACTGAACCGGTAAAAGCCGGAATGTTGTTCACCATCGAGCCTGGAATTTATATTGAAGAAGAACAAATGGGGATTCGCATTGAAGACAATTATTGGATCACTAAAAATGGAAATAAAGATTTGATGAAGAATATTCCAATCACTGTTGAGGATATTGAATCATTGATGAAAAGTCGTTAATTATTCATATGAGAAAAATTATTCCAAACCTCTTCACGCTTCTCAATCTTTTCTTCGGCTGCATCGCAATTGTATTTGCATTGCAAACAAACAGTGTGATTTTTTATCTGAATGATCAATACAGCAGCAGTTTTAATATTCCCGAAAAGATAAGCTGGGCAGCTATTTGCATCATCATTGCCGCGATAATAGATTTTCTGGATGGATTTGTAGCGCGCCTATTAAAAGCAACGAGCGAATTAGGAAAACAGTTGGATTCATTAAGCGATGTGGTAAGTTTTGGCGTCGCTCCATCAGTAATTCTTTACCAGTTGTTGCGGTTTAGTTTTGCAAGAGAAGAGAATGGATTGGACGTTTCGCTTTGGGCTTTGGTTCCGGCTTTTATTCTTGCTTGTGCTGCTGCTTATCGCCTCGCAAAATTTAATTTAGATACGGATCAGCAATATTCATTTAAAGGTGTTCCTGTTCCTGCTGTTGGATTATTGATCGCATCGTTTCCGCTCATTTTGCATTTTGATTTTATGCCGGCAGTGAATAACATCATCATCAATAAATGGTTTTTGTATTTGTCGATTATCGTGCTCAGTTATTTGATGGTAAGTAATCACAGGATGATGGCTTTGAAATTTTCAGACTTTACTTTAAAGAATAATTTACCAAAAGTTATTTTACTGGTTGTGGCAATTATTGCTGCGTTATTTTTGCAATGGATTGCCGTGCCGGTTGTTTTTATTATTTATGTTTTATTATCATTAACCCAAAAAAAAGTTAGATGAATTTTGTAGCTGAAATAAAAATTATGCCTTTAAAAGAATTGCTTGATCCGCAGGGAAAAGCGGTGCTGGGTGGACTTGCTAACCTTGGAATCAAAAGTGTGAAAGATGTAAGAATCGGAAAACATATTCAGTTGAATGTTGAAGCAAATTCTCCGGAAGAAGCCAGAGCCATTGCACAGGAAGCGTCGGAAAAACTATTGGCAAATCCGGTGATGGAAGAGTTTACGATTTCAATTAGCTAATGTGGGCTAATTAGCCAATGAAAAACTGATTTACAAAATTGAAGACTATTCCATTAGCACATCAGCACATAATCGAATTAGCACATTAAAAAAATGCTTTATCTCGTTCCTTCTCCAATTGGCAATCTGGCCGACATTACTTTCAGGGCCATTGAAGTTTTAAAATCGGTAGATTTAATTCTTGCAGAAGATACCAGAACTTCCTCAACACTTCTTCGTCATTACCAGATTGATAAACCAACAACTCCTTATCATCAACATAATGAACATAAAATTCTTGGTCATTTGATCAGCCAATTGTCTTCGGGAAAAACAATGGCATTGATCACAGACGCCGGAACTCCTGGTGTAAGTGATCCGGCTTTTTTATTGGTTCGTGAATGCATCAAAAATGATATCAAAGTAGAATGTCTCCCCGGCGCTACAGCTTTTGTTCCTGCTTTGGTGAACAGCGGATTGCCAATGAATACTTTTTGTTTTGAAGGATTTTTGCCTTTAAAAAAGGGACGGCAAACTGTACTAAAAAAACTGGCTGATGAAGAACGCACAATTGTTTTTTATGAAAGCCCAATGCGGTTGGTAAAAACTTTAAAAGATTTTATAGAATATTTCGGCTTAGAAAGGCCGTGTTGCGTGAGTCGCGAACTCACCAAAGTTTTTGAAGAAAATAAGCGTGGAACTTTACAGGAAGTTCATGATTATTTTCATGAAAAAAATGTAAAAGGAGAGATTGTGATTGTGGTAGGAGGGAAAGAATGAAATACAAATCATTTTTAAAAACCAATATGAATAGAACAACAATTAAAGAATTTCAACTGATTGGCATCGCTTTAGAAACGAAGACTACAAATGAGAATGGACAATCAGGAATTGATTGTGGAAGTCTATGGCAGAAATTTGAAAACGAAAATTGTTTTGAAAGAATTCCTGGAAAGCTAACCAACGAAATATTTGCTGTCTATCACTCTTACGAAGGAGATTATACTAAGCCGTTCTCTTATTTTATTGGTTGCAAAGTACCAAAAGGCACACATGTTCCTGAAGACTTTGGTAGTTTATTAATTCCGGGTGGAACTTATGAGAAAATTTTTGCGAAGGGGAGAATGCCTGATTGTGTTGCTGATGGCTGGAAAGCTATTTGGAACTCTCAATTAGACAGACTTTACAAGGTCGATTTTGAAGTGTATGATGAAAAAAGCAAAGACTGGAATAATGCACAGGTGAATCTTTTTATTTCGGTAAAATAAAAAGATTAGAATCAAAAAAATAAAATAGAAATCGCCATTAATTGTTTGTTTACTGTAAACGACTTAAGAAAAGTAGATTTTTTTTCCCTCATTTTTACGAAGTTTACAGCGATATTTTTAAACCAAAGTCATGAATAAAAAGCTGTCACTTTTTGTAATTTTTAATTTTACATTTTTAATTTTTGTTGCAGCACAGCCTGATCGCTGGCAGCAAAGGGTAAATTATAAAATGAATGTGGATGTGGATGTGAACACCAATCTGATCAACGGCACTGAGAAATTAGAATACACTAATAATTCTCCCGATCAATTGACCAAAGTATATTTTCATCTTTACTGGAATGCTTTTCAACCGGGAAGTGAAATGGATGTTCGAAGCCGCGAACTTGGAAAAATATTGATCAATGGAAGACCTGATTGGGATTCAAGAGTAAAAGATCGTATTTCAAAATTAACTCCTTCAGAAATCGGTTTTCAAAAAGTAAAATCTTTGAAGATGAACGGGGTGGAACAACCGATGAAAGTTCATGGAACCATCCTAGAAGTAGATCTTACCAAACCAATTCCTGCAAAAAGTAAAGTGAATTTTGATGTCGTTTTTGAAGCACAGGTTCCGGTTCAGATCAGAAGAAGCGGCCGCGATAATGCAGAAGGCGTTCGCTATAGCATGAGCCAATGGTATCCAAAATTGTGCGAGTATGATTACGAAGGCTGGCACACGCCGCAATATGTTGCGCGCGAGTTCTACGGCGTTTGGGGCAATTTTGATGTCACCATAAAAATTGACAAATCTTATAAAATTGGCGCTACAGGAGTTTTGAAAAATGCCAATGAAATTGGCTGGGGATATGATAAGCCAGGAACAGAATTAAAAAATATTTCTTCTTCAAAACGCACATGGCATTTTGTAGGTGATAATGTTCATGACTTCGTTTGGGCTGCTGATCCAACGTATGAGCACATTGTAAAACAAGCGGATGGTGTAACGATCAATGTGATTTATAAAAAAGTAGATTCATTGGAAAAAAACTGGCAAACCGTTGCTGATGCTGCGGTTACAGTTTTGCCTTATATGGAAAAGCGTTTTGGAAAATATGCTTATCCGCAATATTCATTTATCCAGGGCGGTGATGGAGGAATGGAATATCCAATGGCAACTTTAATTAAAGGGCCAAGCCTGGGAACAGTGTTTCATGAATGGATGCACAGTTGGTACCAGATGATGCTCGGCTCCAATGAGAATGAACATCCGTGGATGGATGAAGGATATGCAAGTTATGCGGAAGGAGAAGTGTATGCTTATTACCGGAAAGTAAAAGATCTCAAAGAACCGGAATCACTTCCACTCAATCATGCCGGAGCTTATCGTGGATATTATTTCTTAATGAAATCTGGTTTGGCAGAACCAATGACAACCAACGCGGATCATTACAATACGAATGTTGCTTATGAAATAAATGCTTATTCAAAAGGTGAAATGTTGCTGGAGCAGCTGGGATATATTGTGAGCGATTCGGTGCGTGATAAAATCTTGCTGGAATATTATAAGCTTTGGAGATTCAAACATCCAAATCCAAATGACTTTTTTAAAGTAGCACAGGATGTGAGTGGAGTGCAATTGGGTTGGTATAAAGAATATTGGTTGAACACGATCAAGACGATTGATTACAGCATTGATAGTCTTTGGGAAGATGGAAATGTTACAAAGATCAGGTTGAGAAGAATTGGTCAAATTCCGATGCCTATTGATCTTGAGCTTACTTTCAAAGACAGCACCAAAGAATTGCATTACATTCCAATGGACATGATGCTGGCAGATAAACCTGCAGAAAATTCTGAAAAAAGATTCGTTCACGAAGAATGGAACTGGACAAATCCGACCTACATTGTTGAGTTCAATCATCCATTAAATCAATTGATGAAAGCAGAAATTGATCCGACAAAAAGAATGGCTGATGTGAATCTTGATAACAATGTTTTGAAATTGAATTGGTAAACCTTTTTCAATTAGCTAATTGGCGAATTGGCTAATTAGCTAATTGATAAGATATATTTTTCTTTAAAAAAATCTTCTTCAAAAATTTTACTGATCTCCCAAACTCTTGGATGAAGGCGGCTTTCAGAGATTTCTTGAGAAAGATCGCCGCCTTTCAAACAAATTAAACCGGTTATTTTTTTTGGTTGATCTACACGTTTTTTATTGAGCAAAGGTTTGCTCCAATGCCATAGATCTTTTAACGGAGCCACTGCCCTTGAAACAATCAGATCAAATCTTTTATCTCTAATGTCTTCAGCTCGTGTATGCTGAACGGTTACATTTTTTAATTCTATTTCAGCTGCAATTGCTTCCACTACTTTTAATTTTTTGTTGATGCTGTCAACCAAATGAAAATGAACATCGGGAAAAAATATTGCCAGTGGAATTCCCGGGAATCCCCCACCAGAGCCAAGATCCATTATTTCACATCCGCCAGGAAAATCAAATTGCATTGCAATAGCCAAAGAATGAAGGACGTGATGCTCGTAAAAATGATCCATATCTTTTCGCGAGATCACATTTATTTTTTGATTCCATTCTTCATATAAGTTTTTAAGCGCAGCGTATTGCCCTAATTGTTTTTCCGAAAAATCAGCAAAATATTTTTGTAGCATTTCCATAAGTAAAATGTAAAAATACTTGTAGCGTGCCAAACTTTTATTTTAAATATTGACGATTTAGAATATCTGTTTATTTCTTTGTTTACTGCTGTGCATCCTTTCAATAGAAATTTTTCATTAAAAATCTTCAACGCTAAAAGTTGTTTTACTTTTACTGCAATAAAAATTTTGTTGTTAACGATACATGAAACTTTTCCCCGAATCTGCTACTCATCAATTAGAGTTTGATAAAATAAAAGAATTACTAACTGCACATTGCCGCTCCGAATTTGCAAAAAAAAGAGCAGTGGAGTTAAGAATTCACACGCATAAAAAATTTATAGAACCGGAGCTTTTACAAACGCACGAATACAAGTTGCTTTTCGAAAATCATTTGAATTTTCCTGATGATGCCGTGTTGAATCTTTCGAAAGAATTGCGATTATTATCGATTGAAGGTTCTATTCTTTCCGGCGAACAATTTTTGCAAATCAAAAAACTGGCGAATGCGATTCAACAAATTTTTCGATGGTTTTCTCCCGAAAGAAAAATTGCTTATCCATCGCTTTCACTGATTATTGATACAACTTATTTTGAAAAAAATATTTCCAGATTAATTGATGAAATCGTTGATGAATACGGCATTGTAAAGGACAGTGCTTCTGAAAAACTGGCTTCTATCCGCATGTCCTTGTACAAAAAACGAATAGAACTGAAAAGAGTTTTTGATCGCATTGTAAGTAAATTAAAAAAACAGGGGTACCTGACAGATATTGAAGAAAGTTTCATGAACGGCAGAAAAGTGCTGGCGGTATTTGCTGAGCAAAAAAGAATGGTGAAAGGAATTCTTCATGGAGAAAGTGACAGCCGCAGGACTTCATTTATTGAACCGGAAGAAACTACACATTTGAATAATGATATTTTTTCTTTGGAAAATGAAGAGCGAAAAGAAGTAAATATTATTCTTCAAAAACTTACTGCAAGGATTCGGTCGTATCATACTTTATTGAATAATTATTACCGAATAATTGGCGAATATGATTTCATAAGAGCCAAAGCCATGCTCGCTTTGGACTATCATGGCAACCTTCCTGCCTTACACGATAAAGCAATGGTGAAATTAGTAAATGCCGTGCATCCCTTACTTTTTATTTATAATGAAAAATTAAAAAAGCCGACAATTCCAGTAAATCTTTCTTTAGACGACAGGAACCGGATTCTTGTGATCAGTGGCCCAAATGCCGGAGGGAAAACGGTTACTTTAAAAACTGTCGGCTTGTTGCAAATGATGGTGCAAAGCGGCTTATTGGTTTCGTGTAGCCATGATAGTGAATTTGGAATTCTTAAACAATTGATGATTCATATTGGCGACACGCAAAGCCTCGAATTTGAATTAAGCACTTACTCATCGCATCTCATCAACATGAAATATTTCATGGAAAATGCGAATGGAAAAACTTTATTTTTTATTGATGAACTGGGCAGTGGCAGCGATCCGAATCTGGGTGGCGCTTTTGCTGAAGTGATCATGGAAGAACTGGCAAAAAAACATTCTTTCGGGTTGGTAACTACTCATTACCTGAACCTAAAAGTAATGGCCAATAAAGTAAATGGCATCATCAACGGCGCGATGGCTTTTGATGAAAAAAATTTAAAGCCTCTTTATAAGCTTATCCCTGGAAAGCCAGGCAGTTCCTACACTTTCTCAATTGCGCAGCGGATTGGAATGCCACAAAATCTAATTGACAAAGCAAGAAAATTAGTGGATGAAAATCATTTCTCGTTAGATAAATTACTGAACAGTACCGAACAGGATATGCAACAAATTCAAGCCGAAAAAAAACGGTTGGATGAATTGCTGAAAGAAAATGAAAAGTTGCACAAAGAAATGCAACACCTTATTCAAAAAGAAAAGCACCAGCAACAGGTTGAATTATTAAAACAGCAAAATCAAATCAGTGAAGCGAAATTGGCTTATCTGAAAGAAATGGATCGAAAGCTGAAATCACTTTTGATAGAATGGAAGAAAGCTGAGGATAAAAATAAAGTAGTCAAAATGATGCACGCATTACTTTTTAAACAACCTGAAAAACAAATTCTCCAAAAAAAGCAAAAGAAAATTGATCATAAATATATCGAAACAGATGAGCCCGTAAAACAAGGTGATAAAGTAATTATGATAAAAAATCGTCAGCTTGGAATCGTAACTAATATCCGCGGAAAGAAAGCGGTGGTGCAGGTTGGAAGCATTCCAATCACAGTCGCAATAACTGATTTGGTAGCAGTAAAAGAAAGACTGCAAACAGAAAATCAATAATTATTTAATTTCTTTACTTAACAAATACGGTCTTTCATCATACACTTTCAAAATCATTTCTCCGAATAACGTATTAGCCCATGCAAACCACTTTCGTGTAAAATTTTCGGGATTGTCTTTATTGAAAGACTCATGCATGAAACCGGTGTTGGCGTTGGTATTTTTCAACATCTTCAAACATGATACAATTTCGTTATCGTGCTTGCTGGTAATGCTTCTCATGATGATACTCATTGGCCAGATCATATCAGAAAGTGTGTGCGGACTGCCATTTCCTTCCGCATATTTTCCTTTGAAAAAATAAGGATTTTTATCACTCAAAATAAATCGACGGGTGTTTTGATAGATCGTGTCTTCAATAGAAACAGCCTGCAGGTAGGGCAATGAAAGCAGATCAGGAACATTACTATCGTTCATGAATAACTGGTTGCCAAAACCATCTGCTTCATATGCATACATTTTGCCAAACTCTAAATGATTAGTAATCGCGTATTTCTGTAAAGCCTTTTCTACCTCATTGGCAAGCGTGTCACATTCTGCTGCGAATTTTTCATCATTCAAAATCCTTGAAGACATAATCGCAAGTTGCCTTAATGAAACCACTGCAAAGAAATTGGAAGGAATTAAAAATGGAAAAATTGTTGCATCATCTGAAGGGCGAAAAATAGAAACGATGAGTCCCACAGGAACAATGGGATTACCGAAACCGTTGCCAGGCACGGTGTCTGTAGACCATGATGTGGTTCTTCCAAATGAATACGGGCCTTTATTTTCCTTTCGTTGTTGTTCTTTAAAAGTTTTGACAACCAGGTGCATTGCATCTTTCCATTGAGCATCGAATGGGGAAGCATCACTTGTTAATTTCCAATAATTGAAAGCCAGGCGAATCGGATAACATAAGGAATCTACTTCCCATTTTCGCTCATGCAATTCGGGTTTCATTTTTGTAAGATCTTTATCCCATTCACTTCCGGTTGGTCCTTCATTAAATGTGTTGGCATACGGATCAATTAAAATACATTTTGTTTGGCGATTGATCACTCCTGCAAGTAACTGTTGCAGTTTTTGATCTTCTTTCATGAAAGGCAAATAAGGCCACACCTGCGCGCTGCTATCACGAAGCCACATCGCATGAATATCGCCCGTGATGACAAAAGTATCAGGCCGTCCGTTGATCATTTTGAAAAAGACAGTCGTGTCTAGCGTATTGGGAAAACAATTCTCGAAAAGCCACGCTAATTGCGGATCTTTGATCACTTTTTTCATTTTGGTGATCGCTGCTTCGACGGCAGGGCTGGTAAAATTTCTTTCAGAAAACGGAGGTCGTTTGTTGGGCAATTCTGAAAATAAATTTTCTGATTTTAAAATCCCTGGAGTAAGCATTGCAAGGCTTGCAGCGCTGGTTTGATAAAGGAATGTCCTTCTTTTCATAAATACAAATTGGTGAAACCGTAAACGAACAATTAAATTGAAATCTTTTTTTTGAGGAGTAAAGTAAAAGTAATTTTTCAGCATTGATTTAAAGAAAGCAAAAAAACTTTTTCGTCAAAATGAACTGAGCAGTAAACAAAACAATAAATAGTTTTCTTTCTTTAATGAAAAATCTTTTCTGCCGCAGGAATATGTTCAATATCAGACATAACTTTCGCCCATGCTTTTTTAGTTTGTTGAAAAGCTGCAAAGTGCCTTTTTACATTATTCCGATAATGAAAAAGTTCGTGACGGATCTGTTGAAAATGATCATTGTTGAAATATCTGCATAGTTTTGGAATCGTTAATTCTAATTTTTTTTCCACATCTTCCATGATATGTTCATATTTGTCGTGCTGTGTAATGTAGATCATTAGCGGCTTGTAGCGAATCCAACCGATAGCCGCATTCGCAAATCTTTTTACCACGGAAGGAGAAATACTATCGACCGGTTCCAAAACTTTTGGAAGAATTCCGTTCAAAAGATTTTTATAATTTAAAAATCCATCATGAAAAGTATAGCACGGAACTTTCAAAACTTTCTTGTCAGAAAGAGCGGTGCTCATAAACGTATCTTCACCGCGCGCCCCAGGTGGATTATAAAACGGAGGAAGATTTTTAATGTTTTTCAGATTGAAACAAAGATTGGCTCCTGAAATAAATTTCATTCCGTTGATTTCTTCCACTTCTTTTACGATCGATTTATTAATGATATCCGGGTTAGCGTAAGTAACTCCCTTATTGTGAATGATCGTTTTTTTTACAACATCCCATGAAACAATTTCATTGCTGATCGCTTCAATAAATAATTTAAAATCATGCTCTGTCAAAACATCATTGAAAGAAATGTAAGGAATGGGCGAAATGTATCCACAATGATGTCCATGAGTAATGTCGGCGGCTGCATTGTATTTTAAATGTGTCGCTAAGACACTTTGACCCATCCAGATCAAATTTCCATATTCATTTTTCATTGTGGCCAAAGGATATTCATCATCATCCAAAAACATAAGCCTGTCCATCTTATTTTTCTTGGCGAAATAAACTACGGCGTTTCTTTTTTTGGCATATCCTTCGCCAAAGAGAAGGTCTGATTCTTCTTTCGAAATGATTCCCTGGCTTTCTAAAACTTTGCGTTCTTCTTCAATTGAATGCTTGCCGTAATACCTGATAGAATGTACCATTTCAGCCAATTCAGGATCAATATTTTTATAATCACTCAATTCTGTTTTTGAATATTTTAAATCGTACGCCACCAACAGGTGAAGCCTGATATCTTTGTTGAGAAATAAGCCATGCTCGAGCCAGTTATTGATGTAAGAAGTGAGTACATTTTTAAAATGTTTTCTGCCTGTAACAAAACCGATGCCTATGTTTAATGCCATAATAATAATTGAAGTATGTATGGTTAACTAAAAAATAAATCGCACGTTTCAAAAAGAGAATTGAAAACCAACTTGTATTTCAATTGATCCCATAAACGGGAGAATGTGCTTGCTTTTTCTATCTTGTGGAAAATAAATAATGATTTTCCCTTATGAACGCCGCAAAAATAAATTTTTATTTTTTAATGTAAATTGCGAAGTGCCAAAACGCAATGAACTATCATTTTTTCATCAAAAAAAATTACAAATGCCTTCATTTGACATCGTAAGCAAAGTGGATCTTCAGACGCTGGATAATGCTGTTAACACAGCTTCTAAAGAAATTAGAAACCGTTTTGATTTTAAAGGAAATCACGTGGTGATTGACTTGAATAAGAAAGAAATGAAATTGAATCTGGAAGCTGATAGTGAAATGAAATTGAATCAGATCATTGATGTGCTCATCAGTAAAAGCATGAAGCACGGATTGGCAGCAGAAATTTATGATTTGCAAAAAGAACCTTATCAAAGCGGAAAGATTGTGAAAAAAGAAATTCCTGTAAGAAATGGTATCAGTCAGGAAGATGCCAAAAAAATTGTGAAACTGATCAAAGATCAAAAATTCAAAGTGCAGGCTTCGATTATGGATGATATGGTAAGAGTTTCCGGAAAGAAAATTGATGATCTTCAGGCCGTTATCCAGGCTTCAAAAGGATGGGATCTTGGACTGGCGCTTCAATACGTAAATATGAAAAATTAGGATTTTATTTTTTTTGTTTGTTTACGGGCGAAAAATTGAAAGAATTGTCTCATTAATGTAAAATTATTATTTGTAAAACTTCTCCTGCTTTTAATTCTAATGAAATACTAATTTCGTTTTTCAATATAACTGCTCTTAGAGTTTTTGCTACCAGATGAAATGGGGAGTGTTTTAGTTTTTGTAAAATATTATTCATTTCTTTCTAAATCAAACCGGTATGCGACTCAGAATTTTTCTAAGTATTTTATTGCTGGGAATAACATCTTTTCCCATTGCACAAACACTACAAACCTGGAACTGGGAATCTTACAAAATGAAGTTTAAAGCGCCGGATAACATGGTGATTCAGCAAAATGATTACACCGGTTACCAGGCCACCAATAATAATATCACACTGGATATTTATCCACGGAACGGCGAAAATCTAACTTACGATGGAATGAAAAATGCAATAACCAATTGGGCTAATCAGGTTTCTCTCTCTTATGATTCAAGGAAAGAACCAATTTATCTTAGTGATATAAATCGTTATTGGGGATGCGCCATTGATGGAACCAAAGCTGGTTATTCTGCCACCGCGCTTTTGCTCGTAAATCCGGATCATCCTGAGATTAGCTATTATATATTGGATATCTTACGCTCCTGAATATTATCATGATGCCCTTGCTATTTTAAATAGTTTTGAGCCGTTTTAGTTGATAAAAAATTTGCCTTTTTGTTTTGCTGATATATTTTATTGGCTTACCTTCGCACACTCAAAAAATGCATGGCCAAATCCATGTTTAAATACATTTAATTATGAAAAAAGATATTCATCCATCCAACTACAGATTTGTAGTTTTTCGCGATATGAGTAACGGTAATATGTTTCTAAGCCGTTCTACCGCTTCTTCAAAAGAAACTGTTCAATGGGAAGACGGTAAAGAATACCCAGTGATAAAATTGGAAATCTCCAATACTTCTCACCCTTTTTATACTGGTAAAAATATGTTGGTGGATACTGCAGGACGTATTGATAAGTTTAGAAAACGTTACGAGAAAAAGAAATAATAATTTTTAGCTTTGATTTTTTTATCCCCCTTTATTGGGGGATTTTTTTTAATTTCATCAACTCTTTCAAGCGATAGCGAATGAACATTTTGCTGGATGATATTTCTTTTAAAAATTCTCTGTTTCCATTTGGTGTTGTACGTTCCATAGCTCATATCCGTTGTGGGATTTTGACCGTTTTTGAAAAATGGCAGCACAATTTTCCGGGGAAAGTTTTTATCGCTTCGGAAAAATTGATGCGTGATTTCGATGAATCGCAATGCATAAAATATCCTGCTAATTTTATCCCTTCTTTTGATTTTTTGAAACAAGTTTTGGAGCAAAATGAAACAATACCTTGCACTCCTGATTGTAGAATTTTGGAACATCCATGGCAAATCTTTGAATTTAATAATTGGGCTATTCATGAAGATTTTGAAATGCTCACATCAGAAAAAAAATCTGGAAAAGTTTCAGCAACAAATCAATTGATTTATCCTGAAAAAATATTTGTAGATGAAGGAGCGCAAATCAGTTTTTCCATTTTGAATGCTGAAGCAGGGCCAATTTATATAGGGAAAAATGCGCAGATAGAAGAAGGATGTTTGCTTCGTGGCCCCATCAGTATTGGCGAAGGAAGTCGTTTAAAAATGGGAACAAAAATTTATGGAGCCACAACGATTGGCCCATTTTGTCTAGCAGGCGGAGAAATTAAAAATTCAATTCTTACCGCATTTTCAAATAAAGCACACGATGGCTATTTGGGTGATTCTGTAGTAGGACAGTGGTGCAATCTTGGCGCGGGAACCAGTAATTCCAATTTAAAAAATAATGCTTCCGTTGTAAAAATCTGGAGCAAAAAAGATAATGATTTTGTGGCTGCGGGAAACAAATGTGGTTTGCTGATGGGAGATTACAGCCGCTGTGCCATCAATACTTCTTTCAACACAGGAACCGTTGTGGGCGTCTGTTGTAGCATTTTCGGAAATTCATTTCTTCCAAAATTTATCGACAATTTCACCTGGGGAAATGAAAAATATATTTTTGAGAAAGCCATTGCTGACATCAGCAACTGGAAAAAATTAAAAGGACAGGAAATCACAGAAACAGAAATTCAATCATTAAAAAAAATCTATCAATAAAAATAAATATCATGAGAAAACAAATAGCAGCAGCAAACTGGAAAATGAATTTGAATTTGCAACAGGCCGATGACTTATTAAATGAAATCGTAAGTAAAAATATTCAACTTTCTGAAGATCAACAGGCAGTTTTCGCAGTTCCTTTTCCTTATTTGCTGTTGACAAAAGAAAAGATAAAAAACAGTAAGAATTTTTTTGTTGCTGCACAAAATTGTTATACACAAGAATCCGGTGCATTTACCGGAGAAGTAAGTGCAGCAATGCTTTCATCGATTGGGATTGAATATGTAATTATTGGTCACAGTGAAAGGAGAGAATATTTTAGCGAAGACAATCAAATACTTGCTCAAAAAGTGGATGTATGTTTAAAGAATAATTTAAAAGCCATTTTTTGCTGCGGTGAATCATTGGAAATAAGAGAAAAGGGATCACAGAATCAATTCGTCGAAAATCAATTAAAAGAAACTTTATTTCACCTGGAGGCTTCAGCAATTTCTGGTTTTGTAATTGCTTATGAACCAATATGGGCAATAGGTACGGGCAAAACCGCTACCGCAGAGGAGGCGCAGGAAATGCATGCTTATGTCAGAAATGTTTTTGCAGAAAAATATGGAAATGATGTGGCTCAAAGTATCTCAATTTTATATGGCGGAAGTGTAAAAGCAAATAATGCCAAAGAAATTTTTGGTAAGCCGGATGTCGATGGAGGCCTTGTTGGAGGCGCGTCTTTAAATGGAAATGAGTTCAGTGAAATTATTCAGAGCCTTAAGAGTTAATGAGAAAATCATGAAATTGTAAAATTAGTTATATGTGGGGCTGTTTGCAATTTCGTTTACTTACTCATGCATTATTTTTATAACTCAAATTTTAAACAGAAATAAAATGAAAAAACTTCTCATTGCTGCCCTCTTATTTGCAGGCACTTTCAGTTTTGCAAATGCACAAACAAAGCAAAAGCATGACACTAAAAAAGCAACAACTACTGCAGCTACTACAAAAACTGCCCCGGCAAAAGTTGACAAAAGCACTGCAACAACAAAACATCTGAAAGCAGATGGGACACCTGACAAAAGATACAAAGAAAATAAGACTGCTGCTACCGCAGGGCCTTTGAAAAAAGATGGCACACCTGATAAAAGGTATAAAGCCAACAAAAAATAAGTTTAAAAATTAAAAAAAAGTGGCCGGAATTTTCCGGCCACTTTTTTTTAAGAAAACAGTATAAACTTTATTTGCCGGAGTTGAATTGCAATTCTGCCGGAGAGTAAGAATTTAATTTATTCAAATGCAAAATGGTTTTGTTATCCTTTTCAGATTTGTGATACATAGCATTAAATTTGGCACCAATAATTAGTTCATCCAACAAATAAGAAGTGCGTGTTACTACCGTGTTTGAAAACATATCATCAAATGCTTTTACAAAAACCAGTATCTCACCCTGGGCGTTTCTAAAATCTTCTTCAGTAAAATTATAAAAAGGACTTGTTTCGTTAATAGGATGCACAATTGTCCAGCTAAGGTTAAGAGCATTTACGGTTTTATATTCCAAAGCAAGCTGGTAAAATTTATTTACAATTTTTCCATTTTCTTCAACCATCAATCCTAAAGTGACTTTTGCTTCGGCATCCGTAAGGGTCGTATTTTTGAAAGGAACGAGTCGGAACATAATGGCGTTACCTTCGTGAAACGGCGCCAGCAAAGCGTTTTCGCTAAAGCGGATATAAGCACGCGGTCTTGAAAATCTTCCATATAATAAACCGGTGATAACAGCAAGTGTTAATAAACCAATTAAAGCTTCGAGCGATGATATTGCACTTGCCAAAAAACCTATTGGACTGATTCTTCCATATCCTACTGTCGTTAAAGTTTGGCAGCTAAAGAAAAATTCTTCAACAAACGTCTGAAATCGTGAATGAGTATCGATTCCGCCCAATTTATCAACGCCTAATAAAAAATAAATAAAGCCAAACAGCAGGTTGATGAAAAGATAAAATAAGAAGATCGTCAACAGAAATTTCCCCCTGGGCATGTCGAGCAAAATGTGGTACCAGCTTATTTTTTCAAAATATCCTACACCTTTTTTTTCAACATTAGGTCTGCCATTTTTATTTACAAATCTTCCTCCATAATCTGATGAGTTGACACCAAAACCAGTGTTGATCTCAGATGTAGCTTTTGGATTGATCTTTCGGATTTTGAACATATTCTTTTTTGAAAAAAGTTTTAAAATATTTTACAAAGCCAATCAGAATTAAAAATGTTGTAAAAATTACACCCACCAATAATTTTATTTTCAACTCCCATTTTGTAAGAATTAAAAATAAAATAAAATAAGAAGCTCCAGCTATTAAAAAACGAAGAAGCAGTTTTTGTAAAGGCAGTAGTTGTAAGACGGAAACATGAAGTGTTTTTGCAGAATGCAAAATATAGAAAATGATCTGGCAAAAAGTAGCAACAACAACAGCCAGGGCGATTCCCTGAGTGCCCATTAAAGGATATAATACCAGCATCAGAATTATTGCAATTGAAATGTCAAATATCGAACCGATCAAAATGGTTTTCCCTTTTGAAAAGCATTGCAGGATCACAGAATAATTGTTGATGCGAAGAGGAAGAATAAAAATACTGATGACAAAAACCGGCAAAGAAGCATCGTATTTATTATTAAAAACCAATGCAAATAATTCGTTTCTAAAAAAGAACAAGAAAAAAAATAGTGGGAAAACGAGCGTAGAAAGTATTAAAAAGCTTTCGCGATAAAGTTTTACAATTTTAGAAGTTAATGAAACATTCTTTGAAATTTCTATCATCAAAAAACTTCCCATTACGCTAATCAACAAACCAAATAAAGGAATTTCAAATGAGCCATTAAAAAATATCGCAAAGTCAGTAACAGTAAGGATATACAATAAAAAAAATTTGTCGATCCATTTTGAAATTACACCAAGAATATCGTTCAAACCAAGAAAGGCCCAATGATCTAAAAAATCTTTTTCATTTGCCACTGCAACAAAAAGTCCTTGTTTAAAAGGAATCATAAGCATTGCCATCAATTTTAAAATTGAAATAACACAAATGCCAAAAATCAGATTGATGAGAGAATAATCTGTAAAGAGAACATAAAGATGCCATGCAAGAAAAAAAACAGAATAGATAAAATTAATTATGAAAGAAGCTTTTTCTCCCTGTCGTTTGATGAGCAACGTTTCTGCAATAGTGCTTACATTTTGAATGATGATGAACGCTACCAGCAATAGTTTCAGCCCGCTGGTAAAATTTTTTGCAAATAAATAGAATGCGGCTAAACCAATTATCCATAAAAGAGAGTAAAAAATTGAAAGTTTTTTTTGATGGATTTTTATGAAAGAAAAAAGAAAATTCAAATTGGTTGAAAAAATCACTGATGTTAATCCAAAAGTGATGATAACATTTACAATATTAGCGTACATCCAAACGCTTTGGAATTTTCCGTATTCATCAAAACTTAATTTTCTTGAATAAATAATTGTGATTAAAAAAAGAATCAACACAGGAAGAACTCTTCCTAAAAGCAACCAGGAAAATTTGCGTGCAGCAAGGATTTTATTGTTTTGGCTGATAATGAGAGACGATTTTAATTGATTAGGAATTGTTTTTTATTTCGATTAAAAATCTCATTGGTTTTTTCAAAATTTTATTAGCAGCAGAATCAATTATTTTCCATAAACTATTCGGAAGAAAAGACAAAAGCAAATTTAAACGCAATCGAACCAAATATTTATTTGAAAATTTTTCAAGGGAATAATTTGGAAATTCTGATGGAATGAAATTGACAATATTTTTTTCATTGAAAGAGTGAAGATGAGCATTTTTTGGAGTTGGCTTATTGCAGTGAACGCACAAATAATACTGAATCTTTTCGTCATAAGGAGTTGTGATAATCAGTTTACCAGAAGGTTTCAGCGCTTTCATTAATTGTGAAATAAAAAGCTTCGGATCCGAAACATGCTCCATAATTTCTGAAGCGATAATGACATCAAAACTATTTTTTTTGAACGGCAAATGATAAGCATCTGCAACAACAGCCGCATGATTTTCGTGTTGATTTTCCTGTAAAACTTTCACCGGATTGTAAACAGAAATATCCATTGAAACTATTTTGTTCCCTTTCGGTAAAAAAGATTTTGCAACCCATCCGCTGCCGCAACCAACGTCTAAAATAAGCCCTGATCCTTTTGGAATATGTTTGGAAATTGCTCTGTGCAATTGTTTTGATTCTTCTCTGCCTGCCGCTGTTTCATCTTCTTTAAAGTAATCAAAAAACAGCGCATCTTCATTGTAATGTTGCTGGTAATCAAATTGTGAATCGTATTTCGAATGAAGATTAGAATTTAGAGTTTTTGAATTTTGGTGAGCGAGTAAAACAGGAACATTTTCCTTAATTGAATAAACCTTTTCATCAGAAGAAAGAAAAAGTTTTCCATCTCTGCTTTCTTCTTTCAAATCTTTTCCGGTTATTGGATCTGCTAATATTTCTTTTAAAAATTTTTTCATTTTTTTATGACGTCAAAATAAACATGTTTCTTTCAGAAAATTGTTTTTAATAAAGATCAAGTTTAACGTATAATTATTAAAATTAAAATAAATGCTGTAAGCTCTGTGAGTTTAAGGCGTTTACCTTTTTCTTATCTTCGCCGCCCAATTATGAAGAATATCAGGAATTTTTGCATCATTGCACATATTGATCACGGCAAAAGCACGCTGGCAGACCGTTTGCTTGAATTTACGCATACGCTCACAGAGCGTGAAATGCAAGCGCAGGTTCTTGACAATATGGACCTTGAAAGAGAAAAAGGAATTACCATAAAAAGTCACGCGATTCAAATCAATTATAAGTTTGAAGGAGTTGAATACGTGCTGAATTTAATTGATACTCCCGGCCATGTTGATTTTAGTTATGAAGTAAGCCGGGCGCTGGCTGCATGCGAAGGTGCTTTGCTTTTAGTGGATGCTACCCAGGGAATCCAGGCGCAGACAATTTCCAATTTATATCTTGCTATTGACAATGACCTTGAGATTATTCCCGTGTTGAATAAAATTGATATGGACGGTGCAATGATCGCTGAAGTTGAAGATCAGATCATAGAATTAATTGGTTGTAAACAGGAAGATATTTTACATGCAAGTGCCAAAACCGGTGTAGGAATTGAAGCGATTCTTGAGGCGATTATCAAACGCATTCCTGCACCAAAAGGAGATGAGAATGCGCCATTGCAAGCTTTGATATTTGATAGTGTTTTTAATAGTTTCAGAGGAATTATTGTTTACTACCGCGTCTTTAATGGCGTTCTTAGAAAGAATGATAAAATTAAATTTTCAAACACCGGCAAAGAATACAACGCGGATGAAGTGGGCATTTTGAAAATGGGAATGATGCCTAAAAATGAAGTGAAAGCCGGCGATGTAGGTTATGTAATCACAGGAATTAAAAACGCGAAAGAAGTGAAAGTAGGAGATACGATCACGACCACCGCAAATCCTTGTAAAGAATCGATCAAAGGTTTTGAAGAAGTGAAGCCGATGGTTTTTGCAGGAATATTTCCAGTGAATACAGATGAATTTGAAGAGTTGAGAGATTGTATGGAAAAACTTCAGCTCAATGATGCGTCGCTCACTTTTGAATTGGAAACTTCTCAGGCTCTGGGCTTCGGATTTCGTTGTGGATTTCTTGGAATGTTGCATATGGAAATTATCCAGGAAAGATTGGAGCGTGAATTTAATCAAACAGTTATCACAACTGTTCCGAACGTAAGTTTTAATGCATATACAACAAAAGGTGAAAAAATAATTGTGAACAATCCTTCTCAAATGCCCGATCCGAGCAGGATTGAGAAGATTGAAGAACCTTATATCAAAGCTCAGATCATTACAAAACCTGATTATATAGGAAATATTATGACGCTTTGCATCAGCAAGCGTGGCACACTTACTAATCAGGGATATCTTACGCCAACCCGCGTGGAGCTTATGTTTGAAATGCCTTTGACGGAAATTGTTTTTGATTTTTACGATAAATTAAAAAGTGTTACACGAGGTTATGCATCATTTGATTATCATCCGATTGGCTATCGCGAAAGTGATATTGTGAAGATGGATATTTTATTAAATGGCGATAAAGTGGATGCATTAAGTTCATTAATTCATCGAAGCCGTGCACAGGATTTTGGAAGAAAACTTTGTGAAAAATTAAAAGACCTGGTTCCGCGTCAGCAATTTCAAATAGCGATACAAGCTGCCATTGGAGCAAAAATAATTTCGCGTGAAAACATTAGTGCGATTAGAAAAGATGTTACTGCAAAATGTTATGGAGGTGATATCAGTAGAAAAAGAAAACTTCTTGAAAAACAAAAAGAAGGTAAGAAAAGAATGAAGCAAATTGGTAACGTAGAAGTGCCACAGGAGGCGTTCCTGGCTGTTTTGAAGCTTGATGAATAGAAATAAAAAAAAAGAATTACAGTGAAAAAACTTTTAAGGAGAAATTTTTATTTTCCATTTTGTTTGTAAAATAAAAAATGCCGGACCAAAAGGCCCGGCATTTTTCCATAATCAAATCAAGCCAAAAATTCAAACACAATTTATATAGAGTCTTCATTGGGTTACGATTAATGTTCCCTTCATTCCTGAATGGAAATTACAATGATAGGTGAAAGTTCCTGCTGTATTAGCAGTATAAGAAAATGAAGAGCCGGCAGCTAGTGTACCACTATCAAAAGTTGTTGCATCATCTGACGTTACTGTATGTGCGATACCATCTTTATTATGCCAGGTAACAGTGCTTCCTTGTTTTATTGTAACGCTTGCTGGGAAAGACATTCCGGTGATGTCGATACTATTTGGATTTGATGCAGGTTGACTGGTACTTCCGGATTTGGAACAGGAATTAAAAAAGAAAATCATTGCAGCTGCAATCAATACAAGAAATTTTGTTTTCATAAAATCGTTTTATTTTTTTTCTAATTTTTTTATCATCTTTTTAAATGATGATCTTGTATTTCTAATCGGTGCTTTTTAAAAATTGGTTGCTTTTATTTTTTTTAAAATCAAATAAGTGTTATTTAATTTACTGTATCTATTGTTGAAACTATAGTGTCCATTTGCTTCCACGAAGCTTTTTTTTCTCATGAAACATGTATAATTCATTTCACATTTTTTTTAACAGCATAAAAAATAATAACGGGTAAGTCTTTGGCAGAAAATATTTTAAAAGCAGGCGAAAAATTAGCACGGCGTTTGATTTTTATCGCGGGTACCTAAAAAATTTTTAATAAAAATTAAAAACTTAATCTATGAAAATTATGTCAAAAATCTTGTTGTTATTTGTTGCTGCAGGTTTTTTCTTTTTTTCTTGTAAAAAGAACAACAATAATAATAACAACGAAAGCCTCACTACCCAGGATCGGAATTTTATTAACCAGGCATCTATTAGCAATACCGCAGAAATTCGCGCTGGACAGTATGCTGATTCAACAGTAGATTCAACGACAGATTCATTAGGAACATCGATCAGAGCATTTGCAGCAAAGATGGTAACCGATCATACAACCGCACAAAATGATTTAAAAACACTTGGAAATTCTGTGAATGTTGCTGTTACTGATTCTGTTGATTCAATGCATTCAAGCCAAATGGATAGTCTGAAAATCCTTTCCGGACGTGCATTTGACTCTGCATATATTTTGAGTCAGATTGCTGATCACCAGGCAGCTATCAATACTTTTCAACAGGAAAGCAATTCTGGTAACAGGTCTGCAGTGATCAATTATGCGAATAAATATTTGCCGGTTCTTCAGATGCATTTGCAAATGGCAGACAGCCTTGCAACAGCAATGGGTTTTAAATAATTAATTGGTAAACTGAGCTAAAATTATAAATACGCAAGAAGTTTAAAAGTTCAACGTGGATTGTTTTTTTAGTGGCTTTAGTTCGTGATTGCCTGCGCGTCCGATTTCGCGCAGGTTTTTTTTACTCAAA
>Ga0157371_10001535_pt1 | contig 23786 bp, 43 predicted proteins | sample C45metaG_FD_113462 | JGI IMG/M metagenome (GOLD analysis project Ga0157371, IMG submission 113462) | Corn rhizosphere microbial communities from Kellogg Biological Station, Michigan, USA - C4-5 metaG | ecosystem: Host-associated > Plants > Roots > Rhizosphere > Soil | place: USA: Michigan...
ATATTCCGGCAAGCTGGCTGGTTTCGACCCTTGACCACGCGATGGGCTCGCTGCGCAGCGGCGCGCTGCATATCAACTGCCCGTTTGCCGAGCCGCTCTACGGTGAACTGAATGACACCGGTTTGGCCTGGCAGCAGCAGCTCGGCGACTGGTGGGAGAGCGAAAAACCCTGGCTGCGCGAGCAGACGCACCTGGAAAGCGCGAAACAGCGCGACTGGTTCTTCTGGCGACAGAAGCGCGGCGTGGTGATTGCCGGTCGCATGAGCGCGGCTGAAGGCAAGCTGGTCGCCGAATGGGCTCAAACTCTCGGCTGGCCGTTGATTGGCGACGTGCTTTCCCAGACCGGTCAGCCGCTGCCGTGCGCCGATCTCTGGCTGGGTAATGCCAAAGCGGTCACCGAACTGGCGCAGGCGCAGATTGTGGTCCAGATCGGCTCCAGCCTCACCGGGAAGCGTCTGTTGCAGTGGCAGGCTACCTGCACACCGGAAGAGTACTGGCTGGTGGATCCGCTGGAGGGGCGGCTCGACCCGGCGCACCATCGCGGTCGTCGTCTGGTGAGCGAGATTGATAGCTGGCTGGAACTGCATCCGGCAGAAAAGCGTAAACCCTGGGCGGTGGCGATCCCGGAACTCTCGCGCCAGGCGTGGGAGCTCACCAACGCGCAGTGCGAAGGTTTTGGTGAAGCCGAGCTGGCGCACCGTATTCGCCACTATCTTCCCGAGCAGGGGCAGCTGTTTGTCGGCAACAGCCTGGTGGTGCGCCTGATTGATGCCTTCTCTAAGCTGCCCGCAGGCTATCCGGTTTACAGCAACCGCGGAGCCAGCGGCATCGATGGGCTGATTTCCACGGCGGCAGGCGTGCAGCGCGCCAGTGCGAAATCGACGCTGGCGATTGTGGGCGACCTCTCTGCACTGTATGACCTCAACGCGCTGGCGCTGCTGCGTCAGGTCTCCGCGCCCTTTGTGCTGATTGTGGTGAACAACAACGGCGGGCAGATTTTCTCCCTGCTGCCGACGCCGCAGAGCGAGCGCGAACGCTTCTACCTGATGCCGCAAAACGTGCAGTTCGAGCATGCCGCCGCCATGTTCAGCCTCAAGTATCATCGTCCTGAAAACTGGGAACAGCTGGATACGGCGTTAAGCAGCGCCTGGCGGCAGCCGGGCACCACGCTTATTGAGCTGGTGGTGAACGATGCTGACGGCGCGCAGAAGCTGCAAAATCTGCTGGCGCAGGTGAGCCACCTGTGACCCTGGCTGGCGTGCAGCATAACGGTAAGCCGGGTTACCCCTGGCTGGTCTTTCTGCACGGGTTTTCCGGCGATTGCCGCGAGTGGCAGGCTGTCGGGGAGTCATTGCGCGATTATCCCCGGCTGTATCTCGACCTGCCGGGACACGGCGAATCAGCCAGTGTCAGCGTCGCCGGGTTTAACGATCTCAGCAATTTGCTTGCCAGCACCTTACTTAGTTACAACATACTTAACTACTGGCTGGTGGGGTACTCTCTCGGCGGCCGCATTGCGATGTTTCAGGCTTGCCAGCAGCCCAAGGGCTTATGCGGCATTGTCGTTGAAGGCGGTCATCCTGGGCTGCAGGATGCGGGCTCGCGAGAGGCGCGGCTGGCGTCCGATCGCCGCTGGGCGACGCGTTTTTATGCTGAACCGCTCCCTGACGTCTTTGCCGACTGGTATCAGCAGCCGGTGTTTGCCCCTCTTACGGATGCGCAGCGCGGCGAACTGATTGCCCTGCGTAGCCGGAACAACGGCGCGAATCTGGCGGCAATGCTTGAGGCCACGTCGCTGGCCGTGCAGCCCGACCTGCGTTCTGCGCTGAGCGCGTACAACGCCCCTTTTTATTACCTCTATGGCGAACGTGACGAGAAGTTTGCGGCCATCGCCGCCGAACTGAACGCCGAACGCCACGTTATTCCTCACGCCGGACACAACGCCCACCGGGAAAACCCCGGCGCGGTTGCCGCGAGTCTGGCTCAGATACTGCGTCTTCGAACAAAGGACACTCTATGATCTATCCTGATGAACACATGCTCTACGCCCCGGTTGAATGGCAGGACTGCTCCGAAGGCTACACCGACATTCGTTACCACAAGTCCACCGACGGCATCGCCAAAATCACCATCAATCGTCCGCAGGTACGCAACGCGTTCCGTCCGCTGACCGTGAAAGAGATGATTCAGGCGCTGGCCGACGCGCGCTATGACGACAACATCGGCGTGATTGTCCTGACCGGTGAAGGTGACAAAGCATTCTGCTCCGGCGGCGATCAGAAAGTGCGTGGCGACTACGGCGGATACCAGGATGATGCGGGTACGCACCACCTGAACGTCCTCGATTTCCAGCGCCAGATCCGTACCTGTCCAAAACCGGTTGTCGCGATGGTGGCGGGTTACTCCATCGGCGGCGGCCACGTGCTGCACATGATGTGCGACCTGACCATTGCCGCTGAAAACGCTATCTTCGGCCAGACTGGCCCGAAAGTCGGCTCCTTCGACGGCGGCTGGGGTGCGTCCTACATGGCACGCATCGTTGGGCAGAAAAAAGCGCGTGAAATCTGGTTCCTGTGCCGTCAGTACAACGCGCAGGAAGCGCTGGATATGGGCCTGGTGAATACCGTGGTGCCAATTGCCGATCTTGAAAAAGAGACCGTGCGCTGGTGCCGCGAAATGCTGCAAAACAGCCCGATGGCGCTGCGCTGCCTGAAGGCGGCCCTCAACGCCGACTGTGACGGACAGGCGGGTCTGCAGGAGCTGGCGGGTAACGCCACCATGCTGTTCTACATGACCGAAGAGGGGCAGGAAGGACGCAACGCGTTTAACGAAAAACGCCAGCCGGACTTCAGCAAATACAAACGGAACCCGTAATGCGTCGCGCGCAGGTTTACCGCTGGCAGATACCGATGGACGCGGGCGTGGTGCTGCGCGAGCGGCGGTTAAAAACCCGTGACGGACTCTTCGTGCAACTCCGGCAGGGCGAGCGGGAAGGCTGGGGCGAGATTTCACCTCTGCCGGGCTTTAGCCTGGAGTCGCTGGATGATGCGCAGTCGGCGCTGATGGCTTGGGCGCGCGCGTGGCGGGAAGGCGCTAATCCGGCCCTGCCGGACCTGCCTTCCGCTGCATTCGGCATCAGCTGTGCGCTGGCGGAGCTTGACGGCAGCTTGCCTCAGGAAGCCAACTACCGCGCGGCGCCGCTCTGTACCGGCGATCCGGACGAACTGTTCGCGCTGCTCTCCGCCATGCCCGGCGAGAAAGTGGCGAAAATCAAAGTTGGCCTGTACGAAGCGGTGCGCGACGGGATGGTCGCTAACCTGCTGCTGGAAGCGATTCCGGATCTGCGCCTGCGGCTGGATGCCAACCGCGCCTGGACGCCGCTTAAGGCGCAGCAGTTCGCGAAGTACGTCAACCCAGCCTACCGCAACCGCATCGCGTTTCTGGAAGAACCGTGCAAAACGCGGGATGATTCCCGCGCCTTTGCCCGTGAAACGGGCATCGCGATTGCCTGGGATGAAAGCCTGCGCGAAGCCGATTTTGAATTTGTCGCCGAGCCGGGCGTGAGTGCGGTGGTCATTAAGCCGACGCTGACCGGCAGCCTGGACAAGGTGCGTAAGCAGGTCTCGGCTGCGCACGCCCTGGGGCTGACGGCGGTGATCAGTTCGTCCATTGAGTCCAGCCTTGGGCTGACGCAGCTGGCGCGCATTGCGGCCTGGCTCACGCCGCAGACCATCCCTGGCCTAGATACGTTAAGCTTGATGCAAACGCAGCTTATTCGTCAGTGGCCGGACAGCATACTGCCGTGCCTCGACGTTGAGGCGCTGGAGCCGCTGCTATGAGTTTTACCGACTGGCCGTGGCGGCACTGGCGCACGCAGCGTGTGGAAAAACCCGCGCTGCGCCTGGACGACGATGTTCTCAGCTGGCAACAGCTATGTGCGCGCATCGATAGCCTTGCCGCCGGGTTCCATCGTCAGGGCGTGCAGGAGGGCGACGGCGTTATGCTGCTCGCCCATAACCACCCGCAAACGCTGCTGGCGTGGCTTGCGCTGCTGCAGTGCGGTGTGCGCATTCTGCCGGTCAATCCCCAGCTTCCGCGCCCCTTGCTGGACGTCCTGCTCCCGCAGATGACGCTGCGTCATGCGTTGGTACTGGACGGCGCGTTTGACGGACTCTCTGCCCTTAGCCTGTCAGAACACGCAGGGGAATATGCGGCCGCGTGGCAGCCGGATCGCCTGGCTTCCATGACGTTAACCTCTGGCTCGACGGGGTTGCCAAAAGCGGCGGTTCACACCTGCGCGGCGCATCTTGCGAGCGCGCAGGGCGTGCTGGCGCTGATGCCCTACGGCGGGGACGACGACTGGCTGCTGTCGCTGCCGCTGTTTCACGTTTCTGGTCAGGGGATTCTGTGGCGCTGGCTGCTGGCGGGCGGGCGCTTGACCGTGCGCAAGAAGCAGCCGCTGGAGCAGGCGCTGGAGGGCTGCACGCACGCGTCGCTGGTGCCGACCCAGCTGTGGCGTTTGCTTCATACTCAACACCACGTTGCACTGAAAGCCGTTCTGCTCGGCGGAGCGGCAATTCCCGTTGAACTGACCGAGAAGGCGCGGGAGCAGGGCATTCGTACCTTCTGCGGTTACGGCCTGACGGAGTTCGCCTCTACCGTTTGCGCGAAAGCGGCGGACGGCCAGCCGGATGTGGGAACCGCCCTGCCGGGTCGGGAAGTGAAGCTGGTCGAGGGGGAAATCTGGATCAAAGCGCAAAGCATGGCGGCTGGCTACTGGCGAGACGGTGCGCTTCTTCCGCTCACTAACGCGCAGGGCTGGTTTGCCACCCGCGATCGCGGGGAATGGCGCAACGGTCGTCTGACGATTTTAGGCCGTATGGACAACCTCTTTTTCAGCGGAGGAGAGGGGATCCAACCCGAATCGCTGGAGCGTGTTATCGCCACGCATCCGCAGATAAGCCAGGTGTTTATCGTCCCGCTGGACGACGCCGAGTTCGGACAGCGTCCGGTGGCGGTGGTGGAGTGCGAGCCGGGAACGGATATCGCGCAATTCCCTGACTGGATCCAGGGCAGGCTGGCGCGTTTTGAACAGCCGGTACACTGGCTTGTGCTGCCCGCAGAGCTAAAAAATGGCGGGATAAAAATCTCCCGCCAGGCGTTAAAACAGTGGGTCAATGCCCTGCTGAGGGGCTAATCAGCCGACGTCCGGCTCGGGCTTGCGCTGGCGTCGACGCAGCAGGCGCAGGATCGGCGGCACCACAATCACCATGATCGCCATGGCCAGCAGGATCTTCGTTACGCTGCTCTCCCACAGTATCGACATATTGCCGTTGCTAATGGAGAGGGCGCGGCGCAGGTTCTGCTCCAGCATCTCACCCAGCACAAAGCCTAAAATCAGCGGCGACATCGGGAAGTGCATCTTGCGTAAGATGTATCCCAGCACGCCAAGCAGTACCATCAGCACCAGGTCGAAGGTGGTGCTGTGCACCGCGTACACCCCAACCGCAGAGACCGCCGCAATGGCGGGCACCAGGAACCACAGGGGAATGGTCAGCATGCGGGTAAACAGACCGATCAACGGGATGTTCATCACCAGCAGCATCACGTTGGCGATCAGCAGTGCCGCAATCAGCCCCCACACGATGTCCGGCTGCTCGGTGAACATCGCCGGACCCGGGGTGATGTTATAGAGCGTCAGCGCGCCCATCATCACCGCCGTGGTGCCGGAGCCCGGCACGCCGAGCGTCAGCATCGGGATAAACGAGCCGCAGGCCGAGGCGTTATTGGCCGCCTCTGGCGCCGCCACGCCGCGTATATCGCCCTTACCGAAGCTGTCGCTGTTGCCGCTCAACTTTTTCTCGGTCATGTAGGTGATAGCGCTGGCGATGGTCGCCCCCGCGCCGGGCAGGATGCCCACGAAGAAACCAATCACCGACGAACGCAGGGTAGCACCCACACACTGTGCCCCCTCTTTGGCATTAAAGAGCATACGGCCGGTTTTGCGCACCAGCGTCTGCCCGCTGCTGGTATGTTCCAGCATCAGTAAGATTTCTGAGACAGAGAACAGGCCAATCACGACGACGATAAACTGCACGCCGTCGGACAGGTGAACGCTGTCGAAGGTAAAGCGATAAACCCCGGTGTTGGCATCCACACCGACGGTGGCTAACCCTAAGCCAATCAGCGCAGACAAAAACGATTTGAGCGGGTTTTGCGCCATCATGCTGCCGAGGCAGGCGATAGCGAACACCATCAGTGCAAAATACTCCGCCGGGCCAAACGCCAGCGACCACTGGGCCAGCGCAGGGGCGAATAGAATGATACCGCCAATGGCAATCAGCGAACCGAAGAACGAGCTGACGGCAGAAATGGAGAGCGCCACGCCGCCGCGTCCCTGTTGCGCCATGGGATAACCGTCGAGCGCGGTCATAATGGCGGCGGCATCGCCGGGCACGTTCAGCAGTATGGAGGAGATGCGTCCGCCGTACTCGCAGCCGATATACACCGTCGCCAGTAAGATCAGGGCGGATTCAGCCGGCAGGTGCAGGGCAAAGGCCAGCGGCAGAAGTATCGCCACGCCGTTAATCGGGCCAAGACCGGGCAGCAGGCCGACGATCGTGCCCACGAAGCAGCCGATCAGGGCGATCACCAGGTTTTCCGGGGTCATCGCTACCGCGAAGCCCTGAGAGAGGTAAATCCAGGTATCCATAGCGTGCTCCGTTAGTTAAACCATGCGCCAAGGGGTAAGGTCACGTCCAGCAGGCGGTCGAAGGCGTACCAGAGCAAAATGCCCAGTACCGCACCGAGAGCCCCGCTGTGGGCAGCGTGGCGTTAAACAACATGCCGATCACCATCGTCAGGATAGCGGTGGCAATCGGGAAGCCGAGCCACTCAAAGCCCCACGCGTACATCAGCAACACAATTACCATTACCAGCAGACGTTGCAGAATGCGTCTGGGCGGCCATTCCACGGTGTCAGGATGGCGCAACAGCATTGCTACGGAGCAGAGCAGCATCAGGCCGACGATACCCATCGGGAAGGGGCGTGGCCCCACCGGTTCATAGCTGTATTCGCTGTGGATCTGCCAGGCGATGAACAACCCGCCAATGCAGAGCAGCAGCCATATCCCGGCAAAAATACGATCGCTCATAGCGCCTCCGTTTACTTCGCCAGACCGAAGGCTTTCGCCTGTTCGCGGTAGTCATTCACCTGTTTTTTGACATACTCGTCCAGCTGCTTACCGTTGAGGTTGAACTCAAACAAGCCGCGCAGATCGCGCTGCTTTTTGAACTCATCGGTTTGCTGGAGTTTGGCGAAGGCATCCACCCACCACTGGTATTCGGCGTCGGTCACTTTCGGCCCGACGAAGAAGCCGCGAATAATCGGCCAGACCAGGTTGTAGCCTTGCTCTTTGGCGGTAGGGACGTTCGCCAGCTGGCCCGGCAGACGGTTTTCCGAGAAGACCGCCAGCACGCGGATTTTATCCCCGCTCAGGTAAGGCACCATTTCACTGAGGTCGCCCGAGACGGCCTGCACGTGATTGCCCATCAGCGCCGTGACCGGCTCGCCGCCGCCTTCAAAGGCGACGTAGCGCATCTTGTGTGGGTCCACTTTTGCCTGCTGCGCCAGCAGGGCGGCTTTCATCCAGTCCTGGCTTCCGATCGACGCACCGGCGCCAATCACCACGCTGTTCGGGTCTTTTTCCATCGCAGTCAGCAGGTCTTTCAGCGATTTCCACGGGGAATCAGCGCGAACGGCGATCATGCCGTAATCCGTTCCAACGGTCGCGAGCCAGCGCACATCGTCCACGCCGTAGCGGCCAAACTTGCCCTGCGACAGGTTCAGCAGCGAGCCGCCGGAGAAGGCCACCACGGTACCCGCTTCGGCAGGGCGCTGCGCCACAATGGCGTTATACGCTACCGCACCCACGCCACCCGGCATGTAGGTGACGCGCATCGGTTTTTCGATGGCTTTTGTCTCCATCAGGCTGACCTGAATCAGCTTACAGGTCAGGTCAAAGCCGCCGCCCGGTTTGGCCGGGGCGATACATTCGGTGCGGGACGGGACATCCTGCGCCTGGACGACAGAGGCACTCAACATCAATACGCTTGCAGCAAGGGTCGAAAGTAATTGTTTTTTCATCGTTTATCCTCACGCCGGAGAACCGGGAGTACGGGTACGGGGCTTTTTTTCTGATTATGTGAACCACCTTGTAGCGGTTCCGTTGCGTGATTGTTAAAACATTAACCTTTCATTTCCCTTTCACTGCGACACGAACTTTACAGGATGTGATATGCGTCTCTTACTCGCTTATCCTCACTGAATAATGTGTAGTTATGTCACATTATGCCCGTCACCATTCCCACCCCATGTTTTACCCCTCACGTTTATGTCGAGTTATGCCAACGTCCATTGAGAGACGGATAAAAACCGGATAACCTACCGGACAAATTTCTCACCTTGTCCTGTTGCCATGCCATTAACCGACACAAAAATCAGAAATGCTAAACCTCAAGAGAAGCCTTACTCGCTTCAGGATGGGCAGGGTCTCTATCTGGATGTCAGGCCTACCGGTGCCAAAATATGGCGCTACCGGTTCTGGCTTACACCAAAAAAAGATGGTCGTTACACGATTGGAGAATACCCGGGTGTTTCCCTTGCTGATGCCAGAAGAGAAAGAGAGTGGGCTCGTGAACAGGTGAAGCAGGGAAAGAATCCGACCATTGTCAAAGATACTGAGAAGCTGATGGTAATGGGTGACGCTGAGAACACCTTCAAATCCATCGCTGAAGAATGGTATGAGCGCAAGTGCCAGACGTGGGCAGAGAAAACGCAGATAGTTAACCGTGGGTTTCTGGATAAGCACATCCTCCCATCCATCGGAAAGATACCCATTAAGGACGTCAAAGCAGCGCACATACTCGCCTTAATGCGCTCACTGGAGAAAGCTGGTAACGCCTATTCTGCCGGAAAGGTAAGGCAGATATGCTCGGCTGTATTTTGCTATGCGGTAGCCACGTTGAGAGCGGAAGTTGACCCTTCTTATGCGCTACGGGGAGCAGTGATGCAGAAGCCTACAACGCATGCAAGGCCAGCCACCGCAGAGGAGCTACGTCAGCTATTCGTTGCGCTCAGGAATTACAAAAGTCCCGTTATGGTCATCTGCATAAAAATGCTGGTTATGACATTCGTGCGTCAACAGGAGCTTAGGTTTGCCAGGTGGGGAGATATCAGCTTTGAAAAGGCTGAATGGATAATCCCGAAAGAGGTGATGAAGAAACGCCGTGAACATCGCGTTCCGTTGTGTGAGCATGTTATCGCATTGCTTGAAGAACTTAAACCGCTGACAGGTGATAAAGAATATCTCTTCCCCAGCCCATCAAAGCCAGGGCAGCCTATTGCCAAAACCACCATTAACCGCGCTATCGAGTATCAGGGATTTGCAAGCGGTGAGATAACCGGGCATGACTTCCGCGCCACGGCATCCACCGCTTTGTATGAGCAAGGCTTCAGGCCAGAAGTGATAGAAGCACAACTGGCTCATCAGCAAAAGAATAGAGTAGCTGCCGCGTATAACCATGCGGAGTATATGAAAGAGAGAAGGGAAATGATGGAGTGGTGGGGAGGTGTTATTGCTGACCTGATCGCGGACAAGAAGTGATTTTATCCTTTATCCATGCATCGACTTCACTGGAAGGCCACCTGACGCTTCTTCCTATCTTTACCGGACGCGGGAATTTTCCGTCGCGCATCCATTCGTAAATGGTTGGCTTCTTATAGCCGGTTGCCGCGCACACATCGGTGATCGGCATGAGTGTATCGCTCATTGCTGTCTCCAATTGACATTTTGAGAAATGCACAGGCCTCATCGAGTGTGAGGCTGTGTGATTCCATGGTTACTCCGTTTCTTCTGGCATAATCTTTTTTGAAACTACACGATATAGATAAGGGCTGTGTGCCTCATGGACTGAATTCTTCTTCTTTGCGTAATCAGTGGCATCTTTCTTTTTCTCAAACACAGAAACTATCTCCTGAAAGTCGATTCTTCCATACCTACCAGTTCTGCAAACTATGTGAACTTGCATATCTATCTCCAATAAAAAACCGCCATTGCGGCGGTCTAGTCAATTACGGTTACACCAGGTAGCGTTGGTAGCATGCTGTATAGCTTCGCTCTCACGATATCGATATTCCTCTTATCACCTGCGTGAAAGTCAACGCATTCAATAAGCTGGCGAACGAAATCTCTTACAGCCTCATCTCGCTTTCTTTCTGCTTCTGTGCGTTTAGGGCGGAAAGAGCCTGACTTTTGCACTCCGACACAATCAAGTCCATTGTAAGCCTGGCTATTAGCCAGCCATGTAAAGGCAATACCTTCAGATTTGATTAGCTCAATTCGTACAGACTGCCAACCATCGAAGTTTGTCTCGTACTCACACTCGCATCCCACAGGAGGCAATCCTTCGCCATCCCATTCTGGCGTGCTGGCTGCAAGTGCAGATTCGTATTGTTCCCGGGTGATAATTGTTTCTGCGTAGTCGTCGGCCAATGTGATTACTACCCTGGAAAATCCATCATGCTTCGCATCGCTTCCTACTGAGATTGACCACAATCCATATTGTGTGATGTGAATTTTACCTTTGGTGTAAAAACATACCTCTCCGCTCTTGTCTTGCGCACACTGATAATGCCCTTTAATCCAACCACCACGCTCAGGCAATTCCTGCGCCAAAATATCAATAAGTTTCACATCCATCTCCTTACGCTAATTTCTTATACACGCGAGGCTCATCAACAGTAGCCGCGCGAAGTTCGTGTTCGTGGTGCACCGAGTAGTTGCCGTCATCCCATTTACACCACACTTTAGGATGGTCGCTATCCGGCTCAATCTGGCTCTCAACCATCCCTCTGATGCCTCCAGACTTAAGCTGCACTAACGCGCCCAAAGCAAATTTAGCCATAACAAGCCCTCTGACATGTGAATGAGTGAAGAGATAGCGCTCAGAGCCATAATTCCGACTATGAGCCAGATAACTGGATTGGCGTGCATGGTGACTCCGGATAAAGAAAAACCCGCCGGGTGCGGGTTTGTTAGGAGTGGATGTTCACCTTGATAGCGAAAACCTTCACTGGGTCGGGTCCGAAGTGTGGATGTGTTATCACCTTCACTTCGTAACCGTCATACGGAATGTCGATGCGCTTGCTAGCATCATCGCGCTTTGGATAGCCACGAGTGATTATCAGCCGGTCATAGTCCTTGCCGCGGATGCGACGTTCCCAGTATGGATTCACCAAGCGATATTCTTCAGTTTTCTCGCCTGACTTCATCTGGTCGAAGTATTCACCTTTAACCGCCAGTTGCAGATTAGCCATCACTTCACCTCCTGCTGCGGTGCTGTTGAAAGCATGGCCCGCCAAATTTCTTCGTGCTGCACGCGAAACAACGTGTCGTCCTCCTTATCGAACAACACATCATTGCTGCACATAGCGGCAGCTATCATTTCCTCTGTAGGCTCAACCGGCACCGCCACCCACCCCTCTGGCAACTTGTAAGACGTCGTTACAGGTTCGGATTTACCCTGATTTATTCCGGTGGGCGACTCGGCATTTTTTGGCGAAGAATCCAGAGCTGAAGCGGTCTGCATGGTGGTGAGCGTCTCGGCGTTTTCGACACCCTGAAGCATGGCGGCGCGGCAGGATTCCACAATGCTAACCCGTAGAGAACTTAACGTGGCTACGCTGTGGCGCTCGCCGGTTATCTTGTCGATCCGTTTCATAAGGTCAGTTGCCAACAACTCTACCGCCGAATCATCAGGCACAGATACCGGCGCTGGCGGGGCGGCGCGGTAGGCGTTGACCATCTTCACACCCAGGCGGATATCATCCAGCTGAAGGTCGCCTTTAATTTCTGCATGCCGGAAAGCGATAGACAGGAACTCCAGACACTGCTCGTTTGTCCATTCCGGCAAAGCCTCCGCTTCGAGCGATGCCAGAAGCGCATCCATAGCCACCATGCCCAGCCCGAACATGTCGTACTGCTCTTTGTCTTCTGCCGGGTCATAGTCCTGCTGCCAGCACTGGAATGCATTGCGAAGGTCTTTGGCTTGCTCTTTGGTAATAGTGCTCATGGGTTATTCCTCGAAATCTTATGGCTCGGTGCGAAAGCGCGGGTTCTGTCCTTGCTGATGCGCCATCCATGGGACCTTGCCTCCTTCGCGCATTCTGACCACGTGTTACCGACGTACTCGCCAAACTCTGGACCGTGCCACGATTCTTCTGTACAGGTCTTACAGTCGCAGTAAAGATGCATGGTGTAGCTGGCTGCTATGGGCATTTCACTCTCCTTTACCGGCTTCGGCGGCGCGGCGCGCATATTTGAATCCGGCACGGAACGCATCAGAAAGCTGGCTATGCCCATCAACCTTAAGCCTGTGCAACTGAAGAGCCGCATTTAACTCTTCATCACCGACCTCTCCAGGCATCTCCCAAGACTGCAGCTCAGCAATGCGCTTGTCTTTGGCTTCCAGCTCATCCAGCAGCGTCACCGCATCTAGAGCCATCTGCTGTATGATTTCAACGTCAGCGCGACCGAGAGTGTAACCAGCTTTCAAATCAGCAACTGCTTGTACAGCCTGTTTGTCGATGTTGCTCATTGGGCGGCCTCCCAGCAGATTTGGACTGCGTAGCTACTTTTAACGCGGCGAACTTTTCCCTCCACCTCTAGCTTCTTCAGGCGGCGCAGTATGTATGCGGTATCAAGAGGCCAGTATTTTCGGCGGAGAATGTTGGTCATAACGTAGGTCATGCATCGACCATGCGCTGTCAGTGCCTGAATGATTTCTTCGTCGGTTGGCTTGCTCATGACTGCACTCCTTTGCGAAGCTGGGCGGCGAACTCAACAGCGCGAAATACAGCAGACTTAATGGCATGAGCATGATTACTGCCGGACCGTAGCTGCTTATGAACGTTACCAAGTTCATCCGCAAACATCTCAACACCCTGTGCCCGCGCCTCAGCGAGAAAAGCCAGGTACGCAGGAATCTGCAGCACAGCCAGTGAACGAATCATTTTCTGCACTTCCGGTGGGCATTGCTCATAGTGCTCATCTGTGATGAACACTGCCTCATTGTGGATTGCTTCGACTGCACTCAACTCCGCAGCCAGCTTCTCAACCTGCATCTGCAGATTCTCGATAGTCGCATCAGCAGCACGTAATTCGCGCTGTGACACTGCAAGCTTCTGCTCAAGATTCTCAATTGTGATATCTGCCTGGCGACCGTACCGTTCTAACTCTTCGTAGGTTGGTTTCACGCTCATTTCTTCGCCCTCTGGTTTATCCACGCTGTCAGGAATTTATTCTCGTTTACGCTCGGGAATGACTCGCGCTTCAGCATTTCTTCGCGTGGGATATCGTTGATGGGTTTGAATCGGTGGCCAGCGATAAGCTCATTGGGAGTGATGAATGGGTCATACGTTAATCCGATCATGATTAATTCCTCATATTCTTTTACGTCTGCGAAGAAGCGTTACCCGGCTTCTAACCGAGCCAAAACTCCTGCCTAGAATCTCTGATATCTCTTTCTGCATCAGGCCTGAGCGAACGAGCGAAATGAGTCGATCATCGTCATCTGGAGACCAGTGTCTGTAGGTGTGTGCTGTGGTAATCGAGTAGCGACGGGCCAACATGTAAAGCTGCGGTAGGTTGAGCCCTAAACTGTCAGCTGCACGGCATGCAGGCATACGCCCGCACACCGCCCTCATTTCTTCGGGAGTGATGTTTAGTTTTCGCATTGGACTATTTGATGAGAAGGGTTGGCTTACCGAGCTTGAGTGATGCGCCTGGAATAGCATTACCGGCCTTGAGCTGATGCTTGATAGCTAACTTGTCGGCCTTAACTGTTGTTACGTATTCAACGTACTCAGGCGGCAGGGAGCCCTCATCTGTGATTTCAACCGATTCGACAGGCGCTCGAATAGTTACCTGATGTATGCCTGCGCGAATCTTTTTCTTTCCCATCATATCAAGCGAGTTAGCAATGTAGGTCATGATGTTATCGACCTTGTTATTGATTACAGCCGCGCGTTCATTGAGTGCCTTAGCCTCTTCCTTGAGGCGTTCAGCGTATCCAGTTTCGTTCTTACAAATAGCCAGCAACTGCTCAATCTTATCTGTAAGTTCGCCTTCCATGCCTTCCAGCGTGTCGGCAATCTCGTCGGCCTCAAAGTCGGAATCCATCAGCCTGGCGTAATCGTTGGCAATCTCATACAGTTTGCTCACTTGCCACCTCCAGCTTTGCTTTGCACTCGGCATATATCGCTTGCACGTTTTGCTGCAGCTTCATGCCAGTAGTGCGCTTGTATGCATCTGCGAATATGCGCTTAAGGTCATCCATGGTTTCTGCCTGCGCCATCTCATCGCAAAGAACCTGAACGCGATCGATGATTTCCTGCTGGCGCTTTCTCTCATCCTCGCGGATATCTTCCTCTGACTTGTGGGGCATGACTGGCTCTTGATGCATCCCTTCATCTTCATTGAGCAGGTGGATTGCATTATCCAGACGCTGTGCCTTAGGCCAGTACTTGCTGGCACGCTTAACGATGGTCTTGCGCGCCATTTCTTCCCAGAACGTTTTCCACGGTCCGTTCTTTGCCTTGCTTGTTGCTTCGACTGCCTTAATTTCTGCAAGGCTCATTTCTTCCGTCAGGTAGTCACCGTCTGCGGTCTTAACAGTGCAGTAACCACCGACAACCTCACCACGCTCACCAAACGCGTTGTATTTGTGCGTAGGAGCGCTATCAAGGCCGTTTGATTCGTAAGTGTCAGCTGAGTACACCAGTTTGCACTGACCCCACTTAATGGAGCCTGTAGACTGCGCAAGGTGCAGCAATCCCATGTAACTGATATCAAGGCACACCATTCCGTCGCGAGGCACCAGATAAGCCAGCTTGCTCGCCGGGTTCAGCGTGATACCAATGGCTGCTACGTTGATAATCGCGTTCTGCGCACTGGTAGGGTTGGAAAGGGCGGTTTTGGCGAGGAAGTCATTCTTCTGGAAGTACTGAATTGCGAACTGGCTTTCCTTAGCCCATGTGACTGTCTGCTCAGTTAACGCGCCGCAGAATAGCGGCTCCTGCTGCTTAACAAACTCAACGATATTACTCATGCTGCATCCTCGAATGTATGACGGCGCAGGAATATGCCAATCGCATATTCAACTTCTACGCGCGGTCTGAATATGTCCCACATAACCTCGCCAGCGAATTCCTGATAGTTGCAGTCGTCTTCTCCAAGCCACTCGACGGCCTGTTTCGTGTAATCGTCAGGCTTGTGGGATTCCAGCATGTTGAGCACCGGCCGCATGTTCGCGCACAGCATCTCAACCTGCTTATCAATCGCTGCATTGTCAGCGTCGCTAAAACTAGCGATGATTTGCTTAATCTCTGTTTTGTCTGTCATCGTCAGGCGCATCTTCTGCATCCTCTTTCTGCTGTTTCAACATATCCTGCATAAGGCGGACAAAGGCATCTTCTGCCCAGGTATCTGCAATGCTCATGATTTGCGGTACCACGGCATATTAATTGCGGTCTTCATGGCTTCATGAGCTTCTTGCCACATACGACCATCACCGAGATAGCGAGCGATAACCGCTTTGCTTTGAGCTGCTTTGAGAGCGCTTTGATTTATAACTGGTGACATAAACCCTCCAGGTGCTTACGGGCAGCACGAATAAGACGGCGAACACGTTTGGATAATTCGGATTCAGCGGGATAAAAAGCGGACATGACGCCGCTTCCCGCGAGGCTGTAGTGCATCATGGGATAGTCCTTGGTTTGTTGTGATTGCATGTGGCTGAACGCTGATTAACGCTCACTCAAATACAGTTAAAAAAATGCCCTCACAGCGGAGGGCAAAGGTGAAACGAGGGGATTTAATCAGACACTATCGAGTCGTCCTCAATAGTACGGTGCGGTATTACACCCAATAGCTAACTCAGAGAATTAGCTATCAGCTGCTATTCGCTTTAACCTGCCGTCCACATTGCTTGCCAAACAAAGCAAACAACGTCGCTTAATTGCTCCTCATCAACATCATCCTCAAGACCAGGTAATTCCGTAAGGAGCTGCTCAATACCTGCCTTAATCATTTCTTCTGTTGGTTGAATTGGCTTGTTCATATCACTCCTCCCGAGCCTCAAGCATTGCATCAGCAATGCTGTACGCATCGCTTGCCAAATCACTAAACGCCCCGTAATTGCAATCGCTGCTAATAATTCCCTGCATTGCCTTTGCAGCAAAGTAATCACGCAATGTCATGCCTGAATCCATGCCATGATATTCCGTATCTGGAATTGGAAACTCTGATTCGTTTTTCATATCACTCCTCCCCCAGAGCCTTGCTGATGGCTGCGCGAGCCATGGCAACATCTTCACTGTGCAATTCACAATTACCGTCATCGTGATAGCTGATGATCAACTGAAGTGCTGCGAGCAAATCAGGAGCCGCAGCTATCAGGTTGGCGTTTGCTTGCTGGATGCCTTCGTCGAAATCGAACTCCACCCAAGCACACGACAATATCATTCCATACGACTGATCATCATCCCAGCTTACTGGACCTATGCTTCTGTCTGTTTTTGATGCCACCCAAGGGCCTGGAGTGCCCTTAAAATCTTTCATATTCACCTCTGTGGCTTGCTGCCAAAAGAAGGCCGACTATGCGGCCTAGTCATCACCATCTTCGTCATCGTATTCTTCATCGTCTGGTAGTGACTCAGTTTCCAGCTGATCGAACCATTCAATGTATTGTTCTGCCATTTCCCTTAAATCACGGGCAGCACCAGCCTCTCCAGCAGAGAACTCATTGATGTTTTGCGCGTTACCTATTTTTTCCAGACAACCGGAGAAATCATCCGCCGTGTTTCTGAACAGGCAATAACTCATAGAACCCATAACTACCTCGCTGTAACGTTATTTGACTTACGATGACCAGCTGCGAAAAGCGCAACTTCTGGCAGACACACAGCCCCACCTTCAACTTCCTTCTGACGCGTTACGGCAAGCGAAATGGCTTTGGTTACGCGCTCACTACAGCCTTCCGACAGCCGTGAAAATGCACGGTCAATCTTTTTACAGTAGGCTTTCATCTCTTTGTGCTTACGAGCACGTTCGAGTTTACGAATCTCTCTGGCTTTCATTGGGTACCTCCAGTGGTTGCTTTGGTGGAGAAGGCCGGACGTTACCCCGGCGATGTGTTCAAGGTCGGACGAAACCGAACTCTCTGGGCCACCTTCCTGCCCAATCGTGAAATATGAGTGCGCTCACGTAGACGCTGTGCGTGTCACCGATTTCCCACGCCGCTTCTCCCCAAAGCAACTTCCTTTGGCGGGGACGAATCATCCCCATGTCATCTTGTTAAAGAGCTGCCAATCAGTTCCGTTTGGCTACCAGCGTTTTGCTGATGGCTTAAAATTACAAGAAAGATTGTATGTTGTAAACAAGAAATATTGTATTTGAAGGCGAAAAAAACAAACTCCGTTGTTTTATAACGGAAAATAGTTTGTTTTTAATTTGATAAAATCTGTGGTGGGTTACTTTTCGCAGTTGCCAGATACAACTCCGACGAATGCTTTAGTTGAGGTTAGATTTTGAAATCCTGGGATGTTCATTACTTTGGAATACATAACCCTTTTGTCTGTTGTGACAGACCATGTTTCCACCGTTATTCCGCCACCTGACTGATAGCTTCCCACTATTGTGCTGTCGGTCAGGGCTACATATGACATGTCTGATACGGCAGATCCGTCAAGATTAGTAACTGATGCCTTTTCACCATCAATCAGCAATTTGAACGCTGACCCAGAAACTGAGTCATCAATAAAATCATATCCATCCTGACTAAATGCAGATTTACCCTTGAGGCCAGATACAATCCAACAGTCAGCATAAGAGGCGAGAGGAATCGACATAATGGAGATTGCCAACACTATGCGCTTCATATGAACTTCACCCTTGCCTCAACCACAACACCGATGATCTTGCAGTTGCCATTAATAGGCATCATAGGCCATGAAGGGTTGAGTCCTTTTAGGTATTTCTGTCCGCCGTCAATTACCAACTTCTTAAATGTCGCCTCGTTCGCATCAAGAAGCTTTGCTACAACCAGGCTACCGTTTGCTGCTTCCCTGCCAGTATCAACCAAGACAATGTGACCTTCTGGAATACTCGGTCCCACTGGAGACGTCATAGAGTCACCCTCTACTCGCAGCCAGAATCCATCACCAAGCATATGAATATCACTGTCGTACCATTCCTCAATATCTTTGAGATTGTACGGCTCACAAGCTTCTGACCACGCGCCAGCGCTAACTAAGCTAATCAATGGATATTTTCCTTTAGGTTCGTTGGGCCCAACATAAGTTATGTTTGAATCTGGCGAACCTTTCAATAACCAATCGACGCTAACTCCGAGAGCTGAAGCGAGTTCCGGTAAAAATCTTGGTCGCTTGGTCTTTCCATTTTCCAGTTGTTCAATTGATTGCTGAGAAGTCCCAATCTTCTGCGCAAGCTCAGCCTGGTTAAGACCAAGCTGGATTCTTTTGCTTTTTACCCTGGAAGAAATACTCATAAACCACCTCTGTAATTTCCTCCAATGGTTACAAGAAATCCTGTAATTGACAAACAAGATAGTTTGTATGAGAATACAAGAAAGTTTGTTGAAGGAGGCGATATGCAAACTCTGTCAGAACGCCTCAAAAAGAAACGAGTTCAGTTGAAGATGACTCAGACTGAGCTGGCTAACAAAGCAGGCGTAAAGCAACAGTCAATTCAGCTTATCGAGGCTGGAGTAACCAAGCGCCCACGTTTCTTGTTTGAGATTGCGATGGCTCTTAACTGTGATCCTGTGTGGTTACAGTACGGAACCAAAAGCGGCAAAGCCGCTTAAGTAAAACTGCTCTTTAACACTTCTGGCCAGGGATGTTTCGTCCCTACAACCAACGCATCAACCGATGCGTATTTACTTATTAACTAAGGAATATATTCACATATGGAACTAGCAAATCACAGCAAAAAGGTACGCGAAGTGGAAACAGAGCTTCGTGCCCGACTCGTATCAATGGGTCAGACAAATTTCGCAAAGATGGCGGGATGGGCTGATTCAAAGGTGAGTCGATTAAACATCCACGATATGGCGGTGACGTTTGTTCTTCTGGAGAAAGTCTGGGAGACAAGCCTGATTCGTGAAGTGGCAAGGCAAGCTATTGCAGCTGTGATGCCAGAAAGCAAAAAGCGCCCGGTGGTGGCCGGACGCTCTGAGCAAATCAGTATCGAATTCTAGAGACACTGTGTTACGCCAAGTAACAGGAGTAATTATGGCAAAACCACTCAGTCCTTACCAGGACAAAATGCACAAAAACATACTACGTGATCGCTTCCTGTCCAGCTTCAAGCAGCCTGGTCGATTTCGGGCTGAGTTGGAGAAAGTGAAGCTGATGCAGAAGGAGAAAGGTCATGAGTAACGTATCTAATCTAGCCGAAGCCAGAGAGGCCAGAAGGCTCCAGAAACCGCATCAAAGCAGCGGTAAGGGGTATGCCTTGCTGCACCGTAAAATCATGGATGTGCCGTTCTACAAGGACGCTGAAGCATCACATCTGTGGGTTCACTTAATCCTGAAAGCAAAGCATGCACCTGAGCATGTGATGACTGACGCAGGAGAAATTCTGGTAGGCAGAGGGAAGCTGCTTAGCGGAAGAAACGCTCTGGCGTTTGAGACAGGACTCAATCCTGATCGCGTTCAGTACCTGCTGAGAAAGTTTAAGAAGCTCGGCATGATTGACTGGGTTTCACACGGTAAATTCTCAGTCTTCTCGGTAGAAAAATATGACGATTATCAGTCAAATTCTGTACCAGCAGATTACCAGCAGATTACCAGCGCGAAGCCAGTGATACCAATGCCTGCGAGCGATGCTGTACCAGCAGATTACCAGCAAATTACCACAGATAAAGAATTTAATAATATCTCTTCTACTAACGTAGAAGAGAGTGCCGTAGCAGCACCAAAAACTGAGAAAAAGAAATCGTCTCTCAGCTGTCAGCAAGTCGTCGATGTCTATCACGAGTTAATACCTGAAGCACCAAGAGTCAGGGCGCTAAATGACAAACGCAAAAACCAGATTCAGACGTTCTGGAGAAAGGCCGGTGTCATCACGCGCCAACTTGATGGGCATGGTTTCACCCTGGAAGACTGGAAGTCCTATCTGAGCTATGTAGCTTCAAACTGCCGCTGGATGTTCGAGGAAAGACAAAATCCTCAGCGCGGCACCGTCTGGCACAAGAAGGGGTTTGACTTCCTGCTGAATGACAACACCTACCTGAAAGTACGCGAGGGAGAGCACGATGATCGATGATTACAAATTGCCACCCAACAATTACGAGGCTGAGCAAGCTGTGCTGGGTTCAATCATGCTGGACGCGCAGAGTGACAACATTCAGCGCGTTTTTTCTTTTCTGAAGCCGGATATGTTCTACAGCAGACAGCATGGGCATATCTTTAAATCACTTAGTGACCTCAACACGAAAGGTAAACCACTTGACCTTTTGACTCTCGCGGACGTGCTTGAGGCTTCTGGTGATCTGCAGAATGTCGGCGGCTTTGCATACCTTGCTGAACTATCTAAGAACACGCCAAGCGCCGCTAACGTGATCCACTACGCCAATGCCGTAAAAGACAAGGCAACAGAACGCATGGCAATCACTCAGGCAAATCGCATGCTGGAAATTCTGTATTCCCGAAACGGTATGAGCACTGAGGATAAAATTGAGGCCGTACAAGCGCTTTCCATGCAAATCGATGAGAAGGCTAAAACAGTTAAACGTGGCGGCCTGATGCCTTTCTCCGATGTTTTTAGCGAATGGCTGGATGTTGTTGATGGTCGTTTGGCTCAGGACCCTGCATCGATAGGCATCACATCTGGAATTCATGCTCTTGATGCAATGCTGGAGCCAAAGCGAATTGTCAAAGGATCTCTATTTGTTATTGGTGCTCGCCCTAAAATGGGGAAAACAACGCTCTATACCAGCATGGCAATTCATTGCGCACTGAATGAAAACCTTCCGGCACTAGCATTCAGCTTAGAAATGCCTCGTGTGCAGTTGGCAGAAAACATAATTAGCCAGAACTCCGGGGTTAATTCAAAAGTCTTCTACCTCAACGATTACGACGATAACAAATTCTCCCTTGCTTCAGCTAAAGGGTTTGAGATTGCACAAAATGGAAACCTGTACATCGACGATACTCCAGGGCTTCCTTTGGCACACATCGTTGCAGAGTCTCGCAGAATTAAGCGTGAGAGAGGCGTTGTAGGAATGATACTTGTCGACTATCTGACGCTGATGAAGGCAGAAAAGGCGGAGAGGAATGACTTGGCCTATGGAATCATCACCAAAGGGCTTAAGAATCTAGCGAAAGAACTTAACTGCGTTGTTGTGTTGCTGACTCAGCTCAATCGCGACCTTGAAAAGCGACAGAATAAGCGACCTTTGCCGAGTGATTCACGCGATACCGGTCAGATTGAGCAGGACTGTGACTACTGGCTTGGCATCTATCGAGAAGGGGCATACGAAGAAAACGTTAATCAGGCCGAGACTGAATATCTGCTTAGGCTAAACCGCCACGGTGAATCTGGTGTTGTTTATGCAGAACAACGCAATGGGATTATCTACCCCGTTGACCAGGAACAAGCCAAACGACGAAATACAGAACGCGAAGAGAAACCCAAGAGCAAGAAAGGGGGCTACTAGTGAACACACGAGACAAAATACTCAACCACCTTGAAACAAACATTCCCACCTCAGCACCACAATTCGCAAAACTCCTCGGATGCCAGAAATCACATATCAACCTGCTACTGGGTGACCTTATAGCAGACGGTCAGATTGAGATTGAGCTCATCAGTAAGAGCGTGAAGTATTACCGGCTGGCATCTCTGCATCATGAGCGCACAGAAGCCGTTCTACGCTATCTGGAAGAGCACGAAACAGGGATGGCAGTTGAGATATCAACCGCAACCGGAATAGACAAGCGCCTCGTGACGAAGATGCTCAAGCACCTTCATGAAAACGGCGAGTTGCATCGTGACTGGTGTCACAAGAACGCATGGGTATACAGCAAGAAGCCGGTGTTTAACTTTGGCTGTGCCAATACGTTAACTGATTTATTCAACCAGAGATTGAGAGAGGTGCGAAGTGAGCGAGCCTAAATTTCCTGAGCTACCAGTTGATGTGCAAGTCGCATTGATTAATGCGGCAACCAAAATGGCAACCGCGAAAATACAGTCTCAAGGAAGCAGATACAACCAAGACCTGGATTTCTTTAAGCGGGAGTATCAGAAAATCTGCGACGCACTTTATACAGAAAATCGTGGCCGCTAACACCCCAGCACGCTGATGGAGAGGAATGATGAACGAAGCGTATTTTTATTACGAACCGAGCACTGACAGTTACATTCTCAGGCAGGGAGAAAATCGGCATGAATTCACACCTGAGCAATGGTCAGTCATCTGCATGGCAGCAAATAACTCTTTGGCAAATTCTGTATGGGATTTACAGCAACTGCTTAAGTTCAAGAATAAGCGTATTGACGAGCTTAGCGGCGAGCTGGATCGCATCAAATCTAAGTGATGGAGAGGAATGATGAGTACATTGGCACAACTGATTAATGCCGATCTGGAAGAATCAGGCTCAAGGTTTCATCGCTACTGGAAAGCCTCAAGACTTCCGAATAGAGAGCGATACAAGCGCAGGCCTAAACCAAGGAGCAGCCCGCGAGACAGGGTGCTTAAGCGTCTGATGGGCATAAACATGTCAAAGTTTACTAATTTCATCTGGTTCAAGCGGTGATGGAGAGGAATATGGACGAATCAAGAAAGCAGTTTGAAAGGTGGATAAACAGTCTGCCCATGTGTTCTGCAGAAAGGCATCGCATAGACAATGACCGGTATCGATTTAATACCACCGAAGTGGCGTGGAAAGCATGGAAGGCATCTCGTGCAGCTATCGAGAATGAGTTGCTGTCTGATAAACGAAGGATGGACTGGCTAGTATCTAAAGCGGTTAATGTCAGAGACCCGATGGTTTACGGGAGTCATAGCATGTTCTGGTCTCAGGCTATAACGGATGAAGAAGACGATTATTACGAGACTAAATTACGCGAACAAATCGATGCAGCCATGGATGCAGAGGCCATCCGAGCCGCTGGAATCAAAGTGAAGGAGTGAGTATGAGGCCAACTTATGCAAATCGAGATGATCAAGACCGCAGGGGGAGTATTCGCTCCGGCGTTTGAGCATGACCTTCCCCGCCTTGCCAAGTTTCAAAACGGCGAAATGTACACAGCCGAATTCAAGTTAACCCGCAACCCTGCATTCCATCGAAAAATGTTCGCGTTCTTCAACTTCTGCTTTCAGCACTGGGCTGCTGACAGGGCAGGCCTTGAGCATGCAGACGAAACCACTCAGTTCAACCGGTTCAGAAAAGACCTGACGATACTGGCTGGCTTCTACGACATGGTAACGAACATTCGCGGTGAGGTTAGGGCGGAGGCTAAAAGCCTGTCATACGGCAACATGGAGGCAGATGAGTTCGAGCGGTGCTACAGCGCCATGATTAACGCAGCTATCAAGCATGTGTTTGGTAAGACGAAAGACCAGAACGTGCTGAATCAGCTCTATTCATTTTTCTGAGGTGTATATGGACATGATTCGATGTGACCGATGCGGAGAGCGGA
>Ga0157371_10001536_pt1 | contig 23766 bp, 14 predicted proteins | sample C45metaG_FD_113462 | JGI IMG/M metagenome (GOLD analysis project Ga0157371, IMG submission 113462) | Corn rhizosphere microbial communities from Kellogg Biological Station, Michigan, USA - C4-5 metaG | ecosystem: Host-associated > Plants > Roots > Rhizosphere > Soil | place: USA: Michigan...
AAGGAAGCCTGTAGTTTATTCTGATCAACATCATGCTGGTATTGTCCTACACCTATTGATTTAGGATCTATTTTAACAAGTTCGGCTAATGGATCCATCAAACGGCGGCCAATTGAAACAGCTCCTCTTACAGTAATATCCTGAGTTGGGAACTCTTCTCTTGCAACCTCAGAAGCTGAATAGATAGATGCTCCGTTTTCACTTACCATCACCACAACAACATCTGCAATAGCTAATCCGCGGATAAATACTTCAGTCTCCCTTCCCGCTGTTCCATTTCCTATAGCTATGGCTTCAATATGATGTTTAGCACATAGTTTTTTAATAGTTTCAGCCCCCTCTGTTACACCTCGTTGACCGTTGTGTGGATATATGGCGGTATTTTCTAGTAATTTCCCTTGTTTATCCAGGCAAACAACTTTGCAACCGGTACGGAATCCCGGATCAATTGCAAGTACGTTCTTCTGTCCCAGTGGGGCAGCAAGCAGCAATTGTCTTGCATTCTCTGCAAATACACGTATTGCTTCTTCATCTGCTTTTTCTTTTGAAAGATTGCGAATCTCAGTTTCCATTGCAGGCCCAAGCAACCGTTTATAACTGTCCTGTATAGCCAGTTTAACTTGTGCAGAATTGCCATTATTGCTTTTTACAAATTGTTTTTCGAGAATCTGGATTGCACCATCTTCTTCCGGCAAAGCTTCAAGCTTTAAAATATCTTCATTTTCACCTCTGCGCATCGCAAGAACCCTATGAGACGGGGCTGACTTAAGAGGTTCCTTCCAATCAAAATAATCCTTGTATTTAATTCCTGCTTCTTCTTTACCCTTTACCAGGGTAGATTTAAACGTAGCATTATTTTGAAAGTATTTTCTCATTGATATTCTGGCATCAATGTTCTCATTTACAATTTCTGCAATAATATCACGTGCTCCGGCCAATGCTTCTTCTGTTGATGACACACCAAGTTCATCACTAAGGAATTTGCCCGCCTCTAGTTCAGGATCTTGTTTATCTTGTTCAAGTATGGTAATAGCAAGAGGTTCAAGGCCTTTCTTACGAGCTTCGGATGCCCTCGTTTTACGTTTGGGTTTAAATGGAAGGTAAATATCCTCAATGGTGGCAATGTTTGCCGCAGCATTTATTTTAGCTTCAAGCTCTGGGGTTAACTTATCAAGCGCAGCGAGCGCCTTTAAAATTGCTTCTCTACGCTTATCAAGCTCACGGAGCTGCTGAAACCTATCGCGGATGGCCGCGACCTGAACCTCGTCCAAACTCCCTGTCATCTCCTTGCGGTAACGCGAAATAAAGGGAACAGTTGCTCCTTCATCCAGTAATTCAATAGTAGCGATAACCTGCTTTTCCGCTACTGCGAGTTCAGCAGCGATTATTGTAGAGTGATTACTCATTTTGATCTCTATTTGATGTTATAAAGTACAGTGGGGTCAAAAATAAAAAAAATCCCGCAGAGGGTTTAACCAGCGGGATTATATTTTTTTTTAAATTATTAGTCTTATTTTACTGCGTACATAACTTCTTTTACAGCTTTAACTACCTTTTCTGCGTTAGGTAAGCTAGCTGCAATAAGAGTTGGTGCGTAAGGCAATGGTACGTCTGCACAAGTGATACGCAATACCGGAGCATCAAGGTAATCAAAAGCATTTTTTTGAACATTAAATGCAATCTCAGACGAGATAGAAGCCAATGGCCATGCCTCTTCAACAATTACCAAACGATTTGTTTTCTTAACAGATTCAATGATAGTTGCATAATCGATAGGACGAACAGTACGTAAGTCAATTACTTCAACGTTAACACCTTCTTTAGTCAATTCTTCTACAGCAGGGTTAACTACACGGGTAAGCATTTTACCAAAAGTTACAATGGTTACATCTGTACCTTCTTTTACAACATTTGCTTTACCTAGTGGAATGTAATATTCGCCTTCAGGAACTTCTCCTTTATCACCATACATAACCTCAGATTCCATAAAAATAACAGGATCCGGATCAAGAATAGATTGTTTAAGTAAACCTTTTGCTTCGTAAGGAGTAGATGGAACTACAACTTTTAAGCCCGGGCAGTTTGCATACCAGTTCTCAAAGTTCTGAGAGTGCTGAGCACCTAACTGTCCTGCGTTTCCTGTTGGGCCACGAAATACGATAGGCACAGAAAATTGGCCACCGCTCATAGACAACATTTTTGCTGCACCGTTAATAATCTGATCTATAGCAACCAGAGAGAAGTTAAAAGTCATAAACTCTATGATTGGAACCAATCCGTTCATCGCTGCGCCAATACCGATACCAGCAAAGCCCAACTCAGCAATAGGTGTATCAATAATGCGTTTGTCGCCAAATTCATCCAACATTCCCTGACTAACTTTGTATGCACCATTATATTGTGCAACTTCTTCGCCCATCAAAAAAATGTTTTCGTTTTTACGCATTTCTTCACTTAAGGCTTCACGTAAAGCTTCTCTAAATTGAATCTCTCTCATTGTATATTCAAATGTTAATTGCGGCAAACTTAGATAAAATTGTTTTTATATGCAATTTATTCACGCACTGCCACCCAATGAAAAGAAAGTTTTACACTTGAAGTATCTCACCGATCGATTAATCGATTAACTATCTCTGGCAAATGTCTTTATACGGACAATATCCGCAGTTCTCTTTGTTCTCCGTTTGTACAAATGGAATGTTTTCGTCAAACAGTTCTTCCAGCTTTTCTCTTAGTTTATCAGCAAACATAGATTTAAAGGCTTCAAGGCTTTGATCTTGCAATACTAAGCCACCTTTATGCTTCTCTTTAAATAAGGTACCCTCCTTAAAATCCCTTACCGTATAAAGATGTGGCTCTACATATTGTCGCTTTTTAACCTGCTCATAAACATAGGTATAAAACAGTGTTTGTATTAGCGCCTTGTTATGATCCTTTGCCTGATCTTCGAAAAGCGAAGGAAAATCTTTGTACTTAAGCTGGTCTTTTCCTGTTTTGTAATCAACAATCCTGACCTTCCCATCCTTTACATCAACACGGTCAATTATGCCATATAACCAGATATTGTGACTTTTGCCCCCTACCTCTATTGGATAAAGCATCACATAATCACTTTTATTTTCGAGTTCTTCTATTTTAAAGGGAGTAAGCTTTTCGTCATTCCTTAAAATTTTAAGTGCATATTGCTCTAATACCTGCAATACAATTTGCTGCAATGCCGGGGTTTGTGTGCCAGTTTTGGCAGCATTAAGCTTAAGTTCTTTAGCTAATGCAAATTCACACAGATCAGAAAGCCTTGTTTCTCTTTCTTTAATAAAATCTGCCGTTACTTCCTGTCCTGTCACGGGTTCATAAAACACTTCCATTACCGTATGCAAAGCACTTCCAATTAAATTTGCCTCTATCCTGTCTGGCAAATCTTTCGGTTCTTTTAATCCGGCAATATTTTTATAGAAAAACCTTAAAGGACATGTATTATAATCAGTAAAAGCAGTTGCAGAGATTTTCTTATCATATTTAGCTGTAGAATTTCGTTTGAAATATTTCTCCAACCCCTTTAATACATCTCCTTTTTTTTCTACAACTATTTTAAGCTCCCTTGGATTCTCTATAGCTTGATTTTGCTGCACCCTATTTGTAAATGTACAATTGGTTTCAAACTCCAGTTGTTTTATAAACCGGCTTTCCTCGCCGGTACTTTTTTCGTCAGTAACTCCATTATAAACTAAAGTGATCTTTTTAGCAACATGCAATAACCTATAAAACAGATAAGCGGAAATTGCATTTTGATGCTCAAGAATAGGCAAACCAAAGGCACGCCTGATATTGTCAGGAATAAATGAGGGAGTATTATTAATTTTAGGCAGGATACCTTCGTTTACCCCCAAAACGATAAGCTCATCAAAATCAAGGTTTCTACTTTCTAAAAGCCCCATTACCTGTAAGCCGGCCAGAGGCTCTCCTTCAAAAGGAACGGTTAATCCCTGAAGTGCCCTTCTTATCAGTTTAAAAACAAAGCGGGGGTTAAAATCTTTAGCGCCCTCTGCTTTGAGGTCCTCAAAGCTATCTGTAAGTGCATTAAGTGCCTTAACAGCTTCTGTAGATAGCAGGCTATCCATCCTCTGTAATTTCCCTTCTTCTGCAACATATAACAATACACTTGCAAGATGTCTTATTGAGGTAAAAGAGTCAACAAAGTGGTTAAAAGTAATTCCGGCAATCTTACCTGTATGTAAAAGCTCTGTTTTATTAAAGGTTACCTTTTTCTCATCAACAACCTGATTATGCATCTTATTCCTCAAATCTGCATCTATGGTAATCAATGGATTAAAAAGAAAGGATAAAACATGCTTATAGTTAACTTCATCATCAGATAACAACGCCTCCTGGATACTAAGCCAAAGATCACACAGACCATATAAGGCCGACTGCTCAAAGGGGTACCCCATAGTAACATTGACGCTATCATCATCAATGGTCTGCAATGCAGGAATTAACAACTTCTCATCGGCAAGGATAATTGCTTTCCCGCCTTCATTCTTTGTATCCTTTTGCTCCAAAAGTTCAGAAAGCAATTTCCCCTGTGCTACATTTCCAAGTGCCTGTACTACAAAAAACTCCTTCGCCTTATCGTTTAATCTTGCAGGCGCTACCTGAAACTGATTAACAAGTCCAACCGTATGTATATTTCTTCTGATAAAATGTCCAGCTTCCTGTAAAGGATTAGAGAAATAATGGGCATCTACATCAAAATAAAAAGAGCACCATTCTTTTTCCTGCCACTGCTTAAAAAATCTTTCTTCTGCTTTCGATAAGGCATTAAAACCAACAAATACGGTATGCTTAAATGTTTTTAAAAAGGTCGGATCAGACTCTTTACCTTCAGCCAGATTACGGTACATCCGGGCATTGGTAACCAGATCTTCTTTTGCCAGTCGGGCATGAAAATTAACATATAGCGCCGGCATTCTTTGCCAAAGCTCTATAAACCTTTCCTGCATCTGGTTTTGCTTTTTTGCCGAAAAAGAGCCCCAGAATGTTCGCATAAATTGTAGTTGATCCTCATCAAAATTTGGAAATTGCAACTGCAGCTCTGCTATATCTTCAATTAAGCCAAATATCTCTTTAGCATTGGCCAGATAATAATCTACCTGACTAAAATCTCCCAGAATAATTTCTGCCAACGGGTAAAACTCGTCCGGCGAAACACCATCCTTACCTTCAGATTTTAGCAGTTCATTATAACAGGTGTATAAAACGAAGAATTGTTTAAGCTGACCAGCGGGGACAAGTGTCGTACCTAGAGAAAGGAACTCCTGAATAGTATACATCTGAGGGCTCCAGATTGGCTTACCACTCACTTCTGCAAGATATTTCTTTAAATACAGCTGAGGCCTCTTATTGTTAAAAACAATAGCAACATCCTGTAATTCATTACCAAAACGGTCTAAAAGATCGACAGCTACCCTGTTTAAAAATTTTCCTTCGTTCACACTTTTCATTACGATACTTTTAATAAATCTCCTGTTTCGGCATACCAGATGTAAGCGTCTATCTCCTTGAACTCATCCATCTTTAACAGGTTGTCCCTGTATTGCTTTATGTCTTCTATGTATTTATTATGTGGAGCTCCAAATTTAAAGTCAAGCAAAACAGCCTTATCTTCCATTACAAAAAGCTTATCAGGACGTTTTACTTCTCCTCCCTCCAAAATCATATCCCTTTCACTAATAATCCGGTCTGAATTCTTAAACCATCCGGCAATTTCCTGCTGACTTATTACATTTATTACCGCTTGCTTTATCTCATCCCTTTCAGTTCGCCTAATCAGGCCTTCCTGTAATTTTACAGCAATTAACTTGTCTAGGTCTGCCAAATCAGTAATGGTTTCCAAAATACTATGTAACACTACGCCTTTGCGTTGTCGGGCATTAAACCAGCCATCGTCCTTTTTTTGGTAATTAAATTTAGCCGTTAAACGCTCGTTCACATAATAGTCAGACACTGTTATAGCCTTTTCATTTATTTCTGTCTCTTTTTTAATTGCCGGCTTTAATGTTCCAAAAGCCAACAAACTTTCATCAAGTACAAAACCTGACCCTTCTTCTGTTTTAAAGAGATTGAGCAATATGTTCTGAAGCTCATTTTTAATTGAGCTTTCTTTTTTCTTTTCTACAAGTGTAGTTTTAGGGCATATCAGGTACAAGTATTCTCTGGCTCTGGTAGTAGCTACGTATAGTGTATTTAAGGTGTCCATATAATTGAGCAGCATTTCTTCAAAATACTCGCGGGCAAAAGCTGTTGATGCAAGTTTACTGCTATAATCAACCGGCAGGGTACTAAAGCTTTCAAAACCTGCCGCAGCAGCATCTACCCATAAAATCTTCTTGATAAATCCGCTTGGTATGTTTAATTTCCAATTTAGAAATGGAATAATTACTGCTTTAAACTCCAGTCCTTTCGATTTGTGTATGGTCATGATCTGTACTGCATCCTGATCATCTGCAGCGGGCAAAGCTTTATTTAAGCCTTCTTCATCCCACCATTCCAGGAACATCCCTAAGCCCTGATCACCACCCCCCGCAAAAGTTCCTATCTGATCCCTAAGCGCCATAATAAAAGGAATATGATGTCCGTTGCTCCCGGTTCCCAATCCAAAAAACTGCACCATTCTTTCCATCAGGCTGGTCATAGGCAATTGCCTGAAGCTTTCAAAACCATTACAGAAATCTTCAGGAAAATATAGCTTAAGGTTTTGGATAGGTTGATTGGCAATATCCATCCAGTCCTGTGCAGTTAAGGTAACCTTTCTTTCTATCCCCTCAGGATTATTAATCTGGTTATATAATCTTGCACAGGTAGCTCGGTAAATCGCCTGTTCATCTTCTCGGGCTACCAGCATTCTAAATATATTGATGAGAAGCTGGACCGTAAGGTTTGATGAAATCTTTAAAGCATCGCCAGAAATAACCTGAAATGTTTTACCGGCAGCCGCTGATAAATCATCTTGTCTGTCCAGCAATGCAGAAATCATAGTTTCTGCCTCACGATTGGTTTTTACCAGCACGCAGATATCTTTCATAGAAAACCCATGAACAGATAGGAGTTCGATTATTTTATCGACTGCATGGCCTTCGGCAAGCGGACTTTCCTCCTCCGTATCAGTATCTTCTTCTTTATCAAGAAACTGAACCTCTATCTTACCTCCATCTAAAGTTTGAGGGGTAACTTTTTGATCACTACCTTCATAAGCACTAGCAATAATCTGGCTGTATTCCTGGTTCCAATAGCTAATAAGATCCTCTCTTTCCGTATCGGCAAGTACCCCATTAAGCTGTCTTTGTAAAATTGAGGGCAAATGGGTATACAAAAAATTGTTAAAGGCAATTATATTAGCCGCACTTCGCCTGTTAAAATCCAGGCTTTCCTCAGCAACATTATGTGCCTGCAAATCGTGCTTTACATTGCTGTGCAGAATGCGCCAATCGCCACTACGCCATCTATATATAGACTGCTTTACATCTCCCACAATAAGATGCTCTGCTGTATTGCCTTCAAATTCTGATAGGGCATTTCTAATCAGGGGCAAAAAATTAAGCCATTGCATAGTACTGGTATCCTGAAACTCATCGAACAGAAAATGCTTATATCTATTCCCTGTTTTTTCCCAGATAAAGGAAGGGTTTTCAGCATCAGCCCCTGTTATGCCCACCAATAATTGCTGAGCATCACTTATAAGAAGGGCTTTGTTCTCAGCCCTGTAATTCTTTAATTGTTGTGCCATTTCCTGCATCAACCGTAAGTAAGAACTATTTTTATGAATAGCCAGCCATGTTGAATATTGTTCAGCACCCTCCTGATAAAAAGCAACCATTTTTTTTAAGCCGGGATTAAGCTCATCATACAACTGCCTTACACCCGATGTATCTTTTAATGATGCATGTGGCCATTGGTCAAAATCATCTACCATAACAGACAGTGCAGGCAAGCCGGTATAGTCCTCATTTAGTATCTTATCCAGCTTAAATAATGGATTTACAGATTTCCGGGCCAGCTCTTCGGGTAAAATACCTGAAAGATCAAATATGTATTTTAAATCTGCAGCCTGATCTGACAAAGTTTTATTAAAAACTTTAATGCCCGACGTTATAGTTTGTTTTAAAGCATTAAACTCTGTCGATCTGTCCTCTCCCATAAGCAACATCGCTTCCTGAAAAGGATAGTAACGCTCTTTAAAAATCTCGTTTGCCAAATCCTTTAAAGCACGCTGGTAGTTCCAATCCTTACCATCGCTTATCCTGTCTATCGCTAGTGCTGTTACCCATTCCAACAATTCAGGGTCGGCTTCCATCTGTAAATTAAGTGCTTTAACCAACTCTTCCTTTACCTTATCATGGTTCATTTCCAGCTTGTAACCACTGTCAAGATTCAGCTCAAAAGCAAAACTCCTGATCACCTTTTGCACAAAGCCATCAATTGTACTTACAGAGAATCTGCCAAAATCATGAAGAATGTTGCTGTAAATTTGCTGCGCCCTTGCCTTAATATCCTGATCTGAAAGTTCAGGATAACTCTCCTTTAACAGAGGTTTAAAATCTGAAGGTTCTCCTTTTGCTATTGCCTGTAAAGCACCCAATATTCGTTCCTTCATTTCAGCTGTTGCCTTATTTGTAAAAGTAACAGCAAGAATTTCCTTGTATTTACCAGGTCCACTAAATAAAAGTGTAAGGTAATGAAGGGTTAGGCTAAAAGTCTTACCCGATCCGGCAGATGCTCTAAGCAATTTTAAAGGTTGTTGAGGCATTACGTAAAGCTATAACTTATTTAGAAAAATATGACTACAAATAAAATCTACTATTTGACTAGAGAATATTAAACTGGTATTACAATTGATGTTAGCTATTCTATTAATTTTGCAACTAAATTATTGAATAATGAAAAGGATAGCCTTAACAATACTTATCGCGATAGCAACAGTAGGCGCAAGCTCTGCACAAGAGAAAAAAGAAGCAGTACATATATACAATCCCCAAGCTAATGCCCGTGCAGATATTGATGGCGCAGTAGCAAAAGCAAAAAAAGAAGGAAAACATGTGTTTCTGCAAATTGGCGGGAACTGGTGCAGCTGGTGTATTGCTTTTCACAAAATGGTTGATAACACACCCGCATTAAAACAATTCATTAATGAAAATTATGAAGTTGTTTTAGTGAACTATAGTCAGGAAAATAAAAATGAGGCGGTACTTGCCAGCCTTAATTACCCTCAGCGCTTCGGTTTTCCGGTTTTCGTAATACTTGACGGAAATGGAAAACTTTTGCACACCCAAAATTCTGCTTATTTAGAAACCGATGAGACAGATGTAAACGGCAAAAAGAAAACCGGACATAGTGTTAAAGCAGTTACAGATTTCTTAAAAAACTGGACAGCAAAAGCGGTTGATCCTGAAACTTACAAGCAACAAAAAGTAAAATAATTACTCTTTATCGCCAAACTTAAAGAAAGTATTTACCGTAACTGGCAGTCTACCTGTAGGAATCAACTGATTTTTAATTACAGAAGCGGCTGCCTTTTGCATGAAATCTTCTTTTTGATATGCCACTATCAGGCCTCTGCTATTTTCAAGCCCAGGTAATGCCGATAAGTTATACGGATTAGCAAACAATGCAAAAATTGCATTACTAAGCGACATGTCTTTAATAAACATTTTTAGATCATTACTTAAAATCATCCCATTTCCAGGTCTGATGCGAGTATCATGAATACCAATAATTACCTGATCAAAAACATTAATATACCTTAAAACCTTTGCAATAGCGGCGGCATTCGCATTTCTATCCAGCGTATAGAAAACTGAGTTTTTATAATATGTACCCAGGTCTCGCTGAAACTCAGTAACTCCGGGTGTTCCTAAACTAATAATAACAGTTCTTCTGTCCTTAGACAATTGCTTAATATTAGCCTTACCCCTTAACAGCGTCATCGAAGCATCGGCCAGTTTTTGTAAAAGCACCAGGCTTTCTTGTCTGTTTACATCGGCAACCACGTTCCTTTCATTTATAGAATCTCGAACATTTAAACCCGCCCAATATTTAGCAGTAAGAATCTTTTTAACACTCTCGTCAATTCTATCCATGCTTATTCTGTCTTGCCTAACTGCTTTACGAACAAGTTTTATGGCCCTGTCGCTATTTTCCGAAAGTTCCAAAATATCATTACCTGCAATTACACCCATTACATCAGCCTCTCCATCCTTAAAGTACTTAACCACCCCTTTCATACCCATAGCATCAGAAATGATCAGGCCTTTAAAACCAAGTTCCTCCTTTAAAACACCGGTAACAATAGGTTTTGATAAGGTTGAAGGCATATTTGGTGTATTGTCTAATGCAGGAATATTCATGTGGGCTATCATTACACCCGAAGCCCCCTGCCTGATCAATTCTCTGAATGGATAAATCTCCAAACTGTCTAAACGAGCTTTGGTAAATTTAAGTTGAGGAAGATCGTAATGAGAATCAACATCAGTATCGCCGTGCCCCGGAAAATGCTTAAGGCTAACCAGCAATCCCCCATCCTGCATTCCTCGCATATATTCACCAGCCTTAGCAGCAACATTATATTTGTTTTCGCCAAAAGAACGATAATTTATAACCGGATTTTTAGGATTATTATTCACATCCACATCTGGTGCAAGATTCATATGCATACCAATTCGCTTATAATCTTTAGCAACCTCCAAGCCCATCTTATACAGCAGTTCTTTATCCTGAACGGCCCCTAATGCCATTTGGTAAGGGTAAGAAATAGTACTATCTAAACGCATTCCCAATCCCCATTCCCCATCAGAGGTAATTAATAGTGGTACTCTTGATGCAGCTTGGTACTGATTTGTTAAAATAGCTTGCCTGCCCGGGCCGCCCTGAAAAAACACCAATCCCCCAATATTTTCCTTTTTAATCACATTGGCAATCGAGTCTTCGTATGCCTTCCCTAAATTGGTATGTGCCCTTACAAAGAACATCTGAGCAATTTTCTGACGTCTGTTTAATTTATTAAAAACAGAATCTACCCATTGGTTCTTCTCTGTTAAAGTTTGTAAGTAAGATTTCTTTTGTGCCTTAGTTGACGATACTGAAATAATTAGAAGGAAGGTAATAGTAAGCAGATGTTTAACATTCATTATGGCAGGTGGATTGTTTAAATTTCAAAGTTATAAAAAAAGCACCCTATTCAGGATGCTTTTTAAGGTTAAATAGGAATATTATCCTCACACACAATTAGGGATTAGTTTCTTTCCTGTCCTATTGGTTATCTTTTTGAAGTATAATCTGAATGTAGTTTCGGTCTTATAAGTTTTTAAAGGTACATCCATTTTTTGATTATTCCTGCAAAGGCCTCAATTTGTTTCGTTTGCACTTCAAAAAGCACCCATTTTAAAACGTATAACCTAATGATAATGCAAATCCTTTATTCTTTATTTTATCCTGATTTACATCGTCTTTAAGAGCTTTCTGGAAATCCATCATATATCTGGCGTTTACGTTGATGTTTGGTGTGATACTATACCCAAGACCAACCGCACCACCGGCCAATGACTTACTAAAATTCTCTGTGTCGGTCGATTCTCCCTGCGTACCATTACTAAGTACTCCTGTCGATTTTTGTGAAAGAAGGAATGATACCTGAGGACCTGCAAATACAGTTAATTCCGGGGTAGCCTTATATCCTATTAATACAGGAATGTCTATATAAGATACCTTAGTATCTAAATCCACACCATTTTCACTTAATTTAGCCCCCTTTTGTATAAACATCGCCTCTGGCAGAAAGGCAAACCCTCCACCCATAGGCAAATCGCCATAAATACCCGCCTGGAATCCGACCTTCGAGTCAGTTGAATATTCCTGACCCACAGCCTGAATTTTACCCATATTCATCAGGTTAGCACCGGCCCTAATCCCGAAGCGCATTTTATCATTGGCCGCCGATTGTGAATTCTGTGCATTTGCCTTAAAAGCTAAACTGCTTACTGTTAATCCTAGTCCTATAATCAATAATGTTTTCATAATTTTCTGTTTAAAATTCAAGGGGTGTATTGTAATAACCATGCCAAACAACCTAAAACATACTGACTAAAGGAAAGCAAAAATACTCTTAAACAACTCATTTTGTGGCTGTTAAAAACAAAACCAAATACTCAGTAAAATCCAGAAACCTATTATATCGTAAGTGTCTCGGATTTGATACACTTATAAAACGAACCTATAATAAAAGAGCCTGTATCATGATTTTGATACAGGCTCTTTCATAAAAATAATTCTTCAACCGAAGTAATTAGAATTTCAATCCTAATCCCACAGAGAATACCTGGTTTTTAAATTCAGGAGTTTCTTTTGATCCATTTTCGTTATTTTTCTGGAAATCTAACCCATAACGGCCATGAAGATCTACCTTATCCGTTACGTCATATCTGAAACCAATTACACCACCAACCAGACTTTTCTTAAACCTATCTGATTTGTCTTCGATAATTGTTTCTTCAGTAGATCCAAATCCGTTTTCGAATTTGTTTTTAGTAGAAGTAAGGAAAGATACCTGTGGACCAACAACTAAATTAAGTCCTGTTCCGCCAACATTAATACTTGCCAAAATAGGAATATCGATAAAGTGAGTGGTTTGAGTAAATTCACCAAAAGGAGCTTCGGCTTTATACCCTTTGGTAGAATATAACAACTCCGGAGTAAACGCCAACCCTTTTATCAGGTTAATGTCTAAAGTAATACCGGCATTAAAGCCTGGATTAACTTTTGTTTTAAAATCATTATTACCGTCACCCTTAATAATGTTCGGTAAGTTTAAGCCTCCTTTAATACCCAATCTTATTGGGCTCTGTGCATTTGCTGCGGTGGCTACAAATAGGCCTATGGCCAAAACAATTAATTTTTTCATTTTGTGTAGTTTTTTTCTTGTTCATCAGAAAGAAATGTGCCAATTTTATAAAAGACCTTGCTCTACATCCTTTAAACATTGGCTACCACCCATTTAAAACTTGTTACAATGTTGATTTTTATTGACAAATATTATCTTCAATTTTATAAACCACTCGTCAAATTGTATCTAATTTGATACAAACAATTCATTAAACACACCCACAAAACAATAGCAATAAAAAACAAAAATAATTTCACATACTTATTTTTACTTTCGATAATGATTTCTTATACTTACGTTTTATTACATATTTACACCAAATAAAAAGTATGAGCACGTACATTCTATCTTTTGACCAGGGAACCACAAGTTCGCGGGCAATTGTTTTTGATAAAGAAGGTAGCATTATTTCAATTGCACAAAGAGAGTTTCAGCAAATCTACCCACAACCAGGATGGGTAGAACACAATGCTACCGAAATCTGGTCCAGTCAGGTTGCAGTGGCTACTGAAGCGATCATAAAGGCCAGCATCACCCCTCATGATATTGCAGCTATTGGCATTACAAATCAGCGTGAAACAACCGTACTTTGGGATAAAAAAACAGGCGAGCCTTTACACAATGCAATTGTTTGGCAAGACAGGCGCACATCTGCCTATTGTGATGAATTAAAAGCCCAGGGCTTGGGTAAAAGTGTACAGGAAAAAACAGGGCTTATTATAGACGCCTACTTTTCAGCAACAAAAATCAGATGGATATTAGATAATGTGCCCGGAGCAAGAGAGAAAGCCGAAGCGGGAGAGGTTGCATTTGGGACTATAGATACCTGGCTAATATGGAAATTAACAGATGGCAGAGTACATGTCACTGATGTAACCAATGCCTCCAGAACAATGATTTATAATATCCACAGCCTAGATTGGGATCAAGAACTACTGGATCTTTTTAATATCCCTCGCAGTATACTTCCGGAAGTAAAATCATCAAGTGAAGTTTACGGAGAAACTACCGGTAATGTGCTGGCAGCTAAAATACCTATTGCCGGTATAGCCGGCGATCAGCAAGCCGCACTGTTTGGACAAATGTGTACAGAGCTTGGTATGGTTAAAAACACTTATGGTACTGGGTGCTTTATGCTAATGAACATTGGAGACAAACCTATTGTATCGCAAAATAACCTGGTAACTACTATAGCCTGGAAAATAAATGGTAAAGTTCAATATGCTTTAGAAGGCAGTATATTTATAGGTGGAGCAGTGGTACAATGGTTAAGAGATGGCTTAGGCTTAATTGCCAAATCAGCAGATGTTGAAGAACTGGCTTTAAGAGAAACTGACACCGGTGGTGTATACCTTGTTCCAGCTTTTGCTGGTCTTGGAGCACCACACTGGAATCAGGATGCCAGGGGCACCATTACCGGAATTACACGAGGTACCAATGCATCTCACCTAGCCAGGGCTGCTATTGAAAGTATCGCTTTCCAGACAATGGAGGTTTTAAAGGCAATGGAAGCAGATTCAGGACTTAGAATTAAAGAACTAAGGGTAGATGGGGGTGCAACTGCCAACGACATACTGATGCAATTTCAGGCTGATGTGCTTGAAACCACAGTGATCAGACCACAGGTTACAGAAGTTACCGCCCTGGGTGCAGCCTATCTGGCTGGCCTGGCTGTAGGCTACTGGGCTAGCATGGATGATATTAGTGGCCAGTGGAAAATTGATAAGAGCTTTAAAGCCGGAGAGGCTAAAAATATAGAAGAGCGTATAAAGGGATGGAATAGAGCTGTAAAAGCGGCCAAAGCATACGCAGAAAATTAACCAAACTAATAACTTATTTAAATCTGATCAGCATGTCTGCATTTTCAGCCGAAATCCTCGGCACTATGTTTATGATTTTATTGGGCAATGGTGTTGTTGCCAATGTTGTTTTAACCGGAACTAAAGGAAATAATGGTGGATGGATGGTAATTACCACAGCCTGGGCACTTGCCGTATTTGTAGGTGTTGTAATAGCCGGCCCATACAGCGGGGCTCATCTTAATCCGGCTGTAACAATTGGCCTTGCCGCTGCCGGAAAGTTTAGCTGGGCAGATGCTCCCGCCTACATTGCTGCTCAATTTATCGGTGCAATGCTTGGATCCTTTTTGGTCTGGCTCTTGTTTAAAGATTTCTATAAAGGAACGGAAGACAAAGGTGCAAAACAGGCTACTTTTTGTACTGCCCCTGCTATTCCAAATACCATTTCGAACCTGATAAGTGAGATAATAGGCACATTTGTACTGATTTTTGTAATATTCCATTTTACTGATGCCTCATTCGGTTCGGATAAATCTCCAATAGGCCTGGGCTCTGTTGGTGCGCTACCTGTAACCTTTCTGGTATGGGTTATCGGATTATCATTAGGCGGTACAACAGGGTATGCCATTAATCCGGCAAGAGATCTTGGCCCTCGAATTATGCACGCCATACTTCCCGTTGCCGGCAAAGGCGGCAACAACTGGAGTTATGCATGGATACCCGTAATAGGCCCCATTATTGGTAGCGTGCTGGCCGCTTTGCTATATTTTTATATAAAGATTTAATACTCATTTTGGCTATTAAGAATATTTCAGGTCTAGTTTAACAATGGATATTAATTTAGCCCCATGAGTCTTTAAAATGACAAAAGGTCGTTCAGAGTCGTTTCAAAGTTGTTAAGGAGTCGTTGGGAAGTCGTTAAAAAAATACAGCAAACCTAGCTCATTTCAGGATAATTGATATTGATTTTATCTTGCAGATATATAGTGGAACTTCTATTTAAGTAGTTGCTCAAGTGCGGCATGGCCTCCTGTATTCTGTTCGTTTAATTCAATGGATTTCTTGTACATCTCAATAGCTTCCTCCTTCTTTCCTGCAAAGGCCAATGCTTCGGCATAACTATCGTAGGTATTAAAACTTAGTGGGAATTGGAGTACATTAAGTTTCAATACCTCTAGAGCTTCAGAAACATGGCTAGGTGTTTTCCCCGCGTAAAGTAACTGCAACCCGAGTTCATTCATTTCACCTTCATTTAAATAATAATGCAGACTGTCTGACTTGAGCGCGCATAATTTTATGAAAGCCGCATCAATACCCCTATCAGTTAAAGCAATCACATATTCGCGTGTAAGGCTTTTCCGTAATTTTTCCGCAGGCCAAGCATTTAGTATTTTAAGAAGATTCTTTCCAATATTAAAAACATTTGGACTGAAAGCATTGTCGAATAGAATGAAACTTTGTTTGCGGGAAATATTCCGCACAAACATACAGATAGCACCCGGTACACCGCCAGTATGAAAAACGATTTTACCAAGGGTGGTATCTTGCAGTACATACCATCCAAGACCATAACCCGCCTTACCTAAAGCACTTTCAGTAATACTGGGAATACCTAAGTTTAATTGACTAACAGTAAGGGCTTCGTTAAGACTTTCCGACTTTAACAGTTTGGGTCCATATAATGCTTGGTCGAATCTGATCATATCAGTCGTGGTGCTGTATATGTTCCCCTGCCCCAGCAATCCGTTCAGATTATAGGTTCTCCATTTCACTTTCTTAATGCTATCTGCATCGATAGGTACTGTATTAATAAACAACGGATAATCATGATTTATAGCCTGTTTTAATGGTTTAATCTGTTTACCTGCGTAAAAATAAGTATCTGACATCCCAGCAGGTTTGAAGACTTTTTCGGTTACATATACTTCAAAAGATAAGCCTGATACCTTTTCGATAAGTAATGCGAGTAAGCAAAAGTTTAAATTAGAATATTGCCACTTTTCACCCGGATTAAATATTAAAGGTTGATTTAAGTTTTTCAGAATCGGGATGATATCTCCATTATTAAAAACCTTTTCTGGCTGTTTAGCAACTGCTGATTCGAAAATACTATAGTCTGGCAATCCTGAAGTATGCGATAGGAGCTGACGTATAGTGATATTAGGATAAGGGAATTCTGGGAAATATTTAATAAAACTGTCATCCAATTTAAACTTACCCCTATCCCTCAATTGCAATATGGCTATTGAGGTAAATATTTTTGATACAGACCCTAATGCAAAGCTAGTTGTTTCGCTATTTGACCTGCATTGTGCAAAATCGGAATACCCGAATGATGATTTATATATGGTGTGGTTATTAACCACAATTTGAGCAGCGCCATTTAAGAATTTATATTCGGATATAACCTGAAATAAACTATCAATGCGCTTTGAGATAAAATGTTCTTGAGAGAAAACCATGGATGGGATTAGCATGTAAGCTAATGCAAGATTTTTTACAATATTTTTCATGTCAAAAGTTTGTTCAAAACTAAGGCTGTAAACGGAACCAGGACATATATAAAAACTTTAGAAAACCTTTGGAAAAGCTTATTTTTAACTTTACAAGTTAATTATGGTAATAAATAGGCATTTTACTATAAATGCTTCGCGAAATGAAGTATTGGATAACAGGACAGGAACGTCTGTTCGAGTGGAACCCCGCTTGATGAAACTTTTATGTCTGCTTGTTGAAAATCACGGAGAAATTGTTGAACGTAGTTTGATTATAAAACTGGTCTGGAACGATTATCCCGGGGCAAGTGAGGGCCTAAATCAAGCCATATCAGGATTGAGAAAATTACTGGAGGATGATCAGAAAAAGATCATCGAAACACTTCCGAAGACCGGATATTGTTTCCATGGAACTATCGAAGAAATTCCTATTAAACATCAGGTCAGATCGCTTAAAACAGCATATATCCTAGGGGGTATCCTAATGCTTATCGCTATTTTATTTCTTGTGAGATATTACCAATCAACGGAAGCATCAATTTCTGATCAATTATCTAGAAAGGAGGCACGGGATATTTCTAAAATTGACTCCATCCGTCAGGCAGAAAGATTAAAAGCGTCTAAGAATAGAAAGTGAATGCAGGATTTAGATAATTAGACATTTTCAGAAACATATGAATAATAAATTTTCGGACAAGCACCAAATTAGAGTAGTCCCTACTTTTTCTGAACTTGTAAATGCCAATTTCGAAGGTATTACGAACGCTATCTGCTGGTATAGAGATTTGGCCGGAGATTTTAAGGAAGTTGTGTCTAAACTTCAATTTGAACAAGATATTACAGAAGTTTACCGCGAGCATCTTTTAGCACTTCAACTTTCTGAAAAAGGTCACTTAGCAAGACAAATTATTTTAAATGATTTGCAATTATTAACCGATTTCGGGGCCTCTCCTTCACTCAATCTGATCAAAAGTTACCAACGAGACGATACTTTCGATTTCATTTCGACAGATGTATATTCTTATCATGTAGATCGCTCAGCCATTGCAACGGATACTTTTCTGTGTACGTATTATGGCGCTGTTAGCGAAATCTTACCCAATGATCAGGCTGAGCAAAAAATACTCATTCCAGAGATTAGGAAAAAGCTTAAAGAATTACATGAAGGTTCAGAAACGGAATTTGAAACCTTTTTGGAGGAATATTATTTTGACCTGCATTATCAACCTAAAGCCAATGCTAAGCCCATAAATTTAGGGTTAGGTCATCTTTGGAGATTAGCAGTAGACCATCCTCAGCAGAAGGTTTTGCCTTGTGTTCACCGGGCACCAGAAGAAAAAGAAGGTGAATATCGATTGCTTCTGATTTGTTAAATGTTAACTTATTGTTGCTATATTATTTAATACCCCAATGCTTATTAGGTTTGGGTCCTAATTCAATTTCAAGATGACCTCCGTTAAAAAACTTTTCCATCGGAAATTCGAAACTATTCCATTTTTCACCATTCAATTTTGTCTGTTGAATATAGATATCATCAGGATTTGATTTCTGAACAACAATCTCAAATGTCTCCATTTTCTTGGTACTATCACGAGCAGGGAATCGTAGCTTGATACTGTCAAATACCGGGCTTGTTATTTCCAATTTCGGATCTTTGCCAACGGCCCCTTGAACATCAAATAGGCCAACAGCCATTAAAACTCCTAGCGCTCCCATTTGCCCCTGATCTTCATCGCCGTTATACCCGCTGTAGGGATCAGTTCCACCAAAGGATAACTCCTTAACCTGCCTCACCCAATACTGAGTTTTCCAAGGGGCTTTGGCATGGCTAAAAAGATGAGCTAAATGGCAGGATGGCTGATTCTCATAATCTATCCATACGGCCGCGTGTTCACCATGTGGAGTCACAAACCGATCAGGTTTTGTTTTCAAAAAATTAGCGTCAAGTTTCGCAATAAATGACTTATCTCCACCCATGGCTTTAATCAATCCATTCATGTCTTGTGGTACATAATAGGAATAGATAGCAGAATTACCTTCTATAAACCCTGGTGAATTAAATTTACTTCCTTTAAGCACTATTGGAGAAAACCCATCCATCCATTCACCCGAAATATGACGTTGGCGAGCCCAACCGATTTTCGGATCAAAAACATTTTTCCAGTTCGCTGCTCTACTTTTGAACAATTTAGCATCTGTGGTATGCCCAAGTAATTCCGCCATTGAGGCAAGACACCAATCCTGATAAGCATATTCCAATGTCATTGATGTGCCCCCTCTATGAAAACCATCACCCCGGTCTTTAATCTCAACAGGAACATAGCCCAATTCGATATACCAATCCATACCACCCCCCGCCGGAGAAGGGCCGAATTCATAACCAGCACGATCGCGTATCCCCCCCACAAATGCATTCTTCCTTGCGGCATTATACGCTAACTCTAGATCAAACGCAGCCCTCCCTGTAGAAGCCAATGCAGCAAGAAGCGGTGTGGCGTGATCGCCGACCATTACATAAGCATAATTGCCTCCCCATGAAGTACGTGCCATTGTGCCTGCGTTTCTATAGTAATCCAAAAATGTTTCGGCCATCCAGTTTCCGTATTCAGGGTAAACAAGAGACCATAAAATATTCAAATTCCACTGGGTACCCCAAAGCCCATCTCCATCCAAAAAGGGTCTGGTGGGTTTCCCTTCCTTATCAAGCGGCAGCTGGCGAATTACAGGCTGAGGGCCTGTCCAGTCTGTATAAGAACCGTCTATATCACTTGAGATTCGCTTCGATGCTGTATGCATCAGATCCGTATAAAGCTTCACCTGTTGCTTATGGGTACCCCCTGTTACCTGGATTCTTCCCAAATAGTCATTCCAGGCATTCTGCGCCTGAGCAACCACTTGCTCGAAGTCCCAATGATCTAACTCTGCTTTCATATTCATGCGCGCATGCTGAGTGCTGACATACGAAATGGCTACTTTGGCAAGAATCTTCTCTCCCTTTTTCAAATCTTTGTACGTAACAAATATACCGCTGCCCTCCCCTTCTATAATATTGGCATCAGCTTCCACCATAACGGCTTCCTTCTTAGGATCGGTTTTCTTCCAACCTGAAAAATGAGCAAATGGTTTGTCAAATTTTGCAACGAAATAGACGATAAAAGGCTTTTTCCTTCTCAACGTAGGTGCCATAATAGAATATCCTTCTAATTCATAATCACTTATTTTTTTTGCGAATGAATAAGACATTTTTGTCGGTCCCAAAGACGCTCCTAAGTCAAGTAGTATGTGAGCATTTGATGATTGTGGAAAAGAATACCGGTGCATACCTACCCGCTTAGTCGCGGTAAGTTCCGCGGTGATCCCATAGTCCTCTAGAAATACTTTATGATATCCTAATTTTACAACTTCCTTCTCGTGGCTAAATCGCGATTTATGAGCTTCCAATCCCTTATTTCCTCTACACTCCCCAACAATTGGCATAATTGGAATCCCTGCTGTTTGCGCATTATGAACATGGGAGAAATTTAGAATGTACTCATCTCCGTAACGATAGCCTGCATCCCAAAGATTACCATGCTTTGTATCGGGGCTTAAAGCAACCATTCCAAAAGGATGAGTCGCCGAAATAAAGTAGTCAAATCTGGAATGATGTGTATCGATCTGAGGATTCGCCAAATCCACCGGCCTCTCTTGCGAAAACGAGGATAAATATGCACAGATGAGACATCCGCTTAACAAAAGTATATATCTAAAGTTGATCATAATTATTAAAACTATTTAAAACAGCACTTCTCTACCAATCATACCTAAAGTCTTATGTATTGCTCCCTAAATTATAAAGCTCTTTGTAGTTAACTTTAGGGATCATTTTTCCTAATCCCTCCAATTCTCTATCACCATCAAATAACAATGGAAAGCCATTACCATCAAGGATCTTGTCATGAGGCATAGCCGGGAAGCTTTTTAACGCATCTAATCTTGAATAATCTTTTGTATTACCCCTGGTAGATGAACTCATTGCATTAATGACGACGGCTCTTCTGGGCTGATCTGAATAATTCTCATAAGATCCATGCATCATAAGAGGATGATGAAAACTGGCATAACCTTTTGGTAATTCATTAGGTAATCTATTCTCAAAAGCCTCCAATTGTTCATCAGTTAATATTTCTCTAACATTGTCCATACCACCAGTTAAACCGGTGATTGGGAGTAAGCCCCACTTATGGCTTCCTGGCACAAAATATAAACAACCATTTTTCACACTGGCATCATCCAGGCCTATCCAGCAAGTGAGATGATGCATTGGTTTTGTAAATGTCCAATAAGAAAAATCCTGGTGCCAGGCTACCACCCCGCCATGTTTAGCAGGCTTACAAAACAACTGGTCATGAAAAATTCTGAAAGACTGGCCCAGCAACTGATAAGCAGCCATACGATACGCGGGAGACCATAATAAATCATGAAAACCTGGAGTTATACGCCAAGCTCCTATTGCATGAAAAAGTACTTTTTCAGGATTTTCTGATTCATTGCTTTCATAATGATAAAATAACTTCTTTTTTTCTTCATCCAACGACTGCAGAGCAAACAGCTCCTCATTTAACAAATCTACATGCTCTGCGGTAAGAATCTTAATTCCGCGAACAAATCCATCTCTTTCGAAAGCAGAAACCTGCTCCTCAGTTAACATGTATTGCTCCCATTCTTTAGCCGTTTTTGGCTGTTCAAACATGCTACTTATCGGATTATCATAATCCGCAAGGTCAATAGTTGATTTATTGTTTATACTGTTCATACTTGTTGGCTTTAGGTTTAAATTTCTAATTCCCTATGTTATTCTTTTGTGATATGCACACCTTTTGCATCGCTGACGATGGAGTATAACTTTCCCTGCCAGGAAACATGCCGCAGTTTCCCATTAAATCCACGAGGCACGTTTGGGGACAACAAAGTTGGTTTATCGACTGAAAGATCCGGGCGGAAGCCAAAAAATGAGCGAATAATCACTTCTGCAAATGCTGTTCCGCAAACTTCATTGGCATCTTGTCCCCCGCGGCTTGCTGTCCTAACAAGGGGATCATTACCTCTGTTTTCGGCCCCAACGAACTCGTGAGCTTGTGCATACGGACCTTCATGCGTAACTGCCTCAGATGCCCTTAGAAAGGCAAGTGCTTTATCAAAATCTCCAAATCGGCACATGACATCCATGGTCAAGGCAGGCCATGCATCATAACTCCCCAATGGTCCATGATCGGGACGATCAGATTTTTCTGCAGCAGGATCTTTGAAAGACATCGCCCGCATCCATGTTTTAGTCAAGAGTTCAGTTTCTACAAAATGGTTCATCTCAGATTTGATCTTAGACGACAAATCTCCTTCAAGCGCCTGCCCTACGGTTATGTAATCAAAACAGTGGCGGATGGGCACTTTCTTCCCGGTGGTATCCATTGCGTTCCAGACCCCTTCTCCTGGTTCATAAAGTGCCAATACAAATGGCAGCAGCTTTTCTGATTTGGAGCGAAGTTCTTTAGCCCGATTAAAGTTCCCTGATTTTTCATAATAGCTGGCAGTTCTCCTGAGCATGTAAACACTAGCCGCATTAAATGAGGAAACTCCCTGTATATAGCTTGGTGAGCATTCCAGCAAATTCGCTGGTCCACCATAATTGGCAAGCAAACTTTCTTTAGTCAATGGCCTGCTTTCATAGAATGTAGCCATATCGTCCAAATGTTGGAGCATTGTTTTGCCATTCACTATTTTCTTCAGAAAAGAGGTATCACCGGTTACTCCTAAGTAGGCATCCAGACTGCTAAAGATTGCCCAATCGTTGGCGGCATACCAAGGACCGGAGCCCTTACCGGACAGGTAGTCCACGGCATAGCAGTTACGCGTGTCCTGCAAAAACCATTTTGACAATTGCTCCTTCATTTCCTTTGGTTCCAGGCTAGCCCAGGTATTCGGCCACATCGCAGCATCCCAGAAGTAAACCAATGTATTTGCCCAGGTGGGTCCTGCCGTAACAAAACTTCGATTACTATAGGGAAGGTTAATTCTGCACATGAGCAAGGGTACAAGTGCACTTTCATAATAGACCCGACGAATTTTGAGGTCATCAGTTATCAATATTGGATAATGCCCTGAGAAAAACTTATTGCCGGGTTTAAATGACATCTGCCAGCGGGATTCCCATTTCGATTTGGCAGCTCCAAATTCCGCATCAAAGTTTTCCGCCCACTTTCTGGCCGTAGCTGTTACTGACGAGACATCTTTGCCTATGGCATAAGCCAATTCAATGACTTGACTCTTTCCTGGTGCAAGCGTTATTCTCCAGCTAGTATTACCTTTTCCTTCTGCCGCTATCAATTCATCTGGTCTTGGATTGAAGGAATAAACTGTTACCGCAGGTGATGAATTATCTTTAATTAAAAGGGTTTCTCCGCCATTATTAACGGAAGCTACAAAATTACTGTCTGATGGGCGATAATTACCCCATGTAGCCCATTTCTCTGAAGCATACAAACGATTTTTCCCGGAACCTTTC